>ERZ1034973.1164-NODE-1164-length-15896-cov-427.071532_pt1 | contig 15896 bp, 15 predicted proteins | sample MGYA00520686_ERZ1034973 | MGnify/ENA primary metagenome ERZ1034973 (study PRJEB33766, sample SAMN09781775) | gut metagenome | biome: gut microbiome | host: Homo sapiens | place: Madagascar | study: EMG produced TPA metagenomics assembly of the PRJNA485056 data... | reverse complement strand
AGATGCTAGCAAGAACATGGATTAGAAAACAGATACCGACCACCGATTGGACGGCAATACCGTGCGGGGGAGGTAAGATGATATCCGGAACCTTCTTGGGGAGTCTAAGCCCCGCACAGGTTCAGAAACAACTCGATAAAATCATGGGTCATAGAGCTTTCCAGCTCGACCAAACCAAAATCCAGGTGCATGTCTACCGCATGCCAGCCCAAACATTCATCACTTACGCAGACCAAATCGATTAATTAAGGAGACAATCATGACTAACAACTATTTCGCTAAGTTCACAAACAAGGGCATTCCGTTCATGGACGGCCGTACCAAGGGCAACATCTCTTCCCTGGTCGGTGAGGTTCTTCACATCGCGGATTTCGGTTTCATCAATCAGGAGGATTCCACCTATCCGGTAATCGCGTTCGTGGAACATCCGACTGAGTTCTATTTCGGTGGTGCGGTGCTTAGTGACATCCTGATTCAGGTGGACCGTGATGGCATGCGTGAGGAGCTTAAGTTGCAGCCCATTACGCTCAAGATGGTGCAGAGCAAGAGAGGTCGCACGTACATGAGCGTGGAATTCATCGAGGATTGAAAGTTCTCTTTGTGATTCCGTGAATGGTTTCCGTGCCGGGGTGTTTCTCCGGCACGGTATATTTTTATAGAAGCAACGATTTTTAATATAGGGAGCGTAATCATGGCGCGAAAGAAGACAGCGGCCGATGAGGCTTATAATGTACGTCGTCGTGCACGTCGTCAGGCCGCACGGTTGGAGAAGGAAGCCGCATCGCTGACCGGTCGTCGTAGGGAAGTGGCGCAACGACGCGCTGCGCGTTTACGTGAACAGATTGAAAAGACTTATGCGCGGAAGGGTGGTTCGCGTGGTGCTCGGGAGGCGGCGTTCTCGAAGCTTGCACAGGAAGTGACGCAACGGGCGGGGGCTGGCAAGCGACGTGGTGCGAACAGGCTGCAACAGTCGGCGCGGAACCGGGCGTTCGCGGCGCAATTGGCTAGCGCGTTGAACTACGATACGATAACGGGCAAGGGGGTTCCCTCGAGTCTCGCGAGAGACCCGGAGATGGCACGTTCGATGGCTTTGGTGTTCATGCATGCCCATACCGACATCCGTCGTGAGCAGTATGATTTGCATACGCCGCAGAACATTTACAAGGAAATCATGAAGGCGCATGGCACGAACGATTTACAACAGGCGTTTCTGCAGACCATGCGTGAGAACAAGACCGCTTTGCAAGACATGTACCGTTCCTTGAAGGATGAGGCGGATGGCGGGGAGCAGAAATACGAGGCTGTTCGTCCCTATCTGTCGATGGTGCATCAGCAGCCTAGATATCGTGTCTGATTTTTTTTTTTTTGGGGGTAGGATGAGTGTATGGCAAGAATTCGTAAGCAAATCCAGAGGAAGCGTCCTGATTTCAGGGTTGTGGCCGCATATGATACCGAGACATGCAATATCGGGAGCGGCGTTGAGACCCGCGCTTATCCGATACTCTATATCCTTAACGATTTCACGGATGTGCCGTTGAATGAATATGTGCCGGACGACCCGCGTGAAACCGTATTCTTCGACCGTACCGTCGAAGCGTTCATGGGGCGTGTCGAAGGCATCATCGAGCGTGGGCGGCTCGAACGGTATGTTCCTATCATTTGCGCCTACAATCTGATGTTCGACCTGATGTCGGTATTGCCGCTTCTCGCGGATTCCTATCAGCTCATGGTGGCCGCCCAGTCCTCGACCAACGTCTATTATCTTGATGTGTTCGAACCGGGCGTGGATACCGGGAAGGCTGCGCCTATTCTACGTTTCTGGGATACGTTCTTCCTTGAACAGAATGGGTTGAAGGCAATGGGTGAGACGGCGGGCGTGGCCAAGGCCACCGGTGATTGGGATTATTCACTCGTCCGGACGCCGGAGACCCCGCTTACCGATTTGGAACTGTTCTACGCGAAACGCGATGTACAGGTGATTCCGGCGTATCTTCGGTATCTGTTGCAAGCCAACGCCGATTGGATTACTCCGGATATGCTCGGCGTGCGTGTGCTCACGAAGACAGGACTCGTGCGGCAGATGGCCGCGAATACCTTCGGTGTCGTTCCGTTGCGGAAGCGTCGGGGCAACAAGGGCAATGTGACGATGTTCGATGATTTCATGCAGTTGTGCACTGATGAGCTTCCTTCCTCTTATGATGCCTATGCCCTACGGAAGGCATGTTTCCGTGGTGGTTTCACGTTCACTGCCGCCACGTATGCGTGCAAGGACATTACCGATGTCGTGAGCACGGACGTGACGAGCATGCATCACACTTTCATCAATGGTAGGTATGTGCCCGTGCAGTTCAGGCCGGTGGGCCCGAAGATTCTGAAGGTGTATATGCGGGCGGTGCTCGATACTTCCCGCGAAGAGGTGCTGGCGCGGTATTGGCAGCCTTTCGATTGCGCCTTCCATGTGAAATTCCGGTTTACGAATCTCAGGCTCCGTAAGGGTTCGTGCTTCGAGAAGTGGGGAGTCGCGCTCATCCCGAAAGGCAAATTCGACGATAGGGTAGTGGGCGTCGATTATTGGGCGGACGACCCGTCCAGCGTGGCCGCGGAGCAAGCGGTTCGCGACATGGGATTTCGGGACAAGGCTGATAATCCCGTTTTCGCTTTCGGAAAGCTTTATTCCGCGGACCATGCGGAACTGCATTTGAACGAATTGGAATTGTGGACCATCTCGCGAGTGTACGAATGGGATGCGATTGAACCGGTATACGGCGAAGCCACCGTGAAGTTCAAGCGTCCGCCCGACTACGTCACGTTGCAGAGCAATCTGCTGTACAAGCGCAAGAAGGATTGCAAGCGCATGGTCAAGGAGTATACGGGCGAACCGTTCACGGGCGATATTCCCGCGAGCATTCCGGAAGGGCTTGCGGATGAAATGCGTGAAGGCACGCTTGACCCGGTGTTCCTCGAAAATTTTTACAACGGCACCGTGAAGGGCATGTTCAACGGCGTGTACGGTACGATGGCCCAGGATGTTTTCAAGCCGGAATACGAGGTCGAGGATGATGGTGGCATCGACGTCAATCATGCGACCGTCGTCACTCCTGAGAACTTCGGTTCGCGCAAGCCGAAACGGTGCAAGGTGCTGTATACGTATGGCATGCGGATTGTAGGTGGTTCCCGTTTGCATTTGGTGCTTGCCATGGAATTGCTTTACGAAAAGTTCAATGGCGAGGTGTATGCGACCGGCGGTGATACCGACAGCGTCAAATGCCATGTGCCGGACGATATCGCCGACGAACAGGTCGAGCATGCGCTTGACCCGCTGCTGCGCGCCGCCACCGAAGCCATTTCGATGGCGTGCCGTCGAATCCGTACGGATTATCCGCAATGGGCGTCCGATTTGGAGCATGTCGGCGGTTTCGAGGTGGAGAACGCGGGCGTACGGTATGAGCATCATATGGAGTATTGGAACAAGGCCAGGGTAAGCTATCGGGCCGGGGAATATCACGTCACGATGGCGGGATTGAGTCGTCCGCTCGGAGCGTATCACATCGAGCATGTCATGCGTGATTTGCAGCGTGGTGGCTATGCTCCCGAACAGGTCATGTCCGAAACCTTGGGATACAACGTTAACGTGGCGTCTTCGGTTTCCTTCGCGCTCCAGACCGTCCGGCCACAGGTGGGCGAACGTTTCGTGGGAACCGTCACCGATTATCTGGGAAAGACGATGCGGGTGGATACGTATGCCGCGGTAGCCCTGTATCCGACCGACCGTATGCTGGGTGATACCGGCAAGCAGAGCAACCGTGAGAACGTTGAGTATCTGCTTAGAATGGGTAGGGTCGTCGAACATCGGAACCGTGAGGTCAACGTGACCGCCGACCAGGTCCCGAGCGTCACCGCCGGTGTGATGATGGAAACGACGTTACTGCAAGGAGTGAGACATGAGCGATAGATATTACGACTGGGATAAGACCCTGAGCTATGATGCCGACGTGACCATGGTCGTCGGTGCCCGTGGCGTGGGAAAGACCTTCGGTTTGAGGTTGCAGTTCATCCGCGATTGGATTAAGGACGGTAGCCGGTTCGTGGAGATTACCCGCTACAAATCCGAAATACCGGACGTGGCGCGTAATTATTTTGACCGTATGACGGAACTCGGCATGTTTTCGGAATACGTGTTCCGTACGGACGGTAAGACGGCGTATATCGCGGTCAAGCCGGAGGATTCCGATGGCAAGCCTGATTGGCAAGTCATCGGATATTTCGTTTCGTTGACGGAAATGCAGAAGACCAAGAAACGCACTTTCACGAATGTGCGTCGGTTGTTGCTTGACGAAGCCACCGTGGATATGAGCGACCGGTACCATGGGTATCTTTCGCATGAGTTCGAATTACTTGCGAACATCGTGGATTCCTGTACTCGTGAAAGGGCTGATGATGATGCGAAGCGTAGGCCGCATGTTTATCTGCTCTCCAACGCCTGTGATTTGGTGAATCCGTATTTCGTCCGATACGGGGTTGACCGCGTACCCCCGGAGGGGTATTCGTGGTATGGCGGGAAAACCTTTCTGCTTCATTATCTGCGTGACGCGGAGTATGCGGAGACGAAGCGTACGGATACCGTTGCGGGGCGCATGCTTCAGGGAACCGCCGAGGAGCGTGTGGCGTCGTTTAACGATTTCGGCAATGGTCATACCGATTTTGTGGAACCGAAACCGCCGTATTGTGATTTTCAATTCGGGTTCATTTGGCGTTCCGCGCGTTTCGGCGTATGGTACGACCAGCTTTCGGGAAATTTCTGGATTACCGGTAAGATTCCGAATAATACGCATGCGCCGGTTTTCGCATTGTCCCGTGCCGACAATCGCATCAATCTCATGATGGTCAAACGGAGCAACAAGGCTTTGCAGCAACTGGTCGATTTTGCCATGTACAATCAGCTCCGTTTCGACACCGTCGCCCGCCGCGAACAGTTTTACGAAGCGTTGAGCCTTTTCGGAATACGCTGACTGTGTTATATTGTTGTTTCGAGCGCATGGCATGGCAAGCCGACACGAGTAGTGCGGTCCGGGTAGCCACGTGGGAACACGTCCGGGCGCACGTCGAGCTGGGCTATCGATTTCGCTAGGCGGCATTTTGCTTGCGTTCATGTTAGAATGGGGTTCGGCAGACAACGATTTGCCGGACCCTATTGTTTATTTCGAAAGGTTTTACATATGAACGTATTCTCCATTAGAAACCGTCGGTTCATGAGCGTTGACAATCCACCGGACGATGGTGGTGGCTCCGACGAAATCGAAGACGTCGAAGACGTCGAAGACGTCGAAGCCGCCGAAGACGCCGATACGGGCGAAGGTGCAAAGGAACCCGTCGCACTGATTAATGCGATTCTCGATGCGATTGCCGCCCTCGACGAAAAGGTCACCGCACTTTCCGACCGCATGGACGCATTCGTTGATGCCGGGGCCACCGTACGTGAAACCGACGATGAGGAACTCGATGCCGAAGATGAGGCTGAAGAGGATTTGGAAACCGCCATCGAGGACATGGATTTCAGCCTCGATGACGAGAACAACGACTGAAAGGTAAATAACAGATGAAGAACAACAACACCATCATGGCCAAGTCATGGCTTGCCGCCACGAATGATTTTCAGCAGCGTATCCCGAATCCGACCCAGGCGGGCGTCGCAGCCACCATGGATGCGCTCTACCAGCCGATGAATGCCCAGTATTTCAATCAGTTCATGGACATTCTGGTGAACCGTATCGGCTTCACCTACGTGCGTGGCCAGGCTTATAAGAACCCGCTTGCGGTGTTCAAGGGACAGAATCTCACCTTCGGCAGCACCATCCAGGAAATCGCGCCGAAGTGGATTAAGGCGCATTCCTACAATGATGAGAACGAGACGCTGCTGAAGCTCCACCGTCCCGAAGCGGAGGCATGGTATCATTCCCAGAACAGGCGTGACCAGTATCCGATTTCGATTTCCACGGATGAGTTGCGCACCGCCTTCACCGATGAGTATGGTCTGAACAATCTGGTCGCACAGGTGATGCAAGCCCCGATTAATTCCGACGAATACGACGAGTACACCATCATGAAGGAACTCATCGGAGTGTACGAGGAGAAGTGGGGTTTCTACAAGCATCATCTTTCCGCGGCACCCACTGACGATGCGACCGGCAAGGAGCTGCTTACCGCGCTTCAGACCTATGGCGGTCGTCTGCAGTTCCCGAGCGCCTTGTATTCCGGCACCGACATTCCGGTGTTCGCGAAGCCGAACGAGCTCGTGCTGCTTGTCACCCCGGAGACCCAGGCGTCATTGAACGTCAATACCCTCGCGGCTTTGTTCAACGTCGATTTGGCCAAGGTGTCGTATCGTACCGTGCTCATCGACGAATTCCCCGTTAAAGGTGCGGTGGCCTTGCTGACCACGGAGGACCTATTCGTTTGCTCCAACACCCTCTACAACACCACGTCCTTCTGGAATCCGGAGACGTTGGCCACCAACTATTACCTGAACCATTGGGGCGTGTATTCGGTGTCGCCGTTCGTTCCCGCGATTCTCTTCACCGTCGATGCGGGGACCACGGTGTCGACCGTCACCCAGAAGGTCACCGGACTTACCGTGACCCCCGAGGAACCCACCGTCAAACCGGGCGGAAGCGTACATCTCGACGTGAAGCTCAACGGTAGCGTCACACCGGAAACCCCGGACGGGCTCATCACCGTCGCTCCGGATGCCGCGACCTACACGGTGAAGGCGTCCCGCACCAATGGTGAAGCCGTTACGCCGGTGGAACTCAACGCCCGTACCCGCGTGGACAATTACGGAGTGCTTCACGTGCAGAAGACCGGTTTGGTGAAGGATGACAGCATTACCGTCACCGCGACCTCCACCTACCGCAATCCGTCCGGAACCACCACGCCGTACACCGCAACCGCGAAGGTCACCGTCGCATAACGCAGTATGATATATTAAAAAGAGCCCTATCGAATTCCCGATAGGGCTCTTCATTTTGTCATGAAAGGATGAATCATGGACATCGATGCGATTGTCTCGCTTATCGGGAGCGTGGGCTTCCCCATCGTCGCATGCGTTGCGATGGGCGTGTTCTGCGCGACGCAGTTCAAGGATTACCAGGACATGTTGCAGAAGAACAATCTGCTGACGGAGGAACTCGTGGTCCTGTTGAAGCGGGTACGGGATAGGGAGGAGGTGTTGGATGAAGCGAATTCTCAGCCGCGTCAGTGAATGCCTGTGCGCCGTGCTGGCCTGTCTCATGGTCGTGCCGTGCGCGAACGCCTCGATGAACGGCGTGGACTATTCCAGTTGGCAGACCGCCACCGCACCCTGTGATGTGCGGGCGGATTTCGGCATCGTCAAGGTCAATCAGGGAACGTACCGGAACCCGTATTGGCGGGCACAGGCGAAATGCATCACGGACCGGGGCGAGGGTCTGGGCCTGTACGATTACGCGTCGGGAATGGACGCCACCGCGGAAGCGGACGCCTTCGTGGACCTCATCGGGGATTACGTCGGCAAGGCGGTGCTCGTCCTTGACTGGGAAAGCAACCAGAACGCCGCATGGGGCGACTCCGATTGGATACGCACATGGGTGAACCGCGTGCATGAACGTACGCACGTATGGCCCATGGTGTACGTGTCCCGCGCCTACGTTGCCCAGATTCCGAGTGACGTACGCAAGAACTGCGCCCTCTGGGTAGCCCAGTATGCGAGCAATGCGGTCACCGGGTACCAATCCTCCCCATGGAACGCCGGGGCGTCCGGCGAAGCGATGATTCAGTATTCGTCGCATGGATGGCTGGACGGCTACAACGGGTTCCTCGACCTGAACCTGTTCATGGGTGAACGATGGCAGTGGGATGCCTACGCGAATCCTTCCGGAGCCGCGAGACGCGACCCGCCGAAGCCGATGCCCGCGCCGAAGCGGGACGAATCTCCGGAATGCGGAGGTTCATGCGTCACCGTCAAGCCCGGGGACACCGTGTCGAAGTATTGGACGGACTGGTGGAACGTGGCGGTGCCGTCCGGCAACCCGTCGCTCATCTATCCGGGCCAGACCATTTGCCATAAGGGCGCGTCCGTGCAGTCGGGTCCCGTGCGCTCGTACACCGTGCGTGCGGGGGATACTTTGAGCGACATCGCAGTCCGATACGGGACCACCGTATCCCATATCAGCGGCTACCGTTCCGGCAATCCCAACATCATCTACCCGGGTGAGGTTGTGCAAATCCGATAGTCGTGCTATCGTATTAAGCGAGGACTCCAAAAAACAACCCATCTCCTCATATCAGGGCGAACCTCTGCAACGATTTCTTGCCACGTTGCAGAGGTTCTTTTCATATACCGGAAAGGACAGTCACAACATGCACCGATACCCGCATCTGCCACAGGCAACGAATTTCCCGGACGCGCAAAACGCGGCCCCATACGCACAGTACCGAAACGAGTTCGACTATTCACGCTGGACGGCCGGCACCAAGCTCACCGTCTGCAATGTCCCATGGGACGACAGCCGCAACATCATCGGATGGGAAACCGTCGAGGAACGCGACGAATGGTTCCACAAGCTCGAATCCGCGGAGCACGTCACGCTATCGTCAGAATTCCAGGTTCTGCCGGACGGCTCAATCAAACTGCCCATCCCCTTCGCGACGCTCAGCCGCGCCAACTACGTGTTCGTGGAGTATCCGACCCCCACCGACCCGGCACGGCCGCTCGACCATGCGGACCCCGCCAATGAGATTCGGGCTTGGGGCTATTTCATCGACGACATCCGCCAATTGGCGGCCAGCACGAGCGAATGCCACGTCACCTTGGATGACTGGACGACCTTCGGCCCTTACGTGCATGCCACCTACATGCAACTGTCGCGTGGACACGCCCCGATGGCGGCCACCACCGTCGAGGAGTACCTCTCCGACCCGGTGAACCATTCGTCGACGCTGCTGGCGGAGGACGTCAACTACGGCGGTACCCCGGACATCACCCGCGACCATACGTTCATACCTTTTTCCGCGGGTGCGAAATTCGTCATGTTCGCGAGCCTCGTCTCCCCCGACGCCCTGGATTCCCTCAAACCGGCCACGGACTGGCAAGGCGGTTCCACGCCGCCGACATATTCGGACACGACCGGCAGATGGGGACGGCAATACGATGTCAACGGCTACGATTGGCGGATGGGTCCCAGGAATTACTCGCAAGCCGATACCTCCGTCGCCCCTTACACTGCGGGACAGACGACACCCACCGCGGGATACATGTACGCGCTTGCCGCCGGCGACGCCCGAAGATTCTTCTCATACCTGGCCGCATATCTCCCGCAAGTCATGCAAACCATACAGGCCATGTGGATACTTCCAGCCGAACTCATCAACATCGCAGCGAACGGCAAGCATTCCATCGGCGGAGTCACGGTATACGACACCATGAAGGCCGACGAACTGCCGGACATCCAAATCGGTCTTACGCGGGACATGTTCGGATACGCCGCCGAATACGCGGACATCGCGAAACTCTACACATACCCGTATGCAACCCTCGAACTTTCCGACAACGACGGCAAGACCGTGGAGATTCGAATCGAAAATACCGGGAACCTCGAACTGCATCGCAGAACCAGCCTTGCCTATCCATACCTCAAGGTACAGGCGTTCCTCACCGGAGTCAACGGCACCGGCAGCAAGACATACAGCTTCCGCAAACTGGACGGCACCACCGGCACCGCCACATCATGGGATACGGACTTCGCCGACTACATGCTCTCGTTCGACATCCCGACCTATACGGTCTTCATGGACGGATACACCGATTACGCGGTGCACAACCAGCAATCCAACGTGGAAAAGGCACGCATGCTGGCACTCAACGCCTACCATACCGGCATCCGCTCCAGCAACACCGGATGCGAAAACGGCAAGGATTCCGCCAACACCGCGCAAACGAACGGCAACGCATCCGCGTACGCCGGCCAACAGAACGCATTGGCGTCGAACTCCACCGCGAAGACGAACGCCGACGCCAACGCCGACCTCGCGCTCACCAACACGAACAACGCCATCGCCACCTCGAACGACAACCTCAACAAACGCGTAGCGAACCGAACCGCCGACTGGAGCAACAAGAAGGGCTCCGCGGTGGACCTCAACAACGAAGCCACCAATCTGAGCGCCCGGAACCTGAGCGCGGACATCAGCTTCATGAACACGCAATTCAACGTCGAAGCCTCAACCGGCGCAATCAGCACCGCGGCCTCCGCCGCATCGGAATTCCTATCCGGCGACATCGGCGGAGGCATCAGCGCCATCGTGGGCGGAGCCGTCGGCATCGCCAAGGACGCGCTCATCCTCGACGCCACCAAAACGCTGAACCGCACCAAACAGACGAATTCCACCAACTTCGGCGCGAATTCCACGGGGATTCAGAACAACACCTATGACGCGTTGATTAAGAACGCCAACAACAATGACAAAGCCATCACCAAAAACAACAACGACCTAAGCAGAACCAACACGACGAACAGCGCCACCACCGCGAAGAACAACGCCTCACGCGCGAAAGCGACCGGCGACGCGAACGCGAACCGCGCATATGGCACGTCCACCGCGAACAACCAACGCTCGAACGCGACCGCATTGAACAACCTCGGGGAAAGCCGCGACGCATCGGCCTTCGCATTGCAGACCGCGCTCGAACAGGCACAGAAATCGGCGGAACTCGATTATCGGAACCATCGGAACGATGCACCCCGCACCTATGGCACACGTTCGGGCGACGCGACCGCCGACCTGTTCGCCTACCGCGGATTCCAAATCCGGGTCAAAACGCAACCCGAATCCGCGATACGGCAAGCGGGGGACCAGATGCTCCGCTACGGATACGCCTACAACGGTGCATGGACCCCGGAAAGCCTCAACGTGATGAAGCATTACACCTACTGGGAGAGCTCGGAATTGTGGCTCGATACCAATACCCATATACTGGACAGTGGAAAACGCCATATCCGCGACCTCTTCCAAAACGGGGTGACGGTATGGCGCGACCCCGCCGACATCGGCAAAATCGGAATCCATGACAATTGGAAGGACAGATAACATGACAGTGACCGTGGATGACGTCGAATACGACAGGATGAAAGCCGCCTACGACGCGGCGCACGAAAAATACGGCGACTATGACGACGAGCAGATAGACCAGCTCATCGACCTGAAAGTACGCAGCCAAGTCTCCGAATGGGAGCAACGCATCGGCGCCGCGAAACTACAGGAGCAAATACAGCTGGCACGCGAACGCGCCGCACAAGCCAACCGGGATGCCGAAGCCGCGTCCAGAACCTACGTCGAACTACGTCAGGTCATACTCGAGGATTCGGTATCCGCACCCGTAATCGAAACGGACGAGGAAATGGAAAAACTCATCAAGGGAGAATGAACAATGAGCAACCGTAAACGCAAACGCGCCATGTGGGGCGAACCCAATTACTGGGCTTCCGCCGCATACGACAGTGCAGTGTATCTCATGTACCGACAGCAGATATACGAACTCGCGCTAAGCCGATTCAAATGGGTGGGACTGCCGGCGTCCGTCGACACCCGCTATCTCGAATGGACACTATTGACCCAGGGTGCCGCCACCATCGCGCACCCGCGCAAACAGCCGCACACCTATTACGGTACCCAAATGTCATACGCGGGGCCGCCTAACGTATACGACAATCCCACCCACTGGCAAAGCATCGGCAACAACGGATGGAGATTCGACGTCAGCCCGCGCAACGGGGTCATCGTCTGGGACAATCTCTACCGCGTACCCATCACCGCATGGATTGACATCTGGGCAAGGGAACTCACCGACATCAGGCAGACCATGCACCTCAACCGCATGCACCAGAAAATCCCCTACATCCTGAAAGGACCACAGGAAAAGAAACTGGACATGGTCAACCTGTACAAGCAAATCGCGGGAGGCGAACCCGCGGTGCTCACGACCAACGGGGTGGAATCCATCACTATGGACGTATTGCAAACCAAGGTGGACTTCCTCGGCGAGGAACTGCAAGCCGTACTGCAGAACCAGTGGAACGAAATCTACGCCGGTCTCGGCATTCCAAACCTACCATTCAAGGCGGAACGCCAAATCGAGGACGAAGTGAAATCCCAGTCGGCACCATCCTCGCTGATGGCATTGAACCCACTGGACGCACGCCGACAGGCCGCCGACCAGCTCGTCAGCCGTTTCCCCGACGACTTCCCGGACGGCGTGGATGTGGTATGGAACCAGGACAACCGTAGCGATAACTACAATTATTTCGCAAACGTCACGGAACAGGAGGATGCAGATGAACAGGATTGAACCGTACGAACCGGCCCTGTCCACGCCTGAATTCCATGCCGTCATATCAATCAGTCTCGGTGAACTCGTCAAGGAAGGATTCGTCGACTGGAACGATGACAGCTGGCATTGGGACGCATACGACGAAACCCAATACAAACGATTGTGCACGAAAATCGAAGCGCATTATTGGGACCGTGAAATAGGCGTACTGCCACCCGGCGCGTGGAAACGCGAATTCATGCGCAAAATGAACGAAATCATGCCTAAATACAAGCTGGCATACCAAGCGGTCGACGCCGGGATTTCACTCATGCGCACCGGTGATGATTACGGGAAAAGCCGTACCATCGGCTCCGATTTCCCGGCGACCCAGCTCAAACCGAACCAGGATTACGCCTCCGACGCTTCCGACAACGAATTCGAAAACGTTCACGAAGGCGATTATCTTGATAGAATGGAACGGTTGAAGGCATACGATGACATTGACCTGGAAATCATCAACGAAATGGAATCCATGTTCTCATGTCTTATGACCGTCAACATGAACATTTAGAAAGGAACATCATGGATAATGACAGACCACCGGACTTCGGCACGCTGTTTCCCTTCATCACCCAATACACCCCGGTAGTCCCCAAACTGTACTGGGATGTATACAGTGCGGAACAGCGCATGAAATGGCTGTGCAAGGAATGGGACAGAATCGAACACTATCTACTCGACCTATGCAACCAGACCAACCGAAACACGGAAGACATCTCGGAATTACAGCAGCAGTTCAAGGAATTCAAAGAGCACGGTTTCGATGACTATTATCGAGAAATGCTCGAAAAATGGATTCTGGAGAATTTTGCGGATATTCTGACGGCGGGTATCAAATCGGTCGTGTTCTTCGGACTGACCTTGGATGGATATTTCGTCGCATATAAGCCGGAATCATGGAATGAAATCATCTTCGATACCGGTGCAGTGTACGGAACCAGTGAATATGGTAGACTATTGCTGTATTATCCTTCCGCCTACCCTGGGGAAGAAGAACCCCACCCCACCATGCAACCACACGTAAACAATAAAAAACAAGAAAAGAAGTAAAAAATAATGGCTACCAAAGAATATATCGGCGCACGTTACGTCCCGCTTTTCGCTGACCCGATTGACTGGGACAAAACCAAGACCTACGAACCACTCACCATCGTGTCCCATGCCGGCAACTCGTACACGTCACGACAGTACGTTCCTAAGGATATCGAAATCACCAACGAATCATATTGGGCACTGACGGGCAATTACAATGCCCAGGTCGAACAATATCGTAAGGAAACCGCAACGGTGAAAGCCGGACTTGAAGCCGAAACCAAGACACGCGAAAACGCCGACACCGCGCTATCCGACCGCATCACCCCACTCGAAAAAACCATGCCGTCGAAGCTCTCCATAGTCGCGCACGACGACACCCTCGAAGGAGCCGGTGTAAACTCGAACCCGCTCAAGGTGAAGCTGAACCACAGCAAGCTAATCAACGGTACCGACAACACCGTCTATCCCGCACTCGCGAAGAACAAGACCACCAACGCAATCAAGGGCCTCGCTTTCAATGCGGGCGACGGACTGACCGCATACGACAGCGACAACCCCGATGTCGGCCCAGGTATCCGCCTAAACGCCGACATTCAGGCAAACATCGAAAATTCCGAAAACCGCGTTTTCGATATCAAAGCATATAAAGCCTCGAATGACCCCGATTACACCAATGCATGGAACCGCATCATTGCGAAAATTACCGATGGAGGCACCATCTACTTCCCTTCCGGAACATACAATGGGGATTTCAACATCACTAAACCGCATATTACCGTAACCGGTTCCGGCATCGTGTGCAATACAATCCACGTCAATGTCGACTCGACCAACACCAATCCCGACATGACGATTATCAATGGTCTGACCATTAAAAGCGGTGATGCCCCCTGTATCAATCTGCATCATACCATCGGATGCGTCATTACGAACTGCAATCTCATGGGCGATAATTCCAATATTTTAGCCGGTGACGTTCCAACCCATCATCAGTATGTACGGCAGTTCAACATTTCCAGCAATCATTTCAGCGGTAAATACGGTATTCTATTCAAGGTCAACGGCCTCAACCCCTCCAAGTATTATCTAGGCGCGGACGGCATCATTTCAGAAAATGAAATGGTCAACACCATTAGCAATATCGTCATTTACGATAGCGACGGCATTAATATTAACGATAACGTACTATTTTTGTCGACCGGCGGAGAAGATAAAATGTACAACATCTATCTATCGAATGTTTCATACTCCGAAATCAAGGGCAATGAACTTTTCGAGGCCGGCTCATCCGCAATATATATCGGAGACAACAACGGTGCCATCATCAGCAACAACAACATCGTCTGGCCAGGGCAATATCATGAGGAAGCCGCCATTAAATTCGTAGGGGGTAATACTCAGACAGGTTCCGTCAAACAGCCTTGCAATAATCTTGTAATCGGCAACCGTTTTGAATTTTGCTCCGCATATGCCATTTGGAACGAAACCAAAACGCATAACACATATATGAATAATTATATGTACGAAGTCGGTTCAAAGGTGCATTTTAGAGGCACACATACAGGCGTAAAATATCCGGCAATTCATGACACACAAACGTGTGTATGTATTGGCAATTCTTCGCGTGCAGACAAAGTCTCCAGTAGCTACGACATTCTCAATACGAATAATGCGCTCTCATTCAACGATGCGGGCTTGTTTATTACCGAGAAATCGTGGATTTGGAAACCAGTTGAACAGACGATTGACAAAAATACCACTAGCATTACTCGGCATAAGCAAGGCGACATATTGATAATTGCCGATACCGATGGTACTTTCCAGAAAACTGTCACCGAATTTTTGAACTTAGGCAAGCCTAGTGTAACACCGTACATCGGGTATATAATTTCATTCAACTCATCAAATAAGATTGGAGATGTCAATTTGACTGCTAATAAGATTATTCCATATGCTATTATAGCAAGTGGACTTAAGTTCTTCGCATAAATAAAATAACCGGCCCGAATCACCATCAGGCCGGTTATTTTTTATTTATTTTTAGGATAATATCGGCGCTCTATACGGAAGAAACGACTGATTTTACTCGATAAACCCTCACCATATTGTCCTCCGTATTTACGAATCCACAATTCCGCTTCGCAATATTCATCGTAGAATCGTAACTCCCTCGAATGTACCTCACCGCTATAAACGTCAGTGTCGACGATGATTACCGCGTATCGCACAATAATATCGTTATTCGGAAAATCCACTTCCATCATAATCAAACCTTTCACATATGAAAAACCGGAATGTATTTAATCACTACACATATTGCGCAGATTATACAGAAAACATAGATACACAATAATGTAATGCATACTCGGGGTTCTTCCTTCCACTCTACGATGACGCACACGATTCTGATTGAAACCACGATGACCAAACAAAACGTAATTAATAATATCAGTAAACC
>ERZ1034973.1161-NODE-1161-length-15943-cov-36.522722_pt1 | contig 15943 bp, 12 predicted proteins | sample MGYA00520686_ERZ1034973 | MGnify/ENA primary metagenome ERZ1034973 (study PRJEB33766, sample SAMN09781775) | gut metagenome | biome: gut microbiome | host: Homo sapiens | place: Madagascar | study: EMG produced TPA metagenomics assembly of the PRJNA485056 data... | reverse complement strand
GTTTTTGAATCTATCCAAAACGTATAATAAAGAGACGTTTTTTCTTAGTTCATCTGTTACATAGTCACACAGAGGTTTTACTACATCAATTTTGAACAACTTAATTCTCTCTTTTTTGTCATATTCTTCATTACTGAGACAAATCCATGATGCTTCATCATAGAAATCTTCAATAGAGTCCGTTGTATATGAATATTCTAAGTAATGCAACACAAATGACACATATTGTTTTTGATCTTGTGCAACATACTTAATCGCCTCAAATCCTTCTTGTGGATTCTCAAAAGTTTTTTTATCGTATGGATATTCGTTTTTCAAATTAGCCAAAACAACTTTTACGATACCAAATGAATTCAAAAAATCAATAAGATGCTTCGTTGTATAATAAAGCATAGTATCTGATGTTGAGTCATAATACCGAGAAAAGCGTGTTTCTATTTCTTTGATTATTTGTTTTTGATGCATATTTATTTGGCGTATGTAAAATTAACTTCTTATATCGTTACCATTCTATATATTGACGAACAGATTACAAAATGCTTCACTTGGGTCTTTCAATATTCTCTCTACTATGAATCTTGTTATGGCAAGATTTGCATAGTGTAGTAAGTTCATTCATATAGTGGCGTTCATCTCCATGATGCTCATAAGTTTTGTGATGACACTCCAAATCATTAGTACTGCCACAGCAAGTACACTTACCATCAATAAATTTCTTGCGCAATACAATTGTCTTCCAATATGGTGTACGAAGGAAATCTTTATATAGTAACATTCTAAAATGTGCTTGCACACGTTCTTCGTCTATCTGCGCTGTCAAAATATCAGTTAAATCGTTAACCTTTGGAGTAGCATTATTGGGATAACAGAACTTAAGTATGTAAGCATCTGTAAGACCTAATTGAGGCTCATTTTCTAACATGGAAGCAAGAGATTCATACCGATATTTTGGGGAGTACAACTTTTGTGAGGAAATACTATTCTGTTTATTCTCCTTCTGTTCTTTATTTTGTTCTCTCTTCAATCGTTCATTTATTTTCATGCAATACTCCTCATTAGAAATGACTTTACCTTCATAAAACCAATCTTTAGTTATTGAATCTTGTATATAAGAAATAGAACCGTCTTCATTTGATAATGCATAACTACTTACAAAGTATCTATACGGAATTCTACCAAACCAACTTGTTGAATTGGTAAAAGCCTTAACTTTCCCAAGTTTTGATTGATTGTGCCATTCTTGCCATATAGAAAATTTATCATTACTTCCAAGATAATCCTTGATGTGCTGAAATATATTACTTTTCACATGTGCCATACAATCTTCACAATAAGCATTATCATGTTCATGAAAGTTTAGAAAGCCATGATACCAAATATAAAATTTACGGCCATTATATTCAAAAGCCATTCTGTCTTTTCCTTTTCTATAAACAACATCAATAGCGCAAGTACCAGTAAATATATCTGTTTTCATTATATGTAATCGTATTTCTTTACCACATCTCGCACAATGTGTAATCCAAAGTAAAGGAGGAAAATGCTCATCATGGTATGGATGAAGATTTGAGCATTGGTATTTTCTGTCTTTCAATCTCAGTCTATCTTCTTCTGGGACACGATTATCCCCTATAAGAATTGCAAATACATCATCTCCGAACGTATCACCTGGTTCTAAGATGGGTATATGTTGCTTGACTGCATTGAAAAGCATTTCTTTAGTAATATGCTTCATAGCTTATTTCTGAGTTTTATGGAATCTATTTGGGGAAAGATCCCGTCTTTTTAGGTTTCTCTTTTCTCATGATTTCCGCATTAAGTTTGTCTTGGAAAGATATTTCCACGCAATGTTTTTCCTCGGAAATTTCCAAAGAGATTAAGCCTTTTGAATTTTTGTAATATGTCGCGCACATAGGGTATATGCCATATTTCAAGGTTTCTTCTAAAGGCTCGTCTAATACTTCGGTAGGTTTACCATAAATAGCATTAAACTTTTGGCGGTACTCTTGATATTGATCGTGCAAGTCCGCAAATTGTCCTTTGGGGAAGAATATATCAATAAGATATACAGTCTTAGATTTATTGCTATTATAGATACGCAACCACACCTTACTCCCAAGGTATTTTCCTTTCAGCTCCACGCCTACTTCATTCTCCTGCGTCTTTTCTGTAAAGCCCTTTTGCTTTAACTTTGTTACCATGGCTTCTCTTTTTCCCGTAATGGGAATGCCCATAAACGTTAAATGCGATTGTGCAGAAATACTGCAACAAAGTGACATTAGTATAGTGAAAAATAATAATATTCTTTTCATATATATTGGGTTTAGTCCTATACAAATTTAGATAAAATTCAGCGAAAAACAATAAGTTATTATCCAAATGTTGCGTAAAAACTGAAATTTTAGTCCAATTATGCCATTATAATGACCAAAAACATCAGACAATATGTCAAATCCATAGTGCATGATACAAGAAACCGTGTCAACGATGACATGAAATGTGTCGGCAAGGGTTTGTGGCATGATGATTATATAATTCATTATCGGAAGACGACAGAAACAGCGTTTCTTGCATTACTCCATACGGAATGGTGCAAGAAACGCTGTTTTTGCGTCCAAACCCAAAGGAGCAAGTAAGGAAACAACGTGCACGGCTGATTCCATGAGAATTGTTATCGGAAACAATGTAGAGGTGGCATAAACAATCCATTTAACGCAACAGAAAACGGAGTTCCCACAGTATTCATCTTAAAACTTTTATCAAACTATGAGCGAAATTGGAACTCTTAGCTTGGAGCGTCTAAACAACGGCGCACATTTTCTGTTCATTTCAAACGTGTTGGCACGTGCTGAGGCCGATGCGAATGTAAAGAGTAAGCTCAGCGCACAGATTGTCTCGCTAAAGGCCGCCAAGGAACAAGAGGACGAGGACTTGAAAGTATCTCAAAAAAGTATGCTGACCGATGACATCGCTACTGCCGATGCTGAGCGTGACGGACTTTACAGCGGTTACAAAAAGGCTGTTAATGGCTTCAAGAATCTGCCTGTGGAGAACATGGCAAAAGCAGCAAAGGTTCTGACGCAACACATCAAGGACTATGCCATCGACCCAAAGATGCAACTTGACAAGGAAACGGGATTGTTGATGAATTTTATCGATGACTTGGAGAAGAAGTATTCAAGCGAGGTTCAAACACTTTCACTTGGTGCATTCGTTACAGCTCTGAAAGCAGCCAACGAAAAAGTACGCACATTGACAGCAACACGCACAGACGAGCGTATGGCAAAAGCTGTTGGTGTATTAAAAGCATCACGCAAGGCAAGCGATGAGGCTTACCGCCAGTTGGTGAAGTTTGTGTATGTTATGTATATTCTCGCGCTAAGCGACTATAAGTAGATGTTCAAAGCATGCTGCTGCCGCGGGTTACAAACCCGCCCCCCAATTAGGCAGACAAAATGCAGTTTATCGCACATATCTCTATACGTTTTCAAAACCTTTGATTTATCTTTCATGTTTCATTTTTATGTTTCAACTTATTGAATATCAATCATTTCAAAAAAATGAAACATACGACTTCAATGTTTCATTTTAAGTTTCATGTTTCATTTTAAGTTTCATGTTTCACTTTTCAAACCTCTGTGGGAGCGCATTATCGCTCCCACAGTGTTTTTGAATCGCTCCCACAGTGTTTTTAAATTGCTCCCACAGTGTTTTTGTTTTTCTCCCTCAGTGTTTTTTTGAATGAAACATTGAAACTAAAAATGAAACATAAAAGCCGTATGTTTCAGCCTTCAAAAGCATTGATAATCAATAGGTTGAAACACAAAAGTGAAACATGAAAGCAAAAAGCACCATTGGTAAAATATACGTAAGTCCAATGCCTATTTAGGGCATTCTGAAACAGAATGTAGAGGCTTTCCAAGTGCAGTTTGTTTCACCAACTCCTTGCATAATAAAAAGGCAACAACTAACTTTGCATTCATATAAGGGTGGTTCTAAAAATTCTGTTTTTAGAGTTCTGCTATTCTGAAATGTGATTTGTACGCTCTCGAAAGTGTCTTTTTGAAAGTTTGTTCGGTCACATAGCCCGCTATGCTCCCTCACAAACTTTCAAAAATACACTTCCGATAGCGCACAAATCCCTATTTCAGAATTATTAGAACCACCCATAAAAAAGTTGCAATAAATTATGCACTACTCCATTGATAATATTACCGCCCTTATCGGCGCACGCCGCTTTGGCTCAGCCGAAGCGAGCATTGATTGGCTACTAACGGACAGCCGCTCACTGGCCTTTCCCGAGACAACACTTTTCTTCGCCTTGCGCACTAAGTTGGGCGACGGACATCATTATATAGCCGAACTCTACCGACGTGGCGTTCGTAACTTTGTAGTGGGCAACGTGCCTGGCAATTACGAAACGGATTATGCTGACGCTAACTTTCTGCTCGTTGTAAGTCCACTGAAAGCCTTACAACGCTTGGCTGAGCGCCACCGCGATGAATATGATCTGCCTATTATCGGTGTGACAGGGTCGAATGGTAAAACGGTGGTAAAAGAATGGTTGTACCAATTGCTTTCTCCTTCACTTAACGTAACGCGTTCGCCCCGTTCATACAACTCTCAAGTGGGGGTACCTCTGAGCGTTTGGTTGCTCAACGAACACTCACAGGTGGGCATATTCGAAGCAGGTATCTCACAACCGGGCGAGATGCAGGCACTGAAAGCGATTATTCAGCCTACCATCGGCATTATGACCAACATTGGCCCCGCACATCAAGAGAACTTTGCCACTATTCAAGAGAAATGCTTAGAGAAGATTTCTCTCTTCAAAGATGCTGAAGTGGTGATTTACTGTGCCGACGACGAAGTAATCAATGAATGCATGGCGGTCTCACTCTACACGGGTGATGCCATAGCATGGTCAACGCGCAACACGGACTCTCCTCTCTTCATTCGCAGCATTGAGAAGGAGGATCGCACTACGCATATTACTTACCGCTTCTTAGGCGCAGAGAACGACTTCCGTATTCCCTTTACTGACGAAGCCTCGATTCAAAACTGCATCCATTGTCTGGCAGCTTGCCTATATCTCCACTTACAACCTGAGGTGATTGCAGAGCGTATGGCTACGCTCGAACCGATTGCCATGCGACTCGAGGTGATACAAGGTGTGAGAGGATGTACGCTCATTAACGATAGCTACAACTCTGACGTAGCTTCACTCGATATTGCGCTTGACTTTATGAACCGCCGTCCTGAGCAACAAGAGAAGCACAAGACGCTTATTCTCTCTGACATACTGCAAACGGGACTTTCGGTCGTTGAACTTTATAGCCAAGTGGCCGATATGGTCAATCACCGTGGCATTGACCATCTGATCGGTGTCGGTCCTGAAATATCGGCCGCTCACTCCCTCTTCAACGTGAAGAAGACTTTCTTCGAATCGAGTGAAGCGTTGAAAGAGAGCGGATTGCTCGACTCGCTATCGAACGAGATGGTGCTGATTAAGGGATCGCGTAAGTTTGGTTTTGAAGAGATTACAGCTGCCTTATCACTGCGCGTACACGAGACGACACTTGACGTAAACTTGGAGGCCATTACCGAAAACTTAAACTTCTACCGTTCGTTTATGAAGCCCGAAACCAAAATCACGTGTATGGTGAAGGCTTCGGCTTATGGAGCAGGTTCGGTTGAGATAGCTAAGACCTTACAAGATCGCGGCGTGGACTACTTAGCCGTGGCCGTGGCCGACGAAGGAGCAGAACTGCGTCGTGCTGGCATCACAACGGGTATCATCGTAATGAACCCTGAGATGACGGCTTTCAATACCCTCTTCCAATACGACTTAGAGCCTGAAGTGTATAACTTTAAGTTGCTCGACGCATTGGTTTATGCTGCCGAAAAGGAGGGCATTCAAGCCTTCCCCGTTCATATTAAATTGGACACCGGCATGCACCGCTTAGGATTTAATCCTGTCACCGACGTGTCCGAAGTGATTAAACGCCTGAAACGTCAAACGGCCATTGTGCCGCGTTCGGTATTCTCACACTTTGTGGGTTCTGACTCACCCGACTTTGATGAATTTTCACAACATCAATTTGAGATTTTCGACAAGGCTTCACGACAACTGCAAGCAGCCTTCCCCAACAAGGTGTTGCGCCACATCTGCAACAGTGCGGGCATTGAACGTTTTCCCGAACGCCACCTCGACATGGTACGCCTTGGCTTGGGACTTTACGGCATCGACCCGATTGACAACCGCCGACTACACAATGTTACGTCATTGCGCACCACAATACTACAAATTCGCAATGTGCCGAAAGGCGATAGTATAGGTTATTCGCGCCGTTCGTTCGTTGATCGTGACTCACGCATTGCCGCTATACCTATTGGCTATGCCGACGGATTGAACCGCCACTTGGGCAATCGCCATTGCTACTGCTTGGTGAACGGACAGAAGGCGCCCTACATTGGCAATATCTGTATGGACGTTTGCATGATCGACGTGACCGACATTGACTGCCACGAGGGAGACATGGTCGAGATCTTTGGCGACAACCTTCCCGTAACGGTACTCTCTGACGTGCTCGACACGATTCCCTACGAGGTGCTTACTTCTGTCAGTACGCGTGTAAAACGCATCTACTTCCAGTAACATAATGTATGAAATATATACGCTTTCTACCGCTACTATTACTGCTACTCCTTACGGCTTGTGCCTGTCACCGCAAGGCGACTGACACTCGCCCCTATAGTACGGGGTATGACGGCATTGACGTGTCGCGCCACAATGGTACAATTGACTGGAAGACGGTGCGACGTAGCAACAAGAACATTCGCTACGTGTTCATCAAGGCTACCGAAGGCACAGGCCACGTTGACCGCCGCTACCTTGACAATGCGCGTGAGGCACACCGACAAGGCTTTAAGATCGGCATTTATCACTACTTCACGGCACGTAGTTCCGCACATGAACAGTTTGCGTGGTTTCGCTCGCAAGCCAACCTTACGTATCAGGACCTTGCACCAATTGTTGACGTGGAGGAGTTTAAGGGGTGGAAGAGCAAGCAGCAACTACAAGATAGTCTCATGACCTTTGTGCGCTTAGTGAAGAAGCATTATAATAAGTTGCCCATCATCTATACGCACCAAAACTTCTACAATACTTATCTCAATCCACGCTTCAACCGCCACTACCTCTTCATTGCCGCCTATCGGCGCACGCCTCCCATTATCAATGGTGCCAACTACGACCTCTGGCAGTTTAGCGACGCTGGACGCGTAAAGGGTATTAAAGGTAATGTCGACCTGAGCCGATTGTCAAAGAACATGACGGTAAAGAAAATGTTATTACCTTAATATATTCGAATTTAGATAAACTGCAATTTATAAGCCTCTCCCCCTAACCCCCTCCCCGGTCGGGGAGGGGGTTAGGGGGAGAGGCTTATAAATTGCAGTTTGTGAAAGTTTTCTTAACTTTCATTTTGCATTGCGCTCACCTTGCACTATCTTTGCACCATGAACAATTTGCACTGTAAAGAAATGGTGCATTTTTTAAACTATAGATTTTTGACAAAAAAGCGTAACATTATGCGGGCTTTGCAAATAGGTTTACTTTCATTTTGCATTGCCAGTTGTCAGTTTGACCGCAGCCTAATAAAGGATGAAGCGAGCAACCCACAACGGATTGTTCGCTACGACCGTATTGTTGATGATTATGTCAGTACAGGTAATATAGCACTCTGGCAAAGAATGAATACGGAGTTTCCACGCGAAACCCATGTTCTGATTGAGAATGTGCTGCGATTGGGACGCGCCGACCAAGAAGGAATAGAAGATAGCTTACGAGCATTTTACAACAATCCTACCTTAACGCAACTTCGCAAGGACGTTGCCCAACGCTTTGAAGACCTCACACCTTACGAAAAGGAACTCAAACAAGCCTTTGCACGACTAAAGGGTGAACAGTCTTCTTTCGTCACACCTCGTATCTATGCACAAAACTCTGCCTTTAACCAAAGCATTGTGGTGGGCGATAGCTTATTAGGCATCAGTCTTGACAAATACTTGGGCACTAACTACCCTTCTTACAAAAAATACTTTTACGAAAACCAACGTGTCACCATGGAGCCTTCGCGTATGGTGCAAGAGTGTATATTCTTCTATTTAGCACAACAGTTTCCCTTGCACAAACAGGTAAAAGAGTTTACTCTTGGCAACATGATATTACATCAAGGCAAATTAGGTTGGATCGTTTCGCAATTGATTGATAGCAAACCTTTAGACGTAGCCGCTTATCAAGCAGCTACAAAAAAGTGGTACACTCAACACGAGAGTTCTTGTTGGAACATTTTGCGACAACCCACAATGTGGAACACTACCGACTCTATGCTTTGCAAGTCTGTTATGATGACAAGTGATGCACACCCTTACTTTAAGGACGCTCACTCACGTGGAGTTGGACTTTGGGTGGGCATGCAAATCGTTGATAGTTATATGCAACAACACCCTGAGATAAGTCTCGATTCATTGCTCCATTTCACTGATTATCAACGTATGCTCAACGAGAGTAAATATCAACAATAGTCCCAACATAAGCAAAAATAATGGCTTCACTCTATCTCATACCTGTCACATTAGGCGAAACTCCTTTATCCAACGTTTTGCCTGCCTATAATAAGGAGATAATACTCAGCATACGTCACTTTATCGTTGAGGAGGTGCGCACCGCGCGCCGTTTCCTCAAACAAGTGGACCGTAACATCAATATTGATGAACTTACCTTTTACCCCATGGGAAAACATGCTGACACAGCACGTTTTAGCAAATATCTTGACCCACTCCGCGCTGGCGAGTCGGTGGGAGTGATTAGCGAAGCTGGATGTCCTGCTGTGGCCGATCCTGGGGCAGACGTAGTAGCTATCGCACAACGCGAGGGATTACACGTAGTGCCGCTTGTGGGGCCTTCATCTATTCTTTTAGCCGTTATGGGATCTGGGTTTAACGGCCAAAGTTTCGCCTTTCATGGCTACTTACCCATAAACCCTTCCGACCGTGCTAAACGACTCAAGCAACTCGAAAGCCGCTCTGCAGCTGAACACCAAACGCAACTGTTCATTGAGACTCCCTACCGCAATCATAAAATCATTGCTGATATACTTTCAACTTGTAATCCTCGCACTCGTCTCTGTATAGCCTCAGGGCTTACTACGGAGCAAGAATTTATACAATCAAAAACGGTTAAAGAGTGGAAACAAACGCCTCTTCCCGATATCAATAAGATACCTACTATCTTTGCCATTTACGCTGGATAATGATAGAAAAATATAAAGAGATATTGCGTTTTTTCGAAATTCAGTGTAGTAAATGCGCCACTTTTGCGTCTTACTAACAACCATTTTAATTAAACGCATGCTACACTTAGCAACCTTATAGTGGCTCAACACAAGTGAGTGTTGAGCCACTACTGTATAGTATCGGATTTTGACAAGCAGCAATTTGTCTGCCTAATTGGGGGGCAGGCTAATTGGGGGGCGGGTTTTTAACCCGCGGCAGCAGCAGAATGTTTTGAATATCTACAACATGCTGCTGCCGCGGGTTACAAACCCGCCCCCCAATTAGGAAAACAAATTGCAGTTTATAGAGAAGTTCAATAAGACGAACTGTGGCTTGACTTTGAAAATAAAAATAGCATTTTCCTTTTTAGAGCGCTCGCCTTGCACTATCTTTGCATAAGATAGGCGGCGGCTCAGCATAACGTTCAAACATGCTTGACGTTCTGCATTCGCCTTGCACTATCTTTGCATAAGATAGGCTGCGGCTCAGCATAACGTTCAAGCAAGCTTGACGTTCTGCATTCGCCTTGCACTATCTTTGCCATTAACTTAGGTTTTAGGAAATGTCCCTCCTTCTTGTGTACTGAGCTGCGAGTAAGGGGAGGAGAGTATGACAATATAATTAAATGTTTCACCCATATAATAAAAAGGTAGTGGCCTTTGCTTCCATGCGAATGAGCCTTTGCCTATTTCTATTACTATTGAGCCATTTCATTTACCTGCCCGCGTTGGCACAGCATTGCCGCCCTACCAAACAGAGCGATCTTGATATCGTAAATTATTTGCAAACAGAGTTTGACGTAAAGTTTACGGACAATAATCGTGTCATTATATTTAAGACGGGTAAGGAAAAGTTTGCCGATCTCTTACCAGCCCTACGTGCTGCTAAACAGAGCATTCACTTAGAGTATTTCAACTTTCGCAATGACTCCATATCGAAAGAATTGTTTGCCATCTTAGTGCAAAAGGCAGCAGAGGGCGTAAAGGTACGCGCCTTGTTCGATGGCTTTGGTAATAGTTCGAATAATCGTCCGTTGCGTGCGCGCCACCTTGATAGTCTTCGTGCACGAGGTGTCGAAATATATGAATTTGACCCGTTGCGCTTTCCGTGGGTAAATCACGTGTTGCATCGCGACCATCGTAAGATAGTGGTCATCGATGGCGTAGTGGCCTATACGGGTGGCATGAATGTAGCCGATTATTATATCACAGGTAAACCAGAGTTTGGTGAATGGCGCGACATACATACCCGTGTTGAGGGTGAAGCTGTGGCAGAACTCCAAAAAGTGTTCATCAACTTTTGGAACCAAGTTACTCATCAGGAGGTTCAAGGCCCCAATTATTATCCCGGCGAGCGCGATGCACGCGACACCTTTGGCATGCTGAAACAAGACACTACGCCCACAGCAGGACAAAAGATTGTTGGTGTAGTTAATCGTGATCCCGTCACTTCCCCCCGCATCATTCACGACACGTTCGTCCATGCAATCGAACATGCCGAACACCAAGTACTCATTATTAATCCCTATTTTACACTTTGTCGTCATATCAAGCGCGCTTTGAAGCGGGCTGCACGTCGTGGAGTAGACGTGCAAGTAATGGTGTCGGCCAAGAGCGACATACCCATTACGCCTCGTGTCGTGGAGTACAATGCTCATCGCTTGATGAAGGAAGGCGTAAAGATTTACTTCTTTACAGGAGGATTTCATCATAGCAAGATAATGATGGTCGATAGCCTCTATTCGTTTGTCGGTTCGGCCAATTTGAATAGTCGCAGTTTGTCGTTCGATTATGAATGCAACCTTTTAGTAGCCGACCGCTACACAACGGGGCAGTTGCAACAGATATTTTATAACGACCGTGACCACCGTTGCTTCTTACTCACTCCTGAGATATGGAAGTATTGGGGTACTTGGAAGAAAGCGAAGTGCTGGATATTCCACTTCCTCACACCCTTCGTAAAGTGTGATAAGAAGGAGGGCGACAATAGTGGTTTAGGCGAGTTTGTGCTGCAAATGCCAAACGATAAGGATAAAAAAGTATAAGACACACACCAAGATGATAAACGACAATATTCAAAAGCTACCAGAAGAGGACGAAGTACCTCTTACGATGCAGTCAGAGGTAGAACAGGAAGTGACAGAGCAACAATTCGATGCGCAATCGTTGCCGACGGAAGGAGAAAGAACCAAAGTAGATGTTTCTTCTTCTGTAGATGCGTCTACGACTGTTGCGGCCAGTAAGGACGAAGAGCGCTCTACGCGTTTTACTTTACTAAAAGCCATAGCGATTATATGCGTAGTCATGTCGCATGCGGGCATAAGAGGGTGGCTATTTGACTTTGTTTTTATATTCCACGTCCCCATATTCTTTATGTGCGCGGGCTACTTCTTTCACACCAAGTACTTAACCGATGAACGCACCTTTGTACTTCATCGCTTCAAGGGACTCTATTGGCCTTTCTTGCGTTGGAGTGTGTTCTTCTTAGTCATACACAATTTACTATTCCCTTTAGGACTGCTCAGTGAGCAATATGGCAATGCGGGTGGTGGAGTGCTTCACCCCTACACGTGGCATGAATGGAGCCAGCACTTGTGGAGTATCGTGTTTAACATGTCAGGCTATAACGAATTCTTTTGTGGCACCTTCTGGTTCTTTCGTGCCTTACTTATAGCGAGTTTACTCTTCTTACTCTTGTTTAAAGTATTCAGCCGTAGTGAACACTTCGTTAGTCATAAACAAGTGGGATGGGGCATATTAGGCACAGCTTTGGTGTTAACCTTTTGGAAAGTTACGACAGGACTCACCATGACAGGTGTCATGCAAGGAGGATATCGTGAACTAATGGGGTTGATGTTTATGGCAGCAGGTTTCTTGATTAGACAGTATAAGTTGATGAAACTTGTTACGTGGCAGGTGGCTGTGCCTTGTGCATTGCTCTTGATTGTAGCTTCTTTCGCTTTTCCCTCAAGTATGGTATGGAATGGTACCTTGTACGACTTCCTTGCGTTGCCTATTCCTGCAATCGCAGCGTTCATAGCTTTAGCATGGGCGTGTGGCCTTATTGATCGTTATATCCTTTGGGCACGTCGAGCACTGCTCTATATAGGCGATCGGACACTATATATATTTGCTTTCCATTTGGTAGCCTTCAAGGTGGTAAGTGCGTTGAAGATTGCATTCTATGGCTTACCGTGGGAGGCCGTTGGCGGTCACCCCACGGTGCTGCAGCCTCAGAGCAATGTGTTGTGGGTATTGCTTTATACCATAGTGGGAGTAGCACTTCCGATTTTGTGGTTAGAGGGCTATCACCGTGTGGCCAGTCACGTTACCATTACCGAAAAGCAAGCCGTTAGTCTATTGGTCGTTTCGGGACAGCGTTTGTGTCATTACACGGTGTTAACAGGTCGCTTCATCGTTATGGCATGTGTAGCAGCTTGTCGTAACATTTGGCAAAGTATAAAGGATATCATTGAAGCTTCAAGTCCAGAGGACGAGTGATAAAACTGGGGCCTCTCCCCTACCCTTCCCCAGTCGGGGAAGGAGCTAGGAGGAGAGGCCCCACAGTTATTAAATCAGCCAGAAGTCTTACACATACATCAAAGTTGTAAGCCGTTCGGCTTGGTACACCTCTTGGGCCACTTGTTGCATCTCTTCAGCTTTAACCTGCTGAATGGCATTGATGATGTCAGGCACGGAACGATAGCGATTATAGTGTGCATAGGTCTTACCTAAAGCCAAAGCATAAGCTTCAGAGGAATCGGTCGAAATGCCTATTTGTCCACAGAGTTGCTTCTTGGCAGCATTGAGAGTAGCAGGGCAAAGCGGTTTGTTCATCAACTTATCCAGTTCGCGTCGTAATAGTCGGCTACAGCGTGAGGTGTCATGCGTGTCGCAACCAAAGTATACATTCCAAAAGCCCGTGTCGGGATAAGTGTTTAAGTAGCTATCAACACTATAGACCAAACCTGCTCTCTCGCGCATAGAGATGTTAAGGCGCGAGTTCATGCCAGGGCCACCTAATATATTATTGAGTAGAACAAGCGCAAAGCGGCGAGAATCGGTGCCTGCAAAGGTGGGGCCGCCAATTAGGACGTGGGCTTGGTGAGTGCCTCGTTCAATACGATGAATGTTGCTACACATTTGGGGAGCTGGACTTTGTTGTTCGTTATGAACAAAAGGTGGTAGTGATGCAAAGTCAGAGGTGGGTAGCAAACGTTCTAACCGACGCACAATGGTAGAGAATGCAACGTCGCCATACACGTAAAATATGGCATTCTCTGGTCGATAATATTGACGAGCAAAGCGTAAGGCATCGGCCGTGGTATATTGTCGCAAGCGTTCTGCTTTTCCAAGAATGTCGCGCCCTAAGGGCTGCGACGGATACATGAGCGTCTCAAATTCGTCAAAGATGAGTTCTGAAGGAGAGTCCTTGTAACTATCAATTTCATCACAGATAACCTCTACCTCGCGGTCAATCTCAGCTTGAGGATAAGTGCTATGAAATACGATGTCAGTTAATAGGCTAACCGCACGAATAAAGTTTTCTTTAAGTACGGTGGCATAATATACCGTCTCTTGCTTGGTGGTGAAAGCATTGAGGTCACCACCAACGCATTCTAATCCATTGGTTATCTGACTGGCACGACGTCGTTGTGTGCCTTTAAAGGTCATGTGTTCAATAAAGTGAGCCATGCCACTATCATCGGTAGTTTCATGTCGCGTACCAGCACACACTACGTAGCCGCAATAGAGTACTGGAGAGTCAGAGGACTCGTGTATGACGCGTAGCCCACATGGGAGTGTCGTTTCGTTATGTTGCATAAGGTGATGGGATAAGTGGGGAACGTTTGTAAGGTTAAAAGTTTAGAAGGTTAGAAGGTTAGAAGGTTAGAAGGTTAGATGGTTAGAAGGTTAGATGGCTAACCTCTTAACCTTCTAACCTTCTAACCTTCTAACCCCTACTTTCTAAAGTACTTCCCCACCACAGATAGGTTGTAGAGTGGAAAGTCGTAGTGTATGGTGTGTGCTACAAAGAGTACGATACAAGCCGTATTAATGGCTAATCGAAGTGCCATGTTGGGCACGTAGACCTCAGCCAAGTGCATGACGACGAAGAATAATAGCGTGATGGCAACGTAAACGCCAATGCTCTTGAGCGGATAATTAATAGGGTAGTACTTCTGCCCAACGAAGTAACTGAGTATCATCGCTGTGCCATACCCTGCAAAGCCCGCCCAAGCGCAGGCCATGTAGCCATACTGCGGTACAAAAATAACGTTTACGGCAATCAGTACGACACAACCTATGCCCGAGAACCATGCTCCCCAAATCGTACGATCAATGAGTTTGTACCAAAAAGAGAGATTGAAGTAAACGCCCATCAAAATTTCAGCAGCCATTACAATAGGCACGACGCGTAGTCCGTCCCAATAGTCGCGGCCAATGATGTGGCGCAACACGTCGATGTAGCCCATCACAACTAAGAAGGCCAGTAAGGTAAAGATTAGAAAGTATTTCATAGCTGCGGCATACGTGTCGCGGCTATCTTTGTCCTTGGCCTTGCCAAACACAAATGGCTCGTAGGCATAGCGGAAGGCTTGCGTTATCATAGCCATAATCATAGCTATCTTTGAGGCTGCTCCGTATATGCCCAATTGTGTGTGTGAGTCGTTGCCTTTATATATGTAAGGGAAAAGAATCTTATCGGCCGTTTGGTTTAAGATACCAGCAATGCCCAATACGAGTATGGGCCAACTGTAACGCAGCATTTTGCCTATGAGGCGTTTCGTTTCGCTCCAAGTAGCAAAATCGCCCATAAAGCCTTCTTTGAGTTCTTTGTAGAAACAGAAGGTGATGCTTGCAGTGCAGACTAAGTTGATATAGAAAGCATAGCCTACTTCGGTGCCGCCTAATACGACGTAGTAGAGTACGTTGAGCAAGATGTTGAGCAGAATGAACAATAGCTTGAAAGCGGCAAACTTCATGGGGCGCTTCTTGTAGCGTAAGTAAGCAAAGGGTATGCACTGGAAAGCATCAATGGCTACGGTTACAAACATGGTCCATACATAGGCAGGGTGGTCCGCATATCCCATGAGACTGCTCAAGGGGTGAATGAAGGCCATGACTAAGGCAATGAATAGGAGTGAGGTGCAACCCACCATGCAAAGTACGGTGGTGTAGACCTTATGTGCGTCTTCCCCTTCTTTGTTGACAAAGCGGAAGAAGGTAGTCTCCATTCCGAAGGTTAGTATCACAAGCAATAGAGCCGTGTAGGCATACATATTGGTAATAACACCATAGCCGCCACTTGCTGCGCTAATCTTGGCTGTGTAGAGGGGAACTAACAGATAATTTAAGAAACGTCCGATAATACTTGACATTCCATATATGGCCGTGTCCTTGGCCAAAGATTTCATATTTGCCATAAAGGGAGAATGTGCTAATGAGTTAATGTGCTAATATGATGTTCTAATAATTAAGTTTTCAGTTTGGAGGTTATGAGATTATAAAGTTACTCCACGTTGGCAACCAACAAAACAAACTTTACTCAAGTTTCGGATTTAGCAAGGACGGGCTGAAAGCCCAATGGAGCACATAGCCCA
>ERZ1034973.1158-NODE-1158-length-15953-cov-50.458171_pt1 | contig 15953 bp, 20 predicted proteins | sample MGYA00520686_ERZ1034973 | MGnify/ENA primary metagenome ERZ1034973 (study PRJEB33766, sample SAMN09781775) | gut metagenome | biome: gut microbiome | host: Homo sapiens | place: Madagascar | study: EMG produced TPA metagenomics assembly of the PRJNA485056 data... | reverse complement strand
GCACTAATACGACCGACTTTTGTTGCATACTCTTGCAGTTTGTCTTTCAAAGCAGCAGTGTCTATAATACTTGGCTTATTCATATCTTTAATCTTTTATAGTTATACATTTTATGTTATAGAGAGAATGGTTGTAGACAATCTATCACATGTGAAAATGAAAAACTTGCAAACCTTTATATTTTCATGGTCTGCAAGTCTTTCCCTTATGATGATTAAGCTTTTAAAATGCCAGGTCTTCTATTTTCAGTTCATTGATATCCAAACGTCCAACGAAACGCATTCTACATTCAGAAATTTCGTTATCAGTATAAGGCATAGGGTCTTCTATAATCTCGCCACAACCAACTACCTCAGCCCAACCATTACTCTCCATTGTAGAAGTCCAATAGATATAGCCGTTTTCGCCTATGTCAATTCCTATTTTTGAAAGTGTTTCGTTCGCCTTGTCCGTATCAAACGAATAACCTCTGCAGTGTTCCTCAAAGCCGTCAACAATTTCTTCTAAGCAACATCCGCACACATTGATAAGCAGTTTCTCCCAATGTCTGCACTCTGCAACAGTCCATTCAAGTCTGTTATAGCCAGGTTTTTCGAAGTCAGCATCCGTCTTAGGTAGTTCGTTGGGTGTATGTACGCCAATGCAGTCGCTGTCTTTAAGAGCCATCACCCATACATTACCATTCGTCTTGTCAACATCAAAAATTAGTCCTATCGCATGTTTGTCTTTGTTAAGACAGTTTGATATGCTCAGGTCGTCGTAAAGGTAGCAGCCTATAATGCTTTTGCTTGTATTATTATTTTCCATTTTTCCTATGGCAGATACCAATAGTTTCTTCATTGAAACAATCTTATTGATAAACAATTACTTGTCCACTACCGCCACAATTACCACATGTTATAGTTTGTGGATTGCCATAATAATCAACTAACACATTTCCATACATATCAGTGGCATAAACTATACCACCGCCATTACAATATGGACAAGTGGCATAATTAGCCTGCGACTGAGTATCTTCATAATCGTTGTCATCATCATCGTAAGAAGAATGATGCCTCGGACGGCTTGGACGACTGCTTCTTGTTGAGCGATAGGCATCGTCTGCATTTTCCTCTATCGCACGTTCCACTTGTCCAGCCCCTTTTTCAACACTACTGGCAGCCTTGCTTGCCACTTTCTTTTCGATGAACTCCAATGTTTCTGTCGCTGCTTTCTTGCCAGCCGAACCTTTACAAGAGGTGAAGGATATGGCTGAAACAAAAAGTATTGATAGTATTGTTGTGAATTTTCTAGTGAACAGTGTGTCGTTCTTTATATTAAATTTCGATGTATGCACTTTCCTCTGTTGTTTTACCATCTTTATCTAATTTTACTATTACTTTTTTTGATTCTGATTTGTTGAGAACATCCTCCAGTTCTTTGGGATCAGGTGTCAAAATACCCATAGTACGTCCATCATTATCGTCTTCATCCGACAAGGCTTTTCTTACAGCACTTGCTGATACTCTCAAACTTTCTGCAGCAGCTTTACCTGCCGCATCAATCAAAGCTCCAATTTCCTTAAACATAATGTAATTTATTTTGTTAGTTCACTTATTATATCATTAAATAGGGAGTCCATTTCATCTTTGGATAAAGATAAATCTTCAGAATCAACATCTTTAGTTTCTTCACTTAAAAACATTTGATATGATTCATCAACCTTATCAAATAAGGTGATGATTTCTTCATCAGAATACTCTTTCATAGTTGAATCTTCTATAATCAAATCTTTCTCAGAAAATCCGAAACTACTTGATTTATCATTACATAGCCATCTTTCCAACTTAGACGTATCTTTGCAATTAGCGCATAACTCAGATATTGTGGTTCCAAGTGTATAACGATTAAATTGTGGCTCTTCCCAATTATTTAGAATGAGGCAAACTACGTCAACAATCACACTCCCAGCATCGTCTTCAACATTAGGCGATAATGTTACTCGCAACGCTGTAGGATAAAACCGTTTATTACTATTTTTGACTAGTACTTCAGAACAACGTTCTTTTCTATTATTTCTGTCATAGTCCTTTAGCAATTTAATAATTGCTTGTTTTGCGTCTAATATATTTATACAATCCATAATTCCTAAAATTTTTCTATTTGACTTTCTAACCATGACAATTCTTTTTCACATACAGGGCACGAACCTGTTTTACATTGTAAATGATTGCAATGATGTGGCTCATACTTTATAGAGAACTCTTTTGCTAATCCTATTCTCGCTTGTTTCAACACCTCACATACAGCCTTCCCATAGTTAATATCATGATGATTAGCATTAGACAATGAAGTTGCTTTAACTTCTGTTTTATAGGCAAACTTGTCAAAGTTAGCAAATCCCATTTCTCGTAATCTGTTTTCTGAGATCTCTCTATCACCATTAGTATTATAGGCAGGAATTAGAGGAAGGCGTATCTGAACCTTATCAGTATATCCATGCTCTGATATATACATCAGATTGGAAAGGACTTGCTCATTACTACACTCTGTATATTCCTTATAAATTGTCTCATCTAAATCTTTTATATCAACAATCCAACAATCGATAATCGGTAGCAACTTTTGTAGACTTTCTATCGAGAAATTCAATGAAGTTTCTATATTGATTTTCCAATCGGAATGGCATACTTTCTTGAAAGTATGAATAAAATCGGGATAAAGTCCTGGCTCACCACCGCCAAATGTTATACCACCGTGTGTATAAAGGAAATATAGATTATCTTTTTTTACTTCTTCATACAACTGTTCTGGAGTGTAATAAGCTGTGACATTTTGTTCCCAACACTGTTTATTTATGCAATACTTACACCGTAGAGGACAACCTTGAAAGCCAACTAAGGTAGTAATACCTTCTCCATCTGTTAGTAGTCTGTGACGTTCAATAGCTATGAGGGGTACTGCATCATTTATATTGCCATTTTTAATTTCATCTTTAGGTAAAGACATTTTTATTTCATCAATAAAAATTCCGGATATTATTGGAGGAATAAAAAAATCATCAAATATCATAAAAGTCAATGTTTATATCTTTTTATCTCAACCATTCCTTCTTCACTCAATTGTTTTCTCTGAAAACGAGTAAGCCGTTTTTCAGAAAAACTCCATCCTCTATCATCCTCATTGGTTATATTTGCAATATTTCCATCATAAAAGATAATGCGCAACCGCTTATACAAACGATCATCTACAAGATTCAAGGATAATGTTCCAGACTTTTTGTTAGAAGAACTATTCCAAACTCTATCCCCCCAAACCTTAGCTTCATCTATGTACGAATCGTCAGTGAAAGAGGACAGGAAGTCAAATATATCAGACAATAATCCCATTTGCTATTTCTTTTTGTTCATCATTTTAGTAAATCCCCAAAGAAGGAGTATCACAATAATAGCAATAACTACATACATAGTATCGCCTTCACCAATGTTTGAAAATATTGATAATATGTTCATATCTGTATCTTTTTATGATTTATTTGTTCCCAATCTTTTAATTCACAATAGTATTTCAAAGCCAAGTCGATGGTTTCACGTTCCATATCGCACATCTTCTTAATTTCCTCTTCCTCATAGTTCAAACTTGTCAAACACATACGACAAAAACGCTGCGCCCAACAAGAAGAACACAAACGATTTTTCCTGTCAGTAAATTTTTGCAAAAGAAGATATGCTAAGTGTTCATCAAAGCCACGTTTTACACTACCAATCCTTTCTGCGCCACAGAATTTCTCGCACGCATACAAGTCGCCATCAACATTGATGAAACAAGAATAGAGTTCTTGAAAACATGTCATGATATTGAGGTCATTAGGTAATTTACGAAATTTCCTTTTATCAACGATGTTTATCAGTTTTTGAAATGCCCCCGACATAATGCCTTTCTCCCCATTTACATAAGCAAAGAATGCCTCTCGGTAGAACTCATCCTTTGTTTTCCATGTATCATAGGAGCGTGTGGTGTCACTAAAATCTGGAAGGATATGAGAAATATGTACTGGATAATGTCCCTGCAATATAGGTTGCTTATCCCATACCTCTGCAAGTCTCCTTACGTCTTTCCATGAATATACAGTTGAAAGAAATCTTACTCTTTTATCAAAAACTTCTGGATATTTCTTTTTGAATACTTCCAAGTTCTTGACAATTGCGTCATAAGACCCATTTCCTACTATTGTCTTCCTGCATCTGTCATGCATCATCTTATTCCCATCAATGGTTACATTGACAAGAAAATTATCAAATGAAGCAATCCAATCAACAATGCCTTCCGTAAGTACAAGGCCATTTGTCGAGAGCGAGAACCTTATTCTCTCACCATAGATAGTACTCAGAGTTTCAATGAGCCATTCTATCTTTTTCCTCGCTAATAACGCTTCACCTCCATAAAAGCAAACGGTTATCTCCGAAGCATCTTTATCTGCATGCTTTTCTATAAATCCAACTACATCACGAAGTGTATCATAAGAAATTTCTTTTTCATTATGCTGCCTCCTGTCTCGGTACTTGCCTGAATAGCAGCAGTAGGAACATCTGAGGTTGCATTGTTGCGTCATCTCTATGGTGAACATTGTAATCTTACTGCCGTCTATATTTGTAGGTTGATTGAAATGCACAACAGGACAGGGCTTACTCTCTTTTTCTTTAGAATAAAGGCTTATCCTGTTGTTAGTCACATTATACCACAGGTGTTTTCCTGATGACGTATTGAATTTATGCATACTTTTTAATCCGAATAACCGTAATCAGCATATTTAAAGGTACTGCCTGTATTGTATTTACATTCTGAACGACAATCACAAGAACCTAATTCCTTGTCATCATCATCAGTCTCTACGGTACTTGGTTGATTATAGTGAGAAACTTCATCGTTCGGCTGTAACTCTGTTGTAGAGTTGCCCAACAAACCACTATTCTCAACATCATCAATCATCTTGTCGATTTTATCACAAGTAGCTTGCACTTTCTCGTCCATCATCTCATTATAAGCCGTCAATGGGTCATCTGACTCATAAAGTACATGATAAAGTTCCTTCTGCGAATATGCGTGGTCAAGGCCATCTATCATATTATGAGCAACTTCTGAACTGAAACCTGCATTACGCAACTGTTCATAAGTAGGGAAAGGATGCTCTGCATCAAACCCTGAGTCATACGGACTATTGTGGGAAGCTCCCAACAAGTCTTCATTTGGATCAACCAATCCGTCTGTTGAAGGCATCATGCCATCATTTAAATCCATATAGTCCATAGCATTTATGTTTTTGATTGTTATTAACTATCCAATGGCATATTGTCTGCCATAGCATCTGAGCCATAATCAAACATATTATCCATTGGCATTACTTCTGAAATGCTATCATTGCCAGAATAGTCTATATGCGACCACCCCTCATCTGCGTCGTACATGTGTAGAGAGTCATCTATTGTGTCAAAACTATCACCGTCGTAAGCATAAACGAAATCATCGTATGACAAATCATCTGTTATGCTCAACAAATGCCCATCCGAATAATACGGAACATACCCTAACTCATCCACTTGCCAGATGTCTGTAAATTCATTGTGGAAAGGAAATTCCTGTAGTGTATAGTCAGTTGCAAAGTTTGAGACCTCCATACTTCGCGTTTCGGCATTATACTGATAAGGGGCAGGTTCGTCTGTAGCCATCATAAAGAAGTTCGAGTCTTTCCATGAATGGGCGAACCTCTCAAAGTCATACTCCATGATAGAACCATTTCCAGGGTCAGTCAACACAATTGTTGAGTTCTCTGGATTGTTTGGGTCTATATTGACACTTGTGACAATCAGTGCATGGTCTGCATTCGTCAGATTACGATAGAACTCATACTCTTCTGAGCCAGGTTCTGCCCATAACTCATGCGAATCAACACCAACAATTACCCGATGTCCGTCCTTTAATTCATTGATAAGGTCATACACTGAATCGCAATGTTGAGAGTGTGTCCCTATATTACAAGTTTCAAGTAGATTTCCAACATCGCTTGGCTTGGTACCACTTCCGTGATACCAGCCTTGCTCTGTTGCGTATGCTGTCAACTCTTCCTTTGGAATCTGTATACCATAATCACGCAATATCATCTCTTGGCAACGAATTGCACAAATAGGGTCGTGACCTTGAAAGATATTGGTGTCAAACTCAGTCTGAGTTACTTTTGGACCGAATGTTAGCATAATTATATATGAGTCCACTTTAAAAAGTGGTTTCGTTTAACGCCGAGGATTGCATAAAGGCTTTCCAATGCATATGTTTAATTCAAATTTAATCCACTTTTTAAAGTGGGGTCATATATGAAAATATCTAACGTATAAATACTTGCCATTTCTTATTGCAAGATTCCATTCTCCACATGGTCAATTTATTTTATACGAAAATATTATCGAGCAAATTACTTTCTTTAGCCATAAGTTCAACAAATTCATCAACAGAACAAACTTGACTTTCTGGCATGTTCAGAGAATTGCAAAGTTTATGTATAAAGTTCTTTTCCAATTCAAGGTAAGATCCATCTGCAGAAACAATTCTGCAGCAAAGTTCTATAGCTTGTTTTGTAATTCCTAAATATTGAATTTGAGATACTAACGTTTCAATTTGTGGGAGATTTTCTTTTTTTGTAAAATCCTTCTCAGTTGTTATGCCAAGCTCTTTTTCTGCATTCTTTATTACAAGCATCTCTTTTTCATCTAACACATTGTCAGACCATGCTGTACAATACGCTAATGATATGAGTGCTGATAATTTATCGGAATTCTCAGAAGTTGGCTCCTGACTAATTCCATATTTTTCAGCAAGACTTGCTGCTATTTTCTTTTTGTCCTCATCAACGTTATTCTTAACAATAACGTTATCTTCATTTTGTCTCTTCTTTTTTTCAAAGCATTCGGACATTAAATCAAATGGCAAGCTTGCTTCCGGGGATGACATTGTATCCTTTTTCTCATAAGCAAATTTATTTAATGCTTCCAATATTGTAGATTTGATTTCTCTTCCTGATAGTCCTTCTGATTTACATGCAAGACTTGCTATTTGTTCATCGGTGTATGACGCATTTTGTATCGGAACTATTTTTTTTGAATAATTCTTGATTATTTGTTTGCGGCAGTCTAAATCAGGCAGTTCAAATTCAATTTCATATAGGAATCTAGACTTAAATGCCTTATCGTAATTTTCTCTTAAATTAGAAGCGAAAATTACAACTCCTTCAAATATTTCTAATTGAATAAGCATTGTACTTCTTAAAGAATTTAATGCTTGATCCGCACTATGGGATACGTCTTCAATGCGTTTCCCCAAGAAGGAATCGGCTTCATCAAAGAACATCACTGTATCATGTTGCCTTGCATAAGCAAAAGCACTCTCTAATTTTTTGGGAGCATCACCAATATATTTTGATTCTATCTCTGCATAATTCAATGCTAACAAATCTTTTCCAAGAAAATCAGCTATAGCGTGTGCGCACATTGTCTTACCTGTGCCAGGTTTTCCATAAAAGTTAATAATGGACCTTGGACATGGATCTATAGCGGAAAAATTCCATTTGTCATATACAACAGAGACATTCGAAACTAAAGCTGCAGCGTATCGAATGACCTCACTCTTTTCTGGTGGCAAAATGAGATCTTCAAGTTTGTACTTTGGTCTTATTGCCATAAAAGGAGAATCAGATGCTATTGAAGAATGTAATTTGCTTGCATTGATTTCATCTATGGAATCAGACACGATAGAATGGATAGTTGATCCCTCCGTATTTAAATTTAAAATGGAAGCAATATAAGAAGCATCTTTTAAATCTTTAACCGACATTCCTGTTGTTTGTATGGAATCTAAATCTTCTTCACTGATTTTTATGCCATTAATATCAAGAAAATGCTTTAAAAAGTTTTTACGTTCCTTTTCAACCAAAGGTTTAACATAGACATATCTGAATATCAGCTTTTTTATATCGTTCTCAAATAAAGAAGGGTCGGAAGTTTCTATAAAAATGAAAAATCCTCTATTTCTATTTAATTCTGAAACAAGAGCGTTTTTTACAAATCTATTTAAATCTCGACCGCACAAAAAGGATTCTGCGTTTTCTATTAATACGAAATCGCCTAATTTTACTTTTTTAAAGAATGCGTTAACTTTCTTGGAGATTAGACCTGTGTTCTCTGCATCTATATCGCCATAAGAAAGTTTCCAAAGTGTAGATTTTGTTTTTTCTGCAATCTTACGAATAAAGAATGTTTTGCCACATCCTACATCTCCACTTACACAAAAAGTATTATAGTTCTTGTCGTTTTTGTTCTTTTGTTCTTCAACAATATTCGATATTATACCAATTTCATGAGATAAATAAGCAGGAAAGAGTCCTGTATTATTAACTTGTAACGGATTATAAAAAGGAGTAACAACCTTTTCGAAAACAAACAATATTGACAAATCTGTATTATTGTTTTTTAGAGTAGCAAGCCTAATACGCGTTTCATCATCTACCAAACCATCTTCGTCAATAATGTATCGCTTAGAATTTCCACTGAGAGACTCTACTTCTCGCCCCGAAAGAATTGGGTTAAGAATAATCTGTGCATTAAAAGAACCTAAAGGTAGTTTTTCTATTCGCTTTAAGAAAGTATCCAGAATCTCGCCTTTTATTCCATCTGAAACATAACCTCTTTCTATTGTTACTTTAATATTGTTCATTTTATTTGTAAATTTTTTGTCCTTCATACACTGATGCACCAACTTCGCTTCTTATTTCCTGAGTTGATTTGTTCCCATTATAATCTTCCATTCTTACTTTTATTATGGTGTGATTATCATCTTTCATTTTCTTTTCGATAGTAGCAGAGAAAGCATTATTCATGCTTGAATTATTTCGCATCAACTCTTTGATTACTGCAGCAGTTATTAAGACTGTTACAGTAATGACGCCTGCAGCCGCTGCAACCATTCCTATTAAAATCCAAGTTAATAGCATAATTCTATTGGTGTTAGTGAAAATTCATAGATAAAGTTGTAAATTCCTACGTACTACTCTATAGTTCAATCTAAACATTTGGTAAACCTTGAGTAATACATAGGAAAAAATATATAAATCAGATTTACTCAAATGGGAATTCTATGAATTCGTCATTCCCAAACTCTTCAGAAATATTATCCGCAAGGAAAAGTTCCTTGTTTACAACACTTTTATTATCCTTGTCATATACACAAAGTGCTACGATTTTATTTATATCGAAAAACAATTTTAACAACGAAGGTTTGGGAAGTTCGTTTCCTCTCATCAAAACCGCAGTGTATGACTTGTTGTATTTCTCAAAATCTTGAGTTGCAATCCATTTCTTTATGAATTCCAAATCAATATTTCTCACTACTTTGATTTTTGATTGGAGTTTAGTCTTTTCGTACTTGTATGCTCCAAAAGCACACCCAGCCAATGCGCAACCTAGCAATACGAGAAGTTCAGATATTGAATTTATCATTTTTGACTTCATTTTTATTGTTATTTCTTAAATTTTAACACTATTCAGCTTCAAGTTCTGCAAAGCGTTCACAACCAGTCTGCTGTTTTACCTCTGAGGAAATGACATCTGTCGCCTCAATCTCCGTCTTTTCAGAGACCTTTCCTGTCTGTTTATTAAAAACGCCTTTTATAACAATTTTTTTGTGCGGCTTCCCTAAAGCTTCTCCTATTTTACGTCCCAATTCATCCTCTGGTTCATCTTGTGGTCCTAGTTCATCATCATCGCCAAAAATCCAGATAAAGGCGACAACGACACCAACTATTAGACATGCGGCAACCTCGCCGAACCAACCTAAAATAGAACCAGCCCATGACAGAAGAGTCGTGAACACTTTCTTTACCAGCCCCCAAACAGCTTGAAGACCTTTCCAAATGGCAGTACAAAATGTACCTATAGCCTGTCCAATTGTTGACCAAATACTCATATTATTCAAATTCTATAATGTCGCTATTATTAAACGTTTCCAATAAACTTTCATCCATTTTTTGTGAATACACAGCCATAGAATCATACTCTTTTCCCAATAAAGGCTTGTTGTTCTTTGAATAAAGAAGGTACAAAATAAAATCGTAGTCAAGGTTGTCACTATTGTCTTTTATAACTACAAATTTGACATCATCTTCTTTGGGACAATGAGATTTTGCCCAAGTGATAATCTCATTCAATGTGATTATCTCCTTATGCACAATACGTGAAACAGAAGCTGATTTTAATGACATCTTACCAGTTCTTTTTGAATGCTCTTTTTCTGTCGATTCTTCAAGAGCTTCTTTGATGACTTTCTGAGCCTTCTCTAACAAAGGCTTCGGAATTTTACTAAGAATGTTGTCGCTCATTTTAAATTAATGTTATTTTGTTAGACATTGAAAATTTATTTCTAATCTCCCCTTCCATACTATCATAATAGAATAATTGCTTAACTATATCATCATCACAATTGCTTTTAATTTCACAATACATTAGATGATCAATTAAACAACTATCTGTATTCTTTATGATTTCCTTTGGTATACTATTCTTTATAGATAGGTCACATGATTTTATATCTATCACCAAGTCTTGACATCTTTTTATTATGCTTTTCAAATCAATTGTTACGTGAAAAATATTCACATCACATTCAAACGATATTTTACTCATAAAAGAAGCAATATTGTTTATCTTTATTTTCAAGCGCTTGGGGGATTTTTTTTTCAAAACTTTCGGCACAAGCAAACCATCTATTCGATATTTGTATTTTATTAGCTGTGATTCTTGAAATTCGCTATTTGTATAGTACACAGAAACAATCCTTTCTTCATATATTAAATCCATAACCAAGGTATCATCGCCTTCGTGATTACTGTCTATATTATGAAGCAAGAAGTCAAGTAAATCATAGAGTGTGATATGCGAAAAATAATGTTTGGTCTCATTATTATTACTGTCTATGATTTCCTGAGAAAGTTCCTTCAGCTTTGAATGTAATTTTTTACTATTGTCACTTTGATATCTATTAAGAACAGATGCTAAAAACTCTAAAAGCTCTAAATCTGCGATTCCGAAATAACCAGATAATAAAAAATCATCTAATGTATTATTGTTGCATATGTTACTAACTAATCTAGCATTACAAATTTGGCACAACACATTACATATAGTCTCAACAGTTTGAGACTCTGTAACATCTTCAATACATGCTGATACGAGTTTTATTAAGTCTTTTGCACTATGAATTTTTAATGCCGTATGATCTATGCAATTGATGTAATTAAGCTCTTGGCAACTTCTGTTATTTACAATAAACTTTGAACGAATACCTTTTTTTGTTATGTCACGCATGTTTGGTGAAATGCCATACATACTCCAAAAATACTTATCCGCAATAAATCCAACCAAGCATTCCAGATAAGGAACAAATTCTTCTACTGTAGTATTTTCAAAGTCCTCTGTTATATCAACTTCATCTTTGTTGTAGTCATAAGAGAATATTCTTTGAGAGAACTCAACTTCGTCACCATGAGGAATATCTATTCGATACGGAGCATCAGAATCCTTTCCCATACCCCATAATTTCACCTTGAAATGAAGCCAAGGGTCAAAATAAGGAGTAATAACAACGACAGGGACATCCTTCAGTTTTACTCTGAGAAGCTCAATGTCATCCAAGTCAACGATATTAGGAACAGAGATTCCCTTTACCATAGATCTACGATTCCAAGCTCCTCCATAATAAACAACAGGGTGTGTGCTTTGAGCATTCCAGTTGTTGTTCATTTCTGCCTCCAAGCGCAAATCGATGTCGTCATAAAAATTCTTGTTGAACCAATCGCAGTTGGAAGGTGTAAGAATACAATGCAGATTGATGGATTTAGTGCCGTTGAAAAGGGTACCAAACGACTCGCCTTTCATAACAAACGGCAATACATTCAGAGGCCAGTTCTGTATGGCAAAACTATGTGCAAAGTTGTCTAACAAAGCATCGTAGTTGCTGTTGATGTCTTCTACACGTTCCTTGTGTACTTCTGCTTCCAACTCCAAAGCAAGTTTGGCAGACTCAGTTTGAAGCTTGCGCATACGCTCAAAGTCATGCTCTGCAGCTGCCCTTTGAAACTCACGTTGTTTTTCTTGAATCTCTTCATTCTTTTTACTATTGGCATAGTTATTGAAGAATTGCATCCCAATACTTGCCACCATCATTGTAATAGGATCCATACTATGCTTCAATAGATTTATGGGTTAAACATTGCAATTCCTTGGTTGCTTCTGCTGCAACGTTAGCCAATCGCTTCATATCCTCCTTCGACAACAAGTGTGATGGGCAATCGCTCTTATCAAGCAAATCGTTCATCGTATTATACTCGTTGAGCATGAAGGAACATAATTGACTATTCTCCTGTTTCAATAAGCTATTCAATACATGTGGATTGTTTTTCAAAAAATTAGGCAAAGTAGGTATGCTTCCTTGTGTCATCAGCATATAACTATCCCTTGCACACCCCGAAACGATTGTAGAAACCAAAGCCATCTGTGCTTGAATAGCTTTCTTACCTTCTTCTGAAAACTTTTGCCCAGGCAATAGATACTCCATAGGACATTGATATGAAAACAGAGGACGAATCATAGGTTTGGCTTCAGATTGCGCTTCCCACATGGATGCCGTATAATGAATAGATCCACCTTGGAAATAAGGAGAAATAACCAATGTCGGGATGTTGCTCATAATGGCATGGAGATTCAATATAGCAGAATTGTGAGCTACATCTTTATCACACCATCTACGGAATTTAAGATTTCCTAATTGTACTTGACTCTTATCCAATTCATTAAAAATGTCATCATAACTTAGAATCGCTTGCTTTGTATGAAGTAGCACAACGTTAAGTGGACAAGTGCTGTCATAACCTAATTCCTTGTATTTTTTTGCATCTTCAAGCATAATAGGTATAGCTTGTTGCTTGATGGGAAGACAACGCATAAAATACATTTTCAACTCTTCCGTCCTATGTTGCAATACAGTTTGGTCGAATTTCTCTTCAGCACGATAACGACGAGCAACAGCCATTTTTGCTCGCATATCGGCAATCTTCTGAGCTTCAAGTTCGTCTTGAAATTCCTCCCTTGCCTTGCGTAGCTCCAACTGGTGCTGTTGGGATATATCGGCTTGCTTTTCTTGGTCTTTTCTTCTGTCGTAAGAAAAGACGGATTGCAGTGTTGAGCTAATCAACATATATGGGCTAAAGCATGCTTGCATATTGTTCTTGTTTATTATTCAGTTATATCTGGAATGCTATCTTCAATAGCATTATGCTCTTGCGAATAGTCATTATTGATATCGTTTAGAGTATCGTCAATATTGGTATGATGCAAGAAATCATTGTCATCATAATCTGTTGTAGAATCATCATCCTCAATAGATGTATCACAGTATGACACATCTGGGGCATACGCTGCTACTTCTAATTGCTTCCAATTATCGTCATTAGTGTCCTCAAACTGTGGAAATTCGAAATCAACAGATGACAAATTATCTGGTAACATTAAATCCAAAGGCTCGCAATTGGACAAAGTCTCGTCTATCGTTTGGCTGTTAAGAACAATGTCTTGCATCGCATCATCATTCGCTATCACAGACGAAACTGCTTTCATCTCGTCATCTGATAGATTGCCATCAAGATAGGCGGCAAACTCCTCGATGCTTACAGGTGGCATAAAATCCTTATGCATGGCGAACCTCCTTTCTGAAGATGCGCTCGTATTGTTCCTTCGCGAGTTTATGTTTATTATAATAATTGTCCATTGTCATACCTAATGCTATTGCAGTCTCTTCGTTTGTTTTCAACTCCAAATATTTCAGACGTATCAATTCCGCATAGCGTTTGTTGGGCATCTGCTTCAAGATAGTCAGGGCATCTTGGCGATTGAGACTGCTGAAATCTATTTCCATAGAGCCATAGATAGCATCAGTTCTATCACTGTCATCGTTATCTTTTACAGTAGAATTTTGCAATTGCTCATATTTAGGCATTTTCTCTTTACTCTCAAACTTCTTATAGCAATAGTATAGGCAAGCGGTTTTTATCCAACTGGCCAAAGTACTTTCGCCTCTGAAATTCTCCATTTGGCATCGTCCTGTAGCCTTGCTTGGAGTTAACACAACGATATAAATCTCATCAATAAACTCCTTGTAGTCTGTACAATCCGTATAGTAGTTGTCGTATATGGACTTGAAAAGAGGGAAGCAATGTTGGTAAAAGTACTTGCGCGTAACCGTATTATCCCTTTGTATAAGAGCTTGGGCTATTTGCAAGTCTTCCGTATATATCTTTTTGATTTCCATAAGTCTAATCGATTTTCTCCAAAAACGCACTCGGCACGTATGCAGTTGCAAATGTTGCCATGTCACCGATTATAACGCCCACTCTCTGTTGTCCTTGCCACCTTTTCACTCTTCCAACAACTCCCTTGAATGTTCCCTCAATGACACGCACCAACTGGCCTGCCTGAAAATTAGGCACACTTGACAATGAAACGATAATGTCACTTGCATCAGCTGCACAGATAATCTTCAAACTCTTTATCTGATCGTTGGGTACAACCAACGGAGTCTTTTTGATTCTGCTTCCGATATGCTCGTGGCGATAATAAAAACGGAGATGGGGGAGGTTTACGTTGTCGTAAACAAAACTTTTGATTTGTTCTTCAGTACCGAATGCAAAGAAAATGTTGGGCAAACGTGATTCGGTAACAACTTTGCGTTTGCCATTTATGAGTTTTACAACATGTGTAGTCGGGTGGAAAGCGGTGATGCCATTATTCACCAAATAGTCGTATGCTGCTTTCTCCCTACCGTATGTGCAGCGTAGGGCATACCAATGGGGGACTTTTTCTGAATGTTGCCTCTTGATGTTTTTTTTCAAAAGCGCACTTCTGGTGGACACCCCTGTTTGTGAACTCTCAGCGGAAACAGTGCTTTGAGCTTCGGGGAGGGCGTTGGAGGTAAGTCCAGCGCAAGGAGGGAATTCACCACCTCCTGAGGTGTGTACATCTTCTGATGTCCATTCATCGACTTTCATATCGGTGCTAACTTTTTTCTAGACAGAAATCCGTTAAATTGCGACAAAAAAAAGCGTGGAATCGTCCTGTTGTCTATTCCACGAACTGAGGCTCTTCCAACTGCCTATCAAAGTTGAACAGACAACGTCAGAGCCCACGCCGATATGAAAATCATTACCGTAAAGAGACCTATATAATACATTTGACGGCATCCCCAAAGGATACAATCTATGCTTACAAGGTCTCCACGGGGATTGATAAATCACACCCGGGACATCTACCGTTGACTATATTCGAGACTATAATTCAGAATGTTTGCAAGATTCGACTCGTCTCAAACACAGCGTCAATAAACGCCTTCTATGTCTGAACTGCCATCCCACCCAATGCCCGCTTCGTATAGTGATTTGCTGGGTAAGCTCTTCGCTACACTCAGCACGGCGTAGGCTGCCAACTTTGTTGCTTTACAAGAACTCATCTTGCTGTGTCAACAACAGATTGGCTATGCAGTCCGACCGCAAAAATATGAAAATTTATTGAGAAAAGACAAGAAATGACAGAAAATACCAACACCGCAATACAAAATTAATACTATTTAACCTAACTGCTTTAATATCTCAGAAATTTTGTATAAACAAATACTGCTTTCGATCCAATTTTGTATATAGTTAGGTTAATATACTTCATGTGATCATGAAGTATAACTTCGATAGACAACGCAGAACTACTTCGATGCCCAATGGAGTATTATCGTATTTTATGGGATGTATAACTAAAGTTTCCCACCCCGAAATAATGTAAGCGTGTCCGCGATGCTAGTATATACACGTAAAAATATCGCTCAAGTTTTTA
>ERZ1034973.1150-NODE-1150-length-15991-cov-4.641441_pt1 | contig 15991 bp, 6 predicted proteins | sample MGYA00520686_ERZ1034973 | MGnify/ENA primary metagenome ERZ1034973 (study PRJEB33766, sample SAMN09781775) | gut metagenome | biome: gut microbiome | host: Homo sapiens | place: Madagascar | study: EMG produced TPA metagenomics assembly of the PRJNA485056 data... | reverse complement strand
CCCTATAATATTCTGGATAATTCGGACTTTCGGAATCCGGTGAATCAAGACGGGATTTCTTCCGTTACCGCTTCGGCGTGGACTAGGATTATTGATCGGTGGCGTGCCTATAGCCAAAGTGGCACCGCAAAACTACAAGCGGATGGCATTCTGATTTCCGGGGATTTTTCACAGTCTATATCCGTTTCGGATGGTGCGAAGTATAACGGAAAAACGTTAACGTTTGCCGCAAAAATAGGCGGAAGTGTTTATTGTGTTTCTATTTCTGTGAATCTGGATGGTTCCTACCATGAAAATTCTGTCGCTACACCATACGGGCTTATTTACATTATTGTCGGGTCAGCAAAGGATTTAGCCGTACTTATCCGGAACGATACCGGGTCTGCGGTGGTGGAATGGGCGGCACTGTACGAAGGTGCGTATACAACTGATACCCTACCGGCATACCAACCAAAAGGATACGCTGTGGAACGGGCTGAATGCTTGCGTTACCGTGAAAAAGTTTGTGTTATAGGTGTTATTTCGAAAGGAAGCTATGACGGTAGTGTGTTTCGATTTGGTGTGAATTATTCGGAAAAGCGGGTAATACCAACCATATCTATTGTGGAATTCTGGTCTCCCGGATGGTACGGGCAAAGCGACATGGGAAATGTCACGGTGCAGGTTGAGGACAGATTCAGGGCGGCAATTTGTACGGATAAAGCAGCTACCGCCGGTCTGATTGCATACTGCACAGTATGGGTCAATGCCGATCTGTAAGAAAGGATGATGTAAAAATGGGAAATCTTAATCTTGTCACCGGCTATCAGGGGGCGGCACATGTGACGTCTGCTTTTATGGATATGGAGGGATAAGGCATGACGGAAGAAGAACGGAAGCGGCTTGCGGGGCAGAAAGTGGAGCCGCAGAGTCAGCAGGAGCAGCAGAACGCAGGAGGACAGGCGGTTGAGCCTGCCCAGTCCGTGCAGCCCGCACAGGACACGGGGAGCAGCGTACCGCAGGTCAGCCCCTCGGTGAAGAGCGCACAGGAGGCGCTTCAGAAATCCCTGAGCAACAAGCCCGGGGCCTATCAAAGCCAGTGGACGGACAAGCTGAACGGGATTCTGGACAAGATCATGAACCGGGGAGAATTCAATTACGACGCCAATGCCGACGCCCTGTACCAGCAGTACAAGGACCGGTACATGCAGCAGGGCAAGCTTGCCATGCAGGACACCATGGGGCAGGCGACGGCCCTCACCGGGGGCTACGGCAACTCCTACGCCCAGAACGCCGGTCAGCAGGCGTACAACAGCTATTTGCAGGGGCTGAACGACAAGCTGCCGGAACTGTACCAGATGGCGCTGAGCAAGTACCAGACGGAGGGCGACCGGCTGAACGATCAGGCCGGGCTGCTGGGCGACAAGGAAGCTCAGGACTACGGCCGGTGGCAGGATCAGAACAACCTGTGGCAGAACGACCGGAACTTTGCCTACGGCCAGTATCAGGACGAGCTGGGGCGGCAGGATCAGCTGGACGCACAGGACAAGGCGCTGGCGCAGGAGCAGGTCAAGTATCTGCTGTCCCTCGGGGTGAAGCCCAACGACGACCTTCTGAAAAAGGCCGGGTATGACAGCCAGTACACGGACACCATCTGGCAGAAGAACCAGCCCGCCAGCGGCGGAAGCGGCGGCGGGGGCGGATACAGCGAAGGGCTGACCAGCCCCGGCGGGGAAAGCGTTTGGGAGCACTATCAGAGATACCGTGCGAACGGCGCAAGCCAGCAGGAGCTTGATGCTTATCTGCGGGAAAGAATCAGCGCCGGAGATGTGACAAACGACGAGGCGGCTACCATCCGGGACAGCCGTCCCAATCAGAATACGCTCAGCTATTTCAGGAACAAAAAGTAATGCGGAGGCGCAAGTATGGCGAACAATGGGAAATCCTACTCGGTTCAGAAGGAACTCGACAAGAAATACGGAGTCAAAAGTTCTTCCGGAAGGGCAAGCGGAAATACCTCTGTACAGGATACGCTTGACCAGAAGTACAGCTATGAAAATTCCAACCAGAGGAGAACCTCTGTGCAGGACTGGTCGAGACGGTACAGCGAGGCGGCCAGAGCTTACGGGGAGACGGGCGGAACGCTTACGGACGAGTCCGGGGACTTCCGGAACCGTGTGAACACGCTGATTCAGGACTACGACAAAATCAAAGGGTACTCCGGAAGAATGGGACTCCCGAACGGGCAGGATTATATCCGTGCTCTTCGCGGCATGGTTGACGCTACCGGGAAAAACCGCCGGCGCGCAGCCACCGCCTCCGGGCTGCTGCCGGAGGACGCGAGCGCCCTTGCGGGGCAGAAGCAGAAATATGAGCGGATGCTCTTTGAGCTTCAGAAGCAGCGGGATACATTTCTCAAAGACAATCCGCAGACTGTTGCGTCCGGGGCGTTTGCCGAAACACAGGAGATTACGCCCATGGGCAACTATGGCGCAATTGCGGGACAGGACACCGTTGGGTATGGCACACAGCCCACGGCGCAGCAGAAGCATCTGGATGCGCTGATGCAGTCCATCCGAGAGACACAGGGTACCATTGGCGACATCAACTCCCGGTTGAACATTTACAACCGGATCGACAAGTTCGGGGACAACGTGACGGCGAAGTACGCGGGCGGGAACTCCATGGAGGCCCGGGAGGCGTGGCGGAAGGGCAAGGACGAGCGGGAGCAGACCTTCCGGGAAAAGGAGCGGGAACTCCGGCAGGACAGCACACCCTACGCCGCACGGGAATCTGCGGCATCCGGGAACGCTTACGCCGCCGCACTGAGCAACCCGCAGGACAGCGGCTTTACGGCGCGGCGGGACGCCTATAAAACCGAGGATGACCGGAGAATCATTGACAGGCTGGACGAGTATCTGACGTGGTTTGACGGGCTGAGCGAGGAAGCGCAGAACCGGGTAAAGACCAGTGATGTTACGGGACAGGCAATTGCCCGGGATGTTGAGCTTGCGAAGAATCCGGACCCGGGGAACCGAAACAAACACTGGGAGCAAATGACCGAGGATGAACGGAACGCCGCGTTCCGGATCGCAAGCACGGAGGGCACGGAGGCGGCGGCAAAGTACCTGGACGATCTGCAAATGACCCTCGACCGGCGGCACACGCTGGCAATGGAGGAAGCGGAACGGGCCAAGGCGGAGGGCACCCCGCTGGCGGTGGATATGCTGCGAGGTGTTGCTACGGTTCCGGAAAACCTGATCGGCGCGCCGGTTTCCTTCATCGGGAATGTTATCGACAAGGCTCAGGGAAAGGGCTTTAACCCGTACAGCGGCGCAAACTTTTTCCTGAACCAGTCCGGGGCTGTGCGGGAGGCTTCTTCTCAGGAGGTTTACAAGGCGGTTGCCGGAGACGGGAGCAGCAAGACCATGAACGCGCTGGGAGAACTGGCCAGCAACGCCTATCAGGCGGGGCTTTCTACGCTGGACTCTCTTGCCGGTATGGCGACCATGGGAAAATTCTACACCGTCTCCATGGGCATGGGCGCGGCTTCCCAGAGAATGCGGGAGCTGGTGGAATCCGGCGCTTCCGACCGGGAAATTTACGTGGGTGCCATCGGCAGCGGCATTCTGGAAGCACTGTTTGAAAAGGTGTCTCTTGACACCTTCGCAGACCAGTGGATCAAGGGGAACCCGGAGAAGTTTATCCGGAAAGCGCTGATTCAGGCAGGCGTGGAGGGCAGCGAAGAGGTTTTCACGGAAATCTCCAACCAGATCCTCGACGCGGTGAACCGGGGCGTGAACAGCGACCACAACGTGCGGGTGCGGGCGCTGATGAAGGAGAACCCTGGCATGAGCGAGACCGAGGCGGAGCAGCAGGCAGCCAGCGAGGACGCGCAGGAGGTATTCTGGGCGGGCTTCGGCGGAGCGCTGTCCGGCGGTCTGAGCAGCTTCGGCGGTCTTGCCATTGAGGGCCACAAGGCCCGGCAGGGTGGCACGGAAATCCTGAGCCGGGGTCAGGCGGGGGAAGTCCTCCAGAACGCGCTGGATCTGCGGCCCAACGACAAGACGGCCCAGAACCTGCAAGCCAAGCTCAGCGACAACACGCTGGGGCAGAAAGGCCGGGACCTTTCCGGGCTGTACCGGGTGGCCCAGCAGAACGCCGCGGACATGACCCGCGCGGATGTGGAGGCCGTCCGGGCAGGGCTTGAAAAGCGGCTTACGGAAATGGGCGTACCCAACAACGGGAAGGCCACGGCGGAAGCCATTATCAAGCAGCTCACCGGGGAAAAACTGAGCATGACGGACCGGCTGGCGCTGGCAAAGAACCGGGACGCGGTGGCCACGGTGCGGAATGAAATCGTCTCCGCCGCAGCGTTCCCCACTGCGGAAAACAAGTGGGCGCGGGATATCAAGACCTTCCAGCTGGGCAGGCTTGCCAAAGGGGTGAAGATGTTCGGCACGGCGGAGACCCAGACCCAGAAGAGCGCCCGGGAGACCATGGAAAAAGCGCTGAATCAGGTGATGGGCAGCAACTCCGCCATTGTTTCCGCCATGTATGACGAAGGGCAGAGCCGGAGCGACTTCACGACGGAGGCGGCGGAGATCTACCGGGCCGGTCAGGACGGCAGAGGGCTGGACGGTGTGAGCCTCAGCACCATCGGGGCAGATGACGCCGGGATCATCTACGACATGGGCGTGCGGAGCGCGGAGGGCGTGGGAACCTATGACTACATCGAAGAGGGACAGGCATACCGGAAGAGCGACAGCACACCGGTAAACGTGACCGGCTTTGCCGGCATGGGCGCAAATCCCACGGTCTCCATCGGAAACGGGGAGACGGTGAAAGCTTCGGACATTACCTTCGGAAGCTTCGGAGAGTCCCGGCTGTACAACACCATTGCGAAAATGGGCGTGGACACGCAGACGGCAAACGACATGCTGAAAGCGGCGGAGAACGCGAATATCAACGCTTCCACCTATTCCGTGGCCCTGAACAACGCCTACATGCAGGGTCTGTCCGGAATCGCCTTCGGAAACATCCGGGAGGGCAGCGAGGCCATGCGGCTGGACGCGGACACCAGAAAGGCCGCGTGGAGCGCAGGACGGGCGCAGGCGGAACAAAGCGACCGGGCAAAGCAATCTGTCACGGACAAAGGAAAACACGGCAGGAAAGTTGGTAGGCTGACCGTAGAGGACAGCACAAAGGACGTGAAGCTGAACCGGCAGCAGGAAACGGCCATGAACGCCGCCCGGGTGCTTGCCGGAATGGGGCTGAACGTGTCCATATTTGCTTCCACGGAGGCAGAGCGGAAGGCCGATATCTACAACGGCATTTTCCGGAGTGCGGACGGGACTATCCGGGTCGACCTGAACGCGGGCAAGGACGGGCAGGGCGTTATGGGCTATGCCCTGAGCCACGAGTTCACCCACTTTGTGGAGGAGCTGAGCGCGGAGAAGTTCCGGAAGTTCACGGATGTTCTGTTTGACGTGCTGGGGAAAAACGACGTGGATGTGAACCGGCTGATCGAGGCGAAGGAAGCCGTGCTGCGGAACACGGAGGAATATAAGGGCAGGAGCGAAAAAGAGCTGCGGGCCATTGCCTACAGCGAGGCCGTGGCGGAAATGATGGAGCCGGTGCTGACGGACACGGACGCCATTTCCAGAATCTCCCAGAAGATCAAACAGCAGGACAGGAGTCTGTGGGGCAAGATCAAGGACTTCATCAAGGGAATTGTGGAAAAGCTGAAAGCGGCGTACCGGGACATGGAGCCGGATTCCGCCATTGCCCGCCTGACGAGGGAGACCGTCACGAACAGTGAGGCGGTTCTGGAAGCCTTCTCCGAGGCGGCGGCGGACGCGGTGCTGAACTACAATTTGCAGGAGACCGCAAAGGAGAACGGTCTCAGCTACAGCGACGACACTTTCACCAACCGGAACGGGGAGTCTGTGGACTACCTGAAATCCGCCAGAATTACGGACAAAGAGACCCTTGATTTTCTGAATGACCAGGAAACCGTGACCACCTACAAAACCATGCAGCTTGTGGACGGGAAACTCTATCCGCCCATGGCGGCAGTGATTCAAGGCAGTTATGAGGACGCAAGCGAACTCGGCAAGTGGGAAATGGCGGTGGAGCACCCGGAACTTATCAAGGATGTGAACGGAAAGGCAAAATTCACCCTGAACAAGGGCAAGGGACAGGGCAGCCTTGCGGCGGCATACAATCCTTACATGCACTCGTCCAACCTTGTGCTGAACGACCAGTTCTCCGGTGCTTATCTGAGACCGAACCTTGTCACGGTGGAATGCAAGGTTCCTGTGAGCGAACTCACCAGCGGATACAAGGCACAGTATGCAAAGGACAGCGTGGGCTGGCATTCGTGGCACACCGGCACGGTAGCCGGTGCTCTGCGGCAGCAGACCGGCGTGGAGCGGCAGGTTCTGCTCTCCCGGTATATTATGCCTGTCCGGATTCTTTCCAATGCGGAAGTTGCGGGCATGTATGCGGAGTTGCTCAACGGTACGGACATTGCGGTTCCTGACAATGTGGTTCCGCCTGCACTGCTTGCTGAGCTGAAAAAAGCCGGTGTTGCGATCAAGGAAAGCGGAAAGGTTCAGAAAGAAGGGCAAAAAAATAACGCCCGGGAGGGCGGACTGTATTCGCTGCGGGGGCAGACACAGCAGGAGATTACCAAACGGTATCAGCAGGAGGTTGACCAAGTACTGAATGCGCCTTATGCTGATTCCAGGCAGCTTGTGGTGGGGTACACTCCGTCTGTATATCAGGAACTGGGTATGCCGTCTCTTCCGCTGACCATCGGGAGCGGGCACGTTTATTCCACCGCCAAGACGGAGGCTCAGGCACGGCAGGACGGAAACTACAAGCGGGGCGTGCATTACCACGGGCTGGGCGATGTCGCAGTGAAGAACATCTACAACGCCATTCAGGACCCTGTTATGATCATTGCCGCAAAGGATGTCAACAAAAACGCCTCTCCCATGCGCAGTACCCACAGCGTGGTGGCGATTGTGGACATCGGGACGGCGGAAAAGTCCCTGCTGGTTCCCATCGAGATTACCGCTGAGCGCAAGGTAAATGGAACGCGGATGGACGTCAACACGATTTCCAGCGTGTACGAGCGAAGCGTCAGCAATCTTGTCAAGGAAGCGATTGCCCTTGAAAACAGCGGCGACGTGGGCGTGTATTACGCAAAAAAAGAAGCATTGACCCTGCCAGGTGCCGGGGTACGATTCCCCGCACAGCTTCAGCAGTCAATTGCTTCTAATAGCATTATACACAGGTTCTCCGAAAAAGTCAACATGAAAATTTCGGAAAATACGCAGAGTCAGCAATTCAAGCGGTGGTTTGGAGACTGGCAGAATGACCCGGCGAACGCAAGCAAGGTGGTGAATGCGGACGGAACACCGAAGGTGGTGTACCACGGGACGAACGCGGAGTTCACTGTATTTGACCGGTCGAAGGGAAAGAAAAAGATTCACCTGAATGTTTTCGGGGACGGAAACTATTTTACCGCGTCGGAACAGGGGGCGGCACGATACGGGGAAAACGTGGTTCCTGCCTATCTGAACATTAAAAATCCCTACGTCAAGGCGGATGGGTTCAACACGGTTGCAGACCAGATTGCAAGCGAGTTCGGCATTGCACGGGATTCCTTTACCGGGAAAGACGTTTCCTCCATTCTTCGTCAAAGAGGGTATGACGGAGTTGTCATGTACGACGGCAACGGGGAAATCGTCATTGCCAATGCGTTCGACTCCAACCAGATCAAATCCGCGACGGACAACGTGGGCACCTTTGATGGAAGCAATCCGGATATCCTGTATTCTTCCCGCACGGCCTCTGACAGCAAATACCTGAACCTTGCGCAGAACCCGGAGGAAAACCGGGAGGCGCTTTCCCGGATGGTGGAACAGGCCGCGAAGGAGGCGGGGTATGATTCCCCCATGCTTTACCACGGAACCCAGAGCTTCGGGTTTACGAACTTCGACCTCAACAAGATGGACGACAAGCTGAGCATCTTCCTGACCAGCAATCCGGATATTGCGGCGACTTACTCCGGTGTGGACGGGAGCCGAAATATCGGAAAAGCAAGCGGTACGGACATCAACACGCTTTCTTTGCAGGAAGTGGCGCAGATGATGAACCAGTTTCCGCCGGAAAGCGGGATGGACTATCAGTATTCCGTTGTGGAAAGCAAGGCGGAAATTTCCGGACAGGTTGACCGGGGACTTAATGAGCTGAACAATCTCATTAACACCCTGAAAAAGCAGTACGGGAAGGATTCCAAGGAATACGGCAGGCTGGAAAAGCTGCAAAACACCCTGTATCTCGGAACCAATGACGGACTTTCTACACAGTTGTGGATGATTCTGAAACAAACGGATCTTTTTAAGGGACACGAGGACTTTGTAAACGGGCTTGAGCAGAACCTGCGGCTGCTGAAAAAGGCACCGGAGAGCGGGAGCTTCCTTGTGGAGAAAGCACTGGGCGGGTACTCCATTGATGTGCTCAGTGAGGCGGACGCAAAGGAAGAGCTTGCACAGAACATGCAGCGGGGCAACTACGCACTGTATGCCAGACTGGGTAACACTCTGACGGTAGAGGGGGAAGGACAGCGCTGGAACAATCTGAAAAACTGGGCTAAGGGGATGGAGGTAGACGAAAACTCCACTTACGTCATGGAGGACGACGGAAAATTCTTCCTTCTGCGCAAGGCTGACGACAGTGTTGTTGAAAACGGTGTAATTGAAGCAACGGAAAAGGCTCGGGAGCTTTCTCCGGACGCACTGCAATTCCTGCTCATTCAGAAAGCGAACACCTCGCTCCGGATTCTCACCGAGGTTGCCACGACAACACGGGACGTGACCAAATGGGCGAAGAACGCCGGGTACGACAGCGTTATTTTCAAGAACATCAAGGACAGCGGCGGGCAGAACAACAGCGTGAGCATGGACACCACGGCGGACATTTACGCCATCTTCAACCCGAACAACGCCAAGTCTGCCGACGCTGTGACCTACGACGACAACGGCAACGTGATCCCGCTTTCCCAGCGGTTCGACACGGGGAAGGAGGATATCCGGTACTCGGCGCGGAACCCACAGGCTCAGGTTGAGGCGGAGAACGAACGGCTGAAAAGCGACGTACAGAGTCAGATCGCGGAGGCCGTGCGGGAATACCGGCGGCAGCAGGATGTGCAGAGCAAGGCATACAAGCAGATGTACGAGCGGCAGCTGGAAGAGGTGAAGAAGTCCTACCAGAAACAGATCTCTTCCATGGAAGCGGAGTATTCCGCCAACCTCACCCAGATTCAGGACGCCTTTTTCCAGACCGTGGAGGCTTACGAAAAAGGGCAGTTCCGGAACGAGCATCTGGAGAAGGCACTGAAACAGGCCGCGGAGACCCAGAGGGCACAGGCCAAAGCCAGCGAAGCGGACAACGCCACATGGGAGAAGGAATTCAAGCGGCTGCTGAAAGCCTACGAAACCAGCGGACGGAATGTCCAGCGGCTGAAGCAGACTGTGGAGGCCCAGAGAGCACGGGCGAAAGCCAAGGTGGAGGCGGCGCGGATCACGGAACAGCGGGGCAAGCTGTACCGTGCCGTGAACGAGATCAACCGGCGGCTGCTGAATCCCACGAAAACGCTGTACGTGCCGGACAGTCTGGCCCCCGCCGTGACCAAGTTCATGCAGGGGCTGACGGAGGCCATGGAGAGTCCCGAAAACAGTTGGAACGTGCAGGGGGCGCTGGAAACCCTGCAGGGGCAGTACCAGAAACTGGCGCAGATGAACGAGGGCGTATTCACGCAGGAATACAACCAGGGGATTCTCGACCTTCTGGACAACGCCATCAACGCCGTAGGCGGTACGGACTTCAACAAGCTGAGCGCAAGCCAGATCGAGGACGTGTACAGCGCCGTGCGGAGTGTGCTGACGGCCATCCGGAACGAGAACAAAATGTTCGCCGCCAACCTGAACAAAACCTACGCGGAGGCTGCGGCGGCGGTGCTCCGGGAGGAATCGGCGCTTCCGAACCGGAAGCCCACCACGGGGGCGGTGCAGGACAAGGCGGAGAAGTTCGGGTGGAACCAGCTGAAACCCGTCTACGCCATGATGCGGATGGGGTCTGATACTCTGCTCAAGCAGTACAACAATCTGCGGGCCGGGGAGGACAAGTGGCAGCGGGTCATTGCGGCGGCCCGGGCCTACGGCCTCGGCATTATGGAGAAGTATCACTACGACCAGTGGAACGACAACCTTATGAAGCTGGACACGGAGACCGGCACGGTGGAGCTGAGCCTTGAAGAGCGGATGAGCCTGTACGCCTACGCACGGCGGGAACAGGCGTTCGAACATCTGACAAAAGGCGGCTTTGTGCTGAGCGACAAGAACACCCGGACGGTGAAAAACCGGTTTGGGATCAAGACGGAACAGAAAGTGCAGGACTACAACGCCTATGTGCTGACGGCGGATCAGGTGGCGGGAATCCGGGGCGCGGAGAACATTTTGCAGCTGACGGAAGAGCAGAGGCAGTTTGCCGATGCCATGCAGGACTATCTTTCCACGGTGTGCGCGGAACTGAACAACGAGATTTCCCGGGCGCTGTACGGTGTGAGCATTGCCAAGGAAAAATACTACTGGCCCATCAAGTCCAGCGGCGTATTCTCCGAGATGATCCGGAACCAGATGCAGAACCCCAGCAACCGGCAGAAGAACGCCGGACACATGAAAGCCACGGTCAGAGGTGCGAACAACGCCATCGAGCTTATGGGATTCATGGAGACCTGGGCTACCCATGTGAACAACACGGCCATGTACAACGCCTTTACGCTGCCCATGGAGGACTTCATGCGGGTGTGGAACTGGCGGGACACCAGCGGTCTTGGAAACCGGAGCATGCGGCAGCTCATTTTGCAGAAGCACGGACAGGCGGGCGTGGACTACATCGACACGTTTATCAAAGACCTGAACAAGGGCGTTCGGGGAGACCCCCGGGAAAGCCTCCTGAACTCCATGCTGGGGAAGTTCAAGAAAGGCGCGGTCTCCGCTTCCCTGTCCGTTGCCATTCAGCAGCCCTCCGCAGTGGGCAGAGCGCTCAAATACATTGACCCGAAGTATTTCCTCGGGGCCAGAGTCGAGGGCGTGGACGGGATCAACGCCACGTGGGAGGTCATGCAGCAGTACGCGCCGGTGGTGGGCATCAAGGACATCGGCCGGTTTGATATGGACATGGGCAGGAGCACCATTGACATTCTGAGCGGCAAAAACGAAACCGGCGTCATGGCAACCATTGACAAGCTCAGCGGCTTCCTGCCGGAGTACATGGACAAGGTAACGTGGGTCGCCATGTGGGAAGCCTGCAAGCGACAGGTGAAGGCTCAGAACCCGAGCCTACGGGGCGAAGCGCTGCTGACGAAGGCCGGAGAACTGTTCACCAAGACCATTACGGAAACACAGGTCTACGACTCCGTATTCTCCCGGAGCGGCCTCATGCGGTCTCCCAGTGTAGCCGCAAAGGCCGTTACCGCGTTCATGGCTGAGCCTACGACCACGGCAAACATGGTCTATCAGGCGATTCAGGACTTCCGGCACGGGGACAGAACGGGCGCGGCCCGGTCTCTGGCTTCCGTGGGAACGGCAATCGTGCTCAACTCTCTGCTGGCGTCGCTGGTCTACGCAAGCCGGGACGACGATGAGGAAAAGACGTGGTTGGAAAAGTACCTGAAAAGCTTCACGGCGGAAATGATCGACGGGGTAAACCCGCTGGGATACATCCCGGTGGTGAAGGACATTTTCTCCGTCTTTCAGGGGTACGATGTGATCCGCAGCGACATGAGCCAGTGGGCAGACCTTGCAAAGACCCTGCAAAAGTTCACGAAAGCGTGGAAATCCTATGGTGAGGCAGACGAGGACGACAGGGAAGCCCGGAAGGAAGCCCTGAAAAACGCGGGGATCGCAAGCACAAACCTGCTGGCAAGCATTCTGAATCTGGGCGGAATTCCCCTGCGGAACCTGCTGCGGGAGATTCAGGGCGGTGTGAACATCGTCAAGGACATCCGGCGAGAGCTGCCCAGCGACAGCCGCACCAAAGGCTATGCCATCTGGGAGGCGCTGAACGAGTACATGCCGCAAATCATGCGGAGAGACGACGGCAAATCCAAACAGGTGTACAAGGCCGTGACCAGCGGCAGCGCAGCGTGGGTGAACCGGCTGAAATCGACCTACAAGGACGAGGACACTTTTAACCGCGCGGTGGTCACAGCCCTTGTGAACAACGACGCCAGAATCCGGGAAGCGGCCCGGGCGGCGGTTTCCGGAAACAGCGCGGAACGTGACCGGCTGGCGAAGGAAATCGTGAAAGAAGGTCGTTTCACGGAAGATCAGGTGGAGGCCGCCATTGAAAAGCGGATCGGGCAGCTTCCCGGGGCAAACTACGACGACATGCTGGACGCTCTGCGGAACGGCGGGGACGTAAAGGCGGCTCAGGCCGAGCTTGCCAAATACGGATACACACAGACCCAGATGGAGAGCAAGGTGAAGTCCGCCGCCAAGGAATGGTATCAGGGCGGCGTGATCAGCGCCATTGACGCCCGGAAGATGCTGCGGGACTACGGCGGCATGCTGACAAGGGACGCACAGGCTACCGTGCAGAAGTGGACGGCTCTGCTTTCCACGGGGACGGATTTCGACGAGATTCAGGACGAGTACCTGACCGGGAATCTGAGCCGGAGCCGTGCGGTGGAGCTGTACGTGAAGTTCGGCGGGGATACACAGGCCGACGCGGAGGCCACCGTGAAAAAATGGGACTGTGAGAAGGAGCTGGGTGTCAAGTATGACGATCTGAAGGATGCCTACCTCGGCGGAGACATCTCCGCGGACAAAGTACTCTCCGCCATGATGAAATACGGCGGGGTCAAAGAGGACAGCGCACGGGCAACGGTGGAGGCGTACAAGTGGATTCGGCAGCACCCGAAAACGGAACTGGATGTAGGGCAGGTCAAGACCTACACCAAGGCCATTGATACGCTGGGGTACAGCGTGGAGGACGCGGGAATTTCCGAAAGCGTGTACCTGACCTTCATTGAACAGTCCAGCACCTGCACCGGCGAGGACAGGAACGGGGACGGAAGAACCGACAGCGGTTCCGTGCAGAATCAGGTGGTACAGGTCATTGACGCACTGCCCATTTTCGGTGCGCAGAAGGACGCACTGTACTTTGCCAAGGGGTATGCAAGGCGGAATCTGCACAAAACGCCGTGGCATTAACAAAAACAGAACCCCCGGCGTGACAAACCGGGGGTTCCATCGAGTATAGTGTACAAAAAGGAGTGGTTTTTCATGATGCAGGGCGACAGCTACGACATCGGGATCAAGCTCAGGAACAACGCCGGGAGCAGCGTGACCCCGGACGATGTAATTGACGTGGAGATCACCATCGGCGGGGTACGGAAAACCTACAGCGCCGGGGAGATCGTATATTCCAACGGCCTGTGGGGGTATCCCGTGAGCCAGAGAGACACGTTTGAACTTTACCCGGGGCCTGTAAAGGCTCAGGTGCGGGTGAAGTGGAACGACGGCGCGGTAGAGGGGAAGGAAATCTTCGGGCTTCGGGCAATCGAAAGCGAAAGCAGGGAGGAAATCTGAAATGAGTGTAGGATTCGGAACAGGGACGAGCTTCACGGCGGAGCTGGGCGGGCCGTTCGTAAACAAAGACGGCGGAGGCGGCGGAAAGCAGGTAAGTGTGTTGCTTCCGGTTTCCGGCTGGAAAAACGCGGTATCCCCCTTTATGCAGGTCGTTACGGTGAACGGCGTGAGCCTGAACAGCAAGATCGATTTGCAGGCGGACGTCACGCAGGCGGAAAAACTGAAAAGAACCGCCCTGCTGGCGGTGAACGACAGCGGAACGGTGACGGTGTACGCCATCGGGGACAAGCCGGACAGTGACCTCAATTTGCAGGCGGTGCTGACGGATGTGGTGAAATCCACCACCGGCGGCATTTACGGCGGGATTCTGGGCACGCTGGCCCCCCGGGGAGACTTCGGGGAGGCAGATCCCGGGGAACCTGACTATATCGCAAACAGGCCCACGGAAAAGATCGAGGGGGCCTTGCAGAAAACCGGGGGCACCATGACCGGTGCCATCCACACAAAGGGGCTGTACATTGACCCGGGCGATTTGTACGACAGTGCGCCGGAGACCGTGGAGCCGTACCGGCTGATCTGGGTGAAAGCGGGGGGATAAGCCATGGCGACGGGCGCAAACGGATCTTTTTCCTACAGGGCCTCCGGCGGCGGGAGCGCCGATTATTATCTTGAAATAACGTGGGGGCAGGAATACACCCCCGGAAACAACTATTCAGATATTAAGGTTTCCGCAAAAATCAGGCGTTCCGGCGGTTCCGCACAGGGCGGCACATGGTACGCATGGAGCGACGGCGGTATCAGTGTTAACGGAACACGGGTTATCAACTGGTACGAGAAAACGACTACCGGGTCTTTCCCCTACTCCGGGAACACAAAGGATCTCGGCAGCGGTACCGTGCGGGTGTACCATACGGGTGCAACCAGCGTAACGCTGGAATCTACGGCAATCGACTGGGAAAACACAAGTTATTCCAGCGCGTCGTTCAGTTTCGCGGCAAAGAGCGAGACTCTGAGCCTGCATGCGATCCCCCAACCCTTCACGCTGACCCTCAGCGCCGGGACGGGCGCGAACATCGGCGTGAACCGGACGTCCAGCCCCACGGGACAGGGCACCGGCTGGCTCAGCAGCGGGGCGGCGATCTTCGCCGGGGACGTGCTGCAAATCACGGGCAGCGCCGATGCCGGGTATGACTTCGGCGGGCTGACTGTGAACGGGGCAGGGTTCTCTTCCGGGGGAAGTGTAACGGTTTCCGGGAACGTGACCGTTACGGCTTCTGCGAGTCTGAAAACCTATAGGCTGACGCTCAGTCCGGCGGACGGAAGCTGGATCACCGTGACCCGGGACGGAGCGGCCCTGAGCAACGGGGCGACGATTTATCATTTTGATACGCTGGTGATCACAGCCGGGGCGGACTCCGGTCACAAATTGACCGGACTGACGGTGAATGGAGCGGAATTCACCAGCGGCGGAAGCTTGACGGTTTCCGGGAATGTGACCGCAGCAACGACCACAAAGCAGATGGGCGGCGGCAATATCGGCGGAGAAAAGTACCTGCCCATGGTGGGCGGGGCGGACGGGAAGCCGGTTCGGTATCTGCCCATGGTGGGAGCCGCGGACGGAAGTCAATGGATTTTGCTCGTATAAGGAGGCGGGGAACATGACGGTCAAACAGATTCAGGCGCTTCTCGTTTATCTCGGCTACGACCCGGGCGAGGTGGACGGATGGAACGGGGCGAACACAACGGCGGCGGTGCTGGCGTTCCAGAAGCAGGAAGGTTTGGAGCAGGACGGAAAACCCGGCCCTGCGACCCAGAAAGCCCTTCTGGCGGCAGTTGCGGCGGGGAGAATGTACATGCCTTCCACGGAGGAAAAGCCGTCCAGCGGACAGCCGCCTGACTTTTGGAGCGAGATCAAGTATTTCCGCCGGGAGGAATTCCGGTGCAAGTGCGGTGGAAAGTTCTGCGACGGGTTCCCGGCGGAACCGGCGGAAAAGCTTTTGCGGCTGCTGGACAGGGCACGGGAAGAATTCGGAACGCCCGGGGATGTAATTTCCGGAGTCCGGTGCGAAATCCACAACCGGAACGTGGGTGGGGTAGCTACCTCTCGGCATAAAAAAGGCTGGGCGGCGGACATTCTTTTCCGGGGAAAGACTCCGGCAGAAATGGAAGCATGGTTTAAGCGGCAGCCGGAAACGGCATACTGCTACCAGATTCGGGACAAAAACGGGAACCTCTGCGGAGACGTTCACGTGGATGTAATAGTTTAAAAAAACGGAGGGAAAGAAAATGAATGACAAACTTTTAGCGTTCAAGGCGGCGGTGGTGGCGGTGTTTACCGCAATCGG
>ERZ1034973.1137-NODE-1137-length-16181-cov-11.744946_pt1 | contig 16181 bp, 10 predicted proteins | sample MGYA00520686_ERZ1034973 | MGnify/ENA primary metagenome ERZ1034973 (study PRJEB33766, sample SAMN09781775) | gut metagenome | biome: gut microbiome | host: Homo sapiens | place: Madagascar | study: EMG produced TPA metagenomics assembly of the PRJNA485056 data... | reverse complement strand
ACTTCACGAATATAAAAGACAGCAGATGAATGCACTGTATATAATATATAAATATTTTGACATCAAGGCAGGCAATATTCCAAAGACTCCTGTGACAGTAATATTTGGCGCAAAGGCTGCACCTGCATATACAATTGCGAAGGATATAATTCATCTGATACTTACATTGAGTAAGGTTATTGAAGCTGATAAAGATGTAAGTCCATATCTTAAGGTAGTGCTTGTCCAGAATTATAATGTAACACTGGCAGAGAAGCTGATTCCTGCATGTGATATATCAGAGCAGATATCACTTGCATCTAAAGAAGCATCAGGAACAGGCAACATGAAATTCATGCTCAATGGTGCTGTGACATTAGGAACAATGGATGGAGCTAATGTTGAGATTGCCGAGCTTGTAGGAAAAGATAATATATATACATTTGGCGCAACAAGCGATGAAGTTATTGCACATTATGAAAAATGTGACTATAACGCAAAGAAGCTTTATGAGACAGATGCTCTTATAAAAAAATGTGTAGATTTTATAATATCGGATGTTATGCTTCAGGCAGGTGATTCTCATAGTCTTAACAGACTGTATAATGAGATTGTAGGAAAAGACTGGTTTATGGCATTGCTTGACTTACGAAGCTATATAGAAACCAAAGAAAAGGCTCTCACAGATTACGATGACAGATATGCGTGGGCTGAAAAAATGCTCGTTAATATTGCAAATGCCGGATTTTTCTCATCAGACAGAACAATTCAACAGTACAATGAAGATATATGGCATCTTTAATATAACTAAATAAGTTGATAATAACTGCCCCGGAAGCTATAATCATTATAAGAGCGAAAGTTCGTGAATGAGGAAAGTTTCGGGGTAGATTTATGTATAATATACTTATAGTGGATGATGAAAAGATTGAAAGAAGCGGAATAAGAATGCTTCTTAAGAGAATGGGAATTGAACTTGGAGTATTTGAGGCGTGCAACGGAAAGCAGGCACTGGAATATCTGACATCTGACAAGAATACAGGAATGGGACATATAGATATACTGCTTACAGATGTTAAGATGCCGTTTATGGACGGAATAGAGCTTATTAAGAATGTGATGCACAACGACATCAGTTTAAAGACAATTATATTCTCAGGCTATAACGAGTTTGAATATGCCAAGCTGGCAGTTAAATTAGGCGTTAAAGATTATATATTAAAGCCGGTTGATCCGTCAGAATTCAGTTCAACAATTACAGGAGTTATAACAGAGCTTGACGAGGAACACAAGAAGGATGAGGACTATAACAGGCAGGCTAACTTTATAAAACAGTACTACATGTATACGCTGCTCAACTCTGGTGATGCATCAGGAATACTTGATAATGGTGATTTTCTGGCAGGATACAACAGACTTGCGCTTATAGAGTTCAATACTGATTTCTTTGGAAAATATGATACAGGTGAAGATATATTTAAAGAGGTAACCGGAGAACTGGATTATCAGTATCTTAATCTTAACCCGTTACAGTCAGTTATCATATTTTCTGATAAATCACTCACAGCAGATGGTAATATTGATAAGAACATTGAAGAAATGTTTACAAATATTCATGACTATATATACAGAAAGACGGGACAGTTTATGTATATTGCTGTGTCCGGTTTATTCAATGATTATCATGAACTTCCACAGGTAATGGATGCAGTTGATACATTGATGAATAATAAGTTTTATGAGACAGGAAGATATATTTTTTCTGATAATATCAGTGAAGATACACCTGTGCTTGTACAGATTGATGATGATGCACTTATGAAGCAGATGAAGCAGGATATCAAGATGAAGGATATCACATTTTTACGGATACATTTTGATGCACTGTGTAAGAAATACAGGGGGCAGTCGAACTTCTCCCATATATACATCAAGTTCGTATTTTCCAATCTGTTGAAGGATTTCTATGACAATATTCCGGGTGCTGATGAGGCGGAATTTGGCAGGGAGATTGACAGACTGTATAAGTCAGAGGATTTCTCATGCATTATGGATATTGTGAATAACAATATTGATTTGCTGGAGAAGTGTTTCGGAAAAGAGCCGGCCACGTCACATCGGGAGATTGAGACCGTAAAGAATTATATACATAACCATTATGGTGAAGAGATTGGCGCACAGCAGCTTGCGGATATGGTTTATCTTGCACCAAGCTATTTGAGTTCACTTTTTAAGAAGGAAACAGGGCAGAATCTGAGCAAATATATTAAACAGTACAGAATGGAGAAGGCTAAGGAACTGCTTACCGGTACGAACATGAAGATTGTGAATATAAGTGAGCAGGTGGGTTATCCAAATGTTTCATATTTTGTACAGAGCTTCAGGGAGTACTTTGGTATAAGTCCTCAGAAATTCAGGGATCAGGGAGAATTGAGTTGAAAAAGATTAAGCAGAAAATCAATGATATAAGATTGCAGAACAAGCTTGTCATCATATATGTAGTGACCGGACTTATTCCCCTGATTGTACTTTTTGTTTTTGCCTACTGTCAGATGAGAAACATACTTATGGACAGAGACTTAAAGAGCATCAAAGGGGCATTGGAGCAGTCTGTTGCAACAGTGGATGGGCAGATAGAAGTGTATGATAACCTGTCTAATTATATAACATTTAATGATACGCTGTCGGGAGTGCTTTCGTACGATTACAAAAGCACATATGAGATGTATAACCAGATTGTCACTACATTTGACCCTATGCTTTCATCATTAAAGTATTTTCACAATGATATCAACAGGGTAACAATATATGTGGATAAAGCTATTAAACATGACACAACTATAGCACCAATAGAAGAGATAAAAGACAGACCTTTTTATAATTCTGCTACAGAAAGCACGAAGATACAGTGGTTTGTTGATGAAGACAGCAGGACACTTGTTTCAGCACGAAAAATGTCAACACTTGACCAGCTTGGGATTCTTGGAATTATGTACATAGATGTTGATTATGACAGCATGATGAGTTCATTTACAGGTGGGCTTGAGCAGAACTGCGGAATGGTGGTGCTTGATGCTGATGGAAGAGTTATATGCAGCAGTGATACATTTGAAAATAATAACACCAGATATAGATTAAACAGTAAGAAGCTGCTTTCATTAATCGACGGGGCAGAATGGGATAATGATACATGTGGAAATACAGAAGGTTACTCGGTAGTAAAGAAGGAAAGCTCTGTTACCGGATGGACAGTATATGTCTATGAACCGAGAAAACTTGTACTCAGGTCAGCTAATTCAATGATTACAATGATTGTAGTTGCATTTGTGGTAGCAGTTGCAGGTGCCGCCGCAGCGAGTATATTTACAACAGGCTTCATTACAAGAAGAATTAATAAATTAAAAAACAGTATGGCAAAGGTTGAAAATGGAGATTTTGATGCGGTAATTAATACACAGGACAAAGATGAAATAGGTGACCTTATCCATAGCTTTAACAGCATGACAACCCAGATTAAGAATCTTATTACTCAGGTATATGAAGGACGTATAAGCCAGAAAGAATCAGAGATGCGGGCATTAAGGGCACAGATTAATCCACATTTTCTCTATAATTCATTGTCACTTATCAACTGGAAAGCGATAGAATATGAGCAGGAAGATATAAGTGAGATAACACTCGCATTGTCTAACTACTACCGTACATCGCTTAATAAGGGAAAGAATATACTGAGCTTTGAGCAGGAATTAAGCAACATGCAGTCGTATCTTAAGATTCAGCAGATAATGCATGACAACTCATTTGATGTGGTGATAAATGTATCAGAGGAAGTTATGTCATGCGAATCTTTAAACCTTATACTTCAGCCATTGGTAGAAAATGCAATAGACCACGGTATAGATCTGTTGACAGACAGGAAAGGCATAATAACCGTAGAGGCCAGGATGCAGACGGATGAAGAAGGTAAAAAGCTTGTATGTGTAACCGTGTCTGATAACGGTGTAGGAATGGACAAAGAAACTGCCCAAAACTTCTTAACAGTCCAGTCAAAAGGGTATGGCGCAAGAAATGTTAACGACAGAATAAGACTTTATTACGGCGAAAGCTATCATCTGGAAGTGCAGAGCATACCTGATGAGGGAACAACAATAACAATAAAATTCCCGGCAAAACCATACAACACAAAAAACTGATATGTTTCTAAAATATCTTATATTTTAATATTAACCCCTCCTTAATATAATTAGATTATCAAAAGAGGACAGTAATCAAAGCTGTCTCGGATAATTATTAAGGAGGGTTTTTTATGAAGTTTAAGAGATTAGCAGCTGCAGTGATGGCAGCAACAATGTGTGGGTCACTTTTTGTAGGTTGTGGCAATGCTAAAAAGGATGACACAGCAGCAGGTGAGGAAAAAATCACAGCTACAATCAAGGTATGGGGCTGTGCAGAAGATCAGGCAGATGAGAACGGCAAATGGCTGCAGACAATGTGTGACCAGTTCAATTCAGAGCATCCTGACTGGGATTTAACATTTGAATACGGTGTATGCTCAGAGCAGGACGCAGGAAAGATAGTTCCACAGGATCCGGAGAATTCAGGAGATGTATACTTCTTTGCTAACGACCAGCTTCAGACACTTGTTGATGCTAATGCTATTGCAAAGCTTGGTGGAGATACAGCAGATTATGTTAAGAAAACTAACTCAGATGCAATTGTGGATTCAGTATCAGTAGATGGAGCTGTATACGGAGTACCATTCACAACTAACACATGGTTTATGTACTATGACAAGAGCAAATTCACAGACAGTGATGTAAAGAGCCTTGATAAAATGCTTCAGAAGGATAAGGTAGCTTTCAATATTACAGAGGGCTGGTATATGTCATCATTCTTCCTTGCTAATGGATGTACATATTTTGGAAAAGACGGAAAAGATAATTCAGCCGGTGTTGATATCTCAGGAGATAAGGGAACACAGGCAACACAGGCAATGGTTTCACTTGTAAATAATCCTAACTTTGTTAATGACCTTCAGGGCGTTGGTATCGCTGGTTTAAGAGATGGTTCAGTTGGAGCTTACTTCTCAGGATCATGGGATTATAAGAGTGTTAAAGAGATTCTTGGAGACAAATTTGGAGCAGTTTCACTTCCTACAGTAAAGATTGGTGGAAAAGACAAGCAGATGTTAGCATTTGCAGGTTCTAAGGCAATCGCAGTTAATCCTAACTGCAAGTATCAGCAGGTAGCAGTTGCACTTGCAAAGTATCTTGGAAGCAAGGATGCACAGAAGAAGCACTATGAATTAAGAGGTGTTATTCCTTGTAATACAGAGCTTCTTGCAACTGATGAAGTAAAGAAGGATGCACTTGTAACAGCACAGAATGATACATTTAACAAGACATCAGTAATCCAGCCAACAGTAACAGGCATGAATGATTACTGGACACCTGCACAGAACTTTGCTAAGGCAATTGTAAATGGTGAAATAACAGCAGATAATGCAGCAGCTAAGACACAGGATTTCTATAAGCAGATTAATACATCAATTGCAAAATAATTGATAGGGATTAAATGCTGAAAGGAGTGGCGCATAATGGCAGTTAAGTTCACTGAATCATTTAGAAAAGGAAATATATTTACGAAGTTAAGCATTCTGATTCCAGGACTTGGTAATCTTGTAGGAAAGCAGATTATAAAGGGAATTATGTATATAGCTATAGAAGCGGCCTTTGTATGCTTTATGATTATGAAGGGAATTAACTGCCTTGCGATGCTTCCAGGTCTTGGAAGCAGACCGCAGCAGGAGGTCTGGAATGAGAAGCTTGGAATATATGAGTATGTTGCAGGTGATAATTCACTTCTTATACTTCTGTATGGAATAGCAACAATATTCATGATTATAGCTTACATAATAGTTGCAGCGAGTGCTGTGAAAAGCTCATATAAGCTGGAACTGTTAAAGGAAAAAGGAAGGCATATAAACACATTTGCAGAAGACGTGAAGTCGTTGTTTAATGAGAACCTTCATAAGCTGCTGCTTACACTTCCGGTATCAGGTGTGCTTATATTTACAATACTTCCACTTATTTTCATGATAAGCATGGCATTTACTAATTATAGTAAGGTTAACAATCATCTGGTGCTTTTCGACTGGGTAGGACTTGAGAATTTCAAGCAGATATTCGATTCAGGAAGCATGATAGGACAGTCCTTCTGGTCAGTATTTGGCTGGACTATAGTGTGGGCAGTATTTGCAACATTTCTTAATTACATATTCGGAATACTTGTTGCACTGCTTATCAACAGAAAGGGTACGAAATTCAAGGCTTTCTGGAGATTTATATTTATACTTTCAATCGCAATTCCACAGTTTGTTTCACTTCTTATTGTCAGAAGCATGCTGGCACAGGATGGAATTATAAATGTTGTTTTAAAGAATGCAGGATGGATAACAAAATCACTGCCATTCTTTACAAATGCGACTTGGGCAAGAATCACAGTAATCGTGGTAAATCTGTGGATAGGTATTCCATATACTATTCTGCAGGTTACAGGTATATTACAGAATATACCTATGGAGTTGTATGAGGCAGCAGATGTGGATGGAGCTAATGGATTTGTCAAGTTTATTAAGATAACAATGCCATATATGTTATTTGTAACGGCACCATATCTTATCACTACATTTACTGCTAATATTAACAACTTTAACATTGTTTATCTGCTGACTAAGGGTGATCCTGTTATGGCAGGTGCAACAGCAGGAAAGACAGACCTTCTGGTAACATGGCTGTACAAGATGACAATAGATTATCAGTATTATAATCTTGGTGCTGTTATCGGTATTATGACATTCATATTCTTAGCGATTGGTTCACTGCTTGTATACAGAAGAACGAAAGCGTATAAAGATGAGGAGGGATTCCAGTGAAAAAGAAAAAGACTATTAAAAATATACTGGCACATACAGTGCTTACAATATTAGCGATAGTGTGGGTAAGTCCTCTTTTCTGGATACTCCTCACAAGCTTCAGGGCACAGAAGGGTGCTTATACAAGCTCCTTCTTCCCAAAGCAGTATTCATTTGATAATTACTTAAAGCTTTTTACAGATACAGGAATACTTAATTTTCCACGAATGTTTACCAATACACTGATAATAGCAGTATTCTCGTGTATTATATCTACATTTTTTGTTCTGTCAGTTGCTTACTGTATGTCACGGCTTAAGTTTAAGATGAGAAAAGCAATGATGAATATTGCAATGATACTTGGACTTTTCCCTGCATTTATGGCGATGGTTGCTGTATATTATATACTTAAAGCAGTAGGACTTTCAGAAGGAGCAATGATAAGAGTTGCACTTGTGCTTGTATATTCAGCATCATCAGGAATACAGTTTTACATTGCAAAGGGATTCTTTGATACTATCCCTAAGACAATAGATGAGGCTGCTATGATAGATGGAGCAACGAAGTGGCAGGTATTTACCAAGATAACAATACCTCTCAGTAAACCAATTATAGTGTATACAATACTTACATCATTCATAGCACCTTGGGTAGATTTCATATTTGCAAGAGTAATCTGCAGGGCAAATGCGAAGTATTATACCGTAGCAATCGGCTTGTGGCAGATGCTTGAAAAGGAGTATGTTGATGTATGGTACACAAGATTTGCAGCAGGAGCAGTTCTTATATCAATTCCAATTGCAGCCTTGTTTATGATAATGCAAAGGTGTTATAATGAAAGCATGACAGGTGCAGTGAAGGGTTAGATATATGAATAGATTAAAGCAAACATTAAAAAAAAGTGTGGCATTTGGTGTCACAGGAATAATGCTTATATTAGCCGGGTGTAAAAGCCCGGCTGGTTTTGCGTCTAATGATAATGAAGAATACAATGCGAGAATGGAAGAAGCGAGGACAACGCCATTCGGTGCTTACCCCGAGACTATAGAATATACACTTGGAAAGATGACAAGTGTTAATAATTCCAATATGCCGGAGAATGACACTTATACGGATAATGCGTACACACGCTATATTAAGTCTGTGATAAATGTGCAGAATGTTGATGCATTTGAGGCAAACGACAGCCAGTATGACACTAACGTTTCTATGGCAATCTCAATGGGAAGCCTGCCGGATATCATGGTTGTATCAAGTCAGGATGAGGTTGAACAGTTAGTGGGAGCAGGACTTATAGAGGACCTTACAGAAAGCTACAATAACTGTATAAGTGACAGAATAAGAAAAATGTATGAAAGCTATGGCGATTCACTTAAGGATATGGTTACATACGATGGAAAGATAATGGCACTGCCGGAGACTAATATAACAGATGGACCTAATCTTGTGTGGTTAAGAAAAGACTGGATGGATAAGCTTGGATTGTCAGAGCCACACACTATTGATGATGTTGTTAATATAGTGAAGCATTTTATATCAGAAGACCCTGGAAATAATGGCGAGGATGCGTCCGGAAAACCTAATACAGTGGGGCTTGCAGTGGATACAGATGTGACAGGTGAATGTGGTTACAGCAGTGAATTTCTGCTGGATATAATATTTGCCTGCTTTGGGGCGTATCCAAAGCAGTGGATAATGAATGATGATGGTGAGATTGTATATGGTTCGGTTACAGATGAGGCAAAAGAAGCACTTTCGTATATAAGCGGCCTGTATAATCAGGGTGTTATAGATAATGATTTCCTTCTGAGAACATCAACCAACATATGTGAGCTTATAGAGAATGGTCTGTGTGGCTCGTTTTTCGGACCATGGTGGGCGCCGAACAATCCGCTTGCTAATGCAGTAAGCAGGAATCCGGATGCGAACTGGCAGCCATATTTAATAGCAACGGATTCGGATGGAACAACGAGTTATCACAGCCAGAACCCGTGTTACAAATATGTTGTTGTAAGAAAGGGCTATGAACATCCTGAGATTGCAGCAAAGATGATAAGCGTTATGTTTGATAAAGTAAGATTTGACTGTACAGACTCAGAAGAATTCAAGAATTACTATCAGCTTAATGTTGAACCTACGGCAAGACCTTTATCAATAAATGTTGATTATAATAATGCACTTTCAATATGTTACAGGAATATAGATGCCACAATTTCAGGAAGAAAGAATCCTGACAGTCTGGAACTGCTTGAGCGTTCATTTTATGATGCATGCAGTGAATATATTAAGAATGCTAACAAAACAAGTACGCAATGGGCAGCGTATATGTCAAGAATTAAGGCATGCAGTCTGATTGCACAGGATAATATAAAGGTAGTTGACTCGCTTTATTTTAAGACCACAGACACAATGAAGAGCCATTGGTGGAGACTTAAGGCTAAAGAAAAAGAGGCATATTTAAAGATTATAAGCGGAGAAGAAGATATATCTTACTTCGATACATTTGTAAAAGAATGGAATGAACAGGGTGGTCAGATTATTACATCAGAAGTCAGTGAGAGTATGAAATAATTGGCTGTGAAAATATAGTAATATATGATACAATCTTAATTAATGTAAATATATTAACTATGGAGGTTTTATTTTGAAAGAGAGAGAAAAATTCGGCTCGCGACTCGGCTTTATCTTAGTGTCTGCCGGGTGTGCGGTGGGACTTGGTAATGTGTGGAAATTTCCATACATATGCGGGGAAAATGGTGGTGCGGCATTCGTGCTTATCTATCTTGTATTTCTTGCAATTCTTGGATTTCCTATTATGTGTGCGGAGTTCACAGTAGGACGAGGAAGCGGTAAAGGTGCTGCAAGGGCATTTGAAGAACTGGAGACTAAGGGAAGTAAATGGCATCATTTCAAATGGGTATCGGTAGTAGGAAGCTACGTATTAATGGCTTTCTATACTATGGTTGCAGGATGGATGCTTTATTATGCATGGCGTGAGGCAAGAGGTTCGTTAGCAGGTTTAGAGCCAGATGAGGTTTCAGGAGCATTTGGAACTATGCTTTCACAGCCTGGTACAATGACAATCTGGATGATTGTTGCAGTTTTACTTTCGTTTGGTGTATGTGTATTAGGATTACAGAAGGGCGTTGAGAAGATTACTAAGGTTATGATGTTACTTCTTCTTATCCTTATTGTGGTACTGGCAGTTCATTCACTTGTACTTCCTAATGCATCAGAAGGTGTTAAATTCTATATGGTGCCTAATCTGGATGCTATTAAATCAAGAGGTTTAGGACCGGTTATATTTGATGCCATGACACATGCATTCTTTACACTTAGTGTAGGCATTGGCGCAATGGAGATATTCGGAAGCTACTTAAAGAGAGACAGAACAATAGGTGGAGAGGCTGTTAATATCATTCTGATTGATACATTTGTTGCTCTTATGGCAGGATTCATAATTATTCCTGCATGCTTTGCATATGGTGTTGCTCCGGGTGCCGGTCCATCACTTTTATTTATAACACTGCCTAACATATTTAATCATATGGCGGGAGGAAGAATATGGGGAACAGCATTCTTTGTATTCATGTCATTTGCAGCATTATCAACTGTAATTGCTGTATTTGAGAACATTATTGCTTTTTATATTGACCTTAAGGGATTTTCAAGGAAAAAGGTTGTTGCAGGTAATGTTATATTCATGATACTGCTTTCACTTCCTGCTGTATTAGGCTTTAACAAGCTTGCAGCTTTCCAGCCTATTGGTCCGGGAAGTTCAATTATGGATCTGGAGGATTTCCTTGTTTCATATAATCTGCTTCCTCTTGGAAGCATGATATTTGTATTATTCTGTACCAAGAAGAACGGCTGGGGCTGGGAAGGCTTCAGAAAAGAAGCTAATGAAGGAAAAGGTCCTAAGCTTCCTGAATGGTTAAGATTCTATATGAGTTATATACTTCCGGCTATTATAGTGGTTGTATACCTTAAGGGTTATTATGATACATTTAAACCAAGGGGAACAGGTTATCTTGTTGGCTGGATGATATTTGCGTGTGTATTGCTTCTTGCAATATTCGGAATTGCTAATTATAAGAAGAAAGATGCGTAATCTATGACTAAGAAAGAATTTGCTTTAGAGGTTATAAGAAGATTAAAGGCAGAATATCCGGATTCGGAGTGCAGTCTTGATTACGATGATGCCTGGAAACTGCTTGTAAGCGTAAGACTTGCGGCACAATGCACTGATGCAAGAGTAAATGTTGTGGTTAAGGGGCTGTATGAAAAATATCCTGATATAGCATCACTTGCTGCAGCATCTCCAGAAGAGATTGAAAAGATTATAAGACCTTGCGGTCTTGGAAAAAGCAAGGCAAGGGATATATGTGCATGTATGCGCATGCTTCATGAACAGTATAATGATAAAGTTCCTGACAGCATGGAAGAATTATTAAAGCTTCCTGGAGTTGGAAGGAAGAGTGCCAATCTTATTATGGGTGATGTGTTCGGAAAGCCGGCAATTGTTACAGATACACACTGTATAAGGCTTTGTAACAGAATAGGTCTTGTAAAAGACGAGAAAGAGCCTAAGAAGGTTGAGATGGCATTGTGGAAGATAGTCCCGCCAGAAGAAGGAAGTGGATTATGCCACCGGTTTGTAGACCACGGAAGAGAGGTATGTACGGCGCGTACTACGCCACACTGTGAAAGATGCTGCCTTAATGATATATGTAAGAAAAATGGGATAAAAGTGTGATTGAATATGCATTTTTATTATGGTAGTATTTTATTGTTGTTCATACTAATGGACAAATTGTATGGGAGGGGAACATGGAATTAAAAAAATTAATTAAATACGCAAGAGATAACAAGTGTTCAGATCTGCATATTACTGCAGGGGAAGCAGTTGCGGTAAGAAAATATGGTGAACTTCAGCTTCTTGATATAACACCTTCGATAGAAGAAACAGAAGAGATGATATTTGCAATTCTTGGCGATGAAGATATACAGACTGTTCAGGCTGGAAAAGATATTGATGTAGCAGCTACTGATGAGTCTGGTGGACGATTAAGAATTAATATATATCATCAGAGAAGAAATCTTGCAGCAAGTATCCGTCTTCTTGATTCTGTTATACCGTCGTTTGAAGAATTGGGACATTCAGGAAAACTTTTTTCTAAGCTTGTTGAGAAAAGGTCTGGTCTTATTCTTGTAACAGGTCCTACAGGAAGTGGTAAGTCTACAACACTTGCAGCTATGATTGATTATATTAACAACAATATGTCAAGACATATTATAACAGTAGAAGATCCTATAGAGTATGTATATGGGTTTAAGAAATCTATGATACATCAGAGACAGGTAGGAAGAGATGTACCTGATTTTGCGACAGCACTTCGTTCAGCACTTCGTGAAGACCCGGATGTTATTCTTGTAGGAGAGATGAGAGATTATGAGACTATCAATGCAGCAATTACAGCTGCTGAAACAGGACATCTTGTATTATCAACACTTCATACAAGAAGCGCTACACAGACAGTTGAGCGTATAATCAGTGCATGCCCTATTGAGGCGCAGTCTGCACTTATAATACAGATTGCATCTGTATTAACTGGAGTTATAACACAGACACTTGTACCTCGTGCAGAGCAGGAAGGACGAATTGCTGCAACAGAGATTATGCTTAATAATACAGCAGTATCTAATCTTATTAAAGAGAAGAAGACTAATCAGATTCAGACCGTTCTTCAGTCAAATATGCAGACAGGTATGCACACAATGAACTATTCGCTTGCTAATCTTGTTAAGACAAGAGTTATTTCAAGGGATGTAGCTTTGAAGTTTTCAGAGAATCCAACGGAACTTGCTAAAAGTATATAATAGTAACTTGTAGTGCTATGCAGTTTTAAAACTTTGCGAATAGTGTACAAAATACAGAACAACAAAAAATCATTTGAAAATAAAGCCATTCTACTGTATTATAGGGTTAGATTTATTACGGATAACACTATAGTACGGCTGAAAGGCTTTTTTTATGAAAAGAATTAAATTAGTTAACAGGATTTTTTACTGTATATTTTTATTAGGATTTCTGCTTTTTATGGCTTCAGGATTTATATTCAGCACTGTAGATAAGGTGACACCGGCAGATAAAAGAACGAGTGTCGTAGTTAAACCAGAGGATACAAGATATATTGGAGATGACACAATTGAATATCATGTGAAGATTAGAGCAAGTGCAGGAAATAATAATGCACTGGCATTTGTAAGCAGGCATCAGGAAGTGGAAGTATATGCAGGTGGAAGACTTATATATTATATAAAAGCACATAGGTCTGTATATGGAACAACCACTGGAACTAATTATACGATTGTGAACATTCCACCATATACAACAGATATAATCGTAAGGCTTACTAATGTATATGCTGGTCATAAGATAAGAGGAACAACATTTGAATATGGTGACGAGACAAAACTTATAAAAGAGCTTATTGCGAAATCGCTGCCATCAGCAGTACTTAGTTCGTTTATAATAATAGTTGGATTTGCTATGATTGTATTATGGATTTTCTGCAGAAAGAAGATTGCACAGACACAAGCACTGTTTTATTTTGGTATATTTGCAATGATTATAGGTGCATGGGCTCTTAATGAGACTGATATTGCAACAATTCTTGTGGAGAACAGGAAGATAGGTTCACTGATAGGGTATATACTGCTTATGATGATGCCTATTCCTTTTATGCAGGCAGAGAAGAATTTTTTCCAGATAGGTAAAAGTGCTCTGAATAATATCTTGTGCGCCATATATGCTGCAACAGCTGTAATACTGCTTGTATGTCATATGACAGGTGTGTGGGAGTTTAAGAACAGCGTGTACATTATACATATGATGCTTGCTATGTCACTTGTATATTTCTGGACAGTTCTTATTAAAAGAGTATGGGTTAAAGGCTTTGACAGGAAAGTAAAGGCTAATATTGTAGGTGCGGCTGCACTTGGAATTTCTATGATTGTTGATCTTATTGCATATTATAAGGGAATGCAGCAGACAGATCTTATAGGAAAACTGGGTATTCTTATATTTATTATTGTGCTTGGTTATGAGAGCATATCAGAAGCATTTGAGAAGATTAAAGAAGGCCAGAAGGTGGATTTCTACAAAGAGATGGCTGTAACTGATACTATGACAGGGGTTTATAATCGCTCTGCATTTGAGGAGTGGGAACAGGAAACTTCTGATTATGAAGGGTATTCTATAGTGACATTTGACCTTAATAACCTTAAGTGGTGTAATGATAATCTGGGGCATGCAGCAGGAGATGCCTATATACAGGCATCAGCCAGAATTATTAAAGAGATATTTGGCAGACATGGTAAATGTTATCGTATAGGTGGGGATGAATTCTGTACTGTAATTAATCAGAAGCAAAAAAGCTTTGATATTGGAAGACATGTAAAGCAGCTAAGGGAACTTGAAAAGTATACTGAAGAAGAACTTGGAATCAAAGACCTTAATGTGCAGATTGCATGTGGTTATGCTGAATATGATATAAAGACAGATAAGAACTTTGAAGATACAAGAAGCAGAGCAGATAAGAGAATGTATGAAAGTAAGAGAAGATTGAAAAGAGAGTGATATATGGATAAATACGGAATTTTAAAGCATTATTTTGGGTATGATTCATTTCGTCCGGGTCAGGAAAAGTTAGTTGATGCTATTCTTGCAGGGCAGGATGTGTTAGGAATTATGCCTACAGGTGCGGGAAAATCATTATGTTATCAGGTGCCGGCATTGTTAATGTCCGGCATTACTCTTGTTGTATCTCCACTTATATCGCTAATGAAGGATCAGGTTGGAGCACTTAATCAGGCAGGTGTACATGCAGCTTATATTAACAGTTCTCTTACAGATAATCAGATAGCTAAGGCACTCGCATTTGCAAAGCAGGGACGGTATAAAATTATATATGTTGCACCTGAAAGGCTAGAAACCTGGGGCTTTCTTGATTTTGCCACGCATGTAGAGATATCTATGATTACTGTAGATGAAGCTCACTGTATATCACAGTGGGGGCAGGATTTCAGACCAAGTTATCTGAATATATTGTCTTTTGTTAAGAAACTGGCAAGGCGTCCTATAATAAGCGCGTTTACAGCTACAGCGACAAGCAAAGTAAGAGATGATATATTGCAGATTCTTTCACTCGAAAGACCCGTAATACTTACGACAGGTTTTGACAGAAGCAATCTGACATTCAAGGTCAAGCATATTAAGGACAAGGATTCATATATACTTGATTACCTTGTAAGCCACAGACAGGATAGTGGGATTATATACTGTGCTACAAGAAAAAATGTTGAAAAAGTCTATGACATGCTTAATGCTAACGGACTTTCTGTGACTAAGTATCATGCGGGTCTCTCAGCAGAAGAAAGAAAAGAAAATCAGGATTCATTTATATATGATATCAAGCCAGTTGTTGTTGCAACTAATGCATTTGGAATGGGAATTGACAAGTCAAATGTAAGATTTGTAATTCATTATAATATGCCGCAGTGTATAGAGAATTATTATCAGGAGGCTGGACGTGCCGGAAGAGATGGAGAGGATTCAGAATGCGTATTGCTGTATTCTCCGCAGGATATTATGATAAATAAGTTTTTCATAGAACATAGAGAGCCTAATCCTGATATAGATGCAGAAGAACAGGCACGTCTTATGATTCTTGATAAAAGAAGGCTTAATGCAATGGTCGATTACTGCAAGACAACAGGCTGTTTAAGAGAGTATATACTTAAATATTTTGGAGAAAGACCAGACAATCCAAAGGGTGGAAGATACAACTGCCATAACTGTTCTAACTGCGTTATTGATGAGGCAGAACGGGAAGCAGATGAGGCTTATATGTATCCGGGAAACCGTTTCAGTGCACCTGTATCAAGGAATGCTGCAATGGTGGCAGACAGAATGAAGCGTTCTGCCGCTGCTGCAAAGTCAGCATATGCAACGCCCAAGTCAAAGAAGCCGGAGGATGCACTTAATGACAGAGGTGTTATGTTGTTTAACAGACTGCGTGAGTTAAGAAAACAGATAGCAGTTTCAGTAGGTGTTCCGCCATATGTAATATTTTCAGACAGGACGCTTATAGATATGTGTCTTAAAGTTCCGTTTAATGAGGAAGAAATGCTGTCAGTAAGCGGTGTCGGTGAGAATAAATATGAGCGCTATGGCAAGGTGTTTATGGATGAAATATATGATTTTCTCGATGGTATGAAGCAGAAT
>ERZ1034973.1133-NODE-1133-length-16230-cov-5.831963_pt1 | contig 16230 bp, 25 predicted proteins | sample MGYA00520686_ERZ1034973 | MGnify/ENA primary metagenome ERZ1034973 (study PRJEB33766, sample SAMN09781775) | gut metagenome | biome: gut microbiome | host: Homo sapiens | place: Madagascar | study: EMG produced TPA metagenomics assembly of the PRJNA485056 data... | reverse complement strand
GCGGCAGTTCCAGCACGGCAGCGGCTACCGGCTCTTACTGCAGAGCAAAAGCCGATGGCAAAGACAGCATTGCCGTTGCAAACGGCGCACACAGCAAGGCGCGCGGCGCTCTGGGTTGCTATATTGTGCTGACCGAGTACGACGATGACGGAAATTTTTTGTGGGCAAAGATGGCCCATGTGGACGGTTTTACGGTCAAGAAAAATAACTGGTACACGCTCAAAAATGGTGAGTTTGTGGAAGCAGATGCATAACCTGGCACACTAATGGCATTTGACACAAAGGAGCGATCTGTTATGCAGAAGCCCAGTATTACAATCAAAGAATGCTGCAAAATTTTAAGAGATAACAACATCTCTATTGATGCAAATACGCTTTCCAGCATGATTCAGGCAGGCAGCTTTCCGGCGTGGGCGGTTCCTTCTACAGGCACGAAAAACGCCGCCCCGCTGATTTCCCGCGCTGGGTTTATGACGTGGGTGAAAGAATTTTACCATCTACCAAAAGTATACACACAGGAGGATCCGAGAGCATGAAACTCAAATCAAAAGTTTATTATTGGCTGGCCGTTATTTTTGGCGGCATTGGCATGGGCGCAGGCTTGGGTGCAGAGGGCACGGCGCAGACCACGGGAGAGATCCCTGGCACGCTGTTTGCTGTGGCGCTGATCCTGATTTTGACCGCTGTTTTGCTGATGCGTTTGGGCTTTGCCGCCGAAGCCCGCAACCCGGAATACCCGGAGAATCAGGAGCGCGGGGCATGAACTGTGAATCATGGGTCCGCGAAAAGCGAAAGCAGGCGCAGCACATGGCTGCAAGGCTCCGTAAATACGCCGATAATACGGACGATATGACCGAGCGCATTCGCAAGACAGCGGAGGCGGATGTTTGGAGGATGGAAGCCGGTGACATGCAGGAGATTCTGGCGAGCGCAGACGATGCAGACCACAGCACAGGTCATGGCCTGACGGTCGAGCGGCTTCTCTGCGCGTTCTACAATGTCAACCCGAGCAAGACGCGTCTCACATTGAAGAACAGCAAAGACAGCGCCGTTATCGTCTCGGCTACGCACTGGTCCGTGGTATTCCTTGAGCGGTTCGGAGGCCTGATCGTGAACGACTTCGAGATCGACGGGCTCGGTGATGATGGCTTCATCCACGAGCTGACCATGTACACAATGGAGGGCGTCCAACATGAATAAAGGAAAGCGCTTCACACGCGTCTGTTTGGACTGCGGCAGGGTGATGCCTAACGTTGCGGGCAATCTGCGCTTTTGCGCAGCCTGCCGCAGAGAGCACCACAACCAGTATTGCAGGGATTACAGGGCGCGCAACGAAGCCCCTGCCAGCGTCATGTGGTACACCGTCTGGGACGCAAAGACCGGCGACCTGCTGGCGTCCGGCACATCCGAGTTGTGCGCCCGGCGGCTGGGCTACAAGAGCGCAAACAGCTTTGCGTCTGCTGTCAGCCATGGGCTTGGCGGCAGCCATCAGTCTTACAAGTACACCTTTGCGCGGGAACGCATCGACCGCCGCGAGGTGGACAGCCTTCCGCCGGTACACTACAAACGCAAAAAGCCCGCCGGTGTTGGAGCACCGACGAGCCCAAAGGGTGATGAGTTTTGTCTCCCATCACCACCAAAATAACACAAAACAGGAGGTTTTTCAATGGCGCTTATGAAGATTTACGACGGGCTTGAAAACCCGCCGAAGCTGCTGAAACAGTTCTATGCTCCGCAACCGGAAGAACTCATCCGGCAGGCGGATGCACTGTCCGAAAAAGAACACGCGCAGGGTTATCCCCGCAATACCTACATCGTATATAACAACGATGGTGAGAGAGTTTTTCAGAGGTGGTGAATATTTATGCAAAATGAATTGACCGTCCGGGTAGAGCACCCGGAGCTGCCTGCGATCCGGTGGAACGAAGCCGAGGTGCAGCAGAATTTGACCGAGATGCTGGCCGCTTATACCGGGCGCGTCTATACCAAAGACACTATCAAGGACGCCAAGGCTGACCGCGCCGCTGTGAACAAGCTGGACAAGCAGCTCAGTGACGCCGCCCGCAGTGCCAAAGCCTTTTACATGAAACCGCTGGAAGAGTTTTTGCAGAGTGCCAAGCAGATGCAGGGCCAATGCAAACAGGTCTCTGGGGCCATTGATACTCAGGTCAAGGCCGTTGAGGAAGCCGAGCGGCAGGACAAGCAGGATGCACTGCAGGCCGTCTATACGGACTGTATCGGTGAGCTGCGGGAGCTTATCCCCTTTGACCGCTTGCTGGTGCCCCAGTGGCTCAACAAAACCTATGACCTTGCGAAGGCAAGCCGGGAGCTGCGCAAGAGTGTGGAGACCCGGCGGGAAGAGCTGCGCCTGATCCGGGAGACCTGCGGCGAGGACGCCGAAGGCTGCACTACGGAATACCTGCGTGACCTGAATCTAAATGCTGCTCTTGTGGAGCACAGCCGCCGTCAGAACGCACGGGAAGCCCAGCGCCGCGCAGAGGTTGAACGGAAGGCCGCAGAGCGTGCGCAGGCTGCTGCACCGGTCGTTAGCCCTCCCACCGAGGAAGAGCGTCAGATCAAGGCAGAAGCCGCGCAGGAAGCGCAGACCAATGCCGCCATCACTCCGGAAGGCAGGCTGGATTTTGGGATGCTGCAACGTTTTGCAGAGCCTGTACAGCCGGAAGCCCCCTCCCGCAAAAGGTATAGCTTCTGGGTGGAGTTCACCCGGGAAGATATCGCATGGTTCAAGCAGGGAGCTGCCGAGCGCGGTTTCCGCTATGGTTCTATCAAATAATTTTGGAGGTAATTTATTATGGCACTTAACCGTTCTGGCGCACCTGCGCCCACCGCATCCGGCTCTGTTTCCAACGCGCAGGCTTTGGCAAATCGCTCCATGCAGCGCACTGCTGTCGCTGGCAATACGGCTTTGCAGCCTGCTTCCCCGTCCGTTCCGGTGGAGATCACCGGTGCCGATGGCCAGCACTTCACCGTGAGCTTTTCGGACATCCGTAATTTTATTGAGCCGAAAGCCACGGATGCTGAATGCAAGATCTTTTTGGAGACCTGCAAGCAGTATCACCTGAACCCCTTCACCAAGGAAGCTTACCTGATCCACTACGACAATAAAAACGAGAGCACGGCCAGCACCATTGTGCTTGGCAAGAACTGCTATCTCCAGATGGCCGAGCGGCATCCGGCCTATGACGGTTTTGAAGCTGGCGTGATCGTGCTGACTGCTGACGGCAAGTTGCTCAAACGTGAGGGGTCCATTGCTTACGACGGCGAGACTCTTCTCGGCGGCTGGGCAAAGGTCTACCGCAAGGACCGCACCCGTGCCAGCTATGAGGAAGTCAAGCTCAGCGAATACGATACCGGCAAATCTCTCTGGAGTGGCAAAAAGGCTACCATGATCCGCAAGGTGGCACTGGTGCACGCCCTGCGCGAGGCGTTCCCGTCCACCTTCGGCGCGCTGTACGACGAGAGCGAGGTGCGCGTGGATGTCGAAAGCACCGCCCGCGATGTGCCGCCCGAAGAGCTGCCAGTGCTGGACCCCTATGAAGGGTCCCACCGTCACCGCAAAGCGGTCGGCACTCTTCCCCCTGTTCAGGAAGAGTCGACCGCCGAGGACCCCGCAGATGATCCGTTCCGGGGTGATGATGCATGATCGTCCAGACCAAGAACGGCATCATGCTGCACGGCGAGATCGCCAAAGACCCGGTGCTCCGGGATGCCGGGCAGAAGCAGGTGCTGAAATTCGACCTGAAAGCCAGCCGCACACAGGATGAATCCGGCAAATGGCAGAGCTTCTTTGTGGGTGTTAACCTCTGGCACGGCATTGATCAGTGGGACGGCATGCTGCAGAAAGGCGATCAGGTCACAGTTTTTGCTCAAAAGCTGAAAGAGCGGGAGTATAACGGCAAGACATACTACGACGTAGATGCCGATGATGTTGTGCCCGGTGGGCTGGTGACGTTCCGCTGGCTGCAACAGATGATCGACCTGATGGCGCAACCCGGCACGCCGCCGGCCCCCGAAGAATCTGCGGCTGACTTGCAGGATGGCCAGATGTATTCCGGCGAGAGCCTTGCAGACTATGCGCCGCGCAGCACCAGCGCACAGGAAGCGGCCCCCTCTGCCGAGTATGACCCCATCAACGACGATGCGGACGACCTGCCGTTCTGATTTTGCAAGCTGTGCTATCCGGCTATACGGGCGTGCAAAGGAGGTGATTGAGTGGCAAAGGACGAAAAAAAATCGTTTGTGGTGTATCTGGACTGGTTCGATGCACTGGAAGAGTATACGGATGCAGAAGTTGGCCAGCTGATGCGGGCTTTGGCGAAACACGTCCGCACCGGCGAAAAGCCAGCATTTTCCGACCGTGGAATGCGTGGGAATTTCCGGTTTATGTGCAATGGCGTGGATTCGGCTACAAAAAAGTACGAGAACGTCAAGCAAAAGCGCCGTGAAGCCGGAAAAGCCCGTGCTGCTCAAATGCAAGCAAATTCAGCAAATGCTTGCACATGCTACCAAGTGCAAGCAAGTGGTAACTATAATGATACTGTTAATGGAACTGGAACTGTTAATGGAACTGGAACTGTTAATGGAACTGGAACTGTTATATCCCCTAATGGGGATATATATAATAGCGCCGCCCCCGCCGCCGTTGACGTAGAACTGTCCAAAATCGTCCAGCATTATCAGCAGGCCGTTGGGGATTTCCCACGCTCTGCGCTGGAAAAGTTGCAAAAGTGGCGGCAGGAGTACAGCACCGAGATGATCTTGTTGGCAATCGACAAGGCTACAGAAGCCGGAAAACGCTCGTGGAGCTACATCAACGGAATATTGTCCGGATGGAAACGGGACGGCCTGCGTACGCCGGGAGATGTGGCAGCCAATGAGCAAAGCCGACAAGCCAGACCGCGTGGCAAGCAGCCAACCGAGACCGTAGACGACCAGCTTGCCCGTGTGCTGGCGAAAATGGATCGAGAAAGAGGGTTTGAAACATGACACGGGAGGACGTGGTAAAGCTGATCCGCATGAATTTTGTGTTGTACAAGCTGGGTTCCAAGCCTCTGACCGATGAGGAGATGCAGACCACCATCGATGTGTGGACGTACCAGTTTGGCGACTATGACGGCGATACTGTCAAGCGGGCTTTTCTGGCAGCGAACCGAGTATGCGTTTATCCGGTCACGGTGGCCGACATCTTCAAGCAGCTTTCCCAGTGTCTTGACCCGTCCGCTGAATGGGAAGCTTTGGCTGTAGCGGCACGCAAGGCGCAGACATTTTTGAGCTGGCGCAAGTTCCCGATGGTGACTGGCATTGACGAAAAGGGCGGGCTGCTGCGTAGTGACGGACAGAAAGAGCTGAAAGCCCTGTATGACCAACTTCCCCCGGCGGCGAAATCCTATGCCGGAAGCGTTGGGGGGCTGGCAGAGCTGGCTGAAATGCCAGACCTTACATACCGCCGGGCCGAGTTTTTGAAGCAGGCGCAGGCCGATATCACCACTGCCCCGCGCGAAGCGGCAAGGCTGCGGGCAAGCGAACTGACAAGGAAGGAGATTGAAAAATGAGAGAATTTATCGACCGCGAAAAGGCCATCGCAAAAATCAAAGCTGCATATTGCTGTGGCTGCGAACATTACAACGGCGTAAGATGCCGCGCGTGTCAGATTATGGACGCGATGGATGTGCTGGAAGATGAGCCGGCAGTCGTTCCGGACGCCCAGCGCTGGCGCAAGACCGCAGAGGAGCCGCCGACTAAGGCTGATGCAAATGAGGACGGAGACGTCCTGAGTATCAACAACAACCCCGGAGACATGAACACAACAAATTGGCCGTGGAACGTGGTGGCAGCATTTCCGGAGAATTTACCGGTCTGGATGCCATTGCCTAAAAAGCCGGGTGAACGTCCCAAAAAGCTTTACTGGCGTGAAGAAGCAACCGAAGCGATATGTCCCGTTTGCGGGTATAAATGCAACGATGACTATTACCTTGACAAATTTTGCCCCGGATGTGGAACACGCCTTTACTTTGACGAGGAGGAAGCCGAACATGACCAACCCGACATGACATGACCAACCCGACATGTAAAGACTGCCCCGATCGGCACCCGATCTGCCACGACAGCTGCCCGAAGTACGCAGAGTACAAGCGCCAGCGTGCCGCTGAGCTCGCTTATACTAAGCAGATGGCCGACCGGGGCGTTGTATACCACTACGATCACGAGGACCGCCACCGGGAGCGGGGCCGCAAGAAGTACATGGGAGCGAATGGAGGAGCGGACAGATGAAAGTACTTATCGCCTGTGAGGAATCGCAGGAAGTATGCAAGGCTTTCCGTGCCCGTGGGCATGAAGCCTACTCGTGCGACTTGATTGAACCGTCCGGCGGGCATCCTGAATGGCACATTCTCGGCGACTGCTTAAAGGCCATTGAGGGGGGGCAGGTCGTGACGATGGACGGTGTAACGCATAACGTTGGCAAGTGGGACTTACTCATTGCACATCCGCCCTGCACCTACCTGAGCAACGCTGCAACGCGCTCATTCAGTCTACGAGTTACGCCGGCCGAAAAAGTCGTTGCCAGATGGGCAGAGCGCGTAAAAGCGGCGATTTTCTTTATGCAGTTCATGCTGGCAGATGTTCCGCGAATTGCAGTTGAGAATCCTGTAGGCATCATGAACACGGCGTACAGAAAAGCCGACCAGATCATTCATCCGTACTACTTTGCCGAAAGCGAAGCGGACGCGGAGAACTATCACACAAAGCGCACTTGCCTTTGGCTGAAAAACCTGCCGCCTCTGGAACGGAAAAACAACCTTCCCGCGCCGGAGCCCGTGTACGTTTCAAACGGGAAAAAGCAAAAGAAAATCAGCTGGTGTGAAGGTATTCGCGGCACGTCCAACGGACAAGAGGGCCGGGCAAAAGCCAGAAGCAAAACCGCGCCAGGCATTGCAAAGGCCATGTCCGAACAATGGGGGTGATACCGGATGAGAACCCAGAAACCGCCCATCGGCACGCCCATGTGGCATGTGCTGGAACACCTGTACTACGAAAAGACCCGCGCAGGGCCGCTGATGGAATACGTGATCCGTGAAGCCCGGGTGACCGGCTATTTTCAGGGCGGTTACACCGAGATCAGGCTGACGGGCAAGAATGCGGGCGGGTATCTGACACCGTTTTCCTACCCGCTGAGCGACATCGGACGCAGGCTGTTTTATACCCCGGGAGAAGCCGCCCAGCTTGCGAAGCGTATGACCGAGGACGAGGAGAAAATGCTCTGGTGCAGTGACCCGCTGCGCAGGCCGTGGGCGGAGTACATCATTCCGGAAGCAGAACAAACGAGCTTATTTCAGGGGGGTAAGCGGATGAGCAAGAAGTACAAGCCCGGCGCATATATCGTTTCGCTCGACCACCTGATGGGGCAGGAACTTGTTTATTACGGCGGGAAACTGCTCCACAAGGGATGGTTTGGCAACTGGCAGCTGTGGTATGCGAAAGCTGAGCTAGCCAGACTGCGCATTCGGGAAGCTGTGAGAACGGAGGAAGAACATGAAACCGAAAACGAAATCTGAGCTGATGGCCGAGTGGGCCAGCCAGCCCGACCAGCTCAAAAGAGAGCGGGAGGCTAAGGCCGTCCGCAAGTCGATGGACGATGCCCGCGCCGTGATTCAGGACGGACTGACCCGGTACGTCAAGAAAAAGACCAAAGCCCGCAGCATGGCAAAGGCTGAAGCTGACCCCTTTGCTGAGCTGGAAGGCTGGGAGAGCATGGAGCAGATCCAGGATGCCTACGGCTATGGCGAGATCACCGCTGACAAGCGGGACAAGCTGGCAGACCTGTGGGAAGCCCGGGAAGCTGCCCGGAACAGTCGCAAAGGTGAGGGCAAGTACCACGACCTTGTGACGGAGATGCTGGAAACGGCCATCCGCCGGGTGGGCAGCGAGTACGCAGATATGCTATTTGAGTATGACCAGCAGCGCCGGGAAGCCGAAAAGCAGTGCGAGCAGCTGGCAATGGAAGGGATGATGAAAAAATGACCGACATTGAAAAATCAATTGCCAAGCTCCAGAGGTGCTTTCCGGGAAGTTATATTACTGACCGGAACGAGCTTATTGTCCATCCGAGGACAAACCAGTATATTATTCTGGAAAACATCGGAACGGAAGATGCCATCAAGGCCAAAGTGCTGGAGTGGCTTTCACGGGCGGCATTTAAAACCGCACCATATTCACAGGAGTGGAGAAATCGAAAGTTCCACAAATATATGAGGGACGGCATCAATGCTTTTCTGGATACCGATTTCTCCGAGGATGATATGGAGTTGATTTACACCTACATGGGGCTTGCCTGCGACCGTTGGCTGACGCTCATGTTTATCGACCACGACATGAGCATCGAGTGGCTGAAGGAGCACGTATCATGAAGCTGACCCTCTATGGCGACCCACGCACCAAGAAAAATTCCGCCCGCATCCTCAAAAGCCGCTCTGGCGGGCGCTTTGTGGCTCCTAGCAAGGCTTACGCGGATTATGAGCCCGACTGCCTGCGGCAAATCAAAAGGCCGCGCAGCCCCATCTCTGCCCGTGTGAACGTGGGGTGCGTGTATTACATGAAAACCGCCCGCCGGGTTGATCTGGCAAACCTCATAGAGGCAACCTGTGACATTCTGGTAAAGGCCAAGGTGCTGGCAGACGACAACAGCCAGATCGTGGCCGCCCACGATGGCAGCCGGGTGGATTACGACAAGAAAAACCCCAGAGCAGAGATCTGGATCGAGGAAATGGAGGAATAAATCATGCCGAACTGGTGTGAAGGCAAACTTAAAGTCCGTGGCAAGAAAGAAAACATTATGAAGTGGCTCACCGAATGCGTAGCCGTATGGGAACCTGATGTTGAGAAGGGAAAGCCGCTTTATGATGCTCTCATTTACAGAAAAGATGTAAATGGTGTTTCTTTTACATGTGATGATGACGAAATTCATGTGAGTGTAAAACGTGATGCGCACATTGCAGGAACTAGAAGAAATTTTGTTGAAAAATATGAAAATGATTTTCTTCTTGGTGCCGAGGATGGGAAAGACATTATTATCTTGCCTGTGAAAGCTGCTTGGGCATTAGAATCTGAACCGTATGAAGAAATGTCTAAAAAGTATGGACTGGATTTTAGATTCTATGGGTATGAGTGCGGGATGGAGTTTAATCAGGAAATCGAAGTTGTCAACGGAGAAATAACAATTGACCGAGAAATTCAATATGATGACTATTATTGGGAATGCCCTGACCCGATGCTGGGAGGTTGATAACATGATCCAAACCTGTACACCTGACACCAACAAGCCGGACTACCGCACCGTCAGGGCGTGGTTTCAGCAGTGCAGAGACCTGGCGGAGCAGGTCGAGGCCCAGAAGCAGAAGATCCAGCGCATCCGGGACGTGGCAGAAAAATGTACCCAGAGCCTGAGCGGGATGCCTGCGGGTTGTGGCAATGGGGACAAGGTAGGTTTTGCTGTAGAGCAGCTGGACACCGAGCGCCGACAGCTTCAGAGGATGGAGACGGACCTGTGCAATCTGCGTGTCGAGGCCACCCGGCGGGCGTACTGCCTGATAGCCGAGCCGGAATGCGCCGAAGCGATTTGCGAGCACTATGTCATGGGAAAGTCTCACAAAGAAATCGCAAAAGAAGTCGGCGTATGCGGCGCAGATGTGATTTACAGGCGAATCAAACGCGGGTGCATGGCTTTGGCTGAGATATGGGACGAGTTTTCTGACGTGCAAAGTGTACAACATGCACAAGAAAACACGGCGTGATTTTGGCGGGGGTCAGCTCTTTTCAAGTCTGTAAGCTTAGATGTAAAATTCTAATAAGCGGTTCAGCGCTAAGCGGTGGCCGCTTGCCACGCAGCCTCCGAAACGTGTCCCTTCTTGGCATTTTCCTCCTTTTCTGCTTGCAGGTATCGGGCTTTGCTCTCTCTTCACGTTTCGCGGGCTGCTTCTATGCGATACACTGACACAAAGGCAGCCTGCCGCTCATGAGAGACAGGAGGCGGTTCGATTCCGCCGTATCGCACCGTATGGCGCATGGACTAGACGACCCACAAGGCCGCACGTGTAACCTCCCGTGCCGAGAAAAGGCCTTAGAATCCATGTCAAGGTGTAGCTTTCCTGACAGGATGTGCGCCAACCAACAGCCCCGGCGGCGAACCGGAGCTGTTTTTATATGGCCGCCTGAGCGCAGTTTGGAGCGCGGCGCGTGTGTGTAGACACGGCTGGTTCGATTCCAAGGGCGGTTTTTGTGTTCCCGTAGCTCAATCGGTAGAGCGTTGGTCTCCAAAACCAAAGGCTGCCGGCTCGGGCCCTGCCGGGAATGCCATTTTGCGTGCCCTATGAGGGGGCCGCGCAATAGCGGGGCATCTGGCCGCGAAAGTTCCGGATGCAGCAGCACCCACCCGTTGACGTTGTCCAAACTGAATGCACGGGCGCTGCTTATTTTAATATTTTGACCGTTCGGATTTCCGGGCGGTTTTTCTTTTACGCGAGTGTAGAGAGGTGGTGGCGGTGACCTACAAGAAAAAGAATCCGGTGGGTGCACCGCCAAAGTACAAGACTGCCGCAGAGATGCAGGAAAAAATTGACACATACTTTGCGAACTGCGAAGGCGAACTGCTGCAGGACGAAAACGGCCCTGTGCTGGACAAGTATGGAAACGAGATTTATCTGCACAGACGCCCGCCCACGGTCACCGGTTTGGCGCTGGCTTTGGGATTTGCGTCCCGCAAATCGCTGCTGGAATATCAGGGCAAGGCTGAATTTGTAAACACGATTACGCGCGCAAAGGCCCGCTGCGAGCAGTACTCCGAAGAGCGGCTGTTTGATCGTGACGGAAACAACGGCGCGCAATTCAGCCTGCGCTTTAATTTCGGCTGGGATAAGGCACAGGAGAAGCCGGAAGAAAAAACGGCTACACCCAGCGCCAACGAAAACCGGCTGTTTGAGCTGTTGGCTCCGCAGTTCTTGCCGACATGGCAAAAGATCATGCGCGGCGAAGCAGATGAAGCGCTGGAAAAGGGCGGGCGCGGCTCCACCAAGTCCAGTTTTTGCAGCATTGGCATTTTAAAGCTTATGCAGCTGCACCCGGATGCGAACGCTGTGTGCGTGCGTAAGGTGGGCAATACCCTGCGCACATCGGTCTATGCGCAAATGCAGTGGGCCGCCGACCAGCTGGAACCGGGCGTGTGGAAATGCACCGTCTCCCCGATGGAGATGACCAACCGGAACACCGGCCAGAAGATTCTTTTCTTTGGCCTAGATGACCCCGGGAAACTCAAATCCATCAAGCTACCGCATGGTTACATTGGCGTTCTGTGGTTTGAGGAGCTGGACCAGTACGATGGACCGGAACAGATCCGCAACGTGGAGCAGTCCTGCTTGCGCGGCGGCGATTTTTCGTTTACGTTCAAGAGCTTTAACCCGCCTGCATCCCCCCGCAACTGGGCCAACCGGTACGCGCTGGAAGTGCGGGACCGCAAGATTATCCAGCACTCGGATTACACGATGGTGCCGCAGGAGTGGCTGGGCCGCCGTTTTCTGGACGATGCCGAAGATCTGAAGCAGCGCAATCTCATCGCCTACAACCACGAGTATCTGGGCGAGGTGACTGGCTGCGGCAAGGAAATCTTTACCAACATCCGGGTCGAGCACATCGACCCGGGCAAGTTTGAGCGCAAAATGCACGGCGTGGACTGGGGCTGGTACCCCGACCCCTACGCTTATAACTGCATGAGCTACGATGCAGCCCGGAAAACCCTGTACATTTACGATGAGATCACCGTGCGGCGTACACGCAATGAGGAAACGTTTAAAATGCTGCAGAAGCGCAAGGTTATGGAAGACCCTGAGACCGAACGCCTGACCGCAGACAGCGCAGAAAATAAGAGCTGCGGCGATTATACCGAGTGGGGCATCACCTGTCTGCCAGCTATCAAAGGCCCCAACAGTGTTGGGCAGGGTATCAAGTGGCTACAGTCCATCACGATCGTCATTGACCCCGTAAAGTGCCCAGACACCCTCAAAGAGTTTACCGAGTACGAGTATGATGCTGACAAAAACGGCGACCCGCTGCCTGGCTACCCCGACCACGACAACCACCACATTGATGCGGTGCGGTACGCCTGCGAATCTATCTGGCGCGAGCCGGGTGCATAAGGAGCTGAAAACGTGAAAACATACCAAGATTTGGAAGCTGTGCTGAACGACCCGGCGGCAAAAGCGGATTTTGTGCGCGGCTTTATCGGGGAGCACGTTTCCAGCGCCCCTTACAAGATGGCAGAGGACGCCGACCGGTACGATATGCAGCTGAACAGTGGAATTGACCGCTTTCTGGATGCGATGGCAGACATTGACGTTAAGCTGCACAACATTGCGCAAAAAAATCATCGACCGGACACGGTCAAATCCAACGCTTTCCACCGGCTCAACGTCCAGCGTGTAGCATACAGCCTTGCAAACGGCATTACCCTGCCGGATGCGGACGAAGAAAAAGCAGCACTGGGTGAAAGCTTTGACGATCAGCTTTACCGGCTGGGGTATCTTGCCTGCATCCACGGCGAAAGCTTCGGTTTCTGGAACGCTGACCATCTCGACATTTTCAAACTGACAAACTTTGCCCCGCTCTACGATGAAAAAGACGGCACGCTGCGGGCAGGCGTGTACTTTTGGCGCTTGCAACCGGACAAGCCCATGCACGCGGTGCTATACGAAGAGAGCGGTTACACGCGGTATAGCGAAGAAGGCCGCGATGTGCACATTTTCCGCGAGGAAGAGGGCCAGAAGCCGTACAAGACCAAGACTGTAACGACTCCCGGCGGCGGTGTGGAAAGCGTTGAAGGCGATGGATACGGGGTTTTGCCTATTGTCCCGCTTTGGAACGGCACCCGAAAACAGAGCACGCTTGTAAACCTCAAGGGTTACATTGACAACATTGACCTGATTGTGAATGGTTTTTGCGATGATCTGCGGGAGTGTGCGCAGATCTACTGGATCATCACCAATTACGGTGGCATGAAAAACGATGATCTCCGAAGATTCGTGCAGAATTTGCGATATAACCACATCGCAAACATCGCAAACAACGGCACGGACAACAGCGTACAGCCTTATACGCAGGAAGTGCCAACGCAGGCCCGAGAGACGCTGCTGACCCGCCTGCACAGCTCCATGTATGAGGATTTTGGCGGGCTGGACGTGCACTGTGTAAGTGCCAGCAGCACCAACGATCATCTAGAAGCCGCATACCAGCCTTTGGACGAAAACGCCCGCGATTTTGAAAACCAGGTCACAAAATTTGTGCGCCAGATCTTGAAAATCGCCGGTCTGCCCGATGCAAAGCCGCAGTACACCCATGTGCGGGTGTCCAACACCAGCGAGCAGGTCAGCATGGTGATTTCCGAGGCCGCCATCATCGGTCAGGACATGGCCATTGACCTGCTGCCCAACCTCACCCCGGAACAAAAGGAGCAGGCCAAGGCAGCGCTAATGGCTGAGAGCGCAACACGGGAGACCGTAGACGAGGAGGAAGACACCGATGAAAAAAAACCGCAAAATTTATGATCCTCTGGGAAGATTGATTGATGTGATGCTTTTCGTCGCTGATTTTGCCATTGTGGCTGGGTGCTTTCTGGCCGTTGCGCAGGCGATTGGCTTATGACCGACCTTGATCGCATCTCTACCCGCCAGCTGAACCGCCTGCGCCGCCGCATCCTCCGGGTGTACGGCACTGCCCGCCGGGAGATGCAAAAGCAGCTCACCGAGTTTCTGACAAAGTACAAGGCGCTGGACGAGCGCAAGCGAGCGCAGCTGGATGCAGGCGAGATCACCGAAGAGGATTACCGCATCTGGCTGCAAAATCAGGTGTTTCAGTCCGATTTGATGCACCAAAAGCTGGACGGCATCACCCAGACCTGCACCACAGCCCAAGAGACGGCCTACAAGCTGGCCCGGGACGAGCAATACAATATCTTTTCCTTTGGCGCAAACTGGGCGTTCTACGAGCTGGAACAGGCCGCAGGCGTGACGTTCGGGCTGACCCTGTACAACACCGAAGCCGTCAAGCTGCTGCTGAAGGAGAACCCCCGCATGGTGCCCAACAAGCGCATCAAGAGCGAGAGTAACAAGACCTATGACGCGCGGGTCTTCAACCGCTACGTCATGCAGGGCATCGTGCAGGGCAAGAGCGTCCACGACATCGCCGTACAGGCCGTGAACGGCATGGCAGACACAGAGATACACTGGGCCATGAACAACGCCATCACGGCGCTTACCAGCGCCCAGAACGCCGGGGCTTTGCAGCAGATGCGCAACGCCAAGGCTTTGGGCATCGAGGTCAAAAAGCGCTGGAACTCCACCCACGACTACCGCACCCGTGAGATGCACCGCCTGCTTGACCAGCAGACAGCAGAGCTTGACGAGCCGTTCAAGGTCATGGGTTACGAGATTCAGCGTCCCGGCGACCCCAACGCCGCCCCGGAAATGGTCTACCACTGCCGATGTGTGCTGTCCTCTGCGCTGGGCAAGTACCCCCGGCAGAACGCAAGGCAAATCGACAACGTGCCTGTTGTCGAGGACAGCGGCAAGGTGGACGAAAAAGGCAGGCCAATCATGGTACGAGTCAAAAAGACCACGCCCGTCATGGATTATAACGAGTGGTATAAAGCCAAAGGCGGAAAAGAAGCCGAACAGATGTGGTTGGCGGAAGAACGAAAGAGGAAGAAGGAGGCTAACGATGGCGGCAGGTGAGACTTACGAAGAGTTCACGGAGAAGTTCAAGCCGAAAAAGACCACGGACGACTGCTATACACCGCCCAGCGTGTACGCGGTCATCCGGGACTGGGCTTGTAAGGAGTACAGCATCGACCCGGCTAAAATTGTGCGTCCATTTTACCCCGGCGGCGATTATGAAAATTTTGACTACCCGGAGGGTGCTGTTGTTCTGGACAACCCACCGTTTTCAATCCTGTCCAAAATTTGCGGATTCTATCTCGATCGTGGCATTCCGTTCTTCCTATTCGCTCCATCTCTTACGGCGTTTTCTGGAAGGGCAAATACTATGCGGATGAACCATGTCATTTGTGATTGCAATATCGAGTACGAAAACGGGGCAATCGTCCGAACGAGTTTTGTGACAAGCTACGGCGGGGACATCATAGCACAGACCGAACCTCGTCTGACGAAGCTGGTAAATGATGAGGTGAAGCGCCTGCAACGCACCAAAACGGTACAGCTGCCAAAGTATACATACCCGGATCATATTGTAACGGCTGCATTGCTTCAACGCTACAGCTGTCACGGCGTGGATTTCAAAGTCCGCAAAAAGGACTGTGCCCCAATTTTTTCTCTGGACGCACAGCGTTCTACCAGGAAAGCCATATTTGGCGGCGGCCTGCTGCTGTCTGATCGTGTTGCGGCTGAGAGGGCTGCGGCTGAGAGGGCTGCGGCTGAGAGGGCTGCGGCTGAGAGGGCTGCGGCCACAAAATGGGAGCTGTCCGCCCGGGAGCGTGCCATTGTGGAGTATCTGAACAGCCATGAAATTTGAATACGACATCAAATTTACCGACAACACCCCACAGCTGCATGAGGCTCTGGACTCATGGGCAGAGCGGGTGCTGACCCTATGGGGCATGTTGGTAGAGGATTACGCAAAGCTGCTGGCACCAAAAGACACAAGCCGCCTTGCAAACTCGATTACGCATCTTGTTGACATGGCAAAAAAGACTGTGACTATTGGAACAAATGCGCAGTCCGATTCTGGCAAGTGGCCGAACGGATACAACGCTACCCCGTCCCCGTACCCTATTTATGTTGAGTTGGGTACTGGTATCCATGCTGAAAAAGGCGATGGACGCAAAGAGCCGTGGTACTGGTACGATATGAAAACCAAACAATGGCATTTCACAAGGGGCGTAAAACCCCATCCATTCCTCCGCCCGGCGGTGGAAGAACACATTGACGAGTTGCGAGAGATCGCCGTGGAAGAAGGAAACAAGGAGGCATAACATGAAGAAAATTTTAGCATCTATCATGCTACTTGCAGCGCTGTTGCTGTGCGGCTGTTCGGAAGCTTCCAAGGCCAATGCCAACATCTCCAAGCAGGCCGATTACTTTGAGAGCGAGCGCAAGATCACCGTCTACAACGCCCGCACCGATAAGGTCATCATGGAAGCCGAGGGCTACATGT
>ERZ1034973.1110-NODE-1110-length-16483-cov-8.409362_pt1 | contig 16483 bp, 6 predicted proteins | sample MGYA00520686_ERZ1034973 | MGnify/ENA primary metagenome ERZ1034973 (study PRJEB33766, sample SAMN09781775) | gut metagenome | biome: gut microbiome | host: Homo sapiens | place: Madagascar | study: EMG produced TPA metagenomics assembly of the PRJNA485056 data... | reverse complement strand
GGGCAAAAGAATCATCGTCTTCGATGTGGCTGGCGTCATCGCCCTGAAGTCTGACTTGAAGATAGCAGACAATATTACCATCCTCGGACAGACAGCCCCTTCGCCAGGCATCACCCTGCGCTATTATACCATTCAACCGGGCAGCAACAACATCATCCGTTTCATTCGTATTCGCCGTGGACAGGAGAAGGACATCAACGATGGTGCTGATGCCTCATGGCAGCGCAACAAGACGGGTATCATCTACGACCACTGCTCCTTCAGCTGGAGCATCGACGAGGTGGCTTCGTTCTATGACAACAACAACTTCACCATGCAGTGGTGCACCGTGGCAGAGAGCCTCACCAACCCTGGTCACTCCAAGGGTGCTCATGGCTATGGCGGCATCTGGGGTGGTAAGTTGGCAAGTTTCCACCACAACTTCGTGGCTCATCTCATGAACCGTGGCCCTCGTTTCAATGGTGCCCGATATGGTTGGACGGGCTATACTAATAACAAGGAATACAGCACCTATAAGTGGCAGAACACCGTACAGGCTGAGAACGTAGACTTTCGCAACTGCGTGATGTATAACGCTCAAGGCACCTGCTATGGCGGTCCTGGTGGCGGACAGATCAATATTGTCAACAACTACTACAAGGCTGGTCCCAGCCATAGTTTGAAAAGTACAACTTTGAATGGACTCAAGGTGGATGTGAGCACAGGTAAAGAGCGAGGAAGCCAAGACCGTATCACCCTTGTCACACTTTCTACACAGAGTAACTCCGACAAAAACCATCCTGAACTATACGACATGACCAGTCGTTATTATATCAATGGTAATACGACCGAGACCACGAAAGGCTCGAAAACTGCTAATAAAGACTGGAAGGGCATAAGCTACGACAAGGGCATTCCAAGCCTAAACGGAGAATATTACAGTCCCGATGCCAAGAACTTCTATGGCGATGCTGTGGCTCATACCACAATCAGCGGCAAATCGTGTGTAAAAATCAAGATGGATGAACCTGCTCCTACAGGACAAGTAACCACCCACTCTGCTGCCGAAGCATACGAAAAAGTTTTAGCCTATGTAGGAGCATCCCTCTATCGCGACGAAATAGATGCGCGATACATGGAAGAAGCCAAGACTGGTACTGCCAAATATACGGGAAGCATCACCAAGTCGCCTGGTATTATAGATAAGGTGTCAGACGTGAAAGGATATACGGAAACCAACTTCGGCACAGGCTCTCGTCCTGCTGGATTCGACACCGACAAGGATGGTATTCCTGATGAATGGGAAAAGGCCAACGGTCTGAATCCTAACGATGCAAGTGATGCCCTCACCTACTCGCTCGACAAGAAGGGTTATTATACCAACATCGAAGTCTATGCCAACTCACTGGTAGAGAACATCATGAAGTCAGAAAATACCGATGCCATTGACGCAGTTGATGAGTATTATCCAACTTCTACCTCTACAGGCATCAGCCAGACGGTTCTCGACAAGGGCGAAGTGGCTTCCATCACGTATTATGCCCTCAACGGCTCTCGTCTCAATGCCCCTGCCAAGGGTATCAGTATCAGAAAGATAACTTACAACAATGGCAAAACCGCAACAGACAAAGTAATTAAATAAAGAAAAGCCTATCGTTCATGGTCGAAAAAGGGATGTTTTATGTCCTTTTTTCGACCTTTTTGCATTTTAATCGAAATTTAATGCCTTTTTTAGAACAACCTATCTAATTTTTTACTAACTTTGCAAAAGAAGATAAGAGCACTCGGCAATCTGAAAGCTATCTTTCATTGCGCTCGCTTGCACTTTCTTTACCTAAGAGTTAAATAAAACATTAATTAATCTTTTAAATCTTACGTTTATGAATAAAATTTTACGCATTTCAATGATCGCTGTTTTGGCATTAATTGCTAATGTCAGCTTTGCTGGTGTATCAACCATTGATTTTACAAAACTTTCTGTTAAAACTGTTAGTGATGTAGATAATAAGGAAAACAACGGCTATACTTTCACATCAGGCGACTTCACATTTACAGCAAAGAAAAATAAGGGTCAAGCTGCACCAACCCAAAATGCCAACTCCAAAGACCTACGACACTATGCCAAGAACAGCATTACCATTAGCGGTGCTAAAATGACAAAAATGGTCTTTACAATGTCTGAAGCGGGTAAAAGACAATGGGCAACAGTGACTGCATCAGAAGGCACAATGACTGTGGATAAAACTAATGGTACAACAACATGGGAGAACACCAATGGTTCTTCATCTGTAACATTAACGGTTGGTGATAAAAACGATAACGGAACAAATAAAAGTAAGACTGCAGGACAATTTAATGTAGACAAAGTTGACATTACTTCTGATGGTCAAGGTGGCGGTGAAACTCCAACACCTCCTGCAGAAGAAACTAAAGCTGAAAATATTGCAGCTTTCAAGGCTTTGACAAGTGGAACAACTGCCACTTTAACTCTCAAGGATGCTCAAGTAGTTTACAAGAACGTTTACACAACAAAATCAGGTGCAACAAACACCGAGTACTATGTTCGCGATGCATCAGGTGCTATTCAGTTCTTCAATACAGGTTTGGAATTAAATGTAAATCAAATTATCAATGGTACTGTAGAGGTTAAGTACACTCTTTACAACGAGATGCCTGAGGCTACAAAAACAGCAAATACATCTGCTGAAAAGTTAACCATTACAGACGGTGAAGCCGCAGTTCCTACAAAGGTTACTGTAGCAGACCTCACATCAGACAAATATCTTTGTGATCTTGTAACTGTAGAGAATGCAAATATTATATCAGAAACTTCTGGTACTTATACCAATCAATATCTTACAAATGGTACTGAGAAAGTTATGATTTACGACAAATTTAAAACCAAAACAACCATCACAGATGGTGAAGGTCTTGACGTAACTGGTATCTTAGTCACGGGTAAGTTGAGCGGTAACGTTATTAAAGAATTGGCTCCTATCTCTGCTCCTATACCAACAGGCATCAACAACATCACAACCGATGCAACACTGTAGAATGCTCCTGCATTCAACCTCGCAGGTCAGAAGGTAGGTAAGGCATACAAGGGTGTTGTCATTAAGGCTGGCAAGAAGTTCGTACAGAAGTAATTATTTCTATCAAGAGCATCGTTACTCTTACGCAGCTAAGCCTCCTTGTTGGTAAGTCTATCCTACCAGCAAGGAGGCTTTTTTTCTCCCATTACAAAAGCAACGGAGTGAATGACGCAAGATTTAAACGCGGAGCCGATTACTTTGAGTCGATTAAAAAGACTAAAAAAGAAGTGTCTACTATTCCAGTTTTACAAAAACTTAAGCACCTACTCTTCCAGTATGTAAAGATCTGTCTTGCCCGTCAAGTGGGCACTCAGGGACCAAGCGATGGGCACTCAGGGACCAAGCGGTGGGCATCAACTGAACAAGGGACGGGCACTCATTGCCCGTGCGGTGTGCACAGAGTGCCCAAATGTTTGGCGATTTTTGGGCATTGATAAAAGTAGTCTTATCGCTTTACGCCTCCTGAATCAACATGACACCGAACCGAGATAAAAAAAGGTCTTCTGCCAAAACAGAAGACCTTCTTATTTTTTGCGACTTGCAGGAACGAAGTTCTGCAAGAGAAAACGAAATTACTTGTTGATGAACTTTTTGCCGTTCTTGATAACAAGACCCTTAGCATTGCTTGCTACTTTCTGACCCATGAGGTTGAATGTTGCACCCTCGTTTGCTGCCTCAGAAGCATTGATGTTTGAAATGCCAGAAGTGCCAGTAGTAAACTTAAAGCCAAAGAAGCCAAGCTTTGTACCTGTTGCCAATACATAATAAGTACCACCAGCTGCAACATTTATAGTAATAGTACCATTTGATTTAATGCCATCCGCTGGAATGATTGTCTCATTCTTCGCATTAGTTGTCAAAACCTGAGACTCTGTTGCATCAGCAGAAGCTGGGAAATTATAGCCTGCCAAATCAACCTCTTCAAACTTAGAATTTAAAACGTGCAAACCTTTGTTTGGAGACAACTGAACACCTACGGTCAAAGAACCAGAATTCTTAGTTTCAAATGTGTAAACACAACCTGTTGGAGCAGCACCTGAAACCAACTTACCATTAGCTGTTCCTACTGTGTAATAACCGAAATCTTCGACTACCCAGTTAGCAGTTTTCTTACCTTTGCTATAAGTATCAGTACCATAAGTAAGAGTTACATTGGGAACAGAAGTAATTTTCGAACCACTTGCAGGAGTTTCATTTTCCGCTACTGCGTAAGTTCCCTGTGCATTCATACTTGCTGCCATAGCGACAGCTGCAATAAGAGTAAAGAATTTCTTCATAATCGTTTGTTTGTTTTATGTTTTAGAAATTAGTCTTTGATATGACTACGATGCAAAAGTACAACTTAATCGTAAAAAATGCAAGACAAAAATGCAAGAATTCATCGTAAACGTTTACGTGAGTTTAATTAGATTAAGGAGGAACAACTATCAAGATTTTGCATTACCTTTGTACCCAAGTCAAAGCTGCACTCGGCAATTTTGAAAGCAAACTTTCATTGCGCTCGTTTGCACAGACTTTGTACCCAAGTCAAAAGCAGTACCCTTAACTCCTAATCTTATTTACTGGAAACAATATAAATATGTATATATAACCTAAAAAAGTAACAAACAAATGAACAGAAATCTACTAAGATTCGGACTACTATGCTTAGTCCTACTCGTTTCAGTCGTTACAAAGGCAAGTGACATTACCCTCACTTACTCTTTAGGAACGACAACAGCAGAAGGAACACTCCCTGCAAACGCGACGGTAGAAGTGGGAAGCAGTTATACTCTTCCTGTCAATACCACTCTTTACGTTGCTGGCAGCACTTTGACAGGCTGGACAGATGGCACCAACACCTACAAGCCTGGTGAAACCATCACTGCTCCAAGCGCAAGTGCTACACTGACCCCAGTATTCACTGCCAACACCAAGTCGCTTGCCGACCGCACAGAGGCAACATCCCTCACCTACTATTTTGGACACAAGAATGGTGCCCAGGATATCAACTATCAAGGAAAGAAAGGCATTTTGGTAACCCAGGCGACTGTCGATGGTAAAAGCATTGATGTAAAGATTGACCTCGACGGAACACCAAGCGGAGCAAAGTTCAACAATGCAGGTCGTGCAGACGAATGGGCACAGATGAATGCAAACGGCATCATCACCGTTCCTTCTTGCAAGGGCGCAACCATCGAAATGGCTGCATTCAACAACATCACAACGACAACAATTGATGGACAGGCAGAATATACTTCAGGTAAAGTCATCAGCCAGACCATTGCATCAAGTGCTGAAACTGTGGACATCGTCATTGGCGATGGTTCATACTATAGCTATTTGAAGATCACTCTTCCTGTCATTGCAAGCAAACCTGCTGGCAAGACTTTCAACAATGAGGCTGCCAGCGTCGTATTTGCTATGAACGAGCTCAGTAATGCAAGTGCCAACACAACAGCTCCTACTGATGCTTTCAGCACCATTGCATTTGATTACGGAGCAAACTTATCTTTGAAAGGAATTCTCGAAATTACCAAGGCGAATGGTACCGCATCAGGTATCAAAGGTCTCAAAATTGGTAATGACACAGGAAAAAAGGAAACAGAAATCAACTGGTTTGTTCGTCCTGCAGCAGGACTTACTTTCACCCCAACCAAGGTGAGCGGTTATGTAAACCGCTGTGGTACAGATGTTGAAAACGGAATCGTTATCAGCGCCCATAAGGCTAACGGAGAAGTGGTAGCACTGGGCACCTATACCGCATGGCGCCAAGGAAAGGCTACATCAAAACAACCATATGATAACACCGCTATCCATCAGTTTGAAATCACACTGACTGCAGAGCAGCAGGCAGCCTTGGCTGGTACAGATGGCTTCTATCTGACATCTACTATCGGTGTAGCTTCTAACAAGCAGGCTGTTTTCGGTCCTGTTACTATCGAAGGCACCGTCAACGGAACACTCGTTGCAGTAAACAAATACAAACTCTCTGCCGTTACCAACCCTGAAGGCATCGCAGACATTACCGTCTATCCTAAGTCTGACGAATATCAGGAGAACGACGAGGTAACACTGACTGCAGCCGACAAGTTTGGTTATAATTTTGTCAACTGGACAGACAAGAACGGCACAGTGCTTTCTACTGAGAGCAAATTCAAATACACCGTGACAGAAGACCAGACTCTCACTGCCAACTACAAGAAGGTAAACACCTATGCACTCGACGTAAACGTAGAAGGTGGCGCCAAGGACTATATGGTGACTCTCTCTCCTGCCCCAGAGATGGTAGATGGCAAGAAGATGTATGAAGAAGGTACAGAGGTAACTCTTACCGCAACAGGAAACGACATCATCGACTTCAACAACTGGAGCAATGGTGAGACAACAGCAGAAATCAAGACAACCATGAATGAAGACCAGGCTTTCACTGCCACATTCTCTGCCAAGGACTACATCGTGGCATGGGACTTCTATCAGGAAGGCAAGGAAGGTCGTACTGCCGACTTTGCTGCAGCAGACAATGACGCTGTACAGCTCGTACTCCGTGATGCAGAAGGCAACTCATACGGCTGGCTCGACAAGAGCAACACGGCTGGTGGTTACGAAGGCAAGAATGCAGCTGTCAACTGGACCAAGACTACAACAAAGGCTCTGGGTGAAACCTACTGGCAGACCAAGTTCAACGCCACAGCATTCACCGACATCAAGGTAAAGAGCAGCATGCTCTACAATTATAATGCTTACGAGACCTACAATGTAGAGTACTCTCTTGATGGCGAGAAATGGACCAAGGTTGGCGCCATCACGATGCCAGGTGCAAAGGCTTGGACAGCAGGCGAGTTCACTCTCCCTGCCGATGCCAACAACCAAGCTGCAGTATTTGTTCGCTGGATTGCCGACAAGACTTCATCTGTCAAGGGAACAACAGGAACCAACGACGGTATCGCTCTCGCTCAGATCTATATCACAGGTACAGCCAAGCTCTTCGATGACGGCACAGCTCCTGTACTCCAGAGCCAGGTACCTGCAGTAGGTGCAACCAATGCTTCAGCCAATGGTAAGATTGTATTGACATTCGATGAGAAGGTAAAACTGACTGAAAGTGCCAAGGCAACCCTCAATGGTCAGGAGTTGACAGGTACCGTATCTGGCAAGACCATCACCTTTGCCTACAAGGGATTGAGCTACGCTACAGAATATACCTTCGCTCTCGCAGCAGGTTCTGTAGCCGACTTGACAGACAATGCTATCCAGAGCGACATCACCTTCAGCTTCACCACCAAGGAGAAGCCTGCAGTGACCAAGGCTCTCTATGACTTCATCGTACCAACAGACGGAACATTCACAGAAGCTCTCGCAGCAGCAGCCAAGCGTGCTGATACCAGCAAGCGTTTCCGCATCTTCATCAAGCAGGGCGACTATAAGATTCCTGCCAACCCGAACAGCATGGTGACTGGTATTGATGGCAAGCAGTATCCAAGTGCTACCACCTATATGAATACACCTAATGTATCTATCATCGGTGAAAGCAATGAGAATACTTCAATTACCAATACCGTACCAGCAGTAGAAAGCAGCAATGGCTACAATATCGCCAACGTATTGGAAGGTATCGGACGTGGTGATGTATTGAGCTTGGAAAGCGGTGCAACAAACACCTACTTCCAGGACATCAAGATGTACAGCAGCATGGGCGACGGCAAGGGTCGTGACATCGTACTCAACGATAAGAGTAACAAGACTATCTGTAAGAACGTCAACCTCTGGGCTTATCAGGACACCTACGTATCCAACAACCAGAAGGGTCGCTTCTACTTCGAGGGTGGTATCCTGCGTGGCAACACCGACTACCTCTGCGGTAAGGGTGACGTATATTATAATAATGTGGATCTCTGGATGTGTGGCACAGGCTATCTTGCCGTACCTTCACAGCCTACCAAGTATGGCTACATCTTCAAGGATTGTACCATCAAGGACGGATCAACCACAGGTATCAACGGCAAGTACAAGCTCGGTCGTCCTTGGGGCAAGGGCACTCCTATCGCTCTCTTCATCGACACCAAGATGGAAGTGATTCCTACAGCAGCAGGTTGGGACGAGATGAGCGGTGGTTATCCTAAGCGATTTGCTGAATACAACTCTACCACAGCTACAGGCACTGCAGTAGACCTGAGCGGAAGAAAGCAGGTATATGATGCCTACGATGCAAAGGATGGAAACAACTATACCAACCGTCGCAACGAGACAGCAGAAAGTCCTGTCCTTACAGCAGAGGAAGCTGCATTCTACACTATCGAAACCGTTATGGGCGGTGATGATGACTGGGATCCAACTGCTGCCACAGAGCAGGCTTCAGCTCCAACTAATGTGAAGATTGCTGGTAACAACCTGACATGGGACAACAGCAACTATGCTCTTCTCTGGGCTGTATGCAAGAACGGCAAGGTAGTTGACTTCACCGTTGAGCCTACATACGCCGTTGACGATGCTTCAGCAACATGGAGTGTCCGTGCAGCCAACGAGATGGGTGGTCTTGGCGAGGCTACCGTAGCAAGCACCAGCACCGGCATTGAGAACATCGCAACTTCTTCCGATGTTTTGAGCACCAAGATCTACTCTGCCGACGGTGTTCAGGTAAGCAAGTTGCAGCGAGGCATCAACATCGTCGTAAAGACCATGACTGACGGCAGCAAGAAGACCAGCAAAGTGGTACTGAAGTAAAAGGAACTTACTGAATAAATAAAAAAGGTGCAATACCCGTTCGTGGGTGTTGCACCTTTTGTTTTTAATACGAAAAAAAATTTTTTTACGCAAACATTGAAAACGTTTACGTATATTTTAACACCATATATTTATTAAAAAACCAAAAAAGATAGTATCTTTGCAGCGAAGAAATATATTTTTTTACTAATCTAACCAAATAAATGTATGTCTGGTAATTTAAAACAAATTAGAATTGCGTTGGTTAGCATCATGCTGTTTTTTGCAGCAAGCCTATCTGCGCAAACCGTAAAGGGTACAGTTATCGACAATACGGGCGAGCCAGTTATCGGCGCCTCTGTCTTCGAGCAGGGTGTGCAGAGCAATGGCGTTGCTACCGATATTGATGGTAATTTCACCTTAACATTGAAAGGCAACAGTAAGAAACTGAAGATTTCATACATCGGTATGAAGACTCAGATCGTAAATGTTGCAGGTAAATCAACCGTTTCCGTTAAGCTCGAGGACGAGTCCAACAGCCTTAACGACGTTGTCGTTATCGGTTACGGTACCGTAAAGAAGAAGGACTTGACAGGTTCTGTGTCTTCCATTTCTTCTAAGGAAATCGCCAACGTTCCAGTTTCTAACGTCAGCGAGGCCATGACAGGTAAGTTGGCTGGTGTGAACATCACCACAACTGAAGGTTCACCTGATGCTGATGTGAAGATTCGTGTACGTGGTGGTGGTTCTCTGTCACAGGACAACTCTCCTCTTTACATTGTCGATGGCTTCCCTGTAAGCTCTATCAGCGATATCGCTCCAAGCGAAATTGCAACCATCGACGTTTTGAAGGATGCCTCTTCTACAGCTATTTATGGTGCCCGTGGTGCTAATGGTGTTATCATCATTACTACAAAGAGTGGTTCTGAAGGTAAGACTCAGGTAAACTTCAACGCTTCGTACGGCTGGAAGAAGAACGCTAAGGAAATCGAAGTTCTCAATCCTTATGAATTCGTACTCTACCAGTACGAAACTGCAAGCGCCAGCAACAACCCATCAAACCTGGGTGGTAGCAACTATGGTAACTATGCAGACTATGACATCTGGAAATCAAGAGCAGGTCACAACTTCCAGGATGAGGTATTCGGCCGTACAGGTACACAGGCTATCTACAATGCCAACGTAAGTGGTGGTAGCAAGGACTTCAAGTACAATGTAAGCTATGCTCACAATCAGGAGAACAGCATCATGGAGAAGTCTGGCTACAACAAGGACAACATCGGTGCTAAGTTGCAGGCCAAGCTCAACAAGTGGCTGACCTTTGACTTCAATGCTCGTATGGCATACCAGAAGATCAAGGGCCTTAGCGGTGGTGCTGACACCAATGATAGCAATGCTGCCAACTCAACCGTAGCACAGACCATCACCTTCGCTCCTATCCAGGAGTTGGTATCTGCTGATGAAGACGAGGAAAACTCATCTTCTTCCCGCCGCTCACCAATGGAGCGTCTGGATGGTACTTACAAATTGCAGACACGTTTCCAGCAGAACTACAATGCTGCTCTGACATGGAAACCATTCAAGCACTGGACTGCCAAGACCGAGTTTGGCTATGGCTGGAAATACTATGACACAGACCAGGCATGGACTGCTTTGGCTGTTAACAACTCTAAGTTTGGTCACAATGGTCGCCCACAGGCTCAATTTGTTCGCGACACATACAAGTCATGGCGCAACGCCAACACTTTGACTTATGACAACAATAAGCTCTTCGGTGGCCGTGATCACCTGAACGTATTGATTGGTCATGAGTGGAGCTCTGATATGCAGACTACACGTACCAGCACATCAGTAGACTTCCCTGTAGATTTCACTATCGATCAGATTCTTTCTTTCACCAATACAGCAGAAAGCACTCTTGGCAACGAGGTAGACATCAAGGCTAAGGACAATATGCTTTCTTTCTTCGGTCGTATCAACTACACCTTGGCAGACAAGTACTTGATGACCTTCACTCTGCGTGAGGATGGTTCTTCTAAGTTTGGTAAGGGCAATCGTTGGGGCTTGTTCCCATCATTGGCTTTGGCATGGCGTATGTCTGACGAGAAGTTTATGAAGGGTGCCGACAAGTGGCTCTCTAACTTGAAGCTTCGTCTCTCTTTGGGTACAGCAGGTAACAACCGCATCCCTTCTGGTATGCTTTCTCCTACTTATGGCGTGGCTGATGCTGCTGGCAAGCACCCAGGCTTCAATGAGGTGAACACTGGTATGCTCGAGTCTTATAAGGCTAACGGCAAGACCGTTCTCTACAATCCCAACTTGAAGTGGGAAACCACTACAACCCGTAACTTCGGTATCGACTACGGTTTCCTCCGTGGCCGCATCTACGGTACTTTGGACTTCTATTGGAATACAACCAAGAACTTGTTGATGCTTCAGACTTTGCCTTCAGCAACAGGTTATGAGCGTCAGTACCAGAACGTAGGTACTACCTCTAACAAGGGTATTGAGTGGGCACTGAATGCTGCTATCATAGACAGCAAGAAGTTTAACCTCAACTTCAACTTCAACATCTCTTACAACAAGAACAAGATTGACAAGTTGGAAGGTGGCGAGCACTTTGAGACATCAAGCTGGGGTGGTACCAAGGTAACCAAGGGTAATGGTGACTTCCTGCTCGAGGAAGGTGGCCGCTTAGGTGAGCTTTGGGGCTACAAGCAGCAAGGTTTCTATACCGTATTCGACCCTGCAACAGGCACAGGCGACCTTATCTATGATGGTGCCAAGTGGCGCTTGGCTACAGAGGCTGACGGTCATGTAGGTGGTGACGTAAATAACAAATCTTACTCTAAGTTTGGTGGTTCTCTCTATCCTGGTGGTGCCAAGGTAGAATGTGATGAGAATGGTGATCCTGTCTTCCAGCGCTTGGGTAATACCGTTCCTGAAGTAACTGGTGGTTTCGGTTTCGATGGTATGTGGAAGACCAACTTTGGTAACTTCGACTTCAACATCTTCTGTAACTATTCTTTGGGCAACAAGATCTACAATGCTACAGCACAGGGAGCTTCTTTCTATAGCAATTCTTCTCCAGGTTGGAACATTATCAATGATTACAACTCTAACAATCGTTACACATGGGTAGACCCAGAAAATGGTTTGAACCTCGGTCGTCCTTCAAGGTCAACTGTAGAAGCTTATGGTGGTGTTGAGGGCTTGATGAGCCGTCTCAACGAGATCAACGCCAATGCTAACGTATGGAATCCAGCAGCCAACAGCAATATGGTGATTTTGGATACCTACTTGGAGGATGCTTCATTCTTGCGCATCAACAACATTACCGTAGGTTACACATTGCCTAAGAACTGGGTAAAGAAAGCTTGGCTTGAGAGCGTACGTGTATACTTCACTGCTTACAACGTATACTGCTTCACCAACTACAGTGGTTACGACCCAGAGGTGGACACATCTTCTAAGGGCAATCCTATGACACCAGGTATCGACTACGCAGCTTATCCAAAGAGCCGTTCTTTCGTAGCTGGTATTAACGTGACTTTCTAATTTAGACAAAGGAGAAAACAAAATATGAAAAAGATATTAGGAATAGCAGCACTCTCAATGGGTGTCATGCTGACAAGTTGCTCCGACTTCCTTGATCAGAAAGCTGACTCAGCTCTGGACCAAGAGAACGTGTTCAACTCAAGCTATTTCACAGGTCTTGAAATCAACAAGATTTATGGTGATTTCGGACAGGATAATATGTATGCCAACCGTATGACCATCTCATACGGTGCCAACACAGATACCGAGTTAATCGATGGTTTGGGATCAACCTCAACATCTTCTAACGAGCGTGGTTACATGAACTACAATGGTACTGCAGACGGATGGGCTAACTTGGGTACAACATGGACCAACATCTATGGCTGTATCGAATATTGCAACAAAGCCATCGAGGGTATCCGTAGCAGTTCTATCGCTGAAGAAACAGCCATGAAGCGCTACTTGGGCGAAGTACTGACTCTTCGAGCTATGCTCTACCTCGACTTGGTTCGCCTTTGGGGTGATGTACCTTACAAGACATCTGCTACCAAGCCAGACTTGAGCGATGCCTACGAGGGAAAGACCGACCGTGATGTAATTCTCGATGGTCTGCTTGTAGACTTGGAAGAGGCTTCAAACTTGCTACCATGGGCAGGTACAGGCAACTATACTACCGAGCATGCTACCAAGGGCTATGCTGATGCGCTCTATGCACAGGTAGCACTGACTCGTGCAGGCTATGCTATCCGTGAAAGTGCTAAGGAAGGTTACGAGACTCTCCCAGAGTTCTCAGATCCTACCTACCCTACTCAGCGTCCTGACGAGGCTACCCGTAAGGTATACTACGAGAAGGCTTTGGCTAAGCTGACTGAACTCATCAATAGTGGTAAGCACAGTATGAACCCAAGTTTCAAGAACGAGTGGCAGCTTCTCAATGCGCGTCAACTCGACCAGACTTACCGAGAGAATATCTTCGAGCTTCCTATGTTGCTGAATGTTTCAGGTGAGCTTGGCTATACAGTAGGTAAGCGAATCAAAGGTTCTACATCAGAATTTGGCAAAAAAGGTAACTCTTCTGGTAAGTTGAATACCACAGCTACCCTCCTCTACTCTTACGAGAAAGAGGATACTCGTCGCAACGTAACATGCTGCCCTGTACAGTATGGAGAATTAAATGGTCAAACAGTAGAAGGTTTTGGAGATGTGAAGCCAGACAAGCAGAGCGTGAAGCCATTCGGCATCACTATTGGTAAGTGGCGTCCTGAGTGGATGGGCGAAGAGTGGAAGGCTGCTGCAAAGGCTTCTACAGATAAGGTAACCACTGGTGTTAACGTTGTAAAGATGCGTTACTCACAGGTTCTGTTGATGTATGCTGAGGTAATGAACGAGTTGGCTGGTGCCAATGGCAACTACCAGGGCGATGCAGGCATGACAGCACTTCAGGCTTTGGCTATGGTTCATAACCGTGGTGTGAAGGAAAGCAACAACGATACTTCTATCGAAGGTGACTTCTTGCAGGCTGCTGCCAACCACAACAAGGAGCAGTTCTTGAACGATATCGCTCAGGAGAATGCTTGGGAGTTGACTGGCGAATGTGCACGTAAGTGGGATCTCGTACGTTGGGGTATGCTGGCAAGCAAAATAGCAGAAGCTAAGGCTGAGTATGCTCAGAAATGTATGGAGTGGCCTACCACTATCTACTTCAACTATACCGATGCCACCAAGACTCGCATCGACGAGAGTTCTATCGCTTGGTATGGCTTAGAGAATGGCAAGACCGAGAATGACTATGATAACAAAGCTACAGGTTGTGGTTATAAAGACGAAGAGGCAAGAGACAAATCTGACTCTGAGTATACTAAAAACCTGAAGACCATCAGTGCAGGTCTTGTAGGTACAAGCATCGACGGTACATTAGAAACACCTGACCATGGTGTGAAGAACCGTTACATCTTGCCTATCTACACCAAGACTATTGCCGACTCAAGAAACGCTTTGGCAAACTCTTATGGTTTCTAATCATTAACAAAAGACAACAATGAAAACAATAAAATATTCAGTTTGGGCCATCATGTTGCTCGCTGCAACATTGGTCTCTTGTACTGACAAGATGGACTGGGACATCGACCCAACCTTAGACCGCTGCTTTAGCGCAACATCTCTGTCAGTAGATCCAACAGACACTGAGGCTGAAGTCACCTTCGATGCCGGCATGATGAAGGCAAATGGTGCAGAGAAATTTGAGATTCAAGTGACTACTGCAACTTTGGAAAACGATGAGGCATGGGACAATTCTGACGAGGTGCTTACCTTCGAGACTGATAACAGTCCTTATACCATCACTGGTCTTATCGGCGATACAGAGTACTCACTCCGTATACGTGCGCTCTCTTCTCAGAAGACTGCCAGCCATTGGGTACACTATGCTTCAAGCACAAAGACTACCTTCAAGACCAAGTCAGAACAGATCATGAATGCTGTAGCAAACGCTGATCGTGGCGAAGACTTCATCACCGTATCTTGGGACGCAAGCAAGGCTGTTACCAAGTTGACTGTATCAGATGGTACAGAAGAGGAAGGACAGGAGCCACGCACCATCGAGTTGGATGACGAGGCAAAGGCTGCAGGCCGCTATACCATTACAGGTTTGACACCTTCAACCAATTACACCATCAACATCTATTACAATGACACAAAGCGTGGTTCTGTTACAGCAAGCACTGCAGCTGCAATGCCTGCTGGTGACGAGAAGGTAGAGTTGGATCCATCTATCACAACCATCAACAACGACGTGATTGCAAACATCGTAACAGCTGCTCAGGAGAAGACTGGTAAGACCAATGTTGCTATTACCATCGGTTTGCAGGCTGGTCAGACTTACACTCTGGTTTCTAAAGCAGAGGATGGTACAGATGCCAACGTAAAGATTCCTGAGGGTGCTTCAGTTACATTCTTCGGCTTGGCTGGCGAGAGCAAACCTGTTTTGAACTGGAAGAAGTGCCTCGACATCGCAGGCTCACACGCTTACATCCGTTTCCAGAACGTAAGTATGAAGGATACAGGTTGCCAATACCTCATCAATCAGGATAAAGATGCTGCAGTAGGTGAATTGTCATTCACAGATTGTACATTCTCTGGCTTCGAAAGTTCTGTATTCCGTACAAAGGGTGGTGTAGTTAGCGTTGATAAGATTTTGGTTGACAACTGCGTGATGACTAACATGTCTACTGGTGGTGGTTACCCAGTATTCTACATCGGTCATGTCAACACAAATGTAGGTAAGTTGGAATTGAAGAATTCTACATTCGATACTACAAGCCACAACTTCATCCAGTTGAAGGCTGCTATCTCTGGCGGCGTGACTATCAGCGACTGTACCTTCTACAACAACGTTGCCGGTAGTAAGTATTTCATGGATTCCAACAAGTTGAGCACCAACCTGACTATCATCAGAACTGTTCTTGGTATGTCCATGGATGCAGCAGCAAGAGGTGTCCGCACTACAGGTTCTATTGTTATCAACGAATCTATGCGTGCAAAGGATTGTGTTTACGGTTCTAACGACATCAAGGAGTTCGCTGCAGGCAGCTTGACATCAGATGAGATCTTCACTGATCCTGCCAACCACAACTTCACAATGAAGATAGACGACCGTATCGGTGACCCACGCTGGTACAAAGCAGAATAAGCAAATAGCAAGCATCCACAAGATGCTTCGCTATAACAAACTATAAAGGAAGTGCAATGCTCACATCGGGCATTGCACTTTTTTTATTTCATTACCACTCCCCTACTTCCAAAGAACAAGACTGAATTCGTAGATTCATCGAAGAGAAAGTGAACTCAAGTTTCGCAAGTGGTTTATGTACGGGCTGAAGGCCCAAAAGCTCTTAGCCCCTTCAGGGCGTGTGGAGCAAAACTTGCGAAAGTTCAATTCCATATACGTAATCGTTTTCGTATAATTTTCTGAGGTTTACACCTTATTATATATGGAATAATTGTAATTTTGCAATATAATAAATATAAGCCTAATTTATGAACAAGACTTTTTTCAAAAACATGGTGCTTGCAGCACTTATGACATTACCCGTACTCGCAAAGGCACAGACTTTTGCGGGAATCACCGTTGAGCAAAATGCTCAGAATACTCCTGAGGGATGGACAGCAGTTGAGTTACCACAGTTGCCAGC
>ERZ1034973.1106-NODE-1106-length-16538-cov-41.324880_pt1 | contig 16538 bp, 14 predicted proteins | sample MGYA00520686_ERZ1034973 | MGnify/ENA primary metagenome ERZ1034973 (study PRJEB33766, sample SAMN09781775) | gut metagenome | biome: gut microbiome | host: Homo sapiens | place: Madagascar | study: EMG produced TPA metagenomics assembly of the PRJNA485056 data... | reverse complement strand
TAATTGAACATTAATTATTTCATTAATTTTTATTCTTGTTCTATTCGACAAATTGGAGTTTGAACGTTATTCTGTTTTATGCAGATTATTGTAAATCTTCTCGCCACGGGTATTGCCGAGTAAGGTTTGGAGTGCTGGGAGAGAAGCTTCTTTAATGCGTTTAACGCTCTTGAATTGCTGTAAAAGCACCTTTTTAGTGGCTGGACCAATGCCTGTGATTGCATCGAGTTCGGAGGCAACTTGGCGTTTTGAACGCTTGTCGCGGTGGAAAGTGATCGCAAAGCGGTGAACCTCGTCTTGCATCATCGTGAGTGTGCGGAAAAGTTGACTTTCGGGTTTGATACCAATCACAGCGGGCGGAAAACCGTAAAGCATCTCGCGGGTGCGGTGACGATCGTCTTTCGCCAAGCCTGCAATGGGAATGCTCAACCCCAATTCGTCCTCTACCACCTCACGAATTATCTCCATTTGCCCGCGTCCACCGTCGGCAATGATGAGGTCGGGCAGAGGCTTCCCTTCCTCTTTTAATCGACTGTAACGGCGGCGTACCACCTCCTTCATCGAAGCGTAATCATCTGGGCCAACGACTGTCTTGATATTGTACTTACGATACTCCTTTTTGGCAGGTTTGAGCCGTTCGAATACAACGCAAGCCGCCACGGCATCATCGCCACTGATGTTAGAATTATCGAAAAGTTCAATGTGAAGGGGAAGTTTGGGCAGTCCGAGATCGGTCTGTATCTCCTTCATCAGGCGCGTCTGCTTTTGCTCAGGATTGAGCTTCTCGACCTGTTTCAGTCGGTCGAACTTATATTGCTTCACGTTGAGCTTGGAGAGGTCGAGCAACTTCTTCTTATCCCCCTTCTGTGGAATCGTCTGTTCGACCATTTCATCGGGTAGGTCGACATGAAAGGGTACTACAACCTCTTTCGACTGACTGGCATAACGTTCGCGCATCTCGATGATGCCGAGTGTAAGCAATTCTTCGTCCGTTTCGTCCAACTTCTTCTTATATTCAAAGGTGAAAGCTTGATTGATGCAGCCATTGGCTACGTGTAGGTAATTAATATAAGCCACTTTCTCTTCGCTTTCGATGTTGAAAACGTCGATATTGTGCAATACGTTCGATACGACTTCGCTTTTGGCACGATAATTCTCGATTATGTCGTACTGCTGCTTAATCACCTGCGCTTCCTCAAATCGTAATTCTGCGGCCAAGGAAATCATTCTCTCTCGCATCTGTCGTGCTACTTCAGAGGTATTTCCTTTCAATATTTCCTTACATGCCTCAATATTGCGCATATAGTCCTCGTGACTTTGTTTGCCCACACAGGGGGCTTGACAACGATGAATATGATAGTCGAGACAAACGTCGTATTTGCCGCTTTCAACGCCTTCGCGGGTCATAGCCGTATGGCACGGACGTGGCTGATAGAGTTCGCGACAAAGGTCAAGTAAAGCATACATCGTCGGCACGTGGCTATAAGGACCAAAATACGTGGCTCCTCGTTTACCGCGTTGACGCGTCTTGAAGATACGTGGCAAGTATTCGTTCGAAATAGCGATGGAAGGGTACGTTTTGTCATCTTTCAGCAGTACGTTATAATGCGGCTTATAACGTTTGATAAGATTGTTCTCTAATAGGAGTGCGTCTTCTTCCGTTTTTACCACCACGTAACGTATGTCGCGAATGTGCTTAACGAGCATTTGCGTCTTGCGCGTTTGTTGGTCCTTATTAAAATAAGAGCTAACGCGACGTTTAAGATTTTTGGCCTTTCCAACGTAAATAATCGTGCCCGAATCATCGAGGTACTGATAGCACCCCGGTGTTTCGGGCAGATTATTAACGATGCCTTTTAAGTAGGCTTGTAGATCGTTCATTCGTTAATGGTAAGAAGTGTCGTGATGTCTAAATCCTTGCCAAGGAACTTACGTCCTTCGAGTCCTTCCATTTGAAGTTCGATGAGGAAGTTGATGTACGTTTTCTTCGGTTTGAACGCTTGTACAAGGTCGTAAGCAGCTTGCATAGAACCACCTGTAGCGAGCAAGTCGTCGTGGATGAGTACGATGTCGTTGGCTTCGATAGCGTCAGCGTGGATTTCGATGGTGTCGTAGCCATACTCTTTTAAGTAGGTTGCCTTGCGTGTCTCAGCGGGAAGCTTTCCAGGCTTGCGTGCCATGATGAAGCCAGCGCCGAGCTTTTGTGCCAAGATAGCGCCCATTACGAAGCCGCGACTTTCGATGCCTACCACTTTGGTGATGCCTTTATCCTTATAAAGTTCGACCAATTCTTGCGTCATTTCGTCGATGCAAGCGGGATTTTTGAAGAGGGTGGTAACGTCTTTGAAGTGAATGCCAGGCTTTGGGAAGTCGTAGACGGTACGCAAATTGTCTAATAACAACTTTTTATTCATAAAACATTTGATTTTGATATACTTTAGATAGGCTTGTTTCACGTGGAACGTGAACGAAAACGCTCGTTTTTGCCCCAAATTCTCGCCTTTTTGCCCCTTTTTATCGCATTATTAAAGTTTTACTTTAAGTAATATAAAAGGGCATAAGGGAACGCTCAAGCAACAAAAGGTAACTTATTCCCCCTCTCCGGTCGGAGAGGGGGTTAGGGGGTGAGGCCGGGGTTAGGGGGTGAGGCTTTTATCTCCCCATTAATACCAACAGTACACTAATATCGCTGGGCGAAACACCAGGAATGCGTTCGGCTTGTGCCAACGTTTCGGGATCGATAGCCGTAAGCTTTTGACGTGCCTCGGTGCTAAGTTGGGTAATACTATTATAATCGAAGTGGCCTCGAATTTTGATATTTTCGAGACGTTGCATCTTGTCGGCCAAAGCACGTTCGCGTGCGATATAACCATGATACTTCATTTCGATTTCGGCCGCTTCAATCGTTTCTTCTGCGTCAGACGAGAATTGAGCGAGGAATGTTTTGAATGCTTCTATCTCATCTGAAAGATTTTGTAGCGAGAGTTGTGGACGATTAATCAAGTCGAATAGTTTGCAACCGCGCTGTAGGGGAGTTGTGCCTACGCGTTCCAAGAAAGCGTTAATATCGTTCGGCTTAATGGGGTAGGTCTTGCAGAAGTTGATGATTTCATCGATAGCCGCCTTCTTCGTGTGGAAACGTTGAATGCGGTCAGGTGTGGCAAGACCGAACTTTTCGGCATAGGGCGTAAGACGAATGTCGGCATTATCTTGACGCAACAATATACGATATTCGGCACGAGAGGTAAACATACGATAAGGTTCGTCAACGCCCTTCGTTACCAAGTCGTCGATGAGTACGCCGATATAAGCCTCGTCGCGGTGGAGCGTAAAGGGTTCGCTACCGCTGCATTTGAGGGCTGCGTTGATGCCCGCGATGAGTCCTTGGCCTGCTGCCTCTTCGTAACCCGTTGTACCATTCACCTGTCCTGCGAAGAAAAGGCCTGGCACTTGTTTCGTCTCAAGCGAGTGGTGGAGTTGGGTCGGGTCGAAGAAATCGTATTCAATAGCATAACCCGGACGATAAACCACAATATCACGGAAACAAGGAATGCGCTTCAGTGCTTCAATCTGCACATTCATCGGTAGACTTGAAGAGAACCCATTCAGGTAAAGTTCGTTCGTTTCGACCCCTTCGGGTTCAAGGAAGAGCGGGTGGTGGTCGCGATCAGGGAAAGTGACCAGTTTCGTCTCGATGCTTGGGCAGTAGCGTGGCCCGATGCTTTGGATTTGTCCGTTGTAAAGTGGGGAGTCAGCTAAACCAGAGCGTAACACTTCGTGTACCTCTGCATTCGTATTGGTAGTCCAACACGGGAGTTGGGGGAGAGGACGCAGGGGACTGATGTAAGAGAAACGGTGGAAGTCTGTTTCACCTGGTTGTAGTTCCATTTCGTCCAAATGGACCGAACGTTTGTCAATACGCACGGGAGTCCCCGTCTTCATACGTGCAGAACGAATGCCCAGCCGATTGATACTTTCTGTCAGGAAAGCGGCAGCAGGTTCGGCACAGCGGCCACCTGGGACTTGTTTACGCCCGATGTGCATCAAGCCGCGAAGGAAAGTACCTGCCGTCACCACTACGGCGCGTGCCAAGAAGGTGGCTCCCCAAATGGTGCGCACACCGCTCACTTCGCCATTTTCGGTAAGTATCTCCGTTACCTCGTCCTGCCAAATGTTGAGGTTGGGCGTGTTTTCGAGGCGCAAGCGCCATTCCGTGATAAAGCGTGCGCGGTCACACTGCGCACGAGGGCTCCACATGGCAGGTCCTTTTGAGCGGTTCAGCATACGAAACTGAATAGCCGTGGCGTCGGTCACTTCGCCCATTTGTCCGCCTAACGCATCAATCTCGCGTACAATCTGTCCCTTGGCAATACCGCCCACGGCAGGGTTGCAGCTCATCTGCGCTATTTTGTTCATGTCCATCGTTATAAGGCACGTTTTTGCGCCCATGCGAGCTGCCGCACTGGCTGCCTCGCAACCAGCGTGTCCCGCACCAATAACAATGACATCGTAGTGAAATATTGTGTCCATTTGTGGAAGTTTTGTGAGTTCAATGAGTTTAGTGGGTTTAATAAGTTTAGTGGGTTTAATAAGTTTAATGAGTTTAATAAGTCTTACTTTTTAACCCTATAACCTTCTAACCCTCTAACCCCGTGATGATTCTTGCCACAAAATTACAAGTTTTTATTGATTTACCACTTTGCTACGTTTGTAGGATATGAAAAAAGACCTACTTTTGTAGGTTTAACCAATATGGACGAAAATATGGAATACCTAATCCATTACGTGTGGCAACACCGCATTTATGGCACAGCCCCGCTCGAAACTACTGACCACCAAAGCGTGGAAGTGGTAGACGTTGGGGTACATAACTTGTGCAATTCAGGTCCCGACTTTTTCAACGCGAAGGTGAAGATTGACGGACTATTGTGGGTGGGCAATGTCGAAATACATGAACGTTCGAGTGATTGGTATCGTCATCATCACGAAACGGACGTAGCCTATAATAATGTGATACTGCATGTGGTGCGTGAGGTGGACGATGAGGTGCGTACGCGGGACGGCAAGTTGTTGCCTCAGTTGGTGCTGCAAGTGCCAGAAGGGTTGCAACACAACTATCAAGAACTGATAGATGAAGAGACTTATCCGCCTTGTTACCGCGTTATACCCGATGTGGCCGATGTGATCGTACATGCGTGGATGAGCCGTTTGACAGTAGAGCGTTTGGAGGAGAAGACCGAACGTGTAAAGCAATATTTAAAGCGTGTGGGGAACGATTGGGAACGTGCCTTCTTTATCACCTTGGCGCGCAACTTCGGTTTTGGTACGAACGCACAAGCTTTCGAGCAATGGGCCTTTACGATCGATCCGCAACAAATAGGTAAACATCGCGACGATGTATTTCAAGTAGAGGCCTTCTTTATGGGTCAAGCTGGATTATTGAACGATGCTTTGGTAAAGCTCGAACGACGAGATAGTTATTATATGCAGCTTAAAACGGAGTATTCCTTTTTGCAGCATAAGTTCAATCTACAGCCCATTGATCCTACAGTATGGCGCTTCGGACGTTTGCGGCCGCAAAACTTCCCACATGTACGACTCTCGCAATTGGCTCAATTGTATGCCGAGCGCAGGGTAGACCTCTCGCGACTGTTAGAGACGGCTACTATGGACGACTTACGTCAGCTCTTCCGCATTGGCGTGACTGACTATTGGCGCACACATTATGCCTTTGGCGAGGAAAGCAAAGAGAGCGACAAAACGTTGCAAAGTAGTTCGCTCAACCTCTTAATCATTAATACGGCCTCACCATTATTCTTTGCTTGTGGCCGTGAACGCATGGACGAGGACTTGGCCGAGCGTGCTTTCAACCTCTTAGAGCAGTTACCTGCAGAGCGCAATTACATCACCCGTTGTTGGGAGCGCGCAGGACTTAAGATAACGCATGCGGCTGATAGTCAAGCCTTGATACAATTGCGTCATAATTATTGCGACCGCAAAGATTGCCTCCGCTGCCGCTTCGGAGCAGAATACTTGAAGCGGGGGAGAACTTGATTTTTGGTTAACAAGTTAACAAGTTGACAAGTTGACGAGTTGACAAGTTAACAAGTTGACAAGTTAACAAGTTGACGAGTTAACAAGTAAGTTACCTTTTAAACAAACTTACCTGTTAACTTGTTAACTCGTCAACTAAAAAACAAATTTACCTGTTAACTCGTTAACCTGTTAACTCGTCAACCTGTTAACTTGTCAACTCGTCAACCTGTTAACTCGTCAACTCGTCAACTCGTTAACTCGTCAACTCAAAAAATGAACTACATATATACTTTACAATTTAAGGTGCGCGACTACGAGTGCGACCTACAAGGCATTGTTAATAATGCCAACTATCAACATTACACCGAACATACGCGACATGAGTTTCTGCGAACGCATGGTGTGAGCTTTGCTGAACTGCACGACCGTGGCATAGATGCCGTGGTGGCAGGTATGCAGATGCGCTTCAAAACGCCCTTGCGCAGTGGCGATGAATTTGAATCGTGCTTGGCATTGCGAAAGGAAGGTATTAAGTACGTGTTTGTGCAAGACATCTATCGCTTGCCCGACCACAAACCCGTGTTTAAGTCGACCGTCGAGGCCGTGTGCTTAATTAATGGGAAATTGAGCGATTGCGAAGAACTCAATAAAGTATTTTTTAATTCAACAGACGAAGCATAACGCTTTATGCTCACATCAGAACAAACAGACGAAGTCGTTGCCACCCTTACGCTAAGCCGCTTGCAAGGACTCACCCAGTCGCAAGCCTTGGCCCTTGTGGCCCGCTATGGTTCGGCGTGCGCCGCACTGGCCGATGATGCACCTGCTGACCCAGCTTGGGCTATGTTGCAGCAAGACACATCAGCGTTGCATGCAGCACGCGAACGCGCTTTGCAAGAGTATGACTTTTGCCAAGCGCACAACATTCGTGTCATCACCGTCACGAGTGAAGACTATCCGCGCCGCCTCTTGTTAGGAAAGGTAGAGGATCGTCCCTTGCAACTATTCTACTGTGGAACGGGAGATATCGACCGACGCTATATAATCAGCGTAGTGGGTACGCGAAACATCACCGAATATGGTAAAAAGATGTGCGAAAAGCTCATTGCGGGTTTAGCTGATAAGATACCGAACGCGTTGATAGTCAGTGGATTGGCGTATGGGGTAGACATACACGCCCATCGTGCTGCCTTGGTAAATAATATTGACACTTTGGCCGTGCTCGCTCACGGCCTTGATCGCATTTATCCGCGTATGCACCGCGAGACGGCACAGCAAATGACACAACACGGTGGGTTGTTGACAGAATATTTTACGGGAGCGATCCCCGACAAGGGCCACTTTATCCGTCGCAACCGCATTGTAGCCGGCATGTCGTCTGCTACGATCGTGATAGAGAGCGCTTCGCATGGAGGTTCGTTAGTGACGGCACGTTTAGCAGGTGAATATGGTCGACGGGTAATGGCCGTGCCAGGTCGTGCTACTGATGCGTGTTCAGAAGGATGTAACAACCTTATACGTGACGGCAAGGCCACGCTCGTGACTTGTGCCGACGACATTGTGCGCCTGTTAGGGTGGGAGAGTGCTCCTCCCGAAAAGAAGGAGGGAGAACAACGCAGCCTATTTGTAAATCTATCCCCCGACCAGCAGAAGGTATGTGAAGTCCTTCAGCAGGTCGACGACTGCACGCTTGACCGCCTATCACAGGCAACGGACTTTACCGTATCAGAACTCACCGACATCCTCTTCGACCTCGAAGACGAAAACCTCGTCAAACACCTTCCCGGCAACCGCTACTGCTGGAGAGGGTAAAAAGTATCAACCCATCAGATGTTAGTAGCATAGCAAGTGGGGAGCAGGCGCCATCGCCTACTCCCCACTTGCAGCGTTTGCTTTCTGAGTATAGTTTTAGAGATGAAAGCGTTATTTGTTATTCATCAGCAGGGTGGTTCGTCCAGTTCATGCTGTCCCAACTCTTAGCGTTCGAATACGATGTGCTGGCATCAACTTCAATGTTGTCATTGATACTGATTTGGGGCGACGAAGCCAATAATTGTTCCGTAACGAAAGCGTATTGTTGCGATTTGGGGGCTAAGTACGCCTTTTTTGTTGTCGTAGTCATGTTTGCGTTGTTAGGGTTTAATGATTCTTTTTTTGCCGTTTACAATGTACACCCCCTTGGCCTGAGTAGACGAACATTTACGACCGTCGATGCTATAAATAGCGGTGGGGGCGTTTGTACCATTATCCACCACGTTGCTCACCGCAGTTTGTTCGTTGGCAAAGTTCATGGTTATGGCAGGGAATTTGGCGCTCCATTGCAAATAAGCCTTGTAACGTGGCAATGTGGTACCCACTTTGGCACGGTAAAAAGCCGTTTGTCCCTGTTGAGTATTCAGCACATAAGCGTTGTCGTTGGGTGCAATAACGTGGCCGTCCTGAGCGTTAGCTTGCAAAAGGTTGCCCGTTAGTTCGGCCACAAAGGTTGAGGCGTCAGCTTGTTCCATAACCAGCACGTCGGTTGCAGAGTTGGTGGTTAACAAAACCCCTTGTTCGGCAGGGATGGCACAGCCTTCGGGCACCGCAGTGAGTTGTGCCTTGTTGTCGGCCACTTGCTTAACGTACCATGCTTTTGCGCCATTGGGTACTACGGCGTTAAAGGGTGCGCTAAAGGTGGCAATGGATGCTACGTCTTGCAGTTGCTCGGCTGCGTTCATCTTCACTTCCACTTGAGTAGGAGCAGCGGGGGCATTTGATTTAAACACAGGTTCACCATTTGAATCGACTAAGAACCTGCCTTCAATACCAAAGAAGGTCAACTCCAATGGGTGAAGGGCTTGAGCTCCCCATGAATTATTCTCCTCATCGTAGATGCCTCGTTCGAAATAGAACAGGTTATTATAGCGTTTGGGCTCGAGGGCATGTATTTCCTTTTTGGGATTCTTGCGATCGTTAGGAACAGAATCGGTTATCCATATACGCGTGATGGTGTTAGTTTCAGTGTCCACTTCAATTCCCCACAAAGTCCAAGCGTGGTTATTGTCACGAATTTGTGCAATGTAGTTACCCGTGGTGAAATAGCTCAGCAATGCGTCGGTTAATTTTTCTTCGTTTGAATTTATGTAGCCACGTGTGAAGATGATGGGATTATCGTAATCGTCAGTATCGAGGTAGGACATATAAAGGCCGTTACGTGTGTAAGCGATGGAGGGATGCGTCTCTCGCAGGTACCAATCGAGGGCTTTATATACGTAGTCACCATTGTCACCGAAATAGGAGTTGGTATCAAATTCGCGATTGATTTCCTCCGAATCCCAGCATTTGCCAGTGTAGACGTATTTTTCCTTGATGCGATCCTGCCACCATGCTATCATGTTGCTACTAACTGCAGCCCAGCAACCATTTGTAAACTGAAAGGTGTTGTACCAGCCAGACTCTATGCTGACGCCTTTGGCCCAGTATTGCACCTTTTTTGCTTTTGCCGAAGAAAAAGGAAGCATGAAGCCCAGCGCGAATGCCAATGCAAATATAATTGATGTCTTTTTCATTTTGTTCATATTATCATTTTCAGACTTAAGAATTTCGTCAATGTACGCTGACTCGTTCTCAGTAGTTTTTTGTCAGCACAGCATATACGTTCTTAGAATGCGAACCATTCTGCTGTGCCCTATCACTTTTGTGGTAATCCTAATTAAAATGGGTTTTGCCACCCATTGCATTTATGGAGCGATTTGATTGTGTGCTGCCCGCACTCTTTGTTGTTGGGGCAGGACACACACCACGCACAGAAGAACCATAATAGCGTGTGTAGTTCCAATTAGATTTGACAATAGCCTGAAAAAATTGTAACTGGTAGGCTGAGCCACGGTAAGAAGAATGGTTGGTGAACAGCGAACTCGACCAGTAGTAACCGTGTACTCCTTTTTCGTTAATTTGGTTGGCATAACGACAACCTGCTGCTGGCAAAAAGAGTGACGCATCGCTACTCTTGCTCGCAACCACGTATCCTGCAACACCTGTTTGGTTGTAGTCGTCAGTCCATGTCCAAACACAATGCTCTTGGAGTTCACTCCATTCATTCTTGGTGGGCATACGCCATGTGCCTCCCCATGTACAGGAAACGACATCGTCGGTGGCATCGAGCGTCCATAATCCGTCTTCTTGGGAATACTTTGTGAGCGAATTGTCAGCCGTTCCGTGAGCGTAGGTGGCCCATCTAAAGTCCGTTTTCGGGGTAGTTTCGCCCCATGCGTAGTAGTTGCCCGCGTCTTGTGGACGATGAGCCCCTATATTGGTTGTAGCCCATTTAATTCCACTGGGCAAACCCAAATCAATCCAAGTATGCCCAGCCTCTTCGCCTGTGGTTTGCGCCACCATAGCACAAGACATTGCACACATGATTAAACAAGAATTTATCTTTTTCATTTCTTCGTAATTTAAATACTGAACATGATTATATAAACTAATTTTGAATACCTACTTAGAAAAAAGTCTTTTTTAGGTTTTGCGGGTTGTAAAAGTACGTAAAAATGGGAAAATGCGCAATTAAACAGATTTTGCTTTAAATAAAAAAAGTATAATTAACTAAATCGGGGGTGGATTATGTTGTATAGTATAAAAAACAGGTGATGATGGCAATAAAATGGTCCTATAACGAATCGTGTGGGTAGACTCGGTTTAATAAACTGCAATTTATCAGCCACTCCACAAAAAAACTTCTGCAAGTTTGGCTGTGTTTACAACCAACTTGCAGAAGTCTTCATGTAGTATCTGTATGTTATTCGCGCTTATTCGCGGTTAGCGCGCTTACGAGCTAAGTGGTCGAGGATAACCTTACGCATACGCATTGACTTAGGTGTTACCTCTACGTACTCGTCTTCCTTGATGTATTCCAAAGCCTCTTCGAGCGAAAATACTACGGGAGGAATGATACGAGCTTTGTCGTCAGCACCTGAGGCACGCATATTGGTGAGCTGCTTGGCCTTGGTTACGTTGACTACAAGGTCGTTTTCGTGAACGTGTTCGCCTACTACCTGACCGGCATACACCTCGTCTTGGGGGTGAATGAAGAAGCGGCCACGGTCTTGCAACTTGTCAATGGCATAAGCAAAGGCTGTACCCGTCTCGAGCGAAATCATTGAACCATTTGAACGGCGCTGTATTTCTCCCTTGTAAGGCTGATATTCCTTATAGCGGTGAGCCATGATAGCTTCGCCCTGTGAGGCGGTAAGCACGTTGGTACGGAGGCCGATGATACCACGTGAGGGAATGTCGAACTCGATGTCAACGCGGTCGCCCATGTTTTGCATTGAAGTCATCTCGCCCTTACGACGAGTTACCATATCAATCATCTTTGAAGCGAACTCTTCGGGTACGTTGATGGTCAGTTCTTCGATAGGTTCGCACTTTACGCCGTCTATCTCTTTATAGATTACCTGGGGCTGACCTACTTGGAGTTCATAACCCTCGCGGCGCATCGTCTCGACAAGGATAGAGAGATGGAGCACACCACGTCCGCTTACGATCCATGCGCCCTCCGTCTCGGTAGTACGCACGCGCAGAGCGAGGTCTTTCTCCAATTCCTTCTTGAGGCGGTCGCCAATGTGGCGTGAGGTGCAGAACTTACCCTCGCGGCCGAAGAAGGGAGAGTCGTTGATCGTGAAGAGCATTGACATGGTAGGTTCGTCAATGGCAATGGTAGGAAGGGGTTCTGGATTTTCGAAATCGCAGATCGTATCGCCAATCTCGAAGTTCTCCAAGCCTACTACGGCACAGATATCACCTGAGCTGACAGCATCGGTCTTCTGACGGCCCATACCCTCGAAGGTTTGTACTTCCTTTATCTGCGTCTTCTCAAGCGTACCGTCGCGGTGAGCAATGGTACACTTCATGCCTTCACTAATGGTGCCGCGGTGAACGCGACCTACAGCGATACGACCCGTGTAGTTAGAGTAGTCGAGCGAGGTGATGAGCATCTGAGGAGTACCCTCAAGCTGCTGAGGAGCGGGGATTACCTCAATAATCTTGTCGAGTAGGTAGTTGATATTGTCAGTCGGCGTTTTATAATCTTCGCCCATCCAACCGTTCTTAGCCGAACCATATACGACGGGGAAGTCAAGTTGGTCCTCTGTAGCGTTAAGGTCGCACATGAGGTCGAACACCATTTCGTACACCTCCTCAGGACGACAGTTAGGCTTGTCCACCTTATTAACTACAACAATGGGTTTAAGGCCAATCTCGAGTGCCTTTTGCAAGACAAAGCGTGTTTGGGGCATCGGGCCTTCAAAGGCATCGACCAAAAGGATGCAGCCGTCGGCCATATTAAGCACACGTTCTACCTCACCACCGAAGTCGGAGTGCCCCGGAGTGTCGATAATGTTGATTTTAGTGTCTTTATAACGGATAGAAACATTCTTTGACAGGATGGTTATACCGCGCTCGCGTTCGAGGTCGTTGTTGTCGAGAATAAGTTCACCAGCGTTCTGGTTTTTGCGGAACAAGTGTCCAGCGAGCAGCATCTTGTCCACCAACGTTGTTTTACCATGGTCAACGTGGGCAATGATGGCAATGTTACGAATGTCTTGCATACAATAAATTTCTAATACCTATATATTTGGCCGCAAAGTTACAAAAAGTTATATTTATTATGCAAACATTGGTGGATAAACTGCAATTTATCGGCCTAACGAGAATGAACATTAACGAAATAATTAATGTTCAATTAATGATAATTAATGTTCAAAACAAAGCGCAAAGCGCATAATATAAATAGTTAACGTTTAAGTTTAGGCGCACTTCGCGCGTTGTTTTGAACATTAATTATCATTAATTGAACATTAATTATTTCATTAATTATTTCATTAATTATTTCATTAATTTTTTTCGTTAATATTCATTCTCGTTAGGCCGATAAATTGCAGTTTATTTTTATCATGAGAACAATTATACCCACACAATTCGTTACAGAGCCCAATAGTCTATCTTCAAGCTATTATGCCTTGTCGAACGAACCTTTTTAGTAAAAAGGTGAGGAAATAGGGAAAAGTATAAAAGTAGCCATTAAAGCCAATGTTCTTATTACATAATTTTATACCATAACGAATATCGGGATATTTACCATCTTGTTGGGTTAACTTTATCAATGATCGAGTCGCATTGTCATTGGCCTTTACTTCAATGGGGATTAGTGACGTGGCACTACGTATAAAGAAATCTATCTCCAACGTTGACTTCTCATTTCGATAAAAGTAGAGCGAATAACCTTGTTTTGCAAGCATATCACCCACAATGTTCTCGTAAAGTGCCCCTTTATACGTACCATAATTCTTATTGACACGCATATCGTATTGTGATTCCTCATCAAGCGAAGCAACCAATAATCCCGTATCTTTATAATACAATTTATAGGACTTCGGTGTATAATTACCCTTTAGGGGCAAGCTTAACTGCTCCAGACAATAGCACACATTGACAATACCTGCATCACGAAGCCACTCTATGGTGCCTACATATTCACGATTGCGCGCTCCATGCGCTATCTTGCTAATTTGAAACTTCTTATTATCTTGCCCCAAGAACACGGATATATGATTATATATATTTTTTATCTTCCCTTTGTCAAGTCCTAAAGCATACTTCGTGATATCTTCTTCATAGTCGTAAAGCAACTGGCGTTGCAGCTCTAAAGTGCCAGTATAAATTCCTGAAGTTACAAAACGATTAACGACTGCAGGCATTCCACCTATGGTCATATACTCTCTAAAGAGGTTTCCTAACGTTTCCATCTCTAATGACGAAAGGGGCGTAAGCGTACACATTTTGGCATATAGTGCTTCTATAAATACATCATCATAGCCTTTAGCCCAAAGAAACTCCTCAAAGTCCATTGAGTACATCTCATAGTCTTGCTTATACCCCACACTATTCGATTCTATTTCGCGATAATTAATGCCCATCAAAGATCCCGAACAAATCACATCGTATCGGCCATCTATCTTGAAAGACTTTAAACTTGTAGCACAAGCTGGACAATCTTGCATCTCGTCAAAAAACAACAAGGTCCTTTCTGGCTCAAAAGTAAGAGACGGATTGATAAGGGTGATATTACGAATAATATCATCTACTTCATATCCGTCATCAAATATTTGCTTATATTTTTTTTGTAAGACAAAATTGATGGCTACAACTTGTACATAATTTTGTTGGGCAAATTGCATAACTGAAGCAGTCTTACCCACTTGTCTCGCTCCCTTTATAACAAGGGGCATTCTGTCAGATTGTGACTTCCATGTAAGCAAATAGTCATCTACCTTTCTACGTAACAACTTCATTTTCAAATACTTCCTTCTTTTTATTCTGCCACAAACATACAATAAAATCACAAAATTCCGACTATTTTCAGATGAAAAATCACAAAATTCCGACTATTTTAGGACAGATTATCACAAAATTCCAAATAAATGGCTTTAACGAAAAGATTAATGAGAAAGATTAATGGTCGATTAATGAACATTAATGTTAAAGAATCAAAGCGCGAAGCGCGCCTTAATGTTCATTTATGTCTCTTCGATAAATTGCAGTTTATCAAGTAATGACAAATAAAATGCGTTAAAAACTTTTCGGTTGCACCAACTTTTCGTACTTTTGCCGCGGTAAAGGGTAAGCGTTTGCTGCGCAATGCCCCGAACTAAAATCTATAAGTAAACCAATTTTATTAATTAATAAATCATTATGGCAACATTAGATTTAACCCAGTACGGTATTACCGGTGTAACCGAGATTGTACACAACCCCTCTTACGAGCAGCTCTTCGAAGAAGAAACTAAGGCTGGTCTCGAAGGTTTTGAAAAGGGTCAGGAAACTGAACTCGGTGCCGTTAACGTAATGACAGGTATCTACACCGGCCGTTCTCCTAAGGATAAGTTCATCGTTATGGACGAGAACTCTAAGGACACAGTGTGGTGGACAACTCCCGAATATCCTAACGACAACAAACCCGCTTCTCAAGAGGCTTGGGCAGCCGTTAAGGAAATCGCTAAGAAGGAACTCTCTAACAAGCGTCTCTTCGTAGTTGATGGTTTCTGTGGTGCCAACAAGGAAACTCGCATGGCTGTGCGCTTCATCGTAGAGGTAGCATGGCAAGCTCACTTCGTAACTAACATGTTCATCCGCCCCACAGCTGAGGAATTGGAGAACTTCGAACCTAACTTCATCGTTTACAACGCTTCTAAGGCAAAGGTTGAGAACTACAAGGAACTTGGCCTCAACTCTGAGACTGCCGTTGTATTCAACATCACAAGCCGCGAGCAAGTAATCATCAACACTTGGTACGGTGGTGAAATGAAGAAGGGTATGTTCTCTATGATGAACTACTACAACCCCCTCAAGGGTATCGCTTCTATGCACTGCTCTGCCAACACCAACATGGAAGAGACCAGCTCAGCTATCTTCTTCGGCCTCTCTGGTACTGGTAAGACTACCCTCTCTACCGATCCTAAGCGTAAGCTCATCGGTGATGACGAACACGGATGGGACGACAACGGCGTCTTCAACTATGAAGGTGGTTGCTACGCTAAGGTTATCAACCTCGATAAGGAAAGCGAACCCGATATCTACGGTGCTATCAAGCGCAACGCTCTCCTTGAGAACGTAACCGTTGACGCTAACGGCAAGATCGACTTCGCTGACAAGACTGTTACTGAAAACACTCGTGTAAGCTATCCTATCTACCACATCCAAAACATCGTTAAGCCTATCAGCAAGGGTCCTGCTGCAAAGCAAGTAATCATGCTTTCTGCTGATGCCTTCGGTGTACTTCCTCCCGTATCTATCCTCTCTTCTGAGCAGGCACAGTACTACTTCCTCTCTGGCTTCACCGCTAAGTTGGCAGGTACTGAGCGCGGTATCACCGAGCCTACTCCTACTTTCTCAGCTTGCTTCGGTCAGGCATTCCTCGAATTGCACCCCACTAAGTACGCTGCAGAACTCGTTAAGAAGATGGAGAAGAACGGTGCTAAGGCATACCTCGTTAACACTGGTTGGAACGGTTCTGGCAAGCGTATCTCTATCCGCGATACTCGTGGTATCATCGACGCTATCCTCGACGGTTCTATCGACAAGGCTTCTACGAAGACTATTCCTTACTTCGACTTCGTTGTTCCTACTGAACTTCCTGGTGTTGATCCTAAGATCCTCGATCCTCGCGACACTTACGCTGATGCTTCTGTCTGGGAAGAGAAGGCTAAGGACCTCGCTGCTCGTTTCATCAAGAACTTCAAGAAGTACGAAACTAACGAAGCTGGTAAGGCTCTCGTTGCTGCTGGTCCCCAGCTCTAATCTACGACAAGTAGCTTAAAAGCTTTATAACAATAAAGGCATTGCACAACTCAAGGTTGTGTGATGCCTTTTTTCGTATATAGCAATTTGTCTGCCTAATTGGGGGAACGCATCCTAACCTGGGGGCGACGCGTCCCCGAGGCTGCTGAAAAAAGCCACGATGTAGG
>ERZ1034973.1104-NODE-1104-length-16557-cov-86.033208_pt1 | contig 16557 bp, 15 predicted proteins | sample MGYA00520686_ERZ1034973 | MGnify/ENA primary metagenome ERZ1034973 (study PRJEB33766, sample SAMN09781775) | gut metagenome | biome: gut microbiome | host: Homo sapiens | place: Madagascar | study: EMG produced TPA metagenomics assembly of the PRJNA485056 data... | reverse complement strand
ATTGTTTATCAATCAGTTATAAAATAAGTGTTTTTTGAGTGACGAAGTCAGGAGACTGTCTACTTTTTCAAGAGCAACAGATTCTTTTTTTACTGCACCTACGCACGATACCATAGCAAAGGCAACCATGAATAGTAAAATATTCTTCATACTTATTAGTTTTAAGACATTCTCTACCCCAGTTCGGGATAAGAATAGTTCATAAAAAAGTTGGTAATCTCACAAGTATTTTGTATCTTTATAAGTGAAATCAAATAGTTACAATATTTGATATGACTACCGATTACAAAGTTACAGAATTATTTTGTGTTATTGACGAGTTTTGCAAACATTTTAAAGCAGGAAATTTGCTAGAAGACAAAAGTGGAGTGAAGCGTAGAAGACGTGCAGCATCATTGTCGGACAGTGAAATCATAACCATTTTGTTGTATTTCCACTTTGGCATATTCCGCAATTTCAAACACTACTATCAGTTTTTTATCAAGGGTACGATGAAATAGTATTGTCCGAAAACCGTGCGTACAACCGCTTTATGGAGTTGGAATGCCGAGTGTTCTTTCAACTCAAATAAAGTAGGCCTTTTAATGAGCTTTTATTACATAAAAGAAACAACCGGCAAAACCTTATGAACAAGGTTTTGCCGGTTGTCTTTTTATAACAGTTTGTGCTGTTGGTTTGTACTTCTCTTAGAGAGCGTCAATAACCGAGCAGATATCGCCGAAGATACGGTCGAGCTCGCCAAGGCCATTGATGTGGTGGTGTATACCCTCGCCCTTGTACCACTCGATAAGCGGAGCGGTCTGGTTGTGGTAAACGTCGAGGCGCTTCTTGATTGTCTCTGCATTGTCGTCAGAGCGGCCGCTCTGCTGACCACGCTTGATAAGACGTGTCATAAGCTCTTCCTCAGGAACGTCAAGCTCTATCATAGCTGCTACCTTATGACCACGCTCTGCAAGCATCTGCTTAAGAGCCTCTGCTTGTGGGATAGTGCGGGGGAATCCGTCGAAGATAACACCCTTGTGTTCCTTGCCAAAGCTGTCGTAAACGCTAGCGAGGATGTTTACCATAAGGTCATCAGGTATGAGCTGACCATTGTCTATAAAGCCCTTGGCTGTCTTGCCAAGTTCTGTTCCGTTCTTGATTTCGTTGCGTAGAACGTCACCTGTTGAGATGTGGTTGAAGCCATACTTCTCAATCATAAGGTCGCTCTGTGTGCCCTTGCCTGAACCTGGGGCACCGAAAATAACGATGTTCTTCATCTTTTTACTTAAGAAATATAATTATTGTAATGATTTATTTGTTGCGTTATATTGCTTTTAAAGTCTTGTTTGAGAGGCTTTATTCCTCCACCACGGTGTATATGTCTCTGAGGTTGCGACCCTGCTGGTCGTAGTCGAGACCATAGCCGAGGATGAAGTCGTTAGGTATCTCAATTGCCACGTACTTGATGTCGAGCGGAACCTTGACACATTCGGGTTTTAGCAGCAGAGTGCATATTTGTATATCGGCAGGTTCCTGTTCGTGTAGAGTGTCGAGGAGTGCCTTCATTGTGAGTCCCGACTCAACGATGTCTTCCACAATAATTACGGTACGTCCCTTAATGTCCTCGTTTAGTCCGAGCAGCTGCTTTACTTTGCCCGTAGACGATGTGCCCTCGTACGAAGCCATCTTTACGAATGATATCTCGCATGGGATATTAATCATACGCATTAGGTCGGCTGCAAAAACGAAGGAACCGTTCAGCATGGCAAGCAACAATGGATTCTTGTCTGCCATGTCGGTATTTATGCGGTCGGCTACTGCCTTGACACGTTCTAAAATCTGTGCCTCTGGGATAGAAGTCTTGAATGTCTTGTCCTTGATTTTTATAATGCTCATAAGTAACAGGCTTTTAAATTAGTTGCAAAGTTACTCAATCTTGTAAAATGTCGCAAAAATAAAGAGATAAAAATAGTATGCAGTGGCAAATTAAGGTGCTTTAAGCATCATAATGCCCACATCGCTCACTCCTGGCAATATCTCTCGTTTCATGTCGTGGCGTATGCGTACATGTATGGAGTCGCCTTGCTGTAATTGTATCGGACTCATGTCAAAGATATATTGGTGGTAGCTTATGCCCTTTCCTGCAGCGTTGCCACGTCGGTCGGTAAGGGGGCAGTTGAGTGTGTCGAGCCTAACCTCATTGCGTGGATATATATGGCGTTCCACTATCAGGGTGATTGAGACAAATGGATAGTCGTCGACTACACGAAGTTCAAGTCTTGACTGATAAGTAGATGCTTGGCTCACCGGAGGTACCTCAAACAGTAAAGTGTCGTTCTTCTCCCATCCGGCAACAGGTGTATGCATAAATTTGTCGTACACTAAGTGCCGATTGCAGGCAGCGAGCACCAGTAGTGTCGCTGCCGCTATGATTATGGCAAGAGATTTTCTCATTACTGTTGTAGTTCGGCGTTATTCGTTTTTTTGTTAGCAACAGCTTGTGGCTTGGGTTGGCGCTGTGGACGGTTGTCTTTGCGCTGTTGAGGTTTACCCTCTTTTGGCTGCGGTTGCTGTTGCTGCTTGGCATCCTTGGGTTGTTGCAGCTGCTGTTGTTGCTTACCTTCTTTAGTTTGCTGCTGTGGCTTGGCATCCTTTGGCTGTTGTTGCTGCTGCTTGGCATCCTTAGGTTGCTGTGGTTTCTTGCCTTGTGGCTTCTTCTTTTTCTTCTTAGTCTTGTCGAATCGGCTTATGTCTGCGTCGGCAAGTAGGTCGGCAGGACGTTTAGTTTCCTTTGTCTTACCATCTTCGGTGAGTGATTCAGGTTTCTCGCCACGTTTGTTCATCTCGATGATGGCACGTGCGCGTTCGGCTGTAATTGTCTCAAGATTTGCGGCAACACCCTTACCAGTAGAGTAGGTGACGAGTCCAGCAAGTATATCCGATTTGAAGAGATAGTAATCGCTGTCGATGGTCTGCAACACTACGTCGCGTGAAGGCATCTTTCGACTAGCCTCTACATAGTCGTCAACCTCATAGTTGAGGCAGCACTTCAGTTTGGCGCACATACCGGCAAGCTTCTGTGGATTGAGTGATATGTCCTGTATACGTGCAGCGTTGGTGCTTACGCTTACAAAGTTCTTCATCCATGTGGCACAGCAAAGTTCGCGCCCGCAAGGTCCGGTTCCTCCTATGCGTCCTGCTTCTTGGCGTGCGCCTATCTGTTTCATTTCTATTCGTACATGGAATGTGTCGGCAAGCACCTTGATGAGTTGGCGGAAATCGACACGTTCGTCAGCTATGTAATAGAATATAGCCTTGTTTCCGTCGCCCTGATATTCCACATCGCCAATTTTCATCTGTAGTCCAAGGTCCTTGGCTATCTGTCGGCTCTGAATCATAGTGCCATGTTCGCGGCTCTTGGCCTCATGGTACTTGTCCATGTCCACTGGTTTGGCTATGCGGTATACGCGTTTGATGTCGTCGGCCGACTTGAGGTTTGCCTTTTTTACTTGCAGCTTGACAAGGCGTCCGGTAAGTGTTACAGTGCCTATGTCGTGACCAGGACTTGCCTCTACTGCCACGATGTCGCCTTTGCGCAGGTCTAGGTGATTGACGTTATGATAGTATCCCTTGCGTGTGTTTTTGAACTGCACCTCAACGAGGTCGGTGTCCTCCTCGTTGCCAGGTACATCATACAGCCAGTCGTATGTGTTGAGCTGCATGTTCTGGCGTCCACAACCATTGTGGTTTAAACCACGGTCGCAGCCACGGGATATTTTGAATTGCATGTCTTTGAAATCTTTCATTTCTTTCTCGTGATTAATATGATGGTCTGCATGGCAATATCGAAGAACACCATCTTAGAGTTGGCGTTTTGCGATATGTCGCGCAGTGCGTGTTCAAACATTTCTGTCATTTCGATGACGTTGTACTCGTTTATGAATGGGGCGAAGCGTTTGGCGAAGTTTTCTTCGTCGTGCGTCATATAGCTCAGTTCGGGGCAGTGGAAGTTGTACATAAAACTTTCGCGCACCATTCGGTTGCAATATACTATCATTCGTTTTTGCTTCTCTCTGCCGAAGGCTGCAATACTTTCACTCCATTTTTTTAGTTCCTTAACACGCTTGCTGTATGCAAGTCGCATAAGCATGGTGAATAGGTCGAAGAACATATGGTTCTCGTTGCCAGCGCTAAGTGTGTCGAGTGCTTGTGTCCATGAGCCTGCGGATATGCGTGCTATACGTTGGGCAGTGTCGTCATCAAGTCCGCGTTGTTGGATAAGAGCAGTGCGGATGTCTTCTTCGGATATGCGTTTAAAGTCGAAGCGTTGTGTACGGCTGCGTATGGTTTCAAGTAGTCGGCCAGGATCTTCGCTTACCATGATGAAGACTGTTTGCTCTGGTGGCTCCTCAAGAAGCTTTAACAGTTTGTTAGCGCTAGCAAGGTTCATGCGTTCGGGCAACCAAATGATGCAAATCTTATATCCCCCCTGACTCGACTTTATGGCTAATCGGCGCGATAGACGGTCGCTTTCGGCAGCAGTGATTATCGCTTGCTGGTTTTCAGCATCCATCTGTGTCATCCATTGTTCAAGGGTGAAGTAGGGACCTTGCATTAGAAGGTCGTGCCACTCAGAAGCGTAGTCGTCACTTGTGGGTTGATGTTCAGCCCCCATGTTAGGTTTCTTTATGGTGGGGAAGGAGAAGTGTAGGTCGGGATGCCCCCATTGGCGTAACAATCGACTGTGTCCTAACAGTTCTGATGCAAACGCAAGTGCAAGCGCCATCTTGCCGCAGCCCGCAGGACCGCAGAAGAGCATGGCGTGGGGTACGCGTCCCTCTGTGATGAGTTGGCGTAGCTGGTGTTTGGCGTTTTGCTGACCTATTACTTCTTCAAATTGCATTACTTTTTTGTTTATTTTTTGTTTAGAGCAGTCGTTTTGCCACTTCACGCACAGAATCGACAGCCGATACTGTATAGAAGTGAATGTTGCTTACGCCTGCTGCATATAGTTGACGACACTGTTCGGTTGTCCATTCAATGCCCAATTGACGAGCGTCGTCATCTGTCTTGCACTTTAATACCTCCTGAGCCAATTCTTGTGGGAGGTCGCAGTGGAATGTCTTTGGCACAACGGTGAGTTGCGACAGTTTGGCAAATGGCTTAATGCCTGGAACTATAGGAATTGTAATACCCATCTGGCGAGCTTTAGCCACAAAGTCGAAATACTTCTGGTTGTCGTAGAACAGTTGTGTAACTGCATATCCGGCACCAAGGTCTTGCTTTTGCTTGAGATATTCCATGTCCATCTCGATGTTTGGAGCCTCCTCGTGCTTCTCTGGGTAACAAGCTACGCCAAAGGCAAATTTCTTTCCGGGTTTCTTGATAGGTGTGCCGTCATAGAAGAATCCATCGTTGAAGCGGTTTACCTGCTCTATAAGTTCGGTGGTGTGGGTATGGCCACCCTCAACAGGAATGAAGCGACTGTCTTCCTTAGACTTGTCTCCACGAAGCAACAGCAGATTCTCTATGCCGAGAAACTGTAGGTCTATTAGTTCGTATTCAATGTCTTCGGCGCTTGCTCCGCTGCATATTACGTGTGGAATGACAGGAACGCCAAACTCCTGCTGTATTGCTGATGCCACAGCCACTGTTCCGGGACGGCGACGCACACGCAACCTTTCAAACTTGCCGTCTTCTATTTCTCGGTAGACAAATTCGCTGTGATGCGTGGTGATGTTGATGTAAGCAGGATCGAAGTCCTTAAACTTTTCTATAGTTGAAAACAATCTTTCTGTGCCTGTGCCTTTAAGCGGTGGCAGAACCTCAAACGAGAAGTGCTTCTTCCCGTCGCCGGCGGTAAGTATTTCGGCTATGTTCATCTTTTGGTACATTTATATAATGTATGCAAAGATACTGAAAATCTTGCACAAAATACAAAAAGGACAACAAGATTTTCTTGTTGTCCTTCATTATTAGTTTGTCTATCAAGACTTTCGTACAATTTAAAACTCAGCCGACTTAGGTGTACGTGGGAACGGAATGACGTCGCGGATGTTCTGCATACCAGTTACGAAGAGGATAAGACGCTCGAAACCGAGACCGAAACCAGCATGTGGGCATGATCCATATTTGCGGGTGTCGAGGTACCAGCTCATATCCTTCATAGGAATGTTACGCTCTTCTATCTCGTTCATAAGTTTGTCGTAGCTTTCCTCACGAACAGAACCGCCAATGATTTCGCCAATCTGTGGGAACAATACGTCGGTGCCTTGAACGGTTGCGCCACTCTTGCCTCCAAATCCAGATTCCTCAGCATCTATCTTCATATAGAAGGCCTTGATAGCCTTAGGATAGTTGGTCATGATAACTGGCTTCTTGAAGTATTCCTCAACGAGGAAGCGCTCGTGTTCTGAGGCTAGATCGTCGCCCCACTCGCATGGGAACTCAAACTTCTTGCCATTCTTTATAGCTTCCTGGAGTATGCGTATGCCCTCGGTATAAGGCAGATGCACGAACTCAGAGTTGAGCACACCTTTAAGACGCTCAATAAGACCCTTGTCAATCATCTTATTAAGGAATTCGAGATCGTCCTTGCAGTGCTCCAAAGCCCAACGGATGCAGTACTTGATGAAGTCTTCTTCTAGTTCCATAAGACCAGCAAGGTCGAGGAAAGCAACTTCAGGTTCTACCATCCAGAACTCGGCCAAGTGACGTGGAGTGTTAGAGTTCTCTGCACGGAATGTAGGACCGAAGGTATATATTGCGCCAAGAGCTGTGGCGCCCAACTCGCCTTCAAGCTGACCTGATACTGTTAGTGAAGTCTGCTTTCCAAAGAAGTCGTCAGAGTAGTCTATCTTGCCATCCTCTGTCTTCTTGAGGTTGTAGAGGTTTTTTGTTGTAACCTGGAACATCTGTCCTGCACCCTCGCAGTCGCTTGCAGTGATAAGCGGAGTATTGAAGTAGAAGTAGCCGTGCTCGTGGAAATAAGTGTGGATGGCCATAGCCATATTGTGACGTATGCGCATAACGGCACCGAAGGTATTGGTGCGAAGACGCAAGTGGGCATACTGACGCATATACTCAAAGGTCTGACCTTTCTTCTGCATAGGATAGTCGTTGCCACACAGACCATAGATTTCAATGCTGTCGCACTGAATCTCAGATGTCTGTCCATTGCCCTGGCTCTCTACAAGAGTACCAACAGCGCTTATGCAAGCGCCTGTGGTGATTTGCTTGAGCATATCAGCGTCAAACTTTGTAGGGTCAACAACAATCTGTATGTTCTTTATTGTCGAGCCGTCGTTGAGTGCAATGAAGTCGACAGCCTTAGAGCTGCGATGGGTACGAACCCATCCCTTCACATTGATTTTGCTTCCGAAGTCGGTGCTACTAAGAGCATCTACAACTTTGGTTCTCTTAAGTGTTTCCATTATAAATTAAACATTACACTATTATATATTATTCGAAGGCGCCCATACGCAGCATCTCAACTTCCTTCTCTGTGAGGAAGCGCCAGTCGCCACGACGGAGGTTCTTCTTTGTGAGTCCTGCAAACTGAACGCGATCGAGTTTAACGACACGATAACCGAGGTGCTCAAATATTCGGCGCACGATGCGGTTCTTGCCGCTGTGGATCTCAATGCCTACTTGGCTCTTGTCTGTATCGCTTGCATACTCGATAGCATCAGCATGTATCTCTCCGTCCTCAAGCTCAATGCCTTCTGCAATCTGCTGCATATCGTGAGCTGTAACATTCTTGTCGAGATATACGTGATAAACCTTCTTCTTAAGGAATTTCGGGTGTGTGAGCTTAGAGGCCAAGTCACCGTCGTTGGTAAGGAGAAGTACGCCAGTAGTGTTGCGGTCGAGACGTCCTACAGGGTAGATGCGCTCAGGACATACGTTTTTAACGAGGTCCATAACAGTTTTGCGTTGCTGTGGGTCATCGCTTGTTGTAACACAATCCTTTGGTTTATTTAGCAGTACGTATACCTTCTTCTCAAGGTTTACAGGCTGGTCGTGGAACTTAATCTCATCGGTGCGCTTGATCTTTGTACCGAGTTCGGTAACAACCTCACCGTTTACTGATACAACACCTGCCTGGATAAATTCGTCAGCCTCGCGACGTGAGCAAATACCTGCGTTAGCAAGGAACTTGTTCAGACGAATTGGTTCGTTCGGATCGAAATTCTCTTCCTTATACTCGATACGCTTTTTCAAGCTATATTTTGCATTGGGATCGTAGCCAGGAGTGTGCTGACGGTTGTATCCGCCTTGTTGTCCGTATCCGCCACGGTTGTATCCACCACGCTGCTGTCCATAACCGCCACGCTGCTGTCCATAACCGCCACGCTGCTGATAGCCACCACGCTGCTGTCCATAACCGCTACGGTTGTATCCGCCTTGCTGTCCGTATCCACTCTGCTGACGTGGCTGATAGCTACCTTGCTGCTGTCCGAAGCTATTCTGCTGTTGGTCGTCGTCACTCTGCTGGTTATAGCGAGGGCGATAACCGTTCTGCGGACGTTGCTGATAGCCTCCGCGCTGTTGGTAGCCGTTACGATTATAGCTGCCACGCTGCTGATAGCCACTCTGTTGGTCGTCACCCTGTTGTTGATTGTAGCGAGGACGATAGCCTTGCTGACGTGGCTGGTATCCGCCCTGCTGGCTGTCTCCCTGCTGGTTGTAGCGAGAACGATAGCCTTGTTGACGTGGCTGATAGCCGTTGTTGCCGTTACCTTGCAAACCTGCACCGAATCCCTCGGGGCGGAATCCATTGTCGTCGCTGCTTGTTGAGGCAGAACGGTCGGCATTGTAAGGACGCTGAGTGTGGATGCGTGGACGACGTCCGGTCACACTGCGATACTCTCTCTGATAGTTACCTGCGGGACGGCCATAGCTCTCGCTATTGCCTGTAGTTTGATCCGCTGCTTTCTGTTCCTGGTTCTTTTCCAATTCTGAATCCATAGTTTTTACTTTTTTCGCCTCACGGCAAGTGACACCCATTCCGTTATTCTGCGTTGAAAAGTGAACGGATAGATGCACTTCTGTTCTTACTTAAATTATTACTTACTATTAATTATATATAGATTGCTATAATCTCTTAATTGATTTTTAAATCGCTTAATATTTATATAGACTGCTATAATGTTTTGCTGTTGTTGTGCTTGTTTTAGATGCCAGTGTAGTTAAGCGGCGTGATGGCCATAAGCTCAGCCTTAACGGCGTCGCTAACGTTTAGGGTCTTTACAAACTCGTGTATTGTCTCCTCGGACATCTTTTTGTTGGTGCGTGTGAGAGCCTTTAGTGCCTCGTATGGATGAGGATAGGCTTCGCGGCGCAATATGGTTTGAATTGCTTCTGCTACAACTGCCCAAGTGTTGTTGAGGTCTTCCTCAATTTTCTCTTCGTGGAGAATAAGTTTGCGCAGACCTTTAAGTGTGCTTGCTATGGCTATCATACCATGACCGAAAGGTACGCCTACGTTACGAAGTACGGTAGAGTCGGTAAGGTCGCGTTGCAGACGGCTTACTGGCAACTTCATAGCAAGGAATTGCAGTATGGCATTGGCTATGCCAAGATTGCCCTCTGAATTTTCAAAGTCAATTGGATTTACCTTATGCGGCATAGCTGACGATCCTACCTCGCCTGCCTTAATCTTTTGCTTGAAGTAGTCCATAGAAATGTACATCCAAAAGTCGCGGTCTAGGTCTATGATGATGGTGTTAATGCGACGCATTGCATCGAATACACTACCAAGGCAGTCGTAATTGCTAATCTGTGTTGTGTATTGCTCGCGTTCCAAGCCAAGCTTTTCGCTGACAAAACGGTTGCCAAAAGCCTTCCAATCATATTCGGGATAAGCTACATGGTGAGCGTTATAGTTGCCTGTTGCTCCACCAAATTTGGCTGTCATCTTGCAAGCCTTAAGTTGTGAAAGCTGTTCGTTAAGTCGGTAAACGTATACCATGACCTCCTTGCCTAAACGTGTAGGGGATGCTGGCTGACCGTGAGTCTTGGCAAGCATGGGCACGTCCTTCCATTCGTCGGCATACTGTTGGAGTTGTGCGATGAGTTCTTCAACAAGAGGATAATAAGCTTCCTCAAGTGCCTCCTTGATAGAGAGCGGTACACTTGTGTTGTTTATGTCCTGAGATGTCAAACCAAAATGTATGAATTCTTTGTAGGCATCCAGTCCGCCAATCTTGTCAAACTCCTCCTTTATGAAATACTCCACAGCCTTGACATCATGGTTGGTCACTTTCTCGATGTCTTTAACGCGTTGTGCATTATCTTCGTTAAAGTTCTTGTATATACCACGTAAACGCTCAAACAGCGAGTGGTCAAAGTCCTTTAGCTGCGGAAGGGGCAGTTCGCAGAGAGTGATGAAATACTCTATTTCTACACGCACTCTATATCTTATGAGTGCATACTCTGAAAAATAGTCGGCAAGTTTCTCTGTCTTGCTTCTGTAGCGACCGTCAATGGGCGAGATGGCTGTCAGCAAATCAAGTTTCATAAACGTATTTTCTATATTATATATAATGTGTGTTTATATATTGTGCTGCAAAATTACGAATTTAATCTGAGACTTGATGTTGTATATCGTTTTTTTTTGCTTGGTTAAGTAAAATAAAGCTTTATAAAAACAAAAAACCGAAAAGAATTAACTTCTTTTCGGTTTCTTTGTAGCGGGACCCAGGATTGAACTGGGGACCTCATGATTATGAATCATGCGCTCTAACCAGCTGAGCTATCCCGCCATCGTTCTTGATTGCGGGTGCAAAGGTAGCGATTTTTTATTAACTGCCAAAACTTTTTGAAGAAAAATTCACGTCATCATCAAAAAAAATGTATCTTTGCATCAATTAAACTGCAAATCTCATCCGTTTTTGGGGTGAGAATTGATTAATATCAAGAATAATGAGTATAAAGAAAATAGAAATAGAGCATCAGCTGAAGTCTACGTCACGCAATATTGTATGGCAACTTATTGGTACTGCTGATGGACTTCAGAAGTGGATTGCCGACAAAGTGACGCTCGAAGGCAACATCCTTACCTTTGTGTGGGGTGATGTTTGGCGGCATCATGAGATGCGTCAGGCTATATTGTTGTATGCCGACTGTCTAAGTCGTATTAGATGGAGTTGGGACGACGAGGATGGTGACGCTTATGTAGAGATAAGTATGTCGTGCAGTCCGGTGTCAGGGGAGATAACATTGCACGTTACAGATTTTACCATAGAGGATGATGCCGAATGGTTGTACTCAACCTGGCAACACAACTTTGACCGTCTTCGTCTTAAAAGCGGTGTGTAATAGTTTACAAAAAACATTAAAATTAATTGTTTGTGGAATTTTTATACTAATTTTGCAAACATGTATCCCTATGCGTATGTGCACATTGTTTATAATGATAAAGTACACATTATATATAATAGGGGTGTTGGAGCAAATAGCATAAAAATATGTTTCGAATAAAGAAGTTAGATATATTCATAGCCAAGCAGTTTGGTCTTCTATTCATAGGTACTTTCTTCATCTGCCAGTTCGTACTGATGATGCAGTTCCTGTGGCGCTATATCGACGAGCTTATAGGTAAGGGTTTGTCGATGGAGGTTCTTGCCGAATTTTTCTGGCACATGGGCTTAATGCTTGTTCCGCAGGCATTGCCACTTGCCATATTGCTTTCATCTCTTATAACCTTTGGTAATATGGGCGAAAGCTCCGAACTTACAGCTATAAAGGCTGCTGGTATATCGCTTATGCAGGCGTTTCGTTCGCTGATATTCATATCTGTGCTCATATGTTTTACCTCGCTTTATTTCCAAAATACCGTCGGTCCTAATGCCAACAAGCAGTTAGGCTTGATGCTTATGTCGATGAAACAAAAGAGTCCGGAGCTTGAGATTCCAGAGGGAATATTCTATGATGGTATACCAAACTCTAACCTTTATGTGCAGAAGAAGGATCTTAATACAGGCAAGCTCTATGGTATAATGATATACAGAATGACCGGATCGTATGAAGATCAGGCCATTATCCTTGCCGACTCTGGTATGCTGCAGTCTACTGCTGAGAAGAAACATCTGTTGCTTTCTTTGTGGAGCGGCGAGTGGTTTGAGAATATGAAGGCTCAGGAGATGGCAGGAAGTGCTGCTGTTCCTTATCGACGCGAGACATTTACTGCCAAGCGAATACTGCTCGATTATGATGGCGACTTTAATATGGGCGATGGTTCATCTATGTCGAATAATGCCAGTGCCAAGAGCTTTTCTAAGATAAGACACGATCTTGATTCGCTTAAGGAGCAGTACGATAGTATAGGCCGTATGTATTATAATGAAGACCAGCGCATGGCTTATGCCTTGCCTAAGGTTTCTGTCAAAGACTCGCTACGTTCAATGGGTCTTGTTGCCACGAATACTTACAACGTTGATTCGGCTTTCTCGCAATTAACTCCTGATAGACGCCGTGCTGCGGTTGGCTATGCCTTGCAGCAAGTTAAGCAACGTGCAAGCGATCTTGACTTTAAACAGATGATAACATCTGATGGCGACCGACTAATACGCCAGCACAAGATAGAGTGGGTGAGGAAGATAACGCTCGCCCTCACTTGTCTTATCTTCTTCTTTATTGGAGCACCGCTTGGTGCTATCATACGTAAGGGAGGACTTGGACTGCCGGTACTTATATCTGTACTCGTGTTTATTGTTTACTATATTCTCGACAACTCGGGCTATAGAATGGCGCGTGGCGGAATGTGGGCTATATGGTTTGGCAATGCTCTTGCTCCGGCTGTACTTGTGCCGATGGCTGTATTCTTCACGTATAAGGCCACCAACGATTCTGTGGTGTTCAATGTTGATTTGTATACAGATATTTTCCGTAGATTCTTCGGTCTGCGTGTCAAACGACCGATATATCGCAAGGAGGTGGTGATTAACGATCCTGATTATGCTGCCGATCTTGAAAGACTAGAAAGTATAACCAGCGAGATTGACCTCTATTCGCAGTCGCATCGTTTAAAACATGCGCCCAATTGGATTAAGGTGTTCTTTAGGTACGAACCCGACCATAAGATTGAGGCTATAAACGAAGAACTCGAAACGGTAATAGAGGATCTCAGCAATTCGCGCGACCGCACTATCGTAAACCATCTTAGCGCATATCCTATAATGTCAGTCAAAGCACACACAAGGCCATTTGAACGCCGTTGGCTTAACATTGTGTCGGCTGTTATTGTTCCTTTCGGACTGGTGCTCTACCTTCGTATGTGGCGCTACAGGTTGCGTCTTTGGCGAGATCTGCGTACCGTTAAGGCCGAGAATGATATAATAATAGGTCGTATAAAGGCACTGGTAAACCAATGATTGTCATGTCGGCCAGCGTATTATGTCTATACATTATAATATATATGTAGAAATCACGGTATTTAGTATAACCCCTATAATAAAACATTAATATAAACATCTAATAATATAAGAAATGGAAGAGTTCAAGCTTAGTAGCATTGAAGATGCTTTGGAAGATTTCAAGGAAGGTAAATTCGTAATCGTCGTTGACGATGAAGACCGCGAGAACGAGGGTGACCTTATTATTGCAGCCGAGAAGATAACCCCGGAGAAAGTTAATTTCATGCTGAAGAACGCTCGTGGTGTGCTTTGTGTGCCCATTACGTTGTCAAGATGTGAGGAACTTGACCTGCCGCATCAGGTTAGTGATAACACGTCTATGCTCGGCACACCGTTCACTGTGACTGTTGACAAACTGGAGGGTTGTTCAACAGGTGTTTCTATATACGACCGTGCAGCCACAATCAAAGCGCTTGCCGATCCTAACTCAACACCTCAGACTTTCGGTCGTCCTGGTCATATCAATCCGTTGTATGCACAGGACAATGGTGTATTGCGCCGTTGTGGACATACCGAGGCGGCAGTAGACCTTTGTCGTCTTGCCGGACTATATCCTGCAGGTGCCTTAATGGAGATAATGAATGATGATGGAACAATGGCACGTATGCCCGAGCTACAGAAGATGGCTACCGAGTGGGGTATGCGCATCATTACCATAAAGGATCTTATCGCCTATCGTCTTAAGAAGGAGTCAATTATAGAAGTAGGCGAGGAGGTTGATATGCCTACCGAGTGGGGCCACTTCCGTCTTATTCCTTTCCGTCAACAAAGCAATGGAATGGAGCATATGGCTCTTGTTAAGGGCGAGTGGCGTGAGGATGAGCCAGTACTTGTGCGTGTTCATTCGTCTTGCGCTACCGGTGATATTCTTGGCTCAAAGCGTTGCGACTGTGGTCAGCAGTTGCATAAGGCTATGGAGATGATTGAAAAAGAGGGCAAGGGTGTGCTCGTGTATATGCAACAGGAAGGCCGTGGTATTGGTCTTATGAATAAGATAGAGGCATACAAGCTTCAGGAAGAAGGTTACGACACTGTGGATGCCAACACTCATCTTGGATTTAAGCCAGACGAGCGCGATTATGGTTGCGGTGCCCAGATGCTGCGTCATCTTGGTGTTCACAAGATGCGCTTGCTTACAAATAATCCTACAAAACGTGTTGGTCTTGAGGCTTACGGGCTCGAGATTGTAGAGAATGTGCCTATTGAGGTTGTTCCTAACAAGTACAACGAGCGTTATCTCAAGACAAAACGCGACCGCATGGGGCATACTTTGCATCTTAAGTAATTATAAAGTCCCAGTATGGAACGCACTAAAATAGTCAACGGTTGTATACAACGGCAATTTTAAGTGTCGCATTTCCTCGGCTTTCAATAACGACAGCGTTGAGAATTAAGAACGCGTAAAGGCTGGATTTAGACATAAATTTAATCAAAACCCTCTTGTGGTAAAATCTTTAGGGTTTTAATAAAAGGTATAACGGATGGTCTTTTGGGAGAAATCTCTCGATACCTATTCGTTATACCTTTTATTGTACTATAGGCTACACTTGGTCCATACAAGAGTGGTGAACATAAAAACAGTTGCCTTGTCACCTCCGTCTCTTCCATGTTTTTTCTCCTCGTTCTATCATTTTGCTTGCAAATTCTTCGTATAACTCGATTTTTATAATTAATTTTGCAAGAACTTATAAACGATAGATACTTGATATTATGGCAGAATTATCAAACCGCCTCAATCGTCTAGCTCCATCGGCAACACTTGCAATGTCGCAGAAGAGCAGCGAAATGAAGGCACAAGGCGTAGACGTGATCAACCTCAGTGTGGGCGAGCCCGACTTCAATACTCCCGACCACATCAAAGAAGCAGCCAAGAAGGCAATCGACGAGAACTTCTCAAGATACTCGCCGGTTCCTGGTTATATGGATCTGCGTAAGGCCATCGTAGCTAAACTCAAGAACGAGAACAACCTCGAATATACAACAAACGAGGTGCTTGTGTCTAATGGTGCAAAGCAGAGTGTATGCAACACTGTTATGGCTCTTGTAAACGATGGCGAGGAAGTTATCATCCCAGCACCTTACTGGGTTAGCTATCCACAGATGGTCAAGCTTGCGGGTGGTACACCAGTCATTGTTAATGCTGGCTTCGAGCAGGATTTCAAGATTACACCAGAGCAACTCGAAGCTGCTATCACCCCGAAGACACGTATGCTTATCCTTTGCTCGCCAAGCAATCCTACGGGTAGTGTTTATTCTAAGGAAGAGCTCGCAGGCTTGGCAGAGGTTATCAAAAGTCATGAGGGAATGTATGTGCTCGCCGACGAGATATACGAACACATTAATTATATAGGACGTCACGAGAGTATAGCACAGTTCCCAGGCATGAAGGAACGCGCTATTATCGTTAACGGAGTGTCAAAGGCATACGCAATGACAGGATGGCGTATCGGCTTTATCGCCGCGCCAGAGTGGATTGTTAAGGGATGCAACAAACTTCAGGGACAGTATACATCAGGTCCTTGCTCTGTAAGCCAGAAGGCAGCCGAGGCAGCCTATACAATGTCGCAAGATTGTGTTGAGACAATGCGTCAGGCTTTCGAGCGTCGTCGCGACCTTATCGTAGAACTTGCAAAGCAGATACCGGGTCTTGAGGTTAATAAGCCAGAAGGCGCTTTCTACCTCTTCCCTAAGTGCTCAAGCTTCTACGGCAAGACCGATGGTACACGCACAATAAACAATTCTACCGACCTTGCAATGTATCTCCTTGAGGAGGGACATGTGGCAACCGTAGGTGGTGATGCCTTTGGCGATCCAGAGTGTTTCCGTATGAGTTACGCCACAAGCGACGACAATATACGCGAAGCAATGCGCCGTATTAAGGAAACGTTGGCTAAATTGCAATAAAAATATGTTAAAGGTGGCTCTTTCATTCGATAATTTGTCTTTATTTGCTAACTTTGCCCTGAATAAGTAGCAAACCGCAAAATCGCGTGCTTAAACCACTCGCAATTAACCAAAACAACGGATAAATTTTTAACCATTAATAACTTATTAAATTCTACAAAAAATTATGGCAACTACACAAGCTAAAGCGAATCCTAAGAAGAAGTCTTCAGGATTCCAGGGTGTTAAAAATGCGTTCTTTATCATCCTTGTA
>ERZ1034973.1103-NODE-1103-length-16563-cov-19.372062_pt1 | contig 16563 bp, 15 predicted proteins | sample MGYA00520686_ERZ1034973 | MGnify/ENA primary metagenome ERZ1034973 (study PRJEB33766, sample SAMN09781775) | gut metagenome | biome: gut microbiome | host: Homo sapiens | place: Madagascar | study: EMG produced TPA metagenomics assembly of the PRJNA485056 data... | reverse complement strand
ATCATATTTTTTCTCCTTTGTAAAAGACGGGGATGCCGCACACCACCCGCACCACGTTGTCGGCCCGGGCGGCGAAGGCGTTGTTCACCTGCGCCAAAGCCAGCAGATAGCGGCCGGTATCGCCTGCATAGTCGGCCCCGCCGCTGAATACCTCGTTGGAGACAACGATCAGGTGTTCGCACTGGGCGGCCAGCGAATCCAGTCCGCGCAGGATGGCGGCCGCTGCGTTCTCTCCCGCCCCGGCGGGGTCGTAGAGCTCGTTGGCGGCAAGGTTGCCGAGGTCTTCGAGCAATGCCGTGCCCCGGGCGGGCAGACGCACCGCGTCCAGATGCAGGGGGCATTCCACGGTTTCAAACTGCTTGGCGGCCCGCATTTTGCGGTGTTTTTCCACCCGGGCGGCGCATTCGGCGTCCCACACCTGCATGGTGGCAAGATAATAACGCGGGAGCGCGGTTTTCAGCACAAGGCTTTCCGCATATTCGCTTTTGCCGCTGGCCGCACCGCCGATCACCAGCGTCAGCATTGGGGAGTATACGGCGTGATGCCGCCCTCCGTGAAGGAGTAGCACCCGCCGTACACGGCCAGCGCGATATCCCACAGAGGGATGGACGCCACCGCGCCGGTGCCTTCGCCCAGATGCAGGTTTGCCGTGATGAGGGGCGACTTGCCCAGGGCTTCCAGCACCAGCCGTGCGGCAGGCTCGGCCGAACAGTGGCTGGCGAACACCGCTTTTGCGGCCGCCGGGCAGAGGCGCACGGCGCACAGAGCAGCCACGCCGCTGATGAAGCCATCCATCAGCACGGGCACACCGGCCAGCGCACCGCCCAGAAAAACGCCGCACAGGCCCGCGATATCAAAACCGCCCAGCTTTGCCAGCACGTCCAACGGGTCTTCCGGGTCTGGTTCGTTGACAAGGATGCCCCGGCAGATGGCGTCCACCTTGCGGGCCAGCCCTTCGTCCGAAAGGCCCGCGCCGCGCCCGGTCATGAGCTCCACCGGCTGGCCCAGCAGCACCGCCGCCACCGCGCTGGAGGTGGTGGTGTTGCCAATGCCCATCTCGCCGGTGGCGATGAGCCGGTAGCCGTTGTCCGCCAGCTCCCGGGCAAGGGCAATGCCCGCCCCAATGGCCTGCACGGCCTGCGCCCGGCTCATGGCAGGGCCAACCGTAAAGTCTGCCGTGCCGGATGCAATGCGGCAGTTCCGCACGCCGGGCACCGGTTCGCCCGCGATGCCCATATCCACGGGCAGCACGTCGCAATGGGCGGTGCGGGCCATCTGGCAAACACTGGTGCGGCGCATGGCGAGGTTCTCAGCCACGGCACGGGTCACTTCCTGCCCGGTCTGGCTCACGCCCTGAGCCACCACGCCGTTGTCGGCGCAGAGCACCGCCACCACCCGGCGGGAGAAGTCGAGGTCGGCGCTGCCGGTGAGGGCGGCAGCGTCTTCCAGCATGGTCTCGAGGGCACCCAGCCCGCCCAGAGGTTTTGCAAGACCCATCCAGTGGGCGTGGGCCGCCGCCCGGGCGGCTTCGTCCGGGGGTGTGATGGAAGTGAGCAAGGTTTTCAATTCGGTTTCGGTCATTTTTGTTGTCCTTTTGTATAGCATTCTGCCGCCGCCACGAAGCGGCGGGGCAGGGGTGTGCCCGCCCAGTAAAAATGCGGGAAGCCCGCATAGAAATTCTCAGTTGCAAAGCCGCATTCCCACTGCATTTTTGCACTTTTGCAGGCAGTAAATGCAGTGCCGTTTGCGGTGGAATCCCAGTGGTGGAATTCGTGGATGGGCAGCTTTTCTCCCGCGCGGAACAGCAGGCTGTCCGCCTTTGCGGTGAGCGTCGCATACCCGAACCGCACCAGCCTGCCCACCCGGATGCCCTCGCCCGGCAGAACGCCTGCCATGGGCCAGTTCTGGCCATCTGTCCCTTCAAGGCTCTGCCCGAGGTAGAGAAAGCCGCCGCACTCGGCCACGGTGGGCAGACCGGCGTTTACAGCGGCCCGGATGGACGCGCGCATGGCTGCATTTTCGCTCAAAGCGTTTGCATATAGTTCCGGGTAGCCGCCGGGCAGGTACAGCCCGCCGATGCCTTCCGGCAGGGCGGCGTCGTGCACCGGGCTGAAAAATACAAGCTTTGCCCCGGCGTCCCGCAAAGCGTCCAGCGTTTCGGCATAGGTGAAGCAGAAGGCTTCGTCTTTTGCCACGGCGATGCGGGGAAGAAGGGAAGCCTTCCCCCAAGGAGGAAGCCTTTCGCTTTCCGGCTCCGGTTTCTCGGTCAGTTCGGCCAGCTTGTCCCAGTCCAGCACCAGGCTGTCTGCCAGCAGGGCGATCTTTTCCTGCAGGCCGGCAATTTCATCGGCGGTTTTCAGACCGAGATGGCGGCTCTCCACCACAGCTTCAGGCAGGTGGGGCAGATAGCCCAGAACCGGCAGACCGGTCTCGACCTCCAGCAGGGTTTTAAGCATGTTGTACAGCTTTTCGGAGCAGTTATTGAGCAGAATGCCTGCGAGATGGCTGTTTTTGCGGAAGTGCACCAAACCCTGAATTTGGGCCGCCAGCGTCACGCTGACCCCTTTGGGTTGCACCACCAGCAGCACCGGCAGGCCCAGCGTATCCGCCAGCTCCCAGGCGCTGGCCCGGGTGGTCAGGCCCTGCCCGTCGTAAAAGCCCATGGCTCCCTCGCACACGGCGGCACCATGCCCGGCGGCGTAGCGGGCATAAAGTGCCCGCACGGTGTCTTTGGTGGAAAGAAACAGGTCCAGATTGTGGCTTTCTACGCCGAGAGCCGAGCGGTGAAACATGGGGTCGATGTAGTCCGGCCCAGTTTTAAAGGCACAGGGGGCGGCCCCGCGCCGTTTCAGTGCTGCCAGCACCGCGCAGGTGACGGTGGTCTTGCCGCTGCCGGAAGACGGCGCGGCGATGAGAAATTGCATCATTTGCGTGTCCCTGTAATGAGGAAGGTGGGGTTGTTGGCCATGAGCAGGTGCAGGCGACCCGCCGGTTTTGTGCGGCTGACGGCAATCTGCGTCACCTCGGCGGTCAGGCCCCGGGCGGTCAGCGCGGCAATGGCGGCGCTCAAGGTCTCCAGTGCGATGGCCGAGATGCAGATGCGTGCCGCCGCGTTTTTGGTAAGCACCGCGTCCAGCACGGCCTCCATGCCGCCTTTCGTTCCGCCGATGAACACGGCGTCCGGGGCGGGCAGGCCGTCGAGAGCTTCCGGCGCTTTGCCTTCGATGAGGGTGAGGTTATAAGCACGGAATTTCTCCCGGTTTTTGCGGATGAGCGCACAGGCGTCCGGCTCGCACTCCACAGCGTACACGCGGCCTTTCGGGGCCGCAAGGGCCAATTCCACACTCACGCTGCCGGTGCCTGCGCCCACATCCCACAGGGTATCGGTGGGGGTCACCGCCAGTTTTGCCAGCGCGGCGGCACGCACCTCCTGCTTGGTCATGGGTACGTCGCCCCGGGTGAAGGCTTCATCCGGCCAGCCCTGTGAACGAAACGGCGGCAGATCGAAGTTTTCCACCAGCAGCACGCTGAGCGGTGCAAAACTCTGCCCGGCCAGTTCGGCGGCAGAGCCGTAGCGGATGGCTTCGGCTTCGGTGCCAAGGTTCTCGCCCACAACACCGTGGGCTGCGCCCATGCCGGCAGCGGTCAGCTTCTGGCAGAGGGTGGCGGGCGTCTCGGTGCCGCCGGTGAGGAAGAATACGGCCTTGTTCGTCATGCATTCTGCCACCGGGTCGCAGGCACAGCCGTGGGCCGAGATCAGCTTCCAGTCCTGCCAAGGGCGGCCCAGCGCTGCCGAGAGCAGCTGCACACTGGAAACACCGGGGTACACCCGGGCCGGGATGCCCAGCGCCCGCAGCGGCGTGAGCAGGCCGGATGCGCCGGAATAAAACCCGGTGTCGCCGCTGTAGAGCACGGCGGCGTCCTGCCCGGGGTTCTGCGCCAGCATTTCGAGGATGTCGGCAGGCTGGTAGAGGGCAAACTGCCGGGCGGTGCAGTCTGCGGGCAGACCCGCCAGCAGCCGTTTTGCGCCGAACACAAGGCCCGCGCCGCGCACGGCGGCCTGTGCCTGTGCGGAGAGGGCTTCCCATTTACCGCTGCCCATACCGATCAGTGTGACCATTGCAACATCTCCTGACAATGCGTGAATAATTCGTCCTCGGTCTCGCCGACCTCCGGCGGGCGGCGCAGCACCACCAGCTGTGCGCCGGTTTCGGCAGCGGCCTGCACCTTCTCGGCAAAGCCGCCGGCCGCGCCGCCGTCCTTGGTGACGAGATACCGGGTGTGGAAATGCTCCATCAAAGCAACATTCAGTGCGAGGCTGAACGGCCCCTGCATGGCGATGATGTTCCGGTGCGGGATCTGGGCTGCCTCGCAGGCGGCGATGCCTTCCGGCGTGGGCAGAACGCGGGGGTAGAGCCGGGCCGGGTCGAGGGACGCAAAAGCAGAAAGCTCCTTGGCACCGGTGGCCAGCAGCACATTGCCATCCTGTCCGGCAAGGTATTCTGCGGCCTGTGCCGCCGTCTCAAACACGGCGCAGCCCTCGGGCAGGGGACTCTGGGCCCGCAGCAGGCGGCGGTATTCCACGCCCGCCTGCGCCGCTGCCGCGCGGATGTTTTTGGTGGCATCCACCGCGTAAGGGTGGGTGGCGTCGATGCAGAGGTCTGCACCTGCCAGCAGCGCCGCCATGGCGTCCGGCTGCAGCCGCCCGGCGTGGACGGTGATGCCCGCCATCTCGCCCTGTTCCTCGGCACCCAGCGGCGTTGCCACGCAGACGGTCACTTTGGCACCCAGTGCGGCCAGCTTCTGGGAGAAACGGCGGCCCTCGGTGGTGCCGCTGAACACGACCGCCTTCACTTGCGGTACCCCCGAGGCGTGATCATCCAGCCCGAGACCGCGCGGGTGGCTGCGTTGCCGATGTACACGGTGGTGAACATATCCACCGGGGTGTTTTCCAGCTCGGCCAGGGTCAGCACACAGCTGGTCTGGCCTTCGCGGCCGATGTTGCGCACAAGGCCGCAGACCGTGTCCGGGCCCTTGCCGTTAGCGCGCAGAATGCGCACCGCCTTCTGCAGGTAGTCCGGGCGGCCCTTGGAGGAAGGGTTGTACAGCGCCACGCAGAAATCACCCATGGCCGCGCAGGCCAGCCGCTTTTCAATGACCTCCCACGGGGTGAGCCGGTCGGAAAGGGAAATGACGCAGAAATCATGGGCCAGCGGTGCACCCAGCACGGCTCCGCCGCTGAGGGCGGCGGTCAGGCCGGGCACGACCTCTATGGTCACGTCCGGGTATTCTTCGGCCAGCTCCAGCAGCGGGCTGGCCATGCCGTAAACGCCCGCGTCGCCGCTGCACACCAGCGCCACCCGTTTGCCGGTGCTGGCCTTTTCCAGCGCCCAGCGGCAGCGGTCGATCTCCTTCGTCATGCCGGTGGAATAGTATTCCTCGCAGGGGAACTCCGGCTCGATCAGGTCGAGATACAGCTTGTAGCCGCAGATGGCGTCCACGCTTTCGAGAACATTGTGGGCTTCCTGGGTCATATAGTAAGGGTCGCCCGGGCCGATGCCGACCGCATAGACGACGCTTTCCGGCTGGTCGATCTCAAATTCCATCGGGTCAAACATTCTGCCACCTCCAATCCGGGGCAAAGGGCCGCACTGCCAGCGCAAAGGTCACGCCGGTGCGGGCGTATTTGTGAAAAACGAGCGGCCCGCCTGCGGCCAACACTGCTGAGCGCTCGCAGACATTGTCCACACCGGTGACGCTCTGCACAAAGGCAGAGGGCGTAAAACTGCCGGGCGCGGCGCGCAGGGCTTCGGCGGGGAAGAACTCCACCGGCCAGCCGTGATTTTGGCAGAAGGCGAATAAGCCCGCTTCGTTTTGTTTCAGGTCGATGCTGGCCGCCGCCGTGATGCACTGCAGGGCCAGCCGGTTTGCGGCACAAAAGGCCGCGAAAGCTTCTTCCAGCGTGCCGGCGCTGGTGCCGCGTCTGCAGCCTACGCCCAGCACCCCGATGCGGGGCACCAGATGCAAGGCATCCCCCGCCGGGCAGAGGGTGAGGGCAAAGTCCGGGGCATCTGCGCTCTCGGTCAGGCCCGCAGGCGGCGTGCCCGCAATGGGCCAATCGGAGGTAAAATGCACCTCTCTGCCCGCCAGCAATGCGCCGCTGACAAGCTTGATGCGCTCCGGCTCCAGCACAGCACAGTTCTGGTGCTTGGCCCATTCGTCCACCGCAAACACGCCGTTTGCATCGGTAGCCGTGGTGATGACCGGCACCGCGCCGCACACAGCCGCCAGCGCCCGGGCCAGGTTGTTGGCACCGCCGAGGTGGCCTGAGAGGATGGGCACCGCAAAATGCCCGCACTCGTCCAGCACCACCACGGCGGGGTCCGACGCCTTGCTCTGGCAGTGGGGGGCAATGGCCCGCACCGCGATGCCAACAGCGCCCACAAAAATCAGAGCGTCACTCCCGGCAAACTGCCGGGCTGTCCAGTCGGCAAGGCCGACCTGCCCGGGCGCATGGCCGCAGCGGGCCACGCTGCCGGGGTATGCTGCCGCCAGTTTTTGGGCCAGCGCAAGGCCCTTTGCCGTAAAGGCAAGGTAAGCCCGGGTCACTGGTCGGTCCCCTTGCGGAACGCGGTGGTGAAGGCCGGGTCGTAGAGCTTGCTGCGCTCGTAATTCTGGCCCAGGAAGCCGCCCACCACGATGAGGGCCGTCTTGGTGATGTGTGCCGCATGGACGCTCTCGGCCAGCGTGCCCACGGTGCAGCGAACGGTCTTCTGTTCCGGCCAGGTGGCTTTGTACACCACCGCTGCCGGGGTCTCTGCCGTGTAGGCACCACCTGCAAGCAAGGCTTCCTGCACCTTGTCCACCAGACCGATGGAGAGGAAGATGACCATGGTGGCCCCGTGTGAAGCAAGGCTTGCCAGCTTTTCCTTTTCCGGCACCGGGGTGCGGCCCTCCATGCGGGTGATGATGACGGTCTGGCTGACAGTGGGCAGGGTGTACTCGGCGTTCAGCGCCGCTGCCGCGCCGCAGAAGCTGGAAACGCCTGGCGTGTCATCGTAGGGGATGCCCTCGGCGTCCAGCACGTCCATCTGCTCCCGGATGGCTCCATAAAGGCAGGGGTCGCCGGTGTGCAGGCGCACGGTGGTCTTGTCGGCAGCTTCCATCCGGCGCATCACATCCAGAACCTGCTCGAGAGTCATCTCGGCGCTGTTGTAAATTGCACAGCCCGCTTTGGCAAGGCCAAGCAGGGCCGGGTTCACGAGACTGCCCGCATAGATGATGCAGTCGGCGGCCTGCAGCAGGGCTGCGCCGCGCTGGGTGATGAGGTCCGGTGCACCGGGGCCTGCGCCAACAAAATGTACCATAGCGTTACTCCTTTACCAGAACGGTGGAAAAATAGCCCGCCGATTCTTCCGGCCGGGCAGCGGAAAGGTCGGGCCAGACGGCTTCGTCCGGCAGGCCGCAATTGCACACAAGGGCACTGTTTTCAAGTTTTTTCGCCTGCTGCAGGGCAGCAAGTAAAGCGGGCAGCTGGCGGCCGGTCTTCATCAGGACTTTGGTACCGGGCGTTTCCAGCACGCGGTCTGCCCAGCCGCCGGGCGCAATGGTGAGCGGGGCATCCATTCCGCCGGTGAGGGGAACGTTCAGACGCGCCGCCGCCGCGCAGAAGCTGGGCACACCCGCCGCCATGGCGGTGGCATAGCCTGCGGCCTGCAAAATCTCCTGCAGATACCCGAAGGTGGCGTAGATGGACACATCACCGAGGTTCAGCATGGCAACGTCCTGCCCGGCATCCAGAAAAGGCCGCACGGCCTGCGCCGCCTGCCGGTGAGATGCCGCCAGCACCGCCGGGTCACGGCTCATGGCAAAGTGCAGGGGAACGATGGCCTTGCCGTCCAGTGCATCACCCAATGCCCGGCGGGCGATGTCCAGCGCCAGCATCTGGCCGGAGGATGTCTGCGGCGCGGCCAGCACCGGGCAGCTTTGAATGAGCCGCACCGCCTGCAGAGTGAGCAGTTCCGGGTCGCCGGGGCCCACACTGACGCCGTAAAAGATGCCTTTCAGTTCTGCCATTCTTCCATCAGCTCCTTTGCGGTTTCGGTCTCGCCCAGCGGGCCGTGCTGGTTCGAGAACAGCACGGCACCCACCCGGAAGCCCCCGCCTGCCCGGCGGTCGAGGTGCATCTGAATGGCGGCAAGGATGCTTTCCAGCACCGGGGTGCGCAGGTTTGCACCGTCCAGAATGTCAAGGCAGGCGTCGGTAGTGGCGGCGTCCATTAGGGCGGCGCACACTTCGCGGGCAGCGCCGCACAGCGCCGCGTGGGCGCAGAACACCTCGGCGCGGCCATCGGCGGTGTGGGAATGGGTGTTCATGACGCCCGCCGCCAGCTTGACCAGCTTGCCGATGTGGCCCACGAGAAGCACTTCTTCAAAGTTTGCCGTGGCGGCCATATCCAGCGTGTCACCGATAAAGTTGGAGGTTTTGACTACCGGGAACCGCTCAAACTGCGGCAGGGCGCTGGCCAGATAGTCCAGCCCGTAGTTGCCCGGGGCCAGCACCAGCCGCCGTGGGCCGTCTGTGTTTTTGGCACGCAGAGCGGCCTGATTCATTTCCAGCTGGATGGTGTCCAGAATGGCCTGCTGGCTCATGGGCTCCACGATACCGCTGGTGCCCAGCACGGAAAGCCCGCCCTCCACCCCGATGTGGGGGTTGAAGGTGCGCTTTGCCGTCTCGGCCCCGCCCTCAATGGAGATGGTCACGGCAAAGCCGCCTGTGTAGGCCGCGTTCTCGGCCTCCCGTTCCAGCGCTTCGGCGATCATCTGGCGGGGCACATGGTTGATGGCGGCTTCGCCCACGGGCTGGTCAAGGCCGGGCTTCGTCACCCGGCCAACGCCCGCACCGCCGAAGATGCGCACGCCGGGCGTGTCCGGCTCCAGCACCACCGATGCAATGACCGGCAGGCCGGTGGTCACATCTACATCGTCGCCGCCGTCCTTGCGAATGGCACATTCTGCGCCGGTGTCCGTTTTGCGGCAGAAGATGGGTGCCACCTCCACCACGATGCCTTTCGGTGTGCGCAGAGCCACCGTCTCCGGTGCATGGCCGGTGAGCAGCAGCCGGGCCGCGCCCGCCGCACCCAGGGCCGCACAGGTGCCGGTGGTGTAGCCGCAGCGCAGCAGCTTCTGCCCGCTGCGGACGTAATGCTCAAATTGCGGCCCAGCCGGGTTGGCTTCCGGCTTTGGCGGCTCCGGTGCGCCGTATAGAGCAGCGTACTGTTCTTCCGTCAGGCCATACAGCGCCCGGATGTTCTCCGGCGCAAAGGCAGCATCCGGCGTCAGCACGCCGGACACCCCGGCAGGGGAGACGCACACCACCGCGTCGGCAATCTTCTGCGCCAGTTCCAGCTCATGCAGGCTCAGCACCACGGCGAGATGCTCACCATGGGCCAGCTCTTTTAAAATGGTCAGCAGCTCGATCTTGCCCTTGATGTCCAGAAAAGACGTGGGCTCGTCCAATAAAATCACCTGCGGCTGCTGGCACAGGGCCCGGGCCAGCAGAACGCGCTGGCGCTGGCCGTCGCTGATGCGGTTGAAATCCCGGTCGGCGAGATGGGCTGCACCCACCCGTTCCAGTGCGCTGTGCGCCTGCCGTTTGTCTTCGGCCGAGAGGATGCCCAGCCGCCCGGTGTAGGGGTAGCGGCCCGCCGCAGCAAAGTCAAAGCAGGTGGTCAGCTCCATGCGGCGGCTGTGCGGTGCCATCAGGGCAAGCTTCTGGGCCCGTTGGGTGCCGGTATAGTCGGAAAGGTTCTTTTCGTCCAGCAGCACCGCGCCGCCCATGGGGTCCAGCTGGCCCGCCAGCGTGCGCAGCAATGTGGATTTGCCCGCGCCGTTGGGCCCGATGAGGGTCAAAATCTGGCCGGGCTGCACCCCCAGCGCAATGCCGGAGAGAAGCGGCGTTTTGCCGTAGCCGATGGCAAGGTCATTTGCCGTGCAGAGAAAGGTCTCGTTCATCGTGCACCCTCCTGATTGCGCCGCACCAGCAGTCCGATGACCACCGGCGCGCCGAACACTGCCGTCACCGAGCTGATGGACAGCTCGGTGGGCGCAAACAGACTGCGGGCCAAAAGGTCACAGAACAAACAGAACGCCGCCCCGCCCAGGCAGCACCCGGGCAGCACATGCAGCGGCTTTGCACTGCCCAGCAATTGCTTGACGAGGTGCGGCACCGCGATGCCCACGAAGGAGATGGGCCCGGCAAAGGCAGTGACACAGGCCGCCAGCAGGCTGGAAAGCAGCACCAGTGCCGCCGAGAACGGCTTGACGTTCACACCCACGCTGCGGGCGTATTCTTCCCCCATCTGGTAGGCGGCCATGGGTTTGGACAGCAGAAAGGAAGCCGCCAGCGCAGGCAGGGCCACCAGCGCCGCTGCCCGGACGTTGGCCCAGGTCATGCCGGAAAAGCTGCCCTGCGACCAGTTGTGCAGGTTGACGATGTTGGAGTCCTGTGCAAAGGCCACCACGATGTCCGTGATGGCCGAGCAGATGTAGCCGATCATGACGCCGCAGATGACGAGGATGCTCATGCGCTGCACCCGCCGCGCCACCGCCAGCACAAAGGCCATGGCGGCCATAGCGCCCACGAAGGCGGCGACGATGAGCGTTACCGAACCGGTGAGCATCCCGCGATTGAGGAAAACCACCATGGTCAGCGCCACGGCCAGCTTGGCCCCGCTGGAAATGCCCATGACGAAGGGCCCGGCGATGGGGTTTGCAAAGAAGGCCTGCAGCAGGTAGCCCGCCGCGCTGAGGGCCGCACCCAGCAGCGCCGCCATCACCGCGCGCGGCAGACGCAGCTGCAGAATGATGTTCATGGAAAGCGTGTCCTGCCCCTTGCCCAGAAGTGCCGCCAGCACTGCGCCCGGCGCGAGGGACACACTGCCCCAGAACAGGTTCAGCGCAAACAGCACAGCCAGCGCCGCCGCAAGGGCAAGATAGGAGACAGCAAGGCGTCGGGTACGGGTCATAGACATTCCTTTCGGTAAAATAAAACTTGATTATCACAGAACGCGTGACGGTGCGCCCTCATCCGGCGCATTCGCGCCACCTTCTCCCGACCGGGGGAAGGCAGAAAACGTCAGGCAACATGGGTGAGGAATTTCAGGGTATCGGCATCGGGTGTGCCCTCGGTGAACACCTTATTCATGTCAAGGATGAGGTCAGCAAGCTCCATGCTCTGCTGGAACAGGCTTTGGCTCGTGCACCACACCTGCCCGTTCTGCACGGCCTTGAACTCGCTGAGCAGCGGGAACTTTTCGGTCAGCTGGCTCACGGATGCAATGGTGCCCTCGATGGCGCTGTTGTAGATGAGCACGTCGGCGTCCTTTGCACCGGCGTAGAAATCCTCCAGCGGCAGGTTCATGGTGGCAAGGCTGTTGCCGTTGTCGGTGAGGTCCGAAAAGACGTAGGCCCCGCCGGCCATCTCGATCATTTTGGCCACATAGTCGCTGCCTTTGCGCACGGTGGCGAGGTTGTTGGAGCTGAGGGAGAAGAACGCGCAGCTCTTGCCGGTGGGCTCCTGCTCCAAAAGCGGTGCAATGGCGGCTTCCTGCGCGGCAAACACCTGCTCGGCCTGTTCCTCTTTGCCCAGCAGGATGCCGTACAGCTTGATCCACTCCATGCGCTCAAGCGGGCCGCTCTCGTAGCTGGAACGCTCCACCAGCACCGGGATGCCGAAATGCTCCAGCTGCTCCTTCACTTCGGGGGTGTGCAGGATCATGGTGTTCTGGATGGCAAGGCTGCAGTTCGCGGCCAAAATTTGTTCGTAGTCCGGGGCGCTGTACTTGCCCGCGTAGGCGATGCGGCCTTCTTCCATGGCCTGCTTTGCTTCGGGCAGATACCAGCCTTCGGCCCGGGTACCGGAGAGGGTCACGCTGTCCAGCGCGTCCAGATGCAAAATCAGGTCCATCACCGAGGTGGAGACAAGGTAGATGTTCTCCACCGGCTGGCGCAGCACGGTCACGTCGGCGGGCAGGTCGTCCACTTCGGCGGCATCCTGCGGCACAACGAGAAATTTCTGGCCGGAATCCGGGATGCTCACCATGGTATAGCCGCCTTCATAGCAGTCCGCCGTGAACTGCTGTGCATAGTCCAGCTGGTAATGGTGAGAGAAAACAAGACTTTCTGTATTCGCAGGCTCCGTCTTGCTGCTGCAGCCGGAAAGCGCCAGCGCCGCCGCCGGAATGAGCTTTAGAAATTGGTTTCGGGTGATTTTCATGTTACTTCAAACTTGCCGAATCAAAGGTCAGCGTGTACTCGATCTCATGGGGGGTGCTCATGGCCACGGTGTCGGCAGTCACGTTCAGCGCGGTGTCCAGTGCGGCCACGGGGATCTCAAAGGTGGAGTTGCCCTCGGTGTTGGTGGGCAGATACTTCTCGCCGTCCACGATCATATAATCGTAGTTGGGGCTGCTCCACACGATGGTGGCGGTCATCTTGCCGTCTGCCACGGTCAGGGCGGCGGGGCTTTCCACGGTGGCGCGGCCGGAGCCGCCCTCCAAGGTCACCTCGCAGGTGTAGCTGCCGTCAGCAGGGGCTTCGCCAGAAGCCTGCTCAACTGCATCGCGCACACTGACAATATGGTCATACCACTTGCCCTTTTTGCCCAGGATGGCAAGGTCAAAGTCGGTATCCAGAGCAGACACCGGGATGTCGAAGCCATACACTTCCTCGGAAGTGCCGTCGGAGTAGGTGACGGTGTCGGTGGTGGGCTGCAGCCAGTCAGCCTCGTTGGCTTCGGCTTCGGCGGCCTTGCCCAGATACAGGTTGACGATATTCTTGGAAACCAGACTGACGTGGAAGGTCATCTGGCCGTTTTCCACGGTCAGGGTGCCTTTGCCGTCGCAGGCTTCGTTGGCATGGAACATGGAGCTGTCGGTCTCGAACGCGGCGGTGTACACGCCGTCCGGCAGGGCAGCAGTCTCAGCCACAGAAGCAGCCGAGGACGCAGCTTCGGAGCTGGCGGCACTGGACGCCGCAGAGGAAGCAGCAGAAGAAGCGCCGCAGCCTGCCAGCAGGCTCAGCGCCAGAGAAGCGGTCACAACACAGGAAAAAATGCGTTTCATGAGAAATACCTCTACATTATAAAGAATTGGATTTTATTATAGCATGATTCTAAGAAAAAATGAACCCTCTCCATCGGGCTCCGCAGCGGCGGCAGCGAGACGGAGAGGGTTCGGGAAAATTAGCCCTTCAGGGAGTCAATGGCAGCCTTGGTGTGAGCGATGTACAGGCTCTGGATGTCCTCGATCTCGCCCAGACCGGCGATCTGGCAGTCGATGCTGTCAAATGCGCCGGAAGCGGTGAACTGGCTCAGCCAGGAATCCTCGTCGGAACCGGCCATATCGTTGTTGGCATGGTCACCTGCAACGACCATCAGCGGGCGCAGAACGACCTTGGTGTAGCCTGCAGCCTTCACGGCCTCGATGACGTTCTCGCAGGCGGTCTCCTCGGGCTCACCCTCAACGGTGCCGATGAACACATTGTCGTAGCCCAGGGTCTGCATGGTGGTCTGCATCTGACTGTAGCTCACCTTTGCGGTGTGAGAGGTGCCGTGGCCCATGAAGACGAAGGCGACCTTGTCCTCAGCAGCGGCGCTCAGGCTGTCGTAACCGGCTTCCTTCACGGCAGCAGCGGTGACGGCCTTGGCGACGTCTTCCTTATCCTGGTTGATGACGGTGGCATCAGAGCCGACCTCGCCCAGCAGGGGCTCAGCCACGGCGACGGTCTCGAACTTGTCACGGTAGGAGTCGATCATCTCCATCATCTCGTCGTACTCCGCGCCGTGCATCAGATGGGTGGGCTGGACGACCAGGTTCTTCACGCCGTTTGCCACAGCGCGGTCCATGGCCTGCTGCATGTTGTCGATCTTCTCGCCGTCACGGGCCTGCACATGGTTGATGATGATCTGTGCGGTGAAGGCGCGGCGCACGGACCAATCCGGGTAAGCTTCCTGCAGAGCATCCTCGATGCCCTTGATGTCCTTCACGCGGCTGTCGTTGAAGGAGGTGCCGAAGGAGACCACCAGCAGTTCGTTCTCGCCGATGTTGTCCTCGTTGCGGGCGTCATCCTTGGAAGCATCGCCGGTGTCACGGCCAAAGTAGTCGGGGTCGGCGTTCTCGCCCTCGACCAGCTCCTTCTGGGTGTCGGTCAGGGCATCCCAGGCAGCCTTGGCGGCCTCGCACTGGGCGTCGGTGTCATCGTTGCGCTCCTGCACATAGATGGCGTCGATCAGGTCTGCCACGTTCTTTGCGGCCATTTCGTCAGCCTCCTCGCTGCTCACTTCGCTGGAAGCAGCGGACGCGGCGGTGCTGGTGCTGGAAGCGGTGCTGGATGCAGCGCCGCCGCAGCCGGTGAGCACACCGGCGCACAGGGCCAGAGCCGTGACGGCTGCCGCCAGCTTCTTGTTTTCGATCTTTCTCATTGTGTGTCTTTTCCTTTCCTGTGGAATGAATTGCGGGCTGAACCGAACAAAGGGTACAGGAAAGAGAGATGAAAAAAGGGCCCTTTCGTCCTGCGAATGGCATGACAAAAAGGCCCTTGCGGTTCAGAGCTTTTTTGGTACAACCAATTCCTCGTGATCTGGAGCTTTCGCCCCCGTACCAACAGCAGGCAGGTTTCCTGGCTGAAAGATCGCCGCCCGGCGCCGCCTTCTCAGAGCAAAGCTCCAATGGCTGGTGCAAAGCACCCTGACGCGGGCTCCCTTATCACAGTGACGAGATCGTGCGGGATTTGCACCCGCTTCCCTTTTACCCTTCCCGCCGCGCAAAGGCGGCAGAAGGCACCTGCTGTTTTTCTGTTCAGTTCGCAGGACAGTATAGCATACCGCAGCGGGAAATGCAAGAAAATGGGCGGCATCCCGGTACTTTTCCTTATAAATGGCGAAAAGAAGGCTGTGTTTTGTATAAAATCCCGCCGGGCACCCCACACTAACCCCGGAAGCAATGCGTACACAACACGACAGATGGGAGCGAAGAAAATGGAGCAGATCAAACGATTTTTGCGCGGCAAAGGCTTTGCGCTGGCGCTTCTGGCCTGCCTGGTGGCGGCAGGCGCGGCGGGGGTCTGGGCGGTGCGCGCCGTCCGGGATGAACTGGAAAAAAGCTATGAAGAACTGACACGGCCGGAGGTGTCTTCCGCCCCGCAGGCCGCCGTGCCGGATACCGATTTAAAAGTGGAGGATGAACCATGGCAGGATGTTACCGAAGCAGCAAACAGCGTGGCCGGTGTGCCCAAAGCGGAGAGTGGGGCCGTATCCTCTGGTTCGTCTTCTGGGGCGGTGTCTGGTGCTGGTTCTGTGCGCGAACCCTCCGCACTGCAAGGCTCCTCTGCGCCTGCCAGCAGCTCGGCAGCGCCTGCCTGCGCGCAGCCGGTCACGGGCCGTGTGCTCAACGCCTGCAGCGGCGATGAGCTGGTCTACAACAAGACGCTGGGCGACTGGCGCACCCACAACGGCGTGGACTATGCCTGCGCCCAGGATGCGGCAGTGTCTGCCCCGGTGAACGGCAAGGTGACCGCCGTGGAGACGGATGGCCGCTGGGGCGGCGTGGTGAGCATCGAGGACGGGGAAGGCCGCGTCTGGCGGGTGTGCGGCACGGCGGATGTGCAGGTGAAGGCCGGTGACACCGTGTCCACGGGCCAGACGCTGGGCCGCGCGGGGAACATCCCGAACGAATGCACCGAGGAGACCCATGTGCATCTGGAAGTGCTGGAAGGGGACAAGTACCTCGACCCGGCAAAGCTCATCGGATAAAGCATCAGAAAAGGCGGCAGGGCGAAACGGCTCTGCCGCCTTTTGCGCTGTCTGCAGCCCAAAAATCCATTCTTTCCCGGCGGGGCTGCATTGCTTTTGCGGGACGGTTCTGGTATGATATATACGTAGAACTAGGCGTTTTGGGAGGAAATCAGATGGCGAAGGTGTTGATCGTAGGTGCCGGTGCGGCGGGACTGATGGCGGCGGGTGCCGCCGTGCGGCAGGGGCATCAGGTGACGGTGCTGGAGCACATGGATAAGCCCGGCCAGAAAATTCTGGTCACTGGCAAGGGCCGCTGCAACGTGACCAACGATTGCCCGGCGGAGGAATTTCTGCGGCATGTGCGCACGAACCCGCGGTTTCTGTTTTCCTCGCTGGGGTCTTTCCCGCCGGCAAAGACCATGGAGCTGTTCGAAGGCCTCGGCGTGGAGCTGAAGGTGGAACGCGGCCGCCGGGTGTTCCCGGTGTCGGACAAGGCAGAAGAAATCCGGCAGGCCCTTTTGCGCTACGCGCAGGATGCGGAACTTGTACATGACGGCGCGAAAAAGCTGCTGCTGGAAGAAGTGACGCCGGAACCGGAAGCGGCCCCTGCCGCGCCGGAAAACCCGCGCCATCCCAAAAAGAAAAAGGCTGGCCCGGCGCTGCGGTGCATCGGCGTGCGGGGCACCTCGGGCCGGGAATACCGGGCCGACGCGGTGCTGGTGGCCACCGGCGGCGTGAGCTACCCCACCACCGGCTCCACCGGCGACGGCT
>ERZ1034973.1101-NODE-1101-length-16619-cov-27.408959_pt1 | contig 16619 bp, 23 predicted proteins | sample MGYA00520686_ERZ1034973 | MGnify/ENA primary metagenome ERZ1034973 (study PRJEB33766, sample SAMN09781775) | gut metagenome | biome: gut microbiome | host: Homo sapiens | place: Madagascar | study: EMG produced TPA metagenomics assembly of the PRJNA485056 data... | reverse complement strand
CTACCACCATTTTGATAGTAGCTAACGATTTTATTCATGAACTTATTAGTGTCAGTTTCTTCCGTAATCAAATGGTTTCTATTAGCCTCATTCATTGCTTCAAAGGCTAATGCTTGAATTTCACTTGAACGTGTCATAGCATCATTAATAATCCCATTTCGATCCACATACTTCTGATTAATCTCATCATTTTGTCTTTGATATTCAGTTTTGAGCATATCGTATAATTCTTGCGAACTCATTCCTGCATCTTCAAACTGTTGTTCTGTATAAGTAGAGTATTTTTCTAATTTTGCTTGATAGTCGGCTTCGGCTAATCTTAACTCTTCATCTCTAGCGTCTTTAGCAAGTTGTGCTAAATTATTAAATGAAGATTGTTGTTCCTCATAACTTGATGAAGCAAAATCTTTGAATTGTTTATCTAAATCGCCATAGTGAGTTTGATATTCAGCACGTTCAAATTGAAGTCCTGTACCTAATAATACTTGTGCATTATCAAAATACTGATTATAGTTTTCAAGTCTTTTTTCTTGCCAAAATGAATCAGATGCATATTGATCTTCAAGACTCATTTCTAAATCACTCAATGTTTTTTCATAACCTTGATTTTCAATGCTAATCTTTTCATCCCAATTGCTATTAACTGCTTCAATTTCACGTTCCATTTGACGTTTTAAGGCTTCATATTTAGCATTATCTTTCTCTTTAGCAATGGCCAATTCAGTTTCATATTTTGCTTCAACTAATTCCTGAGAGCGTAGTTTATTATTTGTCAATTCTTCTATTACTTGATTATGATGACTTTGCAATGAACTTAAACTTGATTGATATTCCTCATCAGTTAGTTTGCGATTTTCTGAAATTGCTAATTTAGTAATATCTAAAACTCTTCCTGCGAAATCTTCAAGTTCTTTTCCTAAATCAGATACTTTATTTGTTGCTTCTTCTACACCTTTACCAAACTCACGATAATATTCCGAGAAAGAAGAAACACCTTCACTACTCCATTTACCCACTTCATAAATGGTTTCAAATGTCTTTTTAAGAACTGCTCCACCACCAACGACTGCTGCAACTGCTACACCACCTGCAAATAATGGTGATAATCCAGATGTTAAGTTGCTAAGTGCGCCTAAAACTCCACCTGATCCAGTGATAACACTAGACATATCTGCAAACATAGTAATAGCTTTACTGATACCTAGACATACATTACCTAGAATTCCTGCAATTGGTGAAATAGCAGCAACAAATAATCCCATAGTAATAATAGTTTGTTGGCTTTCACTATCTAAACTATTAAATTTGTCTACCCACTCACCGATTTTTTCAACGATAGTTAAAACGGTAGGTAATAATTTTTCACCAATTGAAATTGCCATTTCTGAAATTTTACTTTTCATGCCTTCAATTTGATTAGCGGCAGAAGAACGCATTGTCTCAGCCATTTCAGCAGATGCATTCTCACTATCTGCAATTGCATTGGCTAATTTATTAAAATCTTCTTCACCTGCATTAACGATGGCTAGTAATCCTGCCATGTTTAATTTACCTGCAATAGTTGTAGCAAGTTCTGCTTGTTGCACTTCATCTAAATTAGAAAATGCTTGTCTCAGATCCCCTAATACTTCAATAAATGGTTTAGCAGTTCCATCAGAATTTGTTAAAGATATATTGTATTCTTCCATAGCTGCTGCACAGTCAGCAGTTGGTTTAGCTAAGTTTGCAAGGATAGATTTAAGTTTGTTACCTGACTCTGAGGATTTGATCGTTTGGTATTAACCGTAGGCTCTTTATCCTACGCTCTATGTATTTCTACACAGTTTGGACTATATCTTTACCCTCAACTTTACTTGTTAGGGTATCACCTGTTCGTGGGTGTTTCACCATGCAATATAAATTGTTTAGGTTAATCCACCTAGTCTCTACACCTTTCAATGGTTTCCCAATTGACTTGGTTCGGTATTGTCATATTATTTAAAATAACTTAGAGTTTCACCGAATTTAAGTGATTATTGACATGAATTTCTTCATGAAAGGGCATCAAGTTTACCCGCATTCAATTATGTTATCGTTAAGCTCTTTATCTTAACTTCTACATGTTTCCATGCAGTTCAGACTATCTTATCACCCTATAATTAGGGTGCTTGGCGCTCTTGTCCATTTCACCATATGTTCTTACACTTAGGTTACTTTGATTAGTCGTTGCACGTTCTATGAGTTTCCTCAATAGCTTCGCTCATGATTACCATATCAAAAGACTTAGGCTTCCCATGAATTCACCAAGTTTAAGCGATACTATTTCTAGTAAAGTGGCCTAATTTTTAAGCCATTAATCCTAATGCTAAACTTACCTCTGACACATTATATCCCATAGCTCCTGCTAACGGTGCTACGTTTTTGAATGCTTCACCTAACATTTCAACTGTTGTATTTGATGATGCACTTGTTTTCGCTAAAACGTCACAAAAACTTGACGCATCTTCGGCTTTTAATCCGAATGCTGTTAAGGAATCCGTCACAATATCCAATTATGTTATCGTAAAGGTTTTTTATCCTCTACTTCTTATGGTTTCCCATAAGTTCAGCATACATCTTCATCTTCAGCTTTATCTGGTCAGATGTCGGTCACTCTTGGAAATATTTTAGTCTATATTTAATATTAAATATAGGATCAATTTCTATGCGTTACGATGGTCAAGACGCTTTAATTTCTTGACTTATCTCGATGTTAGCATGACTAATAAATTTATCAGTTTTAGCCTTCTTCGATATTGACCGATATTTTTAGAATAGCATTTCTGCTAAACTGTCCAATTATTTAGACGCTAATGACAATTCCATTCCTGCAGCAGTAGCAAGGTTTAATACGGCAGGGAGTCCAGTCATTGACTGATTTGCGTCCCAACCTGCTAGCTTTAATGTTACCCTAGAGGCTCTTTATCCTCTAGCTCTTGTATTTTCATACAAGTTCGGACTATATCATCACCCACGACTTTACGTTTGGGTGTCATGCGCTCTTGTCCATTTCGCCATATAATACATATATTACTTAGGTTACTCTGATTAGTCTCTGAACGTTCCGATAGTTTCCTAGTCGGCTTCGCTTATGGTTGACATATTCTACTACTAGAACTTAGTGTCCCATAAATTCACATGATGTTTTTTGAATAGTGTTTCCACTAAACCGTCCCTAGCTTTTAAGACATGTAATACAATGCATCTGCTGCTTCTTTTGCTGTAAACTCAGTAGTCGCTCCCATTTCCCTAGCCTTCTCTGTTAATGCTTCAAGTTCATCACTTGTTGCACCACTTACAGCTTGAACATTCTTCATTGACTGGTCAAAATCCATTGCAGCTTTAACAGCATAAGTTCCAAATCCAGTGATTGCTAATGATAGTGGAGCTGTTGCAGAAGAAATACCTTTGAGTGTATTCCCCATTGACTCAAATTTTTTCGCCATATTGTCTAATGGCATACGTTTCATTGCTATTTCTAATTCTTGTAATTCTTTATTAGCTGAATTTAAAGCTCTCTCAGTTTGTTCCACACCTCTACGCATATTGTTATAATGTGTAGTTGCACTTTCGACAGCTTTATTAGCTTTCTCCATTTCTTCTGCTGTAGTTTCTGTACTATTGGCTAATTCAGCTTGTTTAGCTTTTGCATTACTTAAACGTGTACTAGCATCTTTTAATTTAGTGTTATATGCCTGTAATTGTGTCTGCAATCCATTAATCTTCGTTTTAGTAAGATCAACTTTAGTAGCCATATTCTGCATATCTTTATTAAAGTTACCAGTATTTGTATCTACCGACTTCATTTGAGAATCAAGGTTTTTTAATTCCTTCTTCAATTCGGTAATTTGCTTAGTGGCATTACTACCCTCTATTCCCAATTTGACTGTCAAATCGATGCTCATAGTTTATCACATCCTTTTTTTATATTAATAGACAAAAAAAGAGTAGCGAAAAGGCTACTCGTCATATTCGTCATAATCATCTGCTCTACCATAAGAAAAGGAGATTGAAGATTGATGTGATTGATCCTGTTTATTATTCTTTTTATTGTTAATGTTTACATATGTAATGATAAAGTCTAAGCAATCTCTGAGTGTCAACAATTCAAATTGTTCTAATGTTCCCCCACATTGCATGAAATTGTATCTTAGTGTGTTTAAATCAAGTTCATTACCTGATTTACCGTTGCTTACTTTCCCTCATCTTTTACAGTTGGATTAAGGTCTTCTAAACACGCAGTCAATTTCGCAATTAATTCATCAGAGTATTTGAAGAAGTTTACATCATTTGCATCAAACCATTCACTTCCGACTGGACGTTTTTCCCCTCTTCTATGCAGACAGTTTCCAATAAAAATTACTGAAATAGTCATTTCCCCTTGTGGAATTAATGGTAATGCTTTATAAAAGTTTAATTTTGGATCAATTTGCTTTAATTCACGTTCAATACCTTTAATTGAAGCAATGTTTAAATAAACTTCTAATTCAAATTCTTTATCTTTATCATTTTTAATGACAATATCTTTAATAATCATGTGTTTCCCCCCAAAATAAAAAGAGAGGTTAATAACCTCTCTATAAATATTCGCTTAAATATTGTTTTAAACTTTCCTTAGCCTCTTCTTTAGCTTTTTCTACATAGGATTGTTTTCTAGATTTAATCCATTTAGTAAACCATTGGTAGTTTTTTTCGTCTGTCTTATACTCCTGGAACCACAAACCTCGGCTTATGCTCCACTTATCACCTAAGCCTTGATTGGTTAAACCTATTTCATAGCCTTTTCTACCTCTCTTAGAGAAAGTGACCATTTCCATAATATCAGCACCGTGAACACTATGTCTTGGTGATTTAGGTGCTATAGTTTGCATATCGTTCAAAACTTCCTTTGCGACTGGTTTTAAGGCTTTCTTCTGCAATTGTGTAACAGTTCTCTCATCACTAATTTTTTCTACTGCATTAATAAGTTCCTGAAGTCCCTCGATTGGCACATCATCACCTCTAGTTAATTAAGATTATTTTTCAGCACCATAACATCATCACCAGAAGTCATAGTTGAGTATAATACATTAAACTCTTCATCTTCTAGTAAAAAAGCAACTGATAAATCTCCCATTTTCAGTTCTAAATCTGAATAATCTGCTTCTTCTAATATGATATTATATAAGTCAACAGAAATACCTTTATGTAATTCAATTAAATCATCAATCTCATAATTATCATATTCTTCTTCAGAATAAGCATAATAGAATACAACATATACAGATGAATCAGATAATTTTTCTGCTGTTTTTGTTTCCACAATAAAATCAAAATGATCCATGTTAAATTTCTCACTGTATATATCGTAAACTTTATCTCGAACTGTTTTAATAAGTTCAAAATATTTATCATTGTATGTTTTCGATAATCCAGATTGTCTAGCTGTTAAAAATTCTTCTTTTGTTATTCCATTAGTTTTTTCAGATGTTTCACTATTTTGACCGCATCCAAACAAAAGAGTTGAACAAATTAATAAAGTTGCTAATATATTATACTTTCTCATAACATTCCTCCTAATTTTTGGCTAATTTATTATATGATTATAAATTAAGTTTTATACAAAAAAAGGAAAAACGTGATGGTTAAATAAAAATAATTTAGTAGACGAAAATTCGTCTACTATATAGATTTATTAACCTGCTGCACCAGTGTATACAGATTTTGTCCATCCTGATACTACAGTTGCATCAGCATCCTCATCTAATGAGTCGATTGTAGCAGCAATACGTCCGTCAGCTAATGGAATAGCTTTACCTGAAATTGTAACTTGTGAGTCTGTTACAGAATCAGTTTTAGTTTCTGCTTCTACACCTTCTACAGTTAATTTACAACGGTAGTAAACTTGATTTAAAGTTCCGTTTTGTGAACCCATTTGGCTTAACACTACGATTAATGCAAACTCAGGTTGAACATCATCAGATTTTTCTACCATTACACCTTTTTCAGTGTATTCAGAACCCATTAACGTAGCACGTAATTCTGGAGATAAACGTCCAACTACGATTTCTAAATCAACATCTACAACGTTTTTGAAAGTTTCTTCAACAACATCATTTGAATACCAACTCATTTCTGAAAAATTCTTTTTACCGTTGAAAGAAATGAATTGTTTAATTTCTTGTACTGGGCCATAAGTAGGTACACCTGATTGGTAATTTGTGATTGGCGCAATACCTAAGAATTTAACACCTGAACAATTTTGTTATCTTACTAGCTCTTTATCTAGTAATTCTCATGCTTTCGTCATGAGTTCGGACTATATCATAATCCTATATTAATAGGACTCTCCCTGTTCGTGGATATTTCACCATATAAAAAAAGACTTATAAAAGTCTTAGTTACTTAGGTTACTTTATCTAGTCTCTGCACGTTCCGAATGTTTCCATGTCGGCTTCGCTCATGATTGCCATATTCTAATATTAGAACTTAGGTTTTCCATGAATTAAAGGAGTTTAGTCATGATGATTACTCATCAAGAGGACTATAGGTTAATCCTTGCCATATTTTAATCACCTTTCTTCTTATAAAATAAAAAACACCCCAAAATTAACTGAGGTGTCTTTTTATAAAATCACAGTAAATGTAGTTGCTGTAATAAATTGCTGTGTATCCTTATGATAATGTGAACCACGATTAACATAAGCATAGCAATGTTCATCATTGTTGATTACTTGTTTCATTTTTTCTGTGATAGGCATAATATTTTTAGCAGATTGTGTCATGTGATTAATCGTAACAAGATATTTTTCTAACTCTACACAATCATTACTATACCAATCATCATCAATAGTGAAATTAAAAGTAATGTAATCTAATTCCTTTTTTCCATCAGGTTTATGTATGAAATAAGAATTTAAGCCCACATTACTTAATAAATTAACTAAATAATCAACAATATTTGTACTTTGAACTGGTTCAACTGGTTCAATGTTTTCATTCTCATTCATTTCTATTCACTCCTTTGTGCCACAGCGACAGTATACATTCGATTATCGTCATAATCATAAATAGATGTAATATCGTAATAATTACCGTCATATAAAATGCGATCAGAAGGAATAATTGTTATAGTTGGATGAGTTCTAAACGTAAACTTTTTAGAAATTCGATTATATAATTCTACACCGTCTTTAATATATTCCTTACCTGTATTATTACTAACCGAACAGCGTGGCTCATAAATCACTTGCCACTCTTCTTCACAAATCCCATTGGTAGGCTCAGAATAATCTTTGTGTTCAATCGTAATTTTATGGTTTAAGTCACCAGTCTTAGGAATATACTTTTTCTTAATCGTTGGCATTATTCAACACCATCCAATGCAGAATCACTCATATAATACCAATGAGTTCCTAAAAGTTTACCAATTGTATAGTTGACTTCAGTTGTATCAGTTTCAAGTGTTCGATTATCATAAAAATGTGATGTGAGAACTAGGATAGCCATAGCAATCTCTGGATATTCGTCTAATTCTTCTAAACTACGTTTTGTATAAGTTTGCACATATCCTTTTGCTGACTCTAGCATCATTTCAATCAAAAAATCATCTAAATCATAATCGACACGCAAGAAACTTTTAGCTTCGACAAGTGTTAGTGCGCTTGGTTTTAACAACAATTGTCTTCCCCTCCTTTGTTCCTCATAAAGACATTCCAATTACCGTGTGATTTCAAACCACACCATGACTCTGTATCTGTTACAGTTTTTACTTCTCCAATATGCTTAAATAAGGAAAATGGTAAATGCTTAGTTATGCGATTGAGAATATCTTTATTAGTAACAAAATGCACAATATCATTATCATGTTTTGGATTAATTAAATGTTTAATTCCTGCCCCATTGAATGTGACAACTTGTAAATTAGGATTATGAATAGCATTGCCTACATACTCAGCGATAGCACCACCTAATGAATGACCAATAATATAAGTTTTTTTATTTGGATCATAACCCTCTAACACTAACTCTAATGCCTGATAGAATTGTCGTGGCTTACAAAAAATCATTTGAATATTTGTTAACCAATCTCGTAATGAGTTTGTTCCACAAAATACAACAATGTCATGATCCTCATACTCAAAAATCTCAGCTCTTAAACCGCTAAGTTTCACTGTTTTGGTTTTTAACCCGAAATCGTCAGGATACGACAAATTGTGATAAATGATACTTGCGTGAAAAACTAGCTTTTGATACAATTTAGTAGTTAACATAAGGTTTCACTTCCTGTCGAATAAAAATTTGAATTTTTCATTTAATTTCGGTTAAAAATATTAGAGTAATTAATATAATATTTATAAATGAGTTAAGTGAAAGGGATGGTTTTTCTTATGTTAGATGGATTTGTAAAAAAATCACCAGTTAAACTTAAAGATTTGGCAGAATACATGAATATTGCTGCTCCATCTTTATGTAAAATCATGAAAGCTAAGTTCTATATGTCAAATGACGACTACGATAAAGTTTATGACTATATCTCTAGTCACAATGGCATAGTTCCGAGACAAGATAACGTTAGTGCCTATCCAAGTGACAAATCTAAGGGTAGTTGGGATATTTGGATAGATAATCAATTCGTTGTCACAATGATATTCTCTAATGACGATGATCTTCTTAATTTCCTTAATGGAAATGACGGAAGATTATGGTTCATTAAAGAACACTTTATGAACAAAGATGACATTGTTTATGACAACAGAATTGCTTTAAGAGGTCATACTAAAAAGTAAGGGGATATTATTCCTCTTCTTTTTTCTTTTTCTTAGTTGGTTGTTTTGGTTTAGGTTTTTCAACTTCTACCAATACGGCTTCGCCATGAGTTACTAAGGCTTTTGCTTCAGTTTCATTTAATTCATAAGTTTTACCTTTATGAAGTGGAGTTCCATCTAAAACAACTGAATGTGTAATTTTAACAAGCATTTTATCACTCCTTTTCTAGTTTTTAGATTAGAAAATTAACTTTAAGCATATAATAAGATAGAGAAATTGCTTTCTCTACCTTATATGTGTTTAAATTACTCTCCTAATTTGATAGCTGAAATAGCTCCTGGAGTTACAACTTTAGAGTCTAAACGTGCAACACCAACTAAAGCTACCATGTCGTTAGCAGCGTATAATTCATGTAATTGACGAACTGAAACATCAGTGCGTAAACCAACTGTTAAAGCACGTTTAACGTCTACGAACATTGCAACAACGTTTGATCCAGTTCCCATAGCAGGCATGTATGGACATTCTACAATGCGTTTACCAAAGATTGTTAAGAATTCACCTGAGTAGTCTGGTTTTAAGATAGCACGTCCGTTAGCGTCTTCGATTAAAGCTAATGCACGAACAACTGAAGGGTGGCATAAGAAAATAGCATTTGGACGGCATTCATGTGGTAAGTTGTAGTAAGCATTTGTTACATCAGCTAAAGAAATAGCGTCTGCTCCTGCAGTTACTTGTTCAGATGCTTTTTGTAAGTCAGCGTTGTCAGCAGAACCATAGTGTAATAAACCTTCTGGTTGTCCTGATCCAGTACCAGTGATGATTGCTTCTTCAAATGCTTTTGCAAATGATTGCCCTAAACGTTCAGCAGCGTGTGCGATTACGTTGAAGTTTACATCTTCTACTACTTCACGTGTAAATTTAACGATTTCAGCGTATTTGAAAGCATTTAATTCCACTTTACGGAATTCGCTATCTACTGTTGCGATTGAAGCTCCTTCTTTTACTAAACGAGCTTTAGATGCAGGTGCTACGTCTAATACTAAACGGTGTGTCCCTGCTGTACGGATAATGTTAGCGTGTGCTAATACACTTGAATTGAAGTCGATTGCACGTAAGATAGCAGATTCGATTGTTAATGGGATGCTCATAGCTCCTTTGTTAGCATCAGTGAATGTTGAAGCATTAGTTGGTAATCCTGCACCTGCAACGTATCCGTCACCTGCTGCACGTACTTCAGTTTTTGCTAATTCTTTGTTTGGTACTGATAATCCGTCAATGAATTCAGAACGGATTTCTTCGTATGTTTTTGTCATTTTATCTTCTCCTTTATCGTTTTCATCGTTAATAACAATAGTAGAAGTGCGAATTTCTTCCTCCATTGTTTCGATTTCTGTTTCTAATTCTTTAATTTGTTCGATTACTGAGCGTAATTCAGTATCTTCTTCTTCTGTAAGAGAACGTGTTTCATCAATAGCTGTAGAAAGCATTGTTTTTTGTTTAGAAACTAAATCATTACGCTTCTCTTTTAAGCCTTTTAGCTTATTCATTGATTTCCTCCTCCTTTAAGTTTTCGAGCATTTCTTTGTACATAGTTAAGTCCTGAGCCGTTTTATCTTCAGTAGTATCTGGCTCTTTTTTTGTGTCTTCTTGTACAATTGCTTCTGCTACATCTTCTTTTTTATCTAATTGTGATAACATTTCATCTTTTAATAACTGAATTTCTGTTTGAATAGCTTGTTTTACATCATCTGTTAATGCAATATTTACTGAAATTTCTTCAGTTTTAGGTTCTTCCACTACTACTTCTTGTGGCTGTTCCTCTACTTTAACCTCTTCAACTACCTGATTTTCAGGTTTAACATAGTTTTCAAACGCTGCATTAACTGTTTCGCTAATCATTTTTTGTAAATCTTCAGGAGTTAGACTTCGTAATTCCGCTAATAGATCATCTTCAACTCCAAAATCAGGCTCTTCAACAACATCAATTCCACGTGCTTGTAATTGTGCTTTAGTGTTGTTATAAGCTCCTCTTCGTACAATTGAAACTTCAGATAACTCTAATTCATGAATATAACGCTTGAATGTTCCATCTGATTGACGTTCCCATGTTTCTGCTTTTTCTTTCTTACCACGTACTTCAGGTACATAGAAACCAAACGACATTTCTTGGAATAATCCAGACTTACATAATTCGTAATAGTTTTTACCGTCAGCAGTTGGAATTAAATTAGCAGACATATACAATCCATCTTCACGTTCTTCTAGTTTCAATGAATCGTTTTGGGTAGAAGCTAATAATGTCGCTTTATTATGATTTCCTAGTAAGTCAATGTATTTGTCATTCTCTAATGAACGTTCAATCGCACGTTTAAAAGCACCTTTGTCAACTTTTTCGATAAATCGTCTACGTTCACCTAATTGTTTAGACCAATCAAGACCATTAACTTTACCTTCAATCATTAATGCATCATCATTAACAGCTTCAAATTCTACTCCAACAGATCGTAATTCCATCTTTTGTTTCAAAAAATTCACCACCTTTTGATAGAAATAAAAAAAGCACATAAAAATGTGCTTTAATTTCATATTTAATGACATAGAAAAAAGACAGTAGAAAGGGATTTCACTGTCTTACTGATTGGGTATATAACATATAAAAATATGTATTAAAGAAAAGTAGAATTTAGAAATGAATCTAAATATGTGTGTAAGTTTAAGGTTGTGCTGTTAAAATAATCTAAAAACATAATGTAGGAGAATTTTTCTATTTTGTTTTTACTCATAATTGATAACAGGATTATATAAGAAAAGAGAGATATTGTACCTAATACGTTAAGTATTAAATCAATAAAAAAGAGAAATAATATTCAATTATTTATGAATATTTTACCAACAACCTCACTTATTATTATACACGTTTTACCAATTTTGTCAAATTTTTCTCTAAAATTCTATTATAATTGTAACGTCTTCACCGTACACATCATTGCAATAAGCATTTAACGTACTAATACTATATACATCCAAATCTAAACTATTTAAATATTCAATAACATCTGTTCTATTTTTGGCTCTTACAATTATATTTCCTGTTTGATAAGTGTTTGCCATATAATATTTCATAAGCACACCTAGTATGGAACTCTCTGATTATTCTTTTCTTTTTTATTATGAATTTCTGAGTATGATGTGCTTATTGATACTAAAAACAACATACAAGCTACACCTAAAGTAGCCACATCATAGGAGTATACAATGGCCATATATCTAATAATTAAAAAAGCGCCTAAAAATAAGCAAATGTTACTAATATTTTTCTTAATAAAGTTAAAAATTAAACCTGCAATAATGACTAGATTTTTCATTCATTATCACCTTCATCAATTGTAACAGGCTTAGGTTCGTTAGTTTCTTTACTGTTTTCAATACGATTATCTCCGTCTTTAATCATTTGTGGTGAGTCAATAATCTTATTAGTTTTAGCATCAAAAGTAGTAGACATATTCGGCACAAATAATGTTCCTTTTTCTGGATAGTACATGACTGAGCCGAGCGTCAGACGTATAAAGTCCTCTGGTACAGGTGGTAAATTTTCTTTTACCCTTGCTTCTGATAAAGATAAAATTCCTGCGTCAATACCTGTTTTTAACGCATTATAACGTTCCTCTTGTGTTGATTTTAATACATCATCAGTATTAAATTTGAAGAAATATCCTTGTTCTTTCTCTTCATTTAACAATAATGAGCGATTGAACATAGTTTCAATAATAGCAATAATAGGTGAAATACTATATTGTAAAAATCGAATTGACATTGACTCTACTGAACCATAAGTGTTCGAGCTAGCATCAATCATCTGCTCAGGTACACCAAATAAGTTACATAAATCAGTTGAAGTCTTAGAACGTGAAGCATTTAATCCTAATTCAGATGGTGAGAATGAAATTTTATCGTATTCCATTCCATCTTCTAAGATTACTAACTTACCTGCATTCTTTGAACCTTGAAATAATCTCTTCCAACTTTCACGTAATCGTGTTTGAGCTTCTTGACTTAATGACTTTTGCAATTTAATAACTGAAGTTGGTGCTGAACCATTAGCCATAATGTTTTTTGATAACTCAATTTCATTTAAAGCTAATTCAATAGTTCTTTCCCCTCTGGCAATAACACCTTTACCACTTAAACCACCATCATCTGAACCAATAGTGGCAATCATAATATCGTCTACACCTAATTTCTTAGTAGAACCTAGTACACTAACCTGAAAATCACGAACAATATACTGTTCTTCAGGATTAACTCTACGGTCAATGCTAACGTTTGATGGTTTTAAAACCCACATTTCAGAGATTTCATTACCATCACGCTTTACTGATACATAAGCGTTACCATGCAATACTAAATCTTGTGCAATTTGAGCTTTAAAATCATTACCAGTAGAGACTAAATTAGGGTTGTTATTGATTAAATCTAGTCGATAATCGTCATAAATACGTTCTACAACGTTATCATCTACATTTCGATACATTTCTACTTTTAAAGTTTTAATAGAGTTGACAATAATATCACAGCAGGCTTTCGCTACAGGAATAGATAATACTTGTTCAGCAGTATATTTATCATTGTCAATTCCACTAATACCCATCATATTAATATTTAAATTAAATTTTCGTTCTTCTAATTGAATTTCTTCTTCTTCAAAACGTTCTTCTTTAGTGAAGAATACATCTAATATTCCCATGAGGCATTATTTCCTCCTCTCTACCAAAAAATAAATCCCCTATCTTCATAAACTGATTCAGATTCTACTCCATCTATAACACATGTACAAAAACAGTTAATTAATGCATCGACAATATCAATTTTTCCATTTGATTTCTTCTTATTGATATACATATTTAGGTTAGTGTCGTGATCTAATTTAGCATTTTGAACGTTAATCTCAAACAGACGATTATCTTCATAAAGGAAGCGTCTATCTAATACTACCTCACGAAATTTTTTAGTGCCTAAATGTAAATCTTTAGAATACTGAGGCTGTTCACGCATTAAATAGTTTTTATCTTCTAATTTTTGTACCGTACTCAACGCATTATATTTGTCGTAAGTGATAGATGAAACTTTTACTCCATATCTGTCTTCAATAGATAAAATAAAATCTTCTACAAATTTATAGTCAATAATTCTATTTCCACATGCATAACATAAACCTAAACGCTTATATTGGTCATATGGAACATCTTCACGTTGAATTTTATCATCTTCACGGTCAGCAGGATAAAATACCCATGACTTCGCTACATATTTGTCCATAGCTTTATCATAAGTGAGCATAGCAACTGAGGTATTATCATTACTTTGCAATTTGTTACCGTATCAGCTCTTTATCTGATACCTCTTATATTTTCATATAAGTTCAGACTATCTCATCACCCACAACATTACTTGCTAGGGTGGCAGGCACTCTTGTCCTTTCACCATATAAAAAAGACTATAAATAGTCTTTTTTACTTAGGTTACTCAATTAGTCGTTACACCTTTCAGTCATTTCTAACTGACTTGGCACGATATTACCATATATTTACAATACTTAGGCTTCATCGTTAGCGCTGTATATTAATACAGCACACCCCACATGGGTTCACCTGCTGTTATCTATACCATTACTGATATAGTGTCCAAAAGTTTAGACAAGTCAATACCAAGCCATACTTCTTTACCTTTCCAATCGTATGAATTGACTTCGATTTTACCTTCACGTAAATCTTCAAGTGAAATATATTGTTCTAATTCGTTACCATCTACGAAAATATTTAAGTGTTTTGTTTTAAAATTGGTCATTGCAGAAGGCATATCTATGGCTTCCTGACGCTTCTCCATTATGCTGTTCTTAATTACTTCTACTTCTAAAGCTAATGGATTAGCCTGGTACAATGACTGGTCTGTGAACCATTGTTTAGGATCGTCTGGTTCGTATAATAAGGCAAAAATATTATCACGATCAATAACTTTGTCTAATATTTTTTTAGCGTAATCGACTTGTTCAGTCATGGGATTGTCCAATGACTCGTAGGCGGTTGAAATGATAGCCCCCATCTTTTCATCAAGTGTGACTTGTGAGGATTTCATGGCTTGTAGTGCATATGAATTTTTTAATGCTCTAATGTCAACCTACCTCATCACCGATCCAAAAACTAGCTAAGCGGCCATCGAGTCTATTTTCGCTAAAGGCCAATGGTTTATATACGCTATTATTAATAGTACACCTTACTTCAGAGCGTAAAACTTTAAAATATTTACCGATATGTGGTGAATTTTCAATAAGTTTAACTAACTCTTTGTATACCTGACTAGACAACTCACGGTCTGGAGCAATAGAGTACGCTTCTGCACGTGGATCAGATAGTAACATTTTTAATAAAAGTATTAGTGATGTTATAAGTGTTTTTCCAATATGTCAGGCATTTCTGCCTGCCATTCTTTCGTGCAATCAATAAAATTGATAATTCATATCTTTTTTTATCATTAGATTTACGCTTAACACAGAAAATATTAACAATAAAAAACCATTGGAAACCGACAAGATTATCATAAGCACATTTATCAGGCATAATATTGATTAATTTTAAGAAACCTTCGATTGCTTTCAATGATTTTGTATCAATATAATAATCCTCTGAGTCAATACACTCTATAAACAATTGACATTGTTTTTTAATGTATTTATTAGCATTCGTATTATCTTCTCTAATACAATCTATTGCATACTTATAAGCAGGTGAATCATATATAATCTGGTTTGATTGTGATGAAAAAGTCATTGAACCACCCCCTTTGTTTCGTTACGTTTCACCGTAATATACAGAATAAAAAAATAATTAATCCTTTAATTCTTTGATTAATTGTAATACTGGATCAGCTTCTTCTTGTTTTTTCTCAATCTGCGTTGCTGCAATTGTAGCCCTTGCAGATGGATCAAGACCTAATCGTGACGATAATTGGACATATTTTGTCATATAATCTTGTTGAATTTTAACATGAGGATTAGGTGTAGGAGTAACATTCCCTCCATGTGTCTTATTATAAGTTAATCCATTTTCATTAATATTCAACTGACACTGATAAATCTTACTTAAACAATCTGAAATAATCTCAATTAAAGGTTTATCTAAATTACTAATCGGAATCTTACTAGACTCTAAATTTTTAACTAAATATTTATAATAAACTTGTGCAAATTCATCTAAATGATCTGGCACTTCATAGACAACATCTTTATCACCAATCATTTCAGCTTCTAATTTCGCACAGGCTTCCATATGGCTTTTACTATTTGTATGACCTGTTAATAAATGTGCAGGTTTTCGGTTTCTCGCCATATGAACACCTCCTTTTAAAAAAACTCAAACGTAAACTCTTCTTCTTCAGTTTCAAACTTCTGCTCAAAGTCAAGTCTACCATCATTATTCATATCAATATGCCTATGACACCTACGACATAGACAAACTAAATTATCGTTATCTAAACGTTTTTCCCAATTAGAAGTCAATTTCTCAATATGATGTATTTCTAAATGGTCAATAGTGATACGCTCAAATTTAATAAGACAACGCTGACACATTCCCTTATCTCTGGTTTTAATTTCTTCCTTTTTCAGAAGCCAATTTTTACTCTTGTAAAATTTATTTACCATTTTGTTTGTATCACTAGCATATTTTCGCATATACTTATAATAGTTAGGACATTCCTCACCAACAATGTGAGCCTGTCCGCATCGGCAATTGTATTTTCTCATATTTTTTCACACTTCCTTATAGAAACAAGTCGGCATTTTCCTTAAATGGAAA
>ERZ1034973.1096-NODE-1096-length-16671-cov-18.672845_pt1 | contig 16671 bp, 13 predicted proteins | sample MGYA00520686_ERZ1034973 | MGnify/ENA primary metagenome ERZ1034973 (study PRJEB33766, sample SAMN09781775) | gut metagenome | biome: gut microbiome | host: Homo sapiens | place: Madagascar | study: EMG produced TPA metagenomics assembly of the PRJNA485056 data... | reverse complement strand
ACTTATAGCAAACAACTCACGGGGGTAGCTCGTGATATGTTTACTAATGATGAGGCTACATATGAGGAATTTAAAGGAAAACTATTAGAAAAATTCCACAAAAAGCGTTCAGAACAGAAGAAACAAGCGCCTGAGAATAATAAAACTTCAAAGGACCCTGTCGTAGATCCTATTATTATTAATAGGTATGTTACGAATTTTTTAGATGCTTATCTTTTTTTATCTAACCCCAGAATACAGCAACAATTGTCTGAACAAGAAGTGAAGTCAATAGAAGCTATATTTAGCGTGTTGGTGAATAATCAAATAAATCAAGACGACAAGAAACTTCTGGAAAATGCTGTCAGTTTTCTGAAAGGTACGGAAAATCTTCATCCTAATAATCTTGATATCAAAACAAATAGTAAGCAATTGACAGGTGTTGCTCGCGAAGTCGGATTTTGTGATGCTGTTGTATTTGCCGCTTTTGCAAAATTATTGAAAACAAAACTGGCAGAGTTTGAGCAAAAAAGAGAGGAACAGAATATCCCAAGGATTGAGATAAAATGTGTGGAGTTTGCCAATTTTAATAATGATAATAAAATTATTGATGATTATGGAATTCCTATGCGAGTCGGTTTGTATTATCTGACTCCACGAATGACTATTGATACAAACTTCTATCTATCTAATCAGGTATTTCATATCATAATACTCGATTCTAAAGGTGAAATTTTCGATGAATACGATATAAAAAACATAAATCTTTCAGGTTCAAAAGTGTATGAACTTTTTGGTTGGGGAAACCCACGGGGTACCTACTTTAAGCAGCCTGGAGATTTTACTTACTGCGTTTCCTATCAAAATGCGGAATTGATCCGTGTTCCTTTGAAAATTTATCCATCTTTGCAGGCTAACGCTCCAATCGAAATAACCAATGTTGTTTTTGCAAATTATTCTAATTCAGGGCAAGTCTTAAATGATTATTCGAGTGCGTTGCCTGGTGGGGTGCAATTTTTGACACCAAAGTTGACTTTAAGCACCAAACATGTTGGAATTATTACAGTGAATATTACATTTAACTCATGGGCTGGTACTACAATGAAACATTCTTGTAATATTTTTGTTAATGGCTCTGGAGAGTATGAATGTATTGGTTATGGTAATGCTAATGGTACGTGCTATAAAGATGGTGGTGATTGGACTGTAACCTTCGATGGTGCATTTATAACCACAAAGTCTGTAAATGTAGTTATAGGCATTCCTGATGAATCTAAAAAGTTTGACGAGTTATTCACAATTTCTTCAAGTTCTGAAGATGGAGAAAGTAAGAGAGGAACTTTTTTTGCTAAATTTGGACGAATCTTTAAAAAGTCGAGTAGAGTTTTGCCGCATTATCAAGCAGGGACATCGTACAGTGTACAGGATGACGATACTCCGAGCGGAAGTTGGTGGACACGTTTGGATAATATGGTAAGACGTTTTGGTAATTGGTATGATGGTATTTATTCCGCATTGACAAGTGCAGTGGCAATACTATTTTTGGGTGGTGGCCTGTTATATTTGGTAGTTCTTGTTATTTCCACTTTTATCCAAGACGGACTGGGCATGGGAATTCTAAGCTTAGTTTTAAGTTGTATTGTAGGTTATATCGGTTTTTATGTTATTTCATTTATTATAGTGATATTCGGTATTGCCTTTTGGTTATTCCGTTGGGTAGTTTGGAATATCTATACTCTGATAGCATTCTTGATAGTAGTTGGATTGATAATGTTCACTTAATTAATTGAAAATTCGAAAGAATAATACAAGTTTAATCATTAATAGAGTATCTTATGGAAAAACTAATGAAAGTATTGGATGTAGTGAAGAATGTAATCCTTTGGATTTTGGCTTTAATTCAGAAAATTGTGGGAAAATTGCTTTTGGCTTTAGCTGATTGGTTGGAAAAGAAACCACAAGAATGGAATAAGTAAAGTTTTGTAAAATGATACAAAGAGGTGGAATCCGAAAAACCTTAAAAGAGTAGGAGTAATCTTAAATGCTAACACACATGAAAATAGCTTTTCAGATTGTAGCAGTTGCACAGGAAGCAAACTCCATTTTTGCTTATAGCAACTTCTGTGAGAGTGGTCCTTGTGACATGTGCTGGGGTGATCTCAGTTTGTAAGTAAAATGGCGAGAAGAAACCTTGTTGGTTCTTCTCGCCTATTTTTATTAATTATTAAAATAACAAAGCATGTATTGGTCTAAATATAACATATTGTCAAAGTCAGAGAAATATGGCTATCTTCTGTTTAATACAATGTCTCTTGCTTTTATTAGAATCAATGAGCAAGATATTGATATGTGGAAAAAACTCAGAGAAACACCTGACTCCTATACAAATTTTCAAAACTATGACTTCCTTATTAAGGCACGTATATTAGTTGATAATCAAGAGGACGATCTCAATGTCTATTTGGCAGACGTGTTGAAGAATCGTTATAATTCTTCAGACATGGCACTAACGATACTTCCTACGAGAGGCTGTAATTTTGGCTGTATTTATTGTTATGAGCAAGATAGACCAAATGTGCTGATGAATGAGCAGACGGAAAAGGCTATCGTTAAATTTGTTTGCTCAAATTCAAATCTTAAGCGCCTTAGTGTTGTGTGGTATGGAGGAGAACCTCTTTTGAATTTTGATTCAATGGTTCGGTTGACAAAGATGTTTAAGCAACTGAATATAGAGTACTCTGCAAAAATTGTGTCAAATGGTTATTTGCTTACCAAGGAAAAAGCAAATCTAATGAAAGATTTAGCGATAAGAAATATTCAAATAACATTTGATGGTTCTGAGGAAATACATAATCAACGTAGATTCTTGTTGGGCGGACAACCTACCTATCGCAAAATCATGGATAATTTGAAATATCTTTTGAGTATCAATAAAGAGATAACCATAGATATTCGTACCAATATTGATCGTCGTAATAAAGATGACTACAATAAGTTTTATCAAGATTTTAAGTCTGAAATAAACGACAAACGGGTAACAATGTATCCTGGCTTTGTTTCTGATTTGCTTTCTTCGGAGTGTGTGTCTCCAGAGTTCAATATTAGCGAAGGAGGGTATAAGGCGCAGTTTATCTTGGATATATTTGATAAATATGGCATTGAAATTAAGTCTTTCCTTCCTAAGTATAGAAGGCGTAGCTGTGTGGCAAGTAAATATTTTGCTTTTGTTATAGGACCAGAGGGAGAACTATATAAATGTTGGAGAATGGTTGGCAATCAGAAAGAGACAATAGGAAACGTAAATGATGGTTCTTTAGATATGGTCAAGTTCTCTAAGTATTTGATAGGTGCTGATTATACTTTGGATTCTAAATGCCTACAGTGTGAGTTTATTACACTTTGTGGAGGTGGATGCCCACTTGTTCGTATGCGAAATAAATATGAGAAGATTTCATTAAACCATTGCTGCCCAGAAAAAACTCATATGGAACAATTGATGGAATTGAGATATGAAATGTTTGTGAAATCACATCAAAAACAATGAATCATTTTTATATAGAGACATACGGATGTAGGATGAACATCTGTGACAGTGAGGTAATAGTTGCTATATTATCTAAGGCTGGTATGAAGTATGTAAATAGCATGTCAGATGCAGATGTAATCATTCTTAATTCATGCTCTGTGAGGGAAGATGGTCATAATAAAATATATGAGCGTTTGACTGAAATAGGAAAAAATGCTAATTTGGCTTCTAAAGTTATTGTTGTTACAGGGTGTTTTGCCTCTTTGTTGACAGGTAAATTATTCAAGCAATATGATTTTGTTAATATCGTAGTAAATCCCAATTGTTATAGACAATTACCAGATCTTTTACAACAAATAAGAGTAGGAAAAGACCATCTGTTAAAATCCTTAATGGATAGCGATGAAATGTATGGAGACATACTTCCACAAAGAGTAATAGAAGATAGAACGACAGCTGCTATAAATGTAATGAAAGGTTGTAATCAATGTTGTTCTTATTGTATCGAACCTGTAACTCGTGGTCATGAGCATTGTAGGGATGTGGAGTCTGTTTTGAAAGAATGTGATGATATTGTATCTCTTGGTTATCGGGAGATTACCTTGGTTGGACATATCATAGATAAATATCATTCTATAGATTCCAAAAGTGGAAAAAATATAGATTTTGCAGAATTGTTGAAGATAGTGGCAGAGCGCTGTCCTGAACAACGAATAAAGTTTCTGTCTTCTCATCCATTGTTTTTCGATGAGAGAATAGCTCAGATCATATTGTCTCATCCTAATATCATGCGTGTTGTGCATTTGCCTGTACAGTCGGGGGCTAATAAAGTGCTGCGACGAATGGATAGAGGATATACTAAAGAGCAATTTGTAGAATTGATTGGTCGTTTGCGGAGAGTGATACCTGATTTGACAATCATAACAGATGTCATGGTCGGTTTTTGTGGGGAAAGTCATGAGGAGTTCGAAGAAACCGTTGATTTGGTGAAGAGTTTACAGTTTGATGATATTAATGTTTTTTGTTTTTCCATGCGTTCCCGTACAAAGGCATTCAAACTATATGCCGATGATGTAGATGAAGAGGAAAAAATAAAACGTGCTCAGACAGTGAAGGATTTACGCGATTCCATTAAATACCAAAAGAATAAAAGACTTTTAGGTCAACGAATTGGTGTCATTGTTGAGTCGAAAGATAACTTAGGTAGATATTATGGTAGAGATATGTTTCATCATTCTGTATATTTTACTTCTGATATTCCGTTGGCGATCAATGATAAAGTGATTGTTTTGGTCAAAAAAGTCTCTTGTCAGGGGCTTATTGGCAACGTTTATAGCATATGAAAATAAATATAGTAAATATTGGTTGCTTTAAAAATCTTGTAGATAGTGAGAGGTTGATGAAGCAGTTGTGCCAACAAGGAAATGAGGTCATATTTGGTAGGTCGGATTCTTATTTTGATGTTGTGATTATTAATACTTGTGGTTTTGTTAGCAATGCAGACGATGACTCTATAGCGATAATCAAAGAATACGCTTTGCGTAAACGTAAGAATCTATTGGGTAATCTGTGGATTATGGGTTGTTATTCTCAAAAAAGAGGTGTTGCCTTGAGGGAGGATGTCCCTGAGGTAGATCGAGTATATGGTAATTTTGATTGGCTTAATATCGTTTCTGATCTTGGAATGATACCCCACTATACGTATGAGCGAATACTTACAACCCCAAAACATTATGCCTATCTCAAAATATCTGAGGGTTGTAACTCACCTTGTTCTTATTGCTTAAAACCGATATTAAATGGACCGCTTGCTTCTTATGAAATAAAAGACTTGGTCGAGGAGGTAAAGTATTTGGTTTCATTGGGAGTAAAGGAGTTTCAAGTTGTTGCTCAAAATTTGACGGCTTATGGTATGGATATTTATGGGCAAAAAAAAATAGCCGAACTAATTGATAGAATAGCTGATGTTCCAGGTGTTGAATGGATAAGATTGCATTATGCTTATCCTTTAGGTTTTCCATTAGATTTACTTGATGTAATTAGGGAGCGTGACAATGTTTGTAATTACCTTGATATGGCAATTCAACATTGTAATACCAAAATGCTTAAATTGATGCGTAGAGGAATGACACGTGAGAAGTTGGAGGAACTATTGTATATTATTCGTGAAAGAGTTCCTGGCATTTATTTGCGGACAACTGTTATGACAGGTCATCCTGGAGAAACAGAAGAAGATTTTGCGGAACTATACGAATTTGTAAAACACCAGCATTTTGAGCGAATGGGCGTTTTCGCTTATTCACATCAAAAGGGGACATATAATGATTTGCATTATACAGACTCGATACCCCAAGAAGTGAAAGTTAAGCGTGCGTTGTCATTGATGAACTTACAAAAGAAAGTTTATGAAGAACTGAACACTTCTTTGATTGGCAGTATGGAAAAAGTGATTATTGATGAAAAACAGAATAATCTATTTGTCGGTAGAGGGGAGCATAGTACCCCAATGGCAGATCCTAAAATTTATATACCATACAATGAACATATTGAAATAGGTGAATTCTATAAAATTAAAATATCTGGTGTAAGAGGAAAAGATATGAATGGAATTTTAATAAATTGAAATGAAGAAATTTATGGAATTTAAAGCATTAGCATCGAAAGATATTTATCCTTTTCCAATAACAAGTGATTTAGAAAAGTTAGGAAAATGGATTGTGTATTTGCCTTTAATAAGGTATGCAACTATTGTAGATAAAGATGTTGTAGTTGAACTGCAAAACGCCATTTGCGGAAGACCATATGGGAAAACTCCAATTGTTGAGGATATTTTGTCACATATGGTAGATGAGAAGAAGAAAATTTACTATACTTCATCGGATGAAACAGGTTTGTTGAATATGATGATTTTGCCAAACAATAAATGTAATTTTCATTGCTCTTATTGTTATTCGGCATATGGAAGATCTGGCAAGGAAATCTCATATGATAAATTAAGTTCTGCAATAGATTATTTTTTTGATATATCACGAGCAGCTAATCAAAGACTGACAATTTCTGTTTTAGGTGGTGGAGAACCTTTACTTTCATGGGACTTGTTGAAAAGAGCTTTGAACCATGCTTTTGAATTGGGTGTCAAACGCAAAACAAAGATACCTGTATCTTTGGTAACAAATGGTTCTCTCATTCCAGAAAATATGCTTGAATATTGCAAGGAGAATGACATTAGCGTTTCTGTGTCTTTTGATATATTGGAGGATATTCAAAGAGAACAAAGAGGAAGTTATGAACTTGTAAAAGACAATATCAATCGAATTTCTGATTACGGATTGGATGTAGCTCTCAATACGGTGATAACCAATTCGAATGTAGATAGAATGAAAGAAATGATTTTACATATGGATAATGAAATGCCGTTGGTAAAGAAGGTTTCTTTTAAGTCTTTGATTTCTAATTCTTATTTCTCTGATATGCAAGCTCGTGAAGATTATTATCGGAAATTTGTAGATCACTTCTTCGAAGCAAAAGATTTAGCTCAAAAGAAGGGTATATATTTAGTATGTCCTTATTGGAATGCTGTCATCTGTTTGGCTGATCGCTATTGCCCAGGTAAGTTTGTTGTGACCGCAGAAGGTACAATATCGATTTGCCATTGTGTTTCTTCAGAAAAAGATTTATTATACGATAAGTTTATTTATGGAAGAATTTCAGAGGGGCATGTTGATATAGATAGAGAAAAATTACAGGCGATACTGGCTTTCAATCAAAATAAATTTGATTCTTGTCAAACTTGTCCATGTCGATGGCATTGTGCAGGAGGGTGTTATACCGATAATTGTACAATGTCAGAGATAGAGAAAGAGACCTATTGCGTTTCTATGAGGTATTTTTTAGAAAAATTTTTGTTGAAATACGTTATACAATAATGACTTTAAATAATATGTATTTATTAGAGCATTTGTTGAAAGTCCCAAGTGTTTCTGGTTTTGAAGATAAAGCGGTGAAATGTTATGAGGATTTTATGCATGAACATGGAATTGATGCCTTTCGGGATGCTCTGGATAATTGTTATGCAATAATAAATCCTAAAGCAGAGTTTCGATTAATGTTAGAGGCGCATATAGATGAAATAGGTTTCCAGGTAACTTATATAGATGACTCAGGTTTCGTGTATATTCGTCAAAATGGAGGGATAGATCGAGCCTGTGTGCCAGGCTCACAAGTCTACATTCATACATTAAATGAAGAACTTGTTTTGGGCATTATAGGTAAAAGTCCTATTCATGTATTAAAGCCTGATGAAAGGGGGAAAGCTCCTGAATTGGAAGATTTATGGATAGATACGGGCTTGCCTGTAGAAATTGTGAAGGAGAAAGTTTCTGTAGGAGATTTTGTATCCTTTGCTCCAAACTTCAAGTATATCGGTGATTATGGTATAACTTCAAAAGGCTTAGATGACAAAGTTGGTGTCTATGTTGTAGCAGAAGTAATGCAAAGGTTATCAGAAAAACATTTAGATATAGGTGTTTATGGTGTTGTGGCAGTTCAAGAAGAGGTGGGGTGCAAAGGAGCCAAAACATGTATTGCCAATGTTAATCCTAATATGTCGGTATCCATTGATGTTGGTTTTGCCACAGATGTTCCTAATATCTCCAAGAAAAAATATGGTGATATTGCTTTGGGTAAAGGACCTGTACTCAACCATCATACAGATTGCAATCGAGGAATGGTAAAATTATTAAAAACTGTAGCTGATGAAAACAATATAAAAATACAAATGGCTGCAAATCCGATTTCTACAGGTGGAACCGATACGGCTTCCTTGCAAGTATCAGGTAAAGGTGTAAAAACCCTTTTACTGAGTATTCCTAATAGATATATGCATACCCAAGTGGAAATGTGCGACAAAAGAGATTTGGAGGAGACAATACAATTGTTGATTTCGTGGATATTAGAAATGGACCAAAGAGTGAAAAACAATGAAACTATATATTAATTCTAATGGCTGTGCTGTTCTTAAACATGAGACGGAACGTATAGCTAAATATTTTAAATTAAATGGATGGGAGAGAACTTCTTTGGTGGGAGAAGCAGATTTTGTTGTAATGACTTGCTGTGGTGTGACCCAAAATGAAGAAGATCAGGCTATTGGGATAATTAATTCTTTAGAGTGTGAAAGAAAAAAAACGTCATCTTTTATAATAAGTGGCTGTTTGCCAGCTTTTGCTAAAGAACATATACTAAGTGTTGCGCCAAAAGCTATTTTGTTGACTTACCAACAATTAGACCAATTTGATCAATTGATTGATGCAAAAGTTTCTTTTAAAGGTGTATATTATAATGTAAATCCGACTTTGGATGTGAAATTAATGAATATGCAACCAACGGATGAAGAGAAGGCATTAATAGCGATTGATAAATGGCGTAATGTGAACCATTGCCAAAAGACATATGAACTTTGTACTTTTCGTAAATACATCTGGCAAGATGATGATGTATATCAAATAAAAGTTTCGTATGGATGTCCTGGTAATTGTAGTTATTGTGCAACTAAAATTGCGATTGGGAATTTTCGAAGTGTTAACAAGTCTCTTGTCCTAAAACAGTTCCGAGAAGGGGTGGAGTTGGGTTATCATCGTTTTATGATGGTTGGTGATGAAGTTGGCAGTTATGGAGTTGATTTTGGTGAGAATATTGCAGATTTATTAGAGGAAATTCATACTTTTGCACCCAATATTGAAATAGCCATTAGGTATATTCATCCTGATGTGTTGGTTCGTAATTATGAAAGACTTAAACCGTTTTTTGCTTCTGGCTTTATTAGTTATTTTTGTTGCGCAATACAATCAGCAAGCCCTACAATTTTGAAACTAATGAATCGTAATCCCAATATAGAGCCTTTTGTGAAATGTATTGAAGATATGAATGCCAATGGTTACAAAGTCAGTAAGCATACTCAAATAGTAGTTGGTTTTCCTGGTGAGACAGAAGCTGATGTCTTAGCAACAATTGAGTGCCTAATGCGTTGTGATTTTGACCATATAAATATAAACAAATTTAGCCCTCGAAAAGGAACTAAGGCTTTTGAAATGGAAGATAATGTTCCAGAGACGGTGAAAGTAAATAGATGCCAGATGTTTAGGCGTTTTATGATGATGAGGAAAAAAGAAAAAATGTATCAAGCAGTAATAAAAAGTGTTTTGAGTAAATGAGTTTGATATTGGCTGTTCAAGATAATTTGATGCTGGTGGATGAGAATTCTATAGCGGCTTTGCAAGATACGCTTAAGGCGATATCTATGGATGTAAAGGAGATTGCTAAGAATAGTAATCCAGAACCATATACGGTTCAAAGTTTAGATTTGTCGCGTTGGAATTTTGTTGTAAGTCTATTGGCCGCACTTTTTGGCTTATTTGGAGCTGTTTTTGGGTATTTTAGCTATAAATATTCTAAGTTGACAGCAAAAAATGTTGCAAGGATCAGTCCTGATACGCAAATAGCCCTATGTTTGGATTTTATTTTAGACTTATATCATCATTCTGTTTGGCTTTTAGTCTTTCTTAAAGGAATGGAAGGGAAGCAACTTCCTGATCCTGGAAAATTATTGACTTTGCGATTGGCAGGTTTTGATGATATATTTCATTTGGATGCTTACAATCAAGATAAAACTACTTTCCTTTATATGAAATATGTAAAGGATAGAATTCGAGATTATGATGATGACCTGACTTTGTGCTTTGAACATCTTGAGAAAAAATGTTTGGTCACATCAGAATTAATGTGGCTGTTAACAAAGCCTGTTCGTATTATTTTATCAGTAACTCAGATGATGGAAGGGCTTGAAAGTTCTTCAGAAAGAGCGATAGATATTTTTGGCTTCTTGTTAGAAAAGCATTTGAAACACATAACTAATAATGCTGATTATTTAGAAAAAATAGGCCAAGGAATGATAGATGATTTTCGAAAGGTTATATTGGAACAAAATCAATTTGTTTTTTTCATAGAGAGGATTGTAAACAAACAGATGGGAAAAAGTAGTCTATGGCATTCTTATATAGATAATCAATCATGTGACAAAATGATATTATTATCTAAACAAATAAAAGATACTGTTTATCTAAGACTGTTATTAAAGGAAAATTGGACAAAATCAGAAATGCAAACTCTTTTAATAGAAATGTTTGCTTATGATGCAGCTATAGCGACAAGGCCTTTAAAATTATGAAAAAAGTATTTATTCCTAAAAAGATATCTGCAGTAGATAATCCTAATGTTTTTCAATGGGATTATCTGGATAGTATTCAAGAACAAATGGAATGTGACGAGTATGGCTTTTATCATTCTTTTTGTAAAAAGCCGATCTCTTTGATGCAAAATAAGAGGAAGAAAACTGTATTAGTACAAGGTTGGGATTTGGGTAATGGAAATGTGTTGTCTTGTTCCTATAAGATGATTGAGTGTGTAAAATCGTATAATAGTAATAAAGACGTTTACTACGTTGCTTGTACTTGTCCCAATTTGTCTTTGGAAAGCCCCAAATGGGATTGCACTATAGTGTGGTTATATGTAATACCATTAAGAGGAAAAATAGGAGATGTATTTTGGGATAAATCTAAAAATATCTTTGATTTGATAGAGCCGCAGACTGTATTTTCTGAAGGAATGAATGGCGCATTAGCGATTGATAATAGTAATACTATGACTATCTTGAGATGGAAAAGTAAACATGCATATTCAGATAGTATGCTTACTTTTTCGTATGTTATAGAAACAGGTAAACTTGAGAGAACAATTGTTGCGAATCAAAAATATGAGAATATAATAGAGAAGAAGAGGACCAAAGGTGGCGATAATACCGTTGAGTTTTATCAACTGACTGATAGCGAACTTTATGTGGCAGTTTTGCAACCTGTTGTGCGTAGAGGAAGTAGATGTCCTGTAGTTGTAATTCCTTTGGGTGGTCCCAATATAGAGATTCCTGATTTTTCAGATTCCAGTATCTATTATAAAATGGCAAAGTGTGGTTTTATGGTTGTGGTACCTTTGCGTAGAGGTGTGATTGGTATATCCCGAGAATGGGAACATGCTTTGGAAGGTAACTATGGACATTTGGATGTCGTTGATATAATTGATGGAACAAAATATATATTGAAGAAGTTTAGCAGTTTAATAGATGATAGCAGGGTGGTTCTTTATGGCGCAAGCTATGGAGGATATACGGCTTTGTTGATAGCTTGTAAGTATAATACAGATAAAATGTTTAAGGCCGTTGTTTCTCATTGTGGCATGTCGGATTTAGGTCGTTATCCTTTTGAGTGTACAGGTAATGTTTGTGATGTTATGAACTGTTATGCAGGAACCAATGATGAAAAAGAGTATTTGCGTATAGTACAGCCGATATCTCCTTATGCCAATGTTTGTTATTTAAAGATTCCTGTTTTGTTAGTACACACTCTTGATGATAATTGTGTTTGGTTTGGACAATCTGTAAGGTTCTATAATAAGTGTCTTCAGCATGGAATTCCTGCTCGTTTACTTTTGGCAAAGGGTGGTCATTCTTATCATATCGAAAATGAAGATGCTTTGTTTTGTATGATTATGGATTTCTTGGGATGTGTGAAATAAGTGATATGACAGAATCTGCTATGAATAAGGTATATTTATATAATTATCCCCCATCAATCCCAAAGAGAATGATGGGATTTGAATTATTTACAAGTAAATAAACAAGAAGTATGAAAATGATTGATTATTTAAAACGTGGCGGCGTACAGCTCTGCTTACTGCTTTTGATCAGTGTAAGCATAACTGCGCAAGTGAGAAAGAAAAGGCCAGTTGTAAAGCGTACTGCTACAACACAGGCTGTTCGTAAGGCCGATTTGGTCTATTTTGATTTGAAGGGCAAAGCTCATACTTGTATAGTATGGTCTAATGCTGGCGGTGAGAGAGATAAGCGTATTTTTGATGCTAACGGAAAGTGGATAGGTTATGAGAATGATGCAGGTTATAACACATGGAATACGATTTCTGGTATTCAGCGTGATGCAAAAGGGCGTATTGTTCAATATAAAGAAAATAACGAATATTTTAATAGGACAGTCAACATAACCTATGAATATTCTGGAAACCATGTTGAGACCGTGGAGTCTGTGTATGCAACAGGAGCAAAGGAAAAGTTGAAATATAATTATGATTACCGTGGTGTACCATCTATAATTTTAAGTACCTATGAAGAAGGAGATAATAGTGAAATGACTGTATTCTATTGTAGGGACTATGAATTTGACTCGCATGGTAACTGGACATCTTGCACACGGAAATTTGAAATGGGAGGCGATACTCGCTATGAGAGCATCTCCCGTATTATCACTTATTATAAGTAACCAATGTTCAATCTTAAAAATATGTAATTTATGAAACGATTTTTTTTTGTGTTATTTGTTATTGCTAACTGTTTGTTGGCAACCGCACAGACTGCTTCTTCTGTATTGAGTCAGTTGACATTTGAAGAACCCTCTAAACTGTATCGTGTAAAAGGCAATTATGCCAACATACGTAAGCAACCAAGCCCTAAAGCGGCCAAAGTGGAAGTCAAGGATAGGGATTATCTTGTTGGGGGAGAAATAATTGATGTCTTAAGTGATAATTCCAGTTGGGTTAAGGCGCGAATAGATGGTAAGGTCGTATATATTAGTAAAAGTGTCTTGACTTTGGCAGAGCAAGAGCCTATATCTTTTGCTTCTCATTATAATATTCCATTTTGGTATGTGGCTCCAAATTTCTCTTTGGCAGACGGAGGCATAGAATATCAATGCTGGGCATGGAGAATGGGAAAGATAAAAGGAACTTCTGGGCTGTTCCTTTGCCAGTGCCAGGAATGGGATGGAACACAAACATTGCGTTTGGGCAAGCAGGTTGGTAACGTTCTTGTTTTCAAATATAAGATTTATATAGATGGATTCCATTATGGTTGTAATTATCAGCCTTATGGCAAATGGTCTATAGATAGTGAGATGCAATATGAACGTAAGGTGTATAGTCTTTTAGTTGATAAGAATACCATAAAGAGAGTGCGAGTCGATGACGATGGAAATTCTGAAGACTATTTGGACTTGACAAAAATAACAGAGCCAATGGTTTATGCTTTGTTTAAAGATGTAATCGAGAAGAATGAGACTGATTATCTCTATCTTACATCTTATTCATTTGATAAGAAGTGGCCTCGTATCTTTGATTAGTATGAAGTGGCGTAATTTATTTATCATGGCAATCATAGTCTTAGGTTTACAGTTCTCTACTGCGTCTAAGGCTATGAGAGCAAGGGTGTCTATTGGAACCGAACTGGTCTATCAGAATGGAGTGCCTGGATTTGATTTGAGTCTTTCCTTGCTGGATTTTGATGAGAGCGAATACAAGCAAAACTATACTATATTTCTTTATCTCTGGAATAATTCTCAATGTACCAGTCCACTGCGGACAAATACCCAGATAAATGAGCTGAATCCGAAACCCTACAAAATCACTATAGATGCTCTGTACGGACTTCAGCAAAGCTACAGAGTGTTTGTCCCATTTAAGGATTTGTCGGAAAATACACGTTCTGTTTATGGGGCAAACTACTATAGTCCTGTAACGATTTATTGGTCGTTGGATTTGTGTACAACGAATGTCTATAAGCCTGTTCATCACTTTGCGCCGCATTTTGATAACAATCAAAATGGGTTTACTTGTAGAACTTCTTATAGATTGTTTAATGTCCAGTTGAAAAGCCAAGAGAATATCAACCTCTATAGTGATGCCGCCGACCAATATCCCGAAGTGAAGCGGTTAGCTCAGAAATATTCAGAAGAGGATATAGACCAAGGAACTTGTGGCGAGATTTTGAAAGTAAATTATCTGCCCAATGTCTCTTTGATAGACAAGTATGACAACTTTCAGGTAAGATTTAGGTTTTATCATGGGGCTGGTCGTCAACATCCATGCAATTTTTACGAGAGTCTTGAAAAAGTGGATGCCAAGGGGAACGCAAAAACTTTCTATTTTAAGCCTGACGGATATGAAGAACGTACCAATGTCGTGAATTTTATTCGTCGTAATCGTCATGACTGGAATTCTTTCTATGTGTTGATTCCTGATTTCGTATATAATTTTGCTGATTTTGATTATGAAAAATCAAAGCGAGGGGAAAACGATTCTATCTATGTTTATGCCGATATCTACGACATGAACGACAACCTTGTGTGTGAAGGCTCTTATTATGTCTATTGGGTGCGCACTCCTGTAAAGAAAGATACGACTTGCTATCATACAGATTGTGAAATTACTGAAAATGTAATTTCTCGTACTCCGTTGTCAGAGGATTATGTGTTGATCAAATATGATCGTATACGTGTTTGTAAAAACTGTGGTAAGAAGTTTGTGGAGAAAAATCTGGAGAAAACTGAGTTCTGCAAAACTCCGCCTTCTGGCAAACATGAACATGTATGGGAATATTTGGAACCAGAAACAATATTTTCTTCACTCCAAAAAACGGTTAGTAATAATGGTTGTTGGATATTAGAGTCGTGCGACTATATCAACAAGCGCAAATGTCTTATTTGTGAACTGGTGGAGGATCTTCCGAATACGTCGGATATTAATATCTCGTCAAACATGGAAGCTCCTGCCAATAAGGAGTGTTGTCCAGAAGGAAGGTACATAGAAGAAGTCGTCGATAAAGCCCCTGTTAAGGTCGGCAGTCGTACAAAGATAGAAAAAAAATCACGACTTATTTTGATTGTCCCAATAGGGAACGTCAGGTAATAGGTGAACGAAGCGAGGTGGAGTGGCTTGATGCGCCAGTCTGCAGTCCGCATGATTTTAGACTTGTTGAAACTGAAGAACTTGACAAGACTCCCAACGGTCGTATATATCATGTGGCAGAGATTGTGTTTCATTATCGTTGTCAGAAGTGCGGCTTGACGAAAGATGAGATTAAGAGCAAGCAGTGCAAGCATGAGTATGAGAAACCTTATAAGCTCTGTTTGCCGGCGAAACCTTGGGTGGTAACACTTGGAGGCAGGCAGATAAAAATGCATTTGTCTATAGATCCTACAGATTCGACAGCGGTTTATGTTGCCGAGACAGAAACGACACAAGGTATGTGGACGGCAGTTTGCCCAGATAACAACAAGGGATGGAATGACAGAAGTACTTATCCGGTCAGTAATGTGACTTATGAGGAGGTGATGGCATTTATTTCTAAGTTGAACACCATGGCGGCTGAGCAAGGTTGTCCTATGAAGTTTCGTTTGCCCACCACTCAGGAATGGGAGATTGCTTATAGGAATGGTGGCGTTAATAAGGAAAGCTGGTTAGGCTTTTCTGGTTCTGTTGTCCACCCTGTGGCGGAATTGCCAGCCAATGATTTGCATCTGTATGACATGAAGGGAAATGTCTCTGAACTTTGTTCTGATTCCGTTATGGTGGGAAATGAAGATGATAAGGTTTTGATGAGGGCTGTAGCGGGATCAAACTACGAAGATTATCCTACCAGTATGTCGCCTATGTATTATCGTTGGATGGACTTGAGTGAAGGGACTGCAAATGTTGGTTTTCGGTTGTTTGCCGATCCTGTGTATGGAGATGAAAAACAGATGGAACCTGAAACAACTGTTACTTATACTGGAACTGCAAACATTTTGGCAGGTCAATGGTGGACGGTCCGAAATGTATTCAGATGCAAAGATTGTGGTTATTTGTCGTATGGTCTACTACGACATGTTAGGGCACATGCCACCAATCAACCTCGTATTTGTAAATAATTGAATCCAGTATCTCAAGTTCAGAGGTTAGATAAGTAAAAGCCATATGCTTTACAGCAAAGTATTCAACCAAAATGTTATTGGCAATCATGATAACATGTACGGTCTCGAGTACCTTTGCGCTGTTTGTAGCGATAGCCTATATTTAAAAAGGTATAGGGGGATAAAAAATCCCATCACTCTCAGCGAGAGTGATGGGATTGAATGTCTTTTTAGCAAATTGCTCAAGATTACTTGCGGAGACCGAGGGCCTTGATGATGGCACGGTAGCGATTGATATCGCGGTCGTACAAGTAGTCGAGCAAAGCGCGACGCTTTCCTACAAGCTGTGTCAATGCACGTGTTGTAGTATAATCTTTACGG
>ERZ1034973.1092-NODE-1092-length-16685-cov-120.504811_pt1 | contig 16685 bp, 28 predicted proteins | sample MGYA00520686_ERZ1034973 | MGnify/ENA primary metagenome ERZ1034973 (study PRJEB33766, sample SAMN09781775) | gut metagenome | biome: gut microbiome | host: Homo sapiens | place: Madagascar | study: EMG produced TPA metagenomics assembly of the PRJNA485056 data... | reverse complement strand
GTCAGGCTTGAATACCTTTATCCGTTAAAAGGGATATCAGTTAAGTTATCCCGTGTAGGGTATAAGCCATTATCAAAGCCACTCTGTAGGGAATGGCTTTTGTAATAACTACTGTTCGCTTAACTTCTGCTTCAGCAAGTAACCTTCAAGCATCCAGATTTTGTTTACAGCATTCTGCCGGGCAATCTTCCGCCCAATTTCTGCATCAAAGTTTTCCGGGCTTGCACAGGCACTCTCTCCGGTGACGGTGAAGCCATTCTTCAGCACCAGTACGCAGAAAGTCAGGAGGTCTGTAGATTTATGCGCTGTCCATGAATCGCCAACGCCCATATTGGCAGCACGAATGCCGTCATAAGCAGTAAAGAAATGCTCTTCAAGAATGATGCTTTCGATATATTGAGGCGTAACTCGCGGTGCCGTTTTGCCTTTCTCAACGATTTCTTTTTCGATTTGCTGGTCGTTCATAATTATGACCCTGTGGAGTGGTTGCTTGATTAAGATGTCTTTCCATCAGTCCGCCACCACAAAGAATCTTTTTTGCCATAAGGCAGGAGGTTCATCTTTCAGTGGCTGCCAGTGTTATTTCCCCACTTACTGGCTTGGGTTGTTTCGCTGTACTGCCGTTAATTAGTGACCAGAAATTAACTCCGGTTTCATTATCAAGCCCACCCGTAGATAGGCTTTGTAATGACATCTTCAATTAATCAGCAGTTCAGGCTGTGTCACCTGCAAGATGTATTCATGCTCGACAGCCAGGACGCGCTTCTCTTTCTTCCGTTCGTTCATTAACCGACTGCCGATCGTACCTTTCAGCTTTGAGCGTGTTTCTTTGATGGCGTAGCGGTGCTGCATTTCTTCGCCAATTGCCATGCGGCGGCTCAGTTGCTCTGCCATCCAGTTGAATGCTGCGATATAGCTCTCCTTGATTGCCGCAGCAGCTTTCCCGGTGAACCCCATCACAACCATGATCCAGCCATCTTTCGTCAGGCTGTACATCGGGCGAACCTTGCCCTGCTCATCGATATAATCAGCCGACGCAAAATTGCGTTGGCTAAACTCACGTGAGCAATCAGCCTTAACCTGCTCGATTTTCCTGAGAACATCACCGTGTCGCTTGCCGAAGTACTTGGCAATTTTTCTGGATGTGGTAACGACCTCTCCGTTTTTGGCTTGCACCATTTCTCGGAAGTCGAAGGCTGGAATAACTGAATGATTATTCATAGCGTCTTTACCTTTTAGAAAGTGAGCCTGTCTCACAGAAAAGCCGCCCGAGAGAGGTCGCCACCTATAACGGCATTTCTCAGGCTCGCTTACTGAAAGGCTCTCGTTAATATGCGCGTGAGATGCGCGTTTACTGCGGACATAAAAAAGCCCCGCTTTTCGCGAGGCTCATTAAATTGACTTTGTGATTTGCAAAAAAATTATTTCAGGCACTGAGTCCTGATGTACTCCTGCAGGTAGTTAACCTGCGCGGTTATCCTGTCGATTCCACTTCTGAGACGGTAATAATTGAGTTCAGCATCTGCTGTAAGTCCTGGGCTTTCTCCATCGCCCATGCCGCTGGCTCCGGTCGTTGACTTTGCACAGGTGGCGGCGACTTGCAGGCGCTTACGACCAGCAGAAACATCAGCACGGAGACTTTCGATAGTCGCATTAGCATCAGCAAGCTCCTTTGTGTATCTGGCGTCAAGTTCTGCTACATCACGTTGACGCTTCTGCATGTCAGCGATTGTGGATGCGGCCTTATCGCGCTGCTCTTTGTAGGCGATGGCGTTATCACGGTAATGATTGACCGCCCACGACAGGCAGACGATGATGCAGATAACCAGAGCTGAGATAATCGCGGTTAACCTGCTCATTGCTGCCCCCACAAACAGACTTCACGCTCAATCTCACGACGAGTCATCAGCCCTTTCCATTGCTTACCGCCAGCGTATGTCCAGCGCCGTAGCTGATCACATGCGCCTTTGATATCGCCCTGGTTTATTTTGCGAAGAAGAGTCGATGTTCTGAAATTACCTGCACCCACGTTGTAGACGAACGAGTAAAGAGCGCCGCGCGTTGTTTCCGGTATATCGACTTTGATGTACGGGTTAATTTGTCTGGCGACCGTGGCGAGGTCTTTATTCAGGAGGGCTTTGCATTCTGCTTCGGTATACGTTTTACCGAGCATGATGTCTTTTCCGGTGTGTCCGTGACATACGGTCCATACACCAACAATATCTTTGTATGGTATGTAGCTGACACCTTCCAGACCATCGTTACCACTCGGTCCAGTGATTAACACAGATGCTATAGCAATAGCCCCGCCACTTATCGCCGCTATTACGCTATTTCGTAGTGTCGGTGACATTGCCATTCAATCTATCCTCGCGCTCTTTGCGCTTGTAGTACCAGTTGATGCCAAATGTGCCAACAGTGCAAAGAATACCAATGATGACAGCCCAGTCATTCAGGGAGAAAACGCCACCCATCGCAGTCAGCCCTCCGAAGCTGTAACTGAACCATTCTCTGATTTTGTTAATACGGTACATACCCCCCCCTCATTGAGAGGATTTGCTCTATTTAATTAGGAATAAGGTCGATTGCTGATAGAACAAATCCAGGCTACTGTGTTTAGTAATCAGATTTGTTCGTGACCGATATGCACGGGCAAAACGGCAGGAGGTTGTTAGTGCAACCTCATGCCCCCCGCGTTCACGAAGGTCATGTGTAGAAGGCCGCAGCGTAACTATCACTGATGAATTCAGGATAGCCAGTGGCTACGGCTCAGTTATGGTGCTGGTTTAAGAAGGTTAACAGCCTTCCGTAATGACCTTTATACGACTGACCCAAATAAAAAAAGCCACCGTTGCAACTTAAGAGTCACTAACGGCAGCTTATGCGAATAGTGTTGCTCATTTGCTCAATGATGTCAACACGTTCTATGCTACATGTTTAATTTTCTCTACACGTTTCCGGTTTTTAAACGCACTATCCAGAACCGGGTAAATCATAAACAACGAGGCATTAAGGATTTCGTCAACTTCCCGTCGACAGGTTGCGAGCGATGGTTTTTGAATGCGCCCGCCGCCCCGGCATAACATCTTGCGAGGTCTTGCGACGCGATGATAGTAAGATGCAATGGCGTGTTTGGAAGATCCATGAGCGTAGTAGCTGAGGAGGATGCCAAAGGCTTTCTTGTCAATGTACATGACGGAATCGACGACCTGAGAAATCAACATTCCATCATCATCATTACACATTGGCCTTGTCATAACCCTTCCCGGCTCTACGCTCTCCATGAGCTTCGCTATTACGCTGCTCATGCGCTTTTCCAGACGACCTGAATAAACCCATGCGCCCCACAGTTCAAGCCATCCATTCAGCCACTCATGCTGATCTTTTGTGAGGTTTAGTTCTCTTATGCTCATTCCATATGCCTCCATCATTTTTGAATCTTAAGCGATTCTTCTCAAGCGAATTACGATTCTTGCGACACCCCACCATTCAGCATCAGACAACATCTCTGATGGTTTAAATGCGTCTGGGAATTGCTGTGGAATGTATCTGGTGAATTTAGTCTCTGTCCTCACAGGTGCTTTCTTCTTTCGCTTGCTCATATCAACCCCTCATCAGTCAGTTTGCCGACAATCCACATCTCCCCTTCGGCGTAGAACATCGCCTGAGAGTGTCCATTATTAGTCTCGCGCATGATGCCGTAGCCTTTGTCGATAAACCATTGCTGGAAGACGCGCCCACGCTTAACTGAACGATTGTATACCCCTAATTGCTCAAGCTGTTTATTCAGCCACACGGCGGATTGCCCGAACTTCTGCGCCACCTGCGACGCGTTATAAAGATTGTTGCGCTCAACGATGCGGTCGTAAACCTCGGCTTTAGGACTCATTTCCTTGTTCTCCAGTGCAAGGCGCTCTTTCTCTTCCTCTGCTACCACCAGCGCCTTGAGCGCCTCAAGATAAGTTTGGGGGACAGGAAATGCCGGTTTACTTTCTTGTTCTTCCAGCTCTTGCCAGCGATTAATTATTTTCATACGCAGAGCAGCGCTGTACCCAGCTACAAGGCAGAGAGATTCTTCCTTGTTCAACAAGTAGACTTTATCTTTGACGGCATGCCCTAAGTTATTAATTCTCTCGACAAATCCAATTTTGGATTGCTCAGAGATTCCTAACTCTGACAACATAACTCTTATATCTCTGCACACATGCCCATGCTGTTTACCTGTCAGTTCCGCAATCTCACGGCTGGACATGGTTTGCACTTCTGCAGCGTTAATTAAACTGCTCATACATTCCTCTCTCTTGTTGGTGTAACTGTATTTAACTTCCAACATTCATATCGTTCAAATCAGGTTCTTTATCGTCACGATAAAAAGCCCCTTTCGGGGCCTTTTCTTACTCATCGATTTACTCATGTTGGCGAATGAAATTTAGCTATGCTTTCGAGTCTCATCGTCTTCCTCTCTTGCCCTGTTTGACCATCAGGACGCCGTTAACTATTACGTGACGCTCACCTTTGCTGTCTCGGTTGTACTTGAGCACTGTTCCTCTTGCACAGGAAAGCATCCTTGCCACTTCGGTCTGATTGCCTCGTGTCTGGATAAGAAGCTCTGGTATCGTTTGAATTGTGGCGTTCATACGTTCTCCAGTTCGGTGATTTTTATTCCAAGCCTTCCGCCTGGCACTTTCACACCACGAATTACGCGAATGTCATCGAATTGCTCGTCGTCTTCCGCAAATCCGGCGTGGACAAGGGAGTCGAGCAAACATTTCAGGATATTGTCGAGATCGCGGCGACGTGAGTCCGGAGTGTCTGCGATTATTTTGATGCGGAGTCGTGATTTGGTGAAAATATCTAACTTGAGTTGGCGGATTATTTGCTGTACATCTTTTCGGTATTTCTGGCCTTTATCGCTGATGTAGTATTGGCTTCCCCGTCTTCGCCAGTAGGTGTTCAGCGACGGCGGATATGGAAGCACAAACTGATATTCGTTCATGGCTTAATCTTCCCCTCCTTCAGCAGTATCGCCTGCGTCCTGATTACGCCTTCGAGGTGGTAAAGTCTGGCGTCTTTGTTGTCGAGATTATGGGTGCGTCTGTCGATTTCATCGTGACACGCGCTACAAGCCCATGCGCCGATCAGGTCTTCAGGCTTCATTCCAGTTCCGCAAATTCCAGCCATCCGGTAATGTGCCAGAACTGTAGTTTCAGGATTACCATTGCATACGCCGTAAATACGTACCTGGCATTCTCTGCCGCGTGCTTCTTTGCGTAGGTTAGCCATTAAGCAGCCTCCCCTGTTACTTTCAGCATTCCGTTATCGAGCAGCTTTCTGGTCAGCCACTGTTGACCACGCCCGGTGATTTTTGTGGTGAACGATATCTGTATTCCGTGATTTGTGTTGACCGCTGTTTCTTTCACTGTGAAATAGCCGCGCTCCATATATTCCTGCATTGGCACATTTCGCCGGGAACCTGAAGCAATAAGGATTTTGTGATCACGCATCCACGCAAACAGTTTGTTTGGACCAGTACCGACAACCTTTGCAAAGTTTCCAATCAAAATTCCGCTGGCCTCGCCAACGCGATCGGCAAACTCAACTTTAGGTGCTGCGAGAGCAAGCTGCTGTTCCAACTTCACCTTCTGCTCATACTCATTAGCCCATGCTCTGGCAGCCTCTGCCGGGTTGGAGAAGTCAGGCAGTTGTAATTGCTGGCTCACTTTGTTGCGGAAATAGTTCCTCACCAACTCTCGCTGTACGCGCCACGCTGTCTCATCACGTAGTGTCTTTACCAGCATCAGATAGCCGGATTCTGTGAAAACCCTTAAGCCATTTGGTGAAATTTTCATCGACGGGTAGGCCGTCTGTTGCGTAAAATCAATAAGATACGTATCTTCTCCGTCTATAAAATATTTCGCGTTTCTCGCATAACCATCTTTGATAGTGGTTACTGGAACCCCGTGAATATCAGCAATCATTTGATACGTAACAACACGCTCACCATTAAACTCAATCGGCACGATTTCTGCGTTGGCAATAATTACGGCATTCATGCAACACCTCCTTCAACGACAATACTGTCTCGCTTACCTTGTTCGCCTTCGAAGACGTAGAAATCACGCTTCCCGGTAATAACACCTAAATCATTGATTATGTTAGTGTGCTGCAATGCAGGAGGCTTGATAACGCCACGTTTCACCAATCTATCTATGGATACTTTTACATTGCTATGGCGGCTTTCTACCAACTCAGCGATTTCAATGCTTGTCATTTTTATGGCATTGCCATTTATTAACTCATTCATCGTCTTCTTCCTCGTACATTGAGCTATTCGGATCGCTCATCAGTTCTGCGCAGCAATCGGAGCACACGTGAACTTCCAGCACATGCAGTTTCTGACCGCAGTTAGCGCACGTTAAAGCCCGCTCGACGCTTTCTTGTTCGTAACTTCGATTTGGGTCAATCACCTTGTTTTCCTCGCACGTTCTCTAAGCCACCGGATATCCCACAGGTGAGCCGTGTAGTTGAAGGTTTTTACGTCAGATTCTTTTGGGATTGGCTTGCGTTTATTTCTGGAGCGTTTCGTTGGAAGGTATTTGCAGTTTTCGCAGATTATGTCGGTGATACTTCGTCGCTGTCGTCTCATGCCGCATCCTCAAAATTAAATCCAAGCTGACATGAAAATGCTTCACATGATTCAGAACACGAACCTGAATCATACTGTCGCATTGATGTCATTCTTGAGGCTAACTCATCTCTTGATATATCACTAAACAAGGCAATCAGTGATTTAAGTGTATTATTCCCTCGATACATAACCGGTTCCTTTCCTGTTTTTATTTCTGTATCAAGGATGTTGATAAATGCATCTGCAAGTTCTGGCTCATCCATGGCTGCCAGCGCAACCTTTTGCATACTTTTTTTTATACAGAAAACACAATTACCAAGATGCTCCTGTATGCCAAGATCAAACTTCTGCCCACTCCACCAATCAAGCACATCCTGTTTTTCAAAATCGCTTATATCAGCCAGGTACCGAAAACCATTAGCCCTTTTAAGCCTGTTTGGTTCATCTGTGCGAATGCCAAGCCATGTGATGTAATTTCCTTTCCCAAACTTTTCCTGACAATATTTGGTGAATGGAACAGACTTCATTCTGTCGGTACAGAACGCACCGCCGATATATGGATGTCCGTATTTATTCAACATCCTTTTCCACGGTATAAGATCTGGACCAATATCATTGACACCTATCTCTTCATAACTACTGGCCTTCCCCATTTCTGGATTAGGTATTACACGAAGGCAATGTAAGTCTATTTTCCAGTTACTGACGATATTTCGGATGAACTCATATGTTTTAGGGTGCTCTGCCCCTGTATCCATGAAAACGTAATGCACGTCTTCACCTGCCTGTCGCTTTTGCTCCATTAGCCAGAGCAAATATGCTGACGTCCTGCCACCTGAGAAACTAACGACATTTATCATGCAGCCCTCCCTTTTCGTTGTGACCATTCATACTCTCGCCTGGAGTCATCACTCCACCGCACGTTGCGCTCTGAGCCGAACCAGAACATGATTTCGATAAGCTCAGTCATGCTGACCTTTCGCATTTTGCTGGTACGCACGCCAAGCATGACAACGCCACCGTCGATACCAGGAACGCTTCGTTGCTCCAGTTTTTTGGTCTTAAGCCACAGGGCAGTGAACAGATCTTTCCAGTCCTCCGGCGCAAGTCTCTTTCCATGCCAAAGCACCTGACGTGATACGTCCTGCAATAACGCCCACATAAGTCGGTTTTGAGGATTGCTCCGCTTTGGTTCTTTAACGTGGACTTCGTGAGGTGACTTGTCGTCGATGGGAAGTGAGAGTATTGCGTCTATGGCGTTATTTCTGATTGCTTCGTTGCGAAGCATGTATATTTGCTTCACCCTTAAACCTCCTTAATCGCATTCTGACGAGATTTTGCATCTAGACACCCGATTACATACCTGCTGTGTGTTTATCTCGCTACAGGCTCATCTAGGCGCCTTAAAATCGATTTTTGTTGTTTTGGTTGTGTGCAAACAAAAGGCCTGCGATTACCAGCAGGCTGTTATTAGCTCAGTGATATAGATGGTCATTTAATACTCCGTCACGTTTTCCTGTCGCCACACCTCGTCATATTCCGATTTCGGCATATTGGCGATGTAGCTATATGGCGATCCTGATTCAAGTTGCAGGAACTGGTGCGATTGCTCGTCAAGGAACAACGAGACACCACCTTCCCAACCTTCGCCGTTACGTTGTTTTTCAAGCATCAAAACAGATGCCGGAGATGCCAGTAGCTGTTCGTCCTTCTCTGTCATCTTTTCACCACTCTGAACTCTCTGTAACGCTCTCTCGCGAGCCTTGTTACGCCAGATGATGAAAAGGTTGTCTGTCAGGTCTGTTATCGCGCCAGAGCCTTTTACGTCCATTTTCCCGGTTGGTTTTTCTTCGCTGTCTCCTTTTCGCGAGTGAGTAACGAGAATGACGTGGGAGTTTGTTTTGTTTTTGAAGTCGCAAATCGAGTCAACAAACGCCTTCTGCCCGTTATAGTCATCGTCACCTATGCCGCATTTCATCAGGCTGTCGATGATGAATAACTGGATGCCGTATCGGCGGCGAGCGTAGTCGAATATTTCGATCAGCCTGTCGGCTTTCGCCGTTCCGGTCAGGCCAAACACCCAAAGTCTTTCGTCATAAAATTTAAATGCAGAGTCAATTTCCAGCACTGGCGGCATCTTGCAGCACGTCGCCTGACGGGTAAGGCGCTTAAGGAGAATACCAGGCTTCAGCTCAAGTGACGCGATGCACGTCTTCACACCCTGACGCATTGCCTCAAGTGCCATATGCCCGACAACCTCGGTGTTATGCGTCGCCACATATCCCCTGGTTACATACAGGTGGCGAGGGTGATCGACCATAATACACAAGCATTCTGCATTGCCTATTTTTTCAACATTCCTGACGAATACCCCACAGCCCTCGAATCGATGCGCAGTTAATCTTCCATTGAGTCGTGGTGAACGGATGGCATCCCTGATTTCTCTTGTCAGTCTGATTCTTGCCTCGTATGAATCCATCCCATGCCGCTTATCGCCCTTGTATGTGTATGTCACGCCAGTTTTAACTCGCGTCCGGCATGACCCGCCGAGTGAGTTAACCAGTTGAACAACCCCATTGAGCAGTTCTTCACTTGCTGAGGAAAAAACAAGCGTTCCATCCTTCTCGACATACCCATCCGTTTCAAGCAGACCACACAGCATGCCTATACGCGTTGATTTATTTGCAGAAAAAAACACACGAGGGATGAATTTGTTTTTTGCTGTGCACCCCATTAGTCCATAACCTCGCAGGGTCTCCATGAGTGGATTTACCTGACCACGCGCCGTTGATATCAGCCAGTCCTTACCATCTCCAGAGAAGTTGTAATCAGGCAGTTCAGCCTTCATACGCTCGATCATGTATGGCTCGACGTTTGAAAACTTCACGCTCCCATTGCTAAGACTACCATCCCCGAGAAGGGAGCCGATAACCCATGCTAATGGCTCTGAGTGGTCGCCAAAGTCACCAGTTATTTCAGGAATCCTAACGCCATTTTTGTGCCTCTTCGTTTCACTCAACCGTTTCAGCTCGAAGGTGTCTATCACGCGGCGCTTCTCGCCTTTCGTGAATCCACGACTAGTGACCTCCCATAGGTGATCGCCTGCGCAATCAACATAACGACCATCTTCAAATGTGACTCGGTAAACATCTCTAACACCCTGCGGGAATATCCCGGTGACAGTTGACGGATTGCCGTCAACTGACGCCACCTGATCGCCAATTTTTACATCCCCGTGAGTAGTCCATTCACCATTAGCGAGCAGAATTGGTTCATCAAGTGGACAGGCTTTTCCGTGACCGTTCACACCATTGACCAGCGTCAACTCGGCCTCACGGAACTGGAATTTATCTGCCAGAGATTCCCACGGTGGATTAAACAGATACTGCTGCTTGCCGTAGAAAGCGTTGATAGTGTCCTGGTAAAACTCTCGCGCGCTGTAGAGTTCTTCAGGATCGAAGTAGGATGCCGTGCCGATGTACTGCCAGATTTCATCCTCGGTAACACCGTTCATCAGGCATTCGTTGATGTCTTTGTACGGCAGAGTAACAAGACGGCAACGATGTTCACCGAGTCGGCTTGCGATTTCCCTTGCGGCTTCACGACCAACATCATCAACGTCCATCGAGATGAATATTTCCTCAAACCTGTCGAGGTTGTGATACTCAAACTCAATCCACTGTTGCTTAGCGCCTTTCCCGCCACCAAACGGCACGGATAACGCCGAGATGCCGTATTGCGCATAGCTCATACAATCAATTTCGCCTTCGCAAAGTACAACCGCCCTCACGCCAGCGTCCAGAGCCTGCCATCCGAACAGACAAGGTTCGCAATCACCTTCTGCCATAATGACTTTCTTCCCGTCCGGGCGCTCAGTGCTGATTCGCTTGACCTGCAACAACTCACCATCGCGTTTGTACGGAAGCACCAGTGCATCAAGTTCTCGTTCTCCATCCCACACCTTGCCGCTGACAACCTCGTAGCGCTTTACGACTTCTGGCGATATGCCACGCGATTGCAGGTACTCAAGATGGGATTCTGTTCTGGTAACGTAGCGGGCGATTTTCTTGCGGTCAGGTCTGGAGAATTTCTTCTCACGTTTGGCATCGAAATGGTGATCGTCATCCTTGATTCCGAGAAATGCTTTCGCTTCCTGCATAGCCTGATGCAGGTTAATTCCACGACATGCCATCCACAAATCAAGCATGTCACCGCCGTCTCCCTCAGCGAAATCAGCCCATTTTTTCTTGCCGCTAAGGTTGACCTTAAGGCTGTTTCCCTTGTCACCGTTGACGTTACCGGCAACCCACTCATGCCCCTCTTTCTTGCCGTTTGGCAACAGGTGCGGAGCCACCCTGTCAACCTGCGCCCAAAGCAGGTCGCTGAGTTCACTTGGCCTCATGATTCCCTCGGATTGAGATTTTTAAACCAGAAATCGACAAACGAAATACTTAACCAGCCGTGGTTATAACCAGCGACCAGTAGCGATTTGATTTTTGATTTCATGGTTCACCTGTCGAAAAACACGTAGCCAGTTTTCGATACGGTGATTGCGGATGATGGTTTGGATTGTGGTTGAATAGTTTCTGGCTTCTCGTCGTTCCAGCGTTGACCGTTCAGGTAGCTCGATGGTAACAACCTGTCGAATCCGAACTGCTTACCACTCCTGCATGCGATGTCTTCTGCCAGCATCGTGGCAAACTCGCTTGCCGTACCCCTTGTAGTTTTACGCCATTCCCTGAACTGTGTTCTGAATGCTGAAGCTGCGTTTTTCTTCCCGGCTTTCCGCATGCCTGCACACCAGAATATTTCCTCGAATGCCTTGTCGGTTTCTTCGTGACGGTCAGGAGTTTTTTCACACTCTGTTCGGACATGTTCGAACATAATGTTTTTAGGTTCATTGACTGGTTCAAAAGAGTGACTGGTTCTGGGTGCAGCTCCTGCACCACCCCCTAGTGAATCTCCTGCACCAGGGTGGTGAATCTCCTGCACTACCCCTAGTGAATCTCCTGCACCCCCAAGCCGAAGAATATAGATATTACTTGAGTTGCCTTTTTCACCTTTTCGGGTGACTTTTTTTAGCAAGCCAGCCTCACAAAGAGCCTCAATATGGTTAATCACGGAGCGTTTGCTAATCTCGCACTGGTCAGCGATATGCTGATATGAAGGCCAGCATTCGCCATTGTCATTGGCGTTATCGGCAAGTTTAAGCAGAACCAGTTTTCTGAGCGGGTTTCCAACTTTGGCTCCCATTGCCTTCACCATCAGAATCATACTCATTTTTTCACCTCCAATTGGTTGTGTTTGTTAATGCTTATTTAAGCATCAGGCGAGCAAACTTCGGCTGGTTACTTCCTGGCTCCAAATTCAAAACCCCAGTCTTTTCCAGTGCTAAAATGTGACCAATTACTGTCGATCTGCTAATATCGCACTGATAAGCGAGATCTTGATATGAAAACCAGCATTCGCCATTGTCATTGGCGTTATCGGCAAGTTTAAGCAGAATCAGTTTTCTTCGCGGGTTCCCAACCTTAGTTCTCATTGCTTTCTCAATCAGAATCATACTCATTGTGTCTTCTCCTGTAATTTGTGCTTTCTATTCATGACAGCCAATCATCTTTGCCAGACCGCGCTGGGTAAGCGTTGACAGGTTGATGAGTAAATCAGTTTCTGCGCGATCAATTTCTCGCTGTGTTGGCTTGCTGTAACTTGCTTGTGTCATTTGTTAATTCACCAATAGTGAATAGTTAGTTGAAAGGTATGCGTGGAAACGCATATAGCCTTAGTTGGTCAGATATCTTGGAACTCGCTTTTCAGCGACGTAGGACGAATGTCCGTTGTTACAAAGAGCAGTCCCGCTTATTAAGCGGCTTTGTGTTCCGGCGGGAACACGTCATCAAGACTTACATTTGCGCCTAACTTGTTCAGGTAAGCAACGAGAGCACGGCATGTTTTAAGATCTGGCATGCGACGACCACTTTCCCAATGACCGACAGCCCCCTGTGTGCATCCAACTGCCTTAGCAAGTATTGTTTGACTGATGCTCACTGACTTTCGATATTTCTTAAGGTTGTTCATATTTCCTTCCCAACATTGGTAACCACGCTATTATAGTACATCTCGTGCATTTTTAATGCAAGCAAAAATACCACACTCCAAATCCTGGTGAACCAACCCCAAACCTCCTGAATCGCATTCTGACGCAATATTTACGCCCACACGTACATTTTAATGTCTGACAGTTGTTTATCTCTCTACAGCGCTTCCTATGGCGTTTAAACGCCATTGACGTAACTAATGGTTGCCGAGACCGGCTTTCCGCATGCCTGCACACCAGAATATTTCCTCGAATGCCTTGTCGGTTTCTTCGTGACGGTCAGGAGTTTTTTCACACTCTGTTCGGACATGTTCGAACATAATGTTTTTAGGTTCATTGACTGGTTCAAAAGAGTGACTGGTTCTGGGTGCAGCTCCTGCACCACCCCCTAGTGAATCTCCTGCACCAGGGTGGTGAATCTCCTGCACTACCCCTAGTGAATCTCCTGCACTACCCCTAGTGAATCTCCTGCACTACCCCTAGTGAATCTCCTGCACCACGGGCCAGCTTCTTGACGGGCTACAGGGTTTAGGGATTTCACCACTTTTGGTGAAAACTTGGCGCCAACTTTCTTTCCCAAAATATAAATCAATAAAATACATAGAGTTATAAAAAAACTAACCACATTTAGAGTGTTTGTGTTGACTTAATCAACTACGTCCCGTACTATTTAGTCATCAGCAGGAAGCTGGAAGCCAAACGGAACAGACTGGCAGGCTCTTTAAACAACGTCGAACACTCGACTACGTGGCTGAAAAGCCAGATCACCCAACCACATAAGCTGTGGGATGCAATGCCGAAGCAACCGTCTCAGGAGGGGCTTCGAGATTGCATCGCCAAAGTTTATTCGGGAGGAATCTATGTCCAGAAAAACAGAATTTAAAGGAACCGCAGCTTCTCGCCGTAGAGCTCGTCGTGCAAATCTGCAAAGTCAGGAGGCGATCAGCTCCGACAAGCTACACAGGCCAACCCCTTCACGAGTGGTCTTGCAATGCAAGCGCAAACCAGCAATGAGAGCAGAAGTGATAACTCTGACAACGTTGACCAGAAAATATGAAGGTTCAACTTGTCTTCCAAACGTAGCTCTTTACGCGGCAGGCTACCGGAAATCAAAACAACTGACAGCGAGGTAAGTGATGAATCAGACATACATTCCATCATGCTTGAGAAATCTGCCAAAGCAGAAAGCAAAGCCCCGCAAGCAAGCCATAAAGGACGCTAAGGCAGAGGTTATTGATCAAGCAATACAATTGCTCAGGGAGGAGTTAAGAAGTGGCAAGCTCGAAGGAATGATGATGCCCTATCAGCGCGGATATCTTTCGGCGATTAGTAAGTTGGAAGTATTGAAGAGTGAATTATGAACTATCTGGAATTTCCGGATGGTTCATTGTTTTGGCAGCAAACCACTTGTTTGAGGACTGATACATGAGAGTAAAAACTATGGGCGTAAGCCCATTAAGTGGTCGTATTTTTCAAGGAACATTAAACACTGAAAAAGGAATGTGGGTAGGAAAGAAAGAAGATGTAACCGAACAGGCAGTTAAGGCAGTAGCTGAACACATGATGATAAAAGGCCAGAAATATGCATACGGGACGAAGGATGGCAAATGGCTGATAATAAGCCATCAAGTGGTTGATAAATTACCAGAAGATTTTATTGCTGATTAAAATTATTTTGGCATAAATAACAGAATAAACACAGCACTGTGTATTCATTCCAACGAGTGAATACACGGAGCAATGTCGCTCGTAACTAAACAGGAGCCGACTTGTTCTGATTGTTGGAAATCTTCTTTGCCCTCCAGTGTGAGGGCAATTTTTTTTGACGGAGGATATATGAGTGAAGTAACAGATTTAGTTGTTATTGAAAAAGCAAATGCAATGACTGTATTTCAGTCTGCCGACCAGATTGAAGAAATCCTTCAAAAGGTTGAACGTGAAGTTATGTCCTTTGTGCCTGATATCACAACGGCAAAGGGCAGAAAGGAGATCGCTTCTCTGGCGTATAAAGTTGCGCAGACGAAAACATATCTCGATGGTCTTGGCAAAGACCTTGTTGCTGAACTGAAGGAAATTCCAAAGCTCATTGATGCTAACCGCAAGACAGTGCGTGATCGCCTTGATGAGCTGAAAGCCAAGGCGCGCCAGCCTCTTACTGATTATGAGGAGGAACAGGCACGGATTAAAGCCGAAGAAGAAGCTAAGGCAGCAGCTGAAGCTCTCGCAAAGCAAATTGAGTCTGACCATGAAATAGCGATTTTGATGGATCGCGAATTTGACCGCCAAAGAGAAGAGGCAAGACTCAAAGCGGAGCAGGAAAAGCGAGAGCATGAAGAACGCTTAAAAAGAGAAGCTGAAGAGAAAGCCAGAGCAGAAGCCGAAGCAAAGGCAAAAGCCGAAATTGAAGCAGCAGCAAGGAGAGAAGCAGAAGCTAAGGCCGCAGCGGAACGTGCAGAGCGTGAACGCATTGAAGCCGAGCAACGAGCACAGCGCGAAGCAAAAGAGGCAGCAGAACGAGCTGAAAGAGAAAAGCAGGCAGCAATTGAAGCAGAACGCAGAAAAGCACAGGAGGAGGCTGAACGAATCCGGCGCGAGGCTGAAGCAAAAGAGCAAGCCAGAATAGCAGAAGAAAAAAGAATCAAGGAAGAAGAAGAGCGTAGAGCAAAGGATAGAGCTCACCGGAAAGAAGTAAATAACAAAATACTTGCTGACCTTATCAAGGTTGGCGCATCAGAAGATGTTGCTAAAAATATCATAACAGCCATCGTAAAAGGCGAAGTATTCGCAACAAAAATAACCTACTAATAAACCAACATAAGGAACCACCCATGATTTACGCAATCGCGGGAGGCGCTCGCATGGGTGCCTTCCAACTAAATGAATCTTTACTTGAACGAATCACCCGTAAATTACGTGACGGATGGAAAAGAGTTGAGGTCTTATTATGCGCAATGAAATAGCCATCAATCACCAGATGCTTCGTGCTGCACAGAACAAAGCAGTAATAGCCAGATTTATTGGTGACTCAAAAATGTGGCTTGAAGCAAATAAAGCGATGAAATCAGCTGTCAACCTTCCGTGGTATCGCAGGAAATGAGTTTTACATTTTTTGATGATGATAAAGCTCGGGATAAGATGCGAGTCTTAAATTGTTTTTATCGCGGCGATAAAGAACCTGATTTGAATATATCAACGATAGGATGGAAAATCATGAACAGCGTGATGATTAATGATATCCCACTAATAGCTTGCGAGTTTAATGGTGAGCGTGTGGTTACATTTCAGCAGGTGGCTGTTGTGCATGGCGTTCCGTTAACTACAATTCGTGACAGCTACACAAGAAACTCAAGCTATTTTATTGATGGCGAGGATACTTATGTTATTGATTTTGATAAAAAAACGGCCTTCCCGTTTTTTGACATCCCCACTAGAGGGTTGAGGGTATTCACTGAATCCGGCTATTTGATGCTGGTTAAACCCCTGCGCGACGAGACGGCGAGAGAGGAGATGAAATCATGAACAGTTTAATAAGTACCGCAGAAGTAAAAACAATGTCTAGCCGTGAGATTGCGGAACTGACAGGCAAACGGCATGACAATGTATTAAGAGATATTGATTTCATTCACTCAAATTTGAGTGAATCAAGTAAATCAGTAAGTTACAAGGGATATAACAACCAATCGCAAAGAGAATGGCTTTTAACTAAGCGTGACACATTGCTGGTGGTTTCTGGTTACAGTGTCGAACTTCGTGCAAGGATTATCGATCGCTGGCAGGAACTGGAAGAGCAGGTGCGCAAAGCAGCGCTACCGGACTTCGCCAACCCAGCGGAAGCTGCCAGAGCATGGGCTAATGAGTATGAACAAAAGCTGATCGCACAGGAGAAACTATCAATCGCAGCGCCGAAAGCCGAGGTTTACGACCGCATCGTTGAGCGCAACAATCTTTATAACGCGTCGC
>ERZ1034973.1090-NODE-1090-length-16730-cov-39.385547_pt1 | contig 16730 bp, 33 predicted proteins | sample MGYA00520686_ERZ1034973 | MGnify/ENA primary metagenome ERZ1034973 (study PRJEB33766, sample SAMN09781775) | gut metagenome | biome: gut microbiome | host: Homo sapiens | place: Madagascar | study: EMG produced TPA metagenomics assembly of the PRJNA485056 data... | reverse complement strand
TTTTGTAAGGCGCACAACTCCGAAAAATTTAAACATGAAAAGGAGAATTTATATGCTGGTAAACATTCGCTATTACAAGCCCCTGCACAAGGCATACGCGGGGAACGCATTTACCTACCGGACGGCGATGCCGCTGACGGTGGGGGACAAGGTAATGGCTCCCACCAAGGGGGGAGACAAGCGGGCCATGGTGGTGGAGATCAACGTGCCGGAAAGCCGTGTGGACGAGCGGATCATGCCGCTGCTGAAGGAGATCACGGACTATGACACCGGGGAACAGGAGGACGCAGACGCATGAGCAGCGCAATGGAATTTGCCATTACCACGGACCTGACTCCGCTGAAGGAGTTTAACATCTCCGCCAACTTTGAAGAGTGTCAGGCGTGGCTGGAAGAGAATTTGGCCCCGTACCGGGGCATGGTGGTGACGGAGGAGGCCATCGGCGCGGCGAAGAAGTACCGGGCCAACATCCGCTCCGTGGCCGCACGCATCGACGAGTGCCGCAAGATGGCAAAGGCGGCGGCGCTGGCCAGCTACGCCCCCTTTGAGGGGAAGTGCAAGGCACTGACGGCCCTGTGCGACGAATCTGCCGCCAATCTGGACGGCCAGATCAAAGCCTTTGACGAACGGCGCCGCACGGAGAAGCTGGACGCTATCCGGGCCTTTTTTGATGAGCGCATCGGAGAACTTGCGGAATTTCTCCCGTGGGAAGCGGTTCTGGACAAGCGGTGGGGCAACGCCACCTATTCTGAGGAACAGGCCCACAAGGACATTCTGGTGGCGATCAGCAAGTGCGACAGCAGCATTGCCGCCATCCGCGGGCTGAACAGCGAGTTCGAGACAACATTGCTGGAAGAGTACAAGCAGTGCCACGATCTGCCCACGGTGCTGAAAAAGGATCAGGCGCTCAAGCGGGTGAAGGAGATCGAGGAACGGCGGAAGGCGGGACAGGAACAGCGCAGACAGCAGGCCGAGGCTGCGCGGGCGGCGGAGGAAGCCGCCAGAGCGGAGCGGGTGCAGGCTGTTGTGGAAGCGGCCAGAGCCATTCAGACGGAAGCACCGGCACCAGCGGCGGAGGTACAGCCGAAGCGCACGGCTCCGCAGACCGTCACCCTTTCGTTCCGGGTGACAGGCACCGTGGAGCAGCTGAACGGACTGCGGGATTATATGCTGGCCAACGGCATTGCCTTTGGCCGCGCGGACTGAATAAGGGAGGAATTTTGACATGAAGGCAACCAACAGCTTTGCGGCCCAGACCCAGCGGGACAAGCCCACGTTTTCCATGGCCATCGCGGCCCCCAGTATGCAGAAGATGATTCAGAGCGCTCTGCGGAGCGACAAGGCGGCGGCGCGGCTGACCTCCACCCTGATCTCCGCCGTGAATGCCAGCGAACAGTTGAGAGCCTGTGAACCCAGCACCATTGTAGCGGCGGCGCTTCGGGGCGAGGGCATGGGCCTGATCTTCGGCCACGGCTACTATGTTGTGCCCTACGGGACTACCGCAACGTACATTCTTGGCTAAACTTTTATGGTCAAGTAAAACTGCGTGAACCCTATTACTCAGGGGTGTGCCGCTTTTGCGGTGCTAACGGTGAAACCCTTCATTTTTCGGGGCAATACCGTGCTGCGATACTCAAAATGGAGAAAATTATGACAGGAATTTACCTTATCACCAACAAGGTGTCTGGCAACACCTATGTTGGACAAAGCATTGACATTAAGCGTCGGTTTATAGAACACCGGACTATAACCGCCGAACACAACCTATCTTTGAAGAGAGCGTTTATCAAGTATGGATTAGAAAACTTTTCGTTTGAAGTTCTTGAGGAATGTCCAGCAGAAATGCTGAATGAGCGTGAGATGTTTTTTATAGAAAAGCTCAAGCCCAGATATAACCGGACGAGGGGCGGAGACGGACGAGGCAGACCGCTGACCGAGGAAGAAAAGGAACACCTCAGAGTGTGCGGCAAAAGGCAGTGGGCGGCAATGTCCCCAGAAGCAAGGATGAAGCAGATTTCAAACAATCTGAAAGGCCCAAAAGTGGGACACCCCGTATCTGAGGAAACAAGAGAAAAATTGAGGGTTGCCAAACTTGGTAAAAAGGATGCCCCTGAATCGGTGGCAAAGAGGCAGAAAGCCGTCCGGTGCATAGAAACCGAAGAGATATTCCAGAGCATAAAAGAAGCAAGAGAAACAAAACAACTCCCTTCATCATTGTGCCAGCATTTGAGGGGAAGATTAAAAACCTGTAAAGGGCTTCATTTTGAGTATTTGAGTGTAGAGACTACCCGTGATGAATGTAGCGGGGTAGGGCAGAGGATGAGTTGCTGCCCGAAGTGCGCGGCACACGAAAACGTGTGAAGAGATAGTCCACCCCGGCGCGATGAGAAAGCGCCGGAACCGTGATAAAGGTTATATCCAGCTTGCCATGTCCACCGGTTTTTATGCAGACATTGACTGCACGGACATTCGTGAGGGCGAGATTGAGGGCCGGGACCGCCGGACGGGGAAGCCCATTGTGAACCTTGCCAAGTACGAGAGCGATGAAGAACGGCAGAGTAAGCCTATTATCGGCTACTACGGCTACTACGAGCTGAAGGACGGCACCTTCCGTTTTGAATACTGGCCCATGGACCGGCTCCTGCGCCATGCGGACCGGTACTCCAAGGCGTTCAGCTATGAGAAGTTCAAGGCCATGCAGAGCGGGGAAATGAACCCCAAGGACGTGGAAAAACTGCTGAACGGTTCCCCCTGGTACGATCCCAACGGTGGGCAGGACCGGATGTGCCGCAAGACGATTTTGCGGCAGCTGCTGAACAGCGGCTACGCGCCCCTGTCCCCGGAGGTCAAGACCCAGCTCATGGAGGAAGCCAGCGCCGAGGACGAGGGCATGATCCCGGATATGCCTATGCCGGAGCGCACGGTGGCATCTACCGGAGAGGTGGTTGAGACCGCGCCTGCGGCTGTGGAAGCCCATCAGGAGACCGTGGAGAGCGAATCCGGTATGGTTACACCCCCAAAGGCTGAAAAGACCGCAGAGGCCCCTCAGAATGCGCAAGGCGAGGGCATGGACTATGCGGCCACCTTCTTTGGGGAATGAGGTGAGGAGACATGCTGATCTCCATTAAGACGCGGGAGGAGGACGGGAGCCGGTACATGATGTGTGCCGGCACCGTGACCCGCGAGGTCAAGACCGGGGCCACCGCCAAGGGGACACCGAAAGCGGAATTTGGCATGAAGTACGCCAAGGGCGAGTTCATGAACGTGTCCGCCGTGGGGGACGATGACGTGACCCGCATGGCGGCGTGCCTTGAAAAAGGGGATGCCGTTCTGGTGTGCGGCGTGTGGAAAACCCGGCGCTACACCACCCGTGACGGGGAACAGAAGGAGTGGAGCGAGCTTCACGCGGAGTTCGTGGCTCCGCAGACGGTGATGGCGGCAGTGCTGGGGCTGCTGGCGGCAGAAAGTGAGAAGCCGCGCTCCCCTGAACCGGCGAAGCCTATGGAACACAGCGGCAGTCAGGCGGGATTCCTTGACAGTCAGGAGGACGCCGTTTTGCCGTGGGAACAGCCCGAAGAGGACGAACCCTACGATTATGTTCCGCAGATTTAGGGGGAATTGACCTATGGCGAAAGAAAACCGGTATTTCTGGCTGCGGCTCTACGATGACTTCTTTACGTCCAAGCGGATCAAAAAACTCCGCAAACTGGCGGGCGGGGATACCTACCTCATCATTTACCTGAAAATGCAGCTCATTGCCATGAAGCACGATGGGATTTTGCAGTGGTCAGGTCTCGACGATAACTTTGCCGATGAGCTGGCGTTGGAACTGGATGAGGAACCGGCCAACGTGGAGGTGACGATCAACTACCTTCTTTCCTGCGGTTTGGCGGAGACCTCGGATGACGTCACGTTTTTCTTCCCGTATGCGGTGAAAAACGTTGGGAGCGAAGGTTCCTCCGCAAAGCGGATGAGGGAGTCCAGAGCAAGAGCAAAGCTGGGAGAATCGTCACAATGTGCGAACGATGTGCGAACATTGTGCGAACATCGTTACGGAGAGAAAGAGATAGAGAAAGAGATAGATATAGAAGATATATCTTCTTCACTACGTTCAGAAGATATGGGGGGCAGTGCCCCCAGTGAGCCAAAGGCACCGGAGAGCGGAAAGCGGACGGCGGTGAAATTCGTACCGCCCACGCTGGAAGAGGTGGAAGCCTACGCCGCGTCCCGGCAGAGTACGGTGGACCCCCGGCGGTTCTTTGAGTATTTTAACACCCCGGACGCACAGGGCCGCTCGTGGAGGGACAGCAAGGGGAATCCGGTGAAGAACTGGAAGCAGAAGTTCCTCACATGGGAAGGCCGGGACAGCGGGAAGGGAAAGCCCGCCCCGGCGGCATCCCGGACGGACAAGCCCCGGAAAAGCTGGACGGAGCTGGCAGCGGAGATGGACGCGGAGGAGGGCCGCACAACATGACCAGACAGGAGACAGGCATCATCATGGATATTCTGACGGCGGCCTATCCCCGGTTTTACAGCAGCACCACCGGGCCGGATATGCGCAACGCCATCAAACTGTGGGCGGATATGTTTGCCCATGACGAGGTGGCACTGGTGGCGGCGGCGGTAAAAAGCGTGATCGAAAGCGACGAAAAGGGCTTTCCGCCCACCATCGGCCAGGTAAAGGCCAAATTGCGGCTGCTGACGGCGAAACCGGAAATGACGGAGGCCGAGGCGTGGGGCCTGGTGGCAAGGGCCATCCGCAACGGGCTGTACGGCGCGGAGGAGGAATTTGAGAAGTTCCCGCCGGTGGTACAGCGGATCGTGGGCAGTCCCAACACGTTGCGGGAGTGGGCGCGGATGGACACGGAGACGGTGCACAGCGTAGTGTCCAGCAACTTTCAGCGCAGCTATCGGGCCATTTCCGCACGGGAACGGGAGATCAACGCCCTGCCTGCGGAGGTTCGGGCGCTGGTACAGCGCATCGCCACCGGGCCGGAGCCGGAGAAGCTGGCGGCGCCTGAGAAGAAGCCACTGCCGGCGGCGGAAGCGAAACCGGAAGCCGAGGCGGTGAAGCCGCCGGAATGGTTCAAGGACGCGGTACGGCCCCAGCGGCGCAGCCGGGATGAGGTGATGGCCTATCTCCGGGGGGAGGCCGATGGGGATGGCAGGTAATTTTACGCTGGCAAGCTGTATGCGGAGATACCGGTCGCGGGAGGAATTGGAGGACCCCTCCAACAGTCTGCACAAGTGCTGGTCCTGCAAGCTGGCCTATGGGCAATGCGAATGGAGCCGGGTGGACGAAAAAAGCGGAAAGGTCCGCTTTGAGGACGTTCCCGGCTGGAAGGTCCGGCGGAGATCCCGCATGGATCGGGACGGACTGGTGGAACGGGTACAGGTGCTGGATTGCCCGAAATATCAGGAGGAAAAACGATGAGCGTTTGTTTGGATGACCTAAACAGTCTGCCGGAGCGCTACCGGAAGCAGGTACAGCAGCAGATGCAGGCCCAGCAAATTGATCGGACGGCCAGGGTAATGGCCCGGTTCGTGACGGAGGAGAAGGGGAAGGCGGAAGCGGCGGCGGAGGGTAAGCGCAAGCACCATAACCACCCCACTGCCCGAACCCTGCCCAACGGAACGGAGCACACCTTTGACAGCCGCAAGGAGGCGGCCCGGTATGACGAGCTGGCACTGCTCAGCAAGGCCGGGGCCATCCGAGACCTGCGGCTTCAACCCCAATTCACGCTGAAGGAAAGCTACATCACGGCCAACGGCGACCGAAGCCGCGCCGTGACGTATCGGGCGGACTTCTCCTACGAGGAGCGGGGGAAGGACGGCACATGGTATCTGGTTGTGGAGGACGTAAAAGGCCCCTCTACGAAAAAAGACAAGACCTACCGCATGAAGGTGAAGATGATGCAGGCTATGAAGCACATCACCGTGCGGGAGGTATGAACGGAAAGGAGATATGCCCGGTGGAGACCGTAACTGTGATCGTGCGGGCTGTGCTGCCATGGGACAGCGCGGACGGGAAAGACCGGATCGAGATATGCACCCATGACCGGCAGAGCCAGATCGACTACTGCCTGAACCACTGCCCCTATGCGGAATGCGTGAACTGCGCGGGTGGAGGTCGGACTACCAGCCGCGGCGGGCGGCCGCCCCTTCTGCGGGAAGCGGAAATGCGCAAGCTGCGGGAGCTGCTGGAAGCCCGGACAGACCCGGCGGACATTTGCCGGGAGATGCACATGGACGCGGATTTCCTGAGCCGGTGCAAACGAAAGCTGCGGAGGGAAACCAAAAGGACGGCCAGACACGAAAGGAGCGGGACATGAAGCACAGCAACGATTACTGGGAACAGGAAGCCTATTGGGAGCGAGAACGGCGGCGGGCGGAGAGGAACCGCAAGACGCGAGAACAGCGGCGGCGGGAGCGGGCTGACACATCCGCCCTGATCGGCGGGGTCTGCTTTTTGCTGCTACTGGCGATCTTTTTGGCGAAGGTCATGCTGGGAGGCGGTACGCCGTGAACAGGGAGAACCGGAGAGCAGGGTGGAAGAAAAAGCTGCCACCCTGCCCCCTTTGCGGACTGGACAGCGGGGAGCGGGTGGAGGATGCGGCGCCGCCCTTTGACTACATCGTGGTGTGCACCTCCTGCGGATGCAGAACGAAGCGTTACCACGGTCTGAATTGCGCCACAAAAGCGTGGGACCGGGGGGACGTATACCAGCCGAAGAAAGGAAAGAACCATGTATCGCTGTGAAACGTGCGGAGAAGAATTTGAGGCCCCGATGATCTTAGACGGGTCGGACCCGCGCCCGGACTGCTTTTTTGAGCGGTTCCGGAAGGTGGGCTGCCCCTACTGCGGGAGCCAGTATTTCAACGAATTGGACGAGGAAGGGGAGGCTGAATGATGGATGCTGTGAAGTTTTTGAGAGAAAAAGTAAGAATGTGCAACGAAAACTCGACGTGCAACCAATGTGAACTCTATAAAAGCGAGATTGATTGCACTGGTAGCAGTTGCAAGAAATGGATGGAGGAATACCCTGAAGATGCGGTTGCGTTTGTGGAGAAGTGGGCCGCGGAACACCCCTCCAAGACCAGACAGAGCGTGTTCCTTGCGCAGTATCCGGAGGCGAGACTCATGCAAGATGGCGTCCTAGAGATATGCCCGATTGCGATCTCTGCCGCGTATAGGGAAGAAGATGGCAGTTGCGCCAATCCGTCCGAAAAATGCGATGACTGCCGCCGGAAATTCTGGCTTGCGGAGGTGGAGGAATGAAACTATTGATCGGCGGAAGCCCCTGCACACATTGGAGTATCGCTCAGACGAAGAATCGCGAAACCGAAGCCAGCGGCATAGGCTGGGAACTGTTCTTGAATTACCGTATTGCACGGGATAAGTACCAGCCGGATTTTTTCCTGTATGAAAACAACAAGTCCATGTCGCCCGCCATCAGAGTGCAGATCAGCAAGGAACTTGGCGTGGAACCCGTGCTTATCAACTCTGCCCTGGTGAGCGCACAGAACCGCCAGCGCCTGTATTGGGCGGGCAGACGGAACCCGGACGGCACTTACAGCCAAGTGCCGGTCGAGCAGCCGGAGGACCGCGGCATCCTGTTGCGGGACATTCTGGAAAGCGGTGCTGTGACGTGGCATGAGAAAGCGTACACATTGAGAGCGAGCGCTGCGACAAAACAGGGTGTGTCAAATGTTTTGCGACACATCGAAACGAATGGGCATTTTGGCTATATGGGCGTGGCGGAGCCGGTCAGAATCGGCACCATCGAGAGTAAGGCTAAGAACACAGACTTCGACAGCCAGCAATACCGTGTTTACAGCCCGGACGGCAAAAGTGTGACCCTGTGCGGACAGGGCGGCGGCGTGGGGGCAAAAACCGGTCTTTATGCCGTGCCTGTACCGGAACCCGTAAACGAAACCGTGGACGGGAAAGCACAGTGTCTGCGGGCTACCTACTACAAGGACGGCATCCGCAACATGGTGGGCAATACCGTGGACCGGAAAACGTGCGTGGCGGTGCCTGTCGGGACGGCAACGGGGCCGAAAAGCATACTTGTGGTTACGGCTCCGGGGAAGTCACTGCCTGTTTACAAGGTTAGAAACGGCAGAATTGCCATAAAGGGAAAGGAATACCCCATTAAACTGGCAGACGGATTTTACATCATTCGCAAGCTGACTGTGACGGAGTGCAAACGCCTCCAGACCGTGCCGGACACATACGCATTTCCCGTCAGCGCCACCCAGGCGTATAAAATGCTGGGCAACGGCTGGACTGTGGATGTGATTGCCCATATTATGAGCCATTTCGAAGGGCTGACGGCGGAGCCGGTGGAAGTGCTTTCCATGTATGACGGCATGAGCTGCGGGCATATCGCATTGGACAAGCTGGGGGCGGAGATCTCCGCCTACTATGCAACCGAGATCGACAAGTACGCCATCCAAACCACACAGCACAATTACCCGGACACCGTGCAACTGGGCGACGCGTTTCAGGTGCGGAACGATGATTGGGGGGTTAAGGAATGAGCGACTTGGAGCAGACCGCAATCGAGCGGCTAAAAGCGGCATCGGATATGAGCCTACGGCTTTTTGAGAAACCACTGGTGATCACATACAGCGGTGGCAAGGACAGTGATGTGATGCTGCATCTGGCAGAAAAAAGCGGCATCCCGTTTGAAGCCCTGCACTCCCTCACCACGGCAGACGCGCCGGAGACGGTGCGGCACGTGTACGATACGTTCCGCCGGTTGGAGGAAAAGGGTGTGAAGTGCACTGTGGACAAGCACGTTCAGCCGGACGGAAGCCGCGTAACCATGTGGAACCTGATCCCCCGGAAGCTGATACCGCCCACACGCCTGAAGCGGTACTGTTGCGCTGTCCTTAAAGAGGGAGGAAGCAAGGATCGGTTTATCGCTACGGGTGTTCGCTGGGCGGAATCCACGGCCAGGAAACGCCGCGGCGGTTTAGAGGTATTAACGTCTAAGCCACAAAGCAAATTGATCCTATCAAACGATAATGACGAGGATCGCCGATTATTTGAAACGTGCCAACTAAAGGGGAAGCGGGTGGTGAACCCCATTATCGACTGGAAGGACAATGAGGTACTGGATTATGCTGCTATTGAAAAAATTCCCATGAACCCGCTGTACTGCGAGGGCTTCCACCGGGTGGGCTGCATTGGCTGTCCCATGGCATCCAAAACCAGAATCATGGAATTTGCCCGCTACCCAGAGATCAAGACAGCGTGGATACGTTCGTTTGACAAAATGTTGATAATGCGGATTGCGAGTGGCATGGAGGCGTACTCCTGGCGCTCCGGCGTGGATGTATTCCACTGGTGGATGGAGGACGGCGTTTTGCCGGGGCAGGAAGTGCTGGGAGGCTTTGAGGAATGACAAACTTTGAGTTTTACACGAAAAACGCAGCCAGATTGGGTGAGCTGATCGAAAAAGCCGTGGATGACGCGCTGGAAGCAAAGGGCTGCTCACTTGATCTGAAATACCCAGAGAAACTATCCAATACTGATGATACCCGCATGGTGACGTGGGCAAGCTGGCTGAATGAAGAAATGTAGGGAGGAACTATGAGAGATACAAACCTCGTAAATTCGCTGCGTGAGCACGCGAAATGGGCGCGGACAAATGAGTGGGAAACGCTCATTACCCTGTGCGATGATCTGGCGGGAGCCGCTGACTTGATCGAAGCGCGGGCGAAAGAGATTGACGCCCTGCGGAACGAACTGTGCCTGAAATGCGGAAACTACACGCTGGCCCATGAGGGGGCCTGTAACGGATGCCGGTGGAGGAGGTAAGCAAATGGAACGATTGACTATCCCTGATGTGCGGGTAGACGATCACACTACCTGCAGGACAATGATTGATGCGGAAGCTGTGCGAGAACACGCTATGGACTTTTACTGGCGGCTGAAAGCCTACGAAGAGACGGGGCTGTCTCCGCAGGCGTGCGCTGAGGCACGGGAAGCCGGAAAGGTGCTTTCCAGCTGCGACATATCATTCAGAAGGCTTGCGGAACTGTTGACAGCCGACAAGGCCGGTCGGCTGGTGGTGCAGCCGTGCAAAGTGGGTGATACGTTATTCAGAGTGTTCGCCGGAGAAATCTTAGAGCACAAAGTCAGAAACATGAGATACCTCGCAATACAGGGACGGTGGGACATTGATACAACCCCGTTCTGCTCATACGTAGAAAGTTCCATAGGGAAAACGATATTTTTAACACACGAGCAGGCGGAGCGTGCATTGGAGGCGAAAAGCAATGCTTGAAATCTGCCCAATGACACTGCGAGAGGCCAACGCCTACGTTGAGCAGTACCACCGGCACCACGGGCCTGTGGTGGGGCATAAGTTTTCCATTGGGCTGTCCGATGGCGAGAAAATCGTAGGGGTTGCCATTGTGGGGCGCCCGGTGGCCCGTCATCTGGACGATGGTTGGACGTTGGAGGTCAACCGGCTTTGCACAGACGGCACCCACAACGCCTGCTCTATGCTGTATGCGGCGGCGTGGAGGGCGGCACGGGCTATGGGCTATAAACGGCTTGTGACTTATATTCTGGACACAGAAAACGGGGCCAGCCTGCGGGCTGCCGGGTGGAAGTGCATCGGGCAAGCTGGCGGTCTCCGATGGACAGGCAAGCGCAGACCAGAGGTTGATTTGTGCCCCGCACAAATGAAGATCAGATTTGAAAGGACGGAGGAGGCGATGCAGGATGGCAACGGTTAAGTGCGCGCTGGGCAAGAGAGGGCGCCCGTCCCACGAATGGAATGACGGCAAAAAAGACCACATCTATTGCCTCGGATGGGTTGACCCCATGACGGATGCCCCTTTGCCGGAGTGCGTAGTTTGCCCTGATTTCGTGGACAAGGCACAGGATGACTTAGAAGCGTTTTATGGGATGGCTGACAATGGCTGACATTAAGACAAAACTGAATATTGGAGATACCATTTGGTGGGTGGATTGCTTCAACAAAGTGTATAAGGGGACAATCAAAGAAATTGCATGTTGCGACTATCAGGGCGCACTCTATTGCGGCATTTACAGCCCATCTTGTAGACAGAATACAAATCCGATCGTTCACTATTCTTTTGTTTTCGAGTCCAGAGAAAAGGCACAAAAATTTGCAGAGTATTTGGAAGAAACCCCTGACGAAGTGTTTCCCAAGTGTATGGGGTGCCACTACAATGCGTTCAAGGAGGGCTGACAATGGGCAAATACATTAACAACACCAGCCGTTTATGTGTGGCTCCCATGCCGGAAGCGGACGTTTTTGCAAAGGAACACTTTGCTGAAGGCTTTCCACGCGCCAAAGACACGGCAGACGCCTTTAAGCGCTTGCAGGATGACCTGTACGCACAGGGCCTAATTACCATAGAAGGGCTTAAACGGCTGAACGAGTTGATTGATGAGTGCGCGCATGGGAATGAAGGAGGAAATGACAATGGCTGAATATAAAATCTGCTTTAGCGTAGCCGGGGCGTTTGGCGCTCAAATCAGCTTTGAGGCAAAACCTGGCGTATCCTATGAGGACGCTGCGGCGTCTATTGACAAAGACAAACTGGCGAAGCTGCTGTGCCTCGACACCTTGGGCTATTCCGCAAAGGACATTGAGATTATCACGCCGGAACAGTACGAGGCAGAATTCGGAGGGGATGAAGATGGCTGAATACATTAAGCGGGAAGCAGTGCTTAGAGCTGTGCAGGGACAGCGCAGCCCATGCCGAAGCCCTGCACAAAATCGGATGCTTGACTGTCTGAAAGCGGATGTCATTCGCATTTCTGCCGCTGACGTGGCCCCAATCGAAGCGCTGGAACGCCTGCGGGACGAGATGTGCGCGCAGGACCTAATCACCATGGAGGGGCTGAGAAAGCTGAACACGTTGATTTGGAAGTACACAACGGTGCATGACGGAGGATAACACATGGATGTTGCCGGAAGAAAAGTTGTCAAAACGAGGGTTGACCATGTTTGCTTTGGGTGTGGGCGAAAATTTTGCCGAGGGACTATGATGGAACGCAGTTGTGTTTTTGATGGAACTCCGTGGACGTGTTATCTATGTGAGAGTTGCCAAAAAGCCTCTGCGGAGCTGGGCTGGCAGGATGAGTACGGATTCGGAGACCTTCGTGAACGTGCGCTTGAGATTGAAAAGTCCAAAATGGACGGAGGTACTGAATGAAACGGAAAGACTGGCTGATTATAGCCTTTTGGACGCTGGTTATAGCCGCTGGCATTGCGTTTATCGTGTTTTATTTCAAAAGCATTTTGACCGCAGACATTCCCCTGTGGCTGAAACTGCACTTGTTAAGGGGGAAGTAAGATGGCCAAACAATCTGGATACTTGCAACGGTGGGAGAACGAGACCAACCGGCTGCTTCAGGCAACGATGGTTATAACCTCGCAATATGACATTGATACATTGCAAATCGCAATCCACCAGACGGAGGGCTGGGGATATGACCGCATTATGAGGCTCACCGAAGCATGGGCAGAGGTGAGAAAAGAATACAGGCCGGCGCTGGACTACAAAAACCCGGCGGCGGACGTGTGTCAGGAGCACATGGACCGGGTGCTGAAAGAGATCATCCGGGATAAGGCGGAGCTGATTCCGCACGCTGAGCGGTACAAAGATTTGAAAAAAGTGACGTATGGAGGACGGAAATGAAGATCGGACAGACGGTGCGGGCAAAGTTCAAGACGCTGCCGGTGGAGCGGGCGAAAAGTGAGCGGTCAAGCGTGGAACTGTGCCCGATGTGGACGGGGCGGGTAACATGGATACACCCCAAGGGACGGTTTATCACCGTGATGACCAAAACCCTTGGCGGGGACGTGACGGAGAACTTTTTGCCCGGAGAGGTATGGGCAGTCTGAGAAAGGGGGCGGAGGACATGGCAGAGACGCTTGTAAATTTTGTGATCCTGCTTGTAGTGGCGGGCTTTGCGGTCTATGAGGCGAGCAGCGGAAATATTGCCATGACGGTATACGCCTGCACGCTGCTGGCGCTGTTTTCTTTGCTTTGGAAGATGGAAAGCATCGAACGGCACCTGAAACGGCTTTGCGAATTGCTGGAAGGGGAGGACAATGGAGAGGACCCAGAAACGGAAGGGGATGAATCAGGGATGCTTGAAAAAGGGAAAATATATTTGGTAGTAGAGAATGGCGTTGAGGTTGTGAAGTTAGAGCACGTATTTAGCGACGATTCAGATTTGAAAAATCCCAATCCGACAGGAAATGAAGGGGAGGGGGACGATGGAGAGGACTGAGAACCCCAAGCAGGGCATGGAACTGCCGGTCTACGCGGTACGGCTGCGGGAATTGCGGCGGGCCAGAGGCATGAGCAGCCGCCGGGTATCCGAATACTGCGGCATGAGCCACGGCATGGTAGGCTTTTACGAAAGCGGCATGAAGGAACCGAAGGCCACGGCCCTGATCACGCTGGCGGATTTTTACGGCGTGAGCGTGGATTACATCCTGGGCTTGGAGCCGGAATAAAAAATTTTTCAAGTGGCTACTAAAGTTTACCAAATCGGGAAAATCTTGTGAAATAATAGAGAGTGAGAAGAAATAAATTCTTTTCACTCTCTGTTTTTTAGGGGAAGGAGGCCGCGAATGGAACTGGAACCGATGGATACAGCGGAACTGACTGCACAGCAGGAACGCTATGATGCCATTGCCCGTGCCACCAGCGACAGCCTTGCCCTTTTTTACTGCTGCATTGAATTTGACCGGCCATTTGATATGCTGGCGGTGCCAAAGGAGCCGGACGTAGGCGAGAAGTGGATCGCCTATCTGGACAACCTGCGGCTGAAGAAGCTGGACACACGGCGGGGAGAACCCCTTGGCTTTCTGGACGGGCTGACGGACATTACCAAGATTTTTGGCGAGGGGCTGTCCGCCGGGGAATTTACCAAGGCGGTTGGCAATGAGAAGTCCGCCCGGAACCGGAAAGTAGGGACGGCACAGCAGCGGAAGAACTGGGGCGAGAACTCCGCTAAGAACCCCTACACCTCTGAGGACTATGACGAACTGGACCGCATTTATGAGGCGCTGGCCAGCGACCTGATGGCGGCGGGCGGCGTAAGCGTGAAGCAGGAGTTCATTCTGCGGGATTGCGCAAAAATGACGCTGGACCGGGACAAGATGCGGGCCATCGGCCAATATGACAAGGCGGCTAAGCTGAACAAAATGGTTCAGGATAACCTGTCCAGCGAGGGACTGCGGAAACGGGATGCCAAGCCGATTGATGATTTGAGGATCGACGGCATTGTGGACCGTCTGGAAAAGGCGGGGCTTTTGAAAAACGGGAAGCAGTGTTCCCCAGATGAAATGTTTGAGATTCTGTTTCACCGGCGGCCCAAGTATTCTTACACAAAGGATGCCGCCGAACAGATTCTTTTGTACATGGCCAACACAACGCGGGTCAATGACGGCCTTTCGGAATTGCCGACGCTTCCGCCGGATATGCGTCTGCGGGATGATTTGGGCGAGTTTGCGGAGGAACCTGACGAACAGGAAAAAGAGTCGTACAAAGAACTTGGCATTGTTAAAATGCCGCCGGTAAAGAAAAAATGATTAGAAGCCGGGACAGCGGAGTAGCTACCGTTTCCTCTCCCATACAGAGGATCACCGGTTTTTAATACAAGTCTGTATGGGGGACGTTATGAAAAAAGTTTACACAGTGTATCGCCATATCACACCGGATGGGAAAATCTATGTTGGTCAGACAGGAGACGATCCGGTAAACAGATGGGGAAGCGGGACAAAATATCGCGCAAATGAGGCATTTACAAACGCCGTAAATTCCTTTGGCTGGGGGAATATTCGACACGAAATTCTTTATCAGGGGACGAGTGAAAGCGAAGCCAAAGAACTGGAACGGTCTTATATCCGGCTATGGGACACGATGAACCCGGAAAAGGGGTACAACATTTTGCCGGGAGACTTGAGCAGGCCGGTTCTGTGTGTTGAAACAGGTGTTATTTACGATTCTATCCACCAAGCGGCAAGAGAAATCGGGATCAAACGGGACTGCATAAGAGATGTTTTGTCAGGCCGCTATATAACGGCGGCCGGGTTCCATTGGTGTCTTGCGGAGGATGCCGAAAATTTTCAGATAGATCAAACCAGAAGATCCACGGCAAAAAAGAAAGTGGTCAATTTAGATACTGGCGAAGTGTTTGAATCGTTGGCGCAGGCCGCGAGAAAGTGCAATACAACCGCTCAAGGCATCGGGCAGGTTTGCAAACATTTGCCGAACCGGATTCGCGCAGGCGGGTATCGGTGGGCATACTTTGAGGAGGTGAGTTGATACCAATGGCAAGACGATCCGGAAAGGTTTGGTCTGCGACTTCTGGCTGGGTACAGAAGAAAGAGACGGAAACCAGAAATTACGCAGACTATGAGGATGCGTGGTATGCGTTCCTGATCTGGACAGGCCGTTGGTATTAGCACCCCGACATTCTGGCGGACATTCTCCGCAGTGATGACAGTGATTTTAAGACATTAGAACTGCTTCAACGCATGATGATGCGGGCCTACGCCCGCAATCAGGAAGTTGCGATCACCGGCACCCGCGGCATGACAAAAACCTACACAAAACTGCTGACGGAGATGGTAAACGGCGTTGTGTGGCCGGGAACACAAGTGTTGTATGTGGGACCGGCACTAAAACAGCTGGCGGGCATCGGTGGAAAAACCTTCCGCGCCTTGGAACATGACTATGCGGCCCTCGCCAAGCACTGGCGGGTCAGCGCGGAGAGCAAGGACGATTTCAAGATCGAGACGGACGGCGGAAGCGCTTTTTACATTGGAGCCAAGCGTGGCGATAACATTCACGCGGCTACGGCGGAGGAGTTCGCCCAAGAGGAAAACCCGCCGTTCGACTTTGACGAGTACACAACGGTGGTGCTGCCGGCCGTGCGTCTGCGGCACAACGTAAACGGGGAACCGGACCCTAACTTTGTGGCATACAAGAGCCATTCCATCACCAGCGCGGGGCGCAAGCAGAACCACGCCTTTCAGGTTCGGTGCTCCGTATTGAAAGCCATGTGGCGGGGCGAAAAATCTTTTGCGGTGGATATTCCGTGGCAATGCGTGATCTTACAGCAGATGCGGCCCTATTCCTGGGCACAAAAGCTGAAAGAAAAACTGACCATTGAACGGTGGATGCGGGAGATGGAATCGCGCTACACCGGCGCGGACGAGTTCCCCGTGCTTTCCGACGAGGTGCTGACGGATTCCCAGCGGGTGCTGGTGATGGAGACGGAGCACTGCTGCAAAGACCCGCACCCCAAGCTGGCCCCGGAGGAAGTTATTTACATCGTGGGCTATGACGTTTCCTACGAGGATTCGGCAAAGAACGCCAAATGCGCCTGCGTGGTGCTGAAGCTGACGCGGCAGCGGGAATACCTGAAACGGGACCGATTTTTGAAGCAGCTGGTTTACATTGACGATTGGCCACCGCCGGACAAGAGCAAGGCGCAGGCGCGGCGGCTGAAGGCGATCTGGAACCGGTTCTGCTATGACGGAAGCCAGACCTACATCGCCATTGACTCCTGGCAGTACGGGCGCGGGGTGCTGGAAGATTTGATGACCGACTTGGGAGACGGGCTTCCGCCCCTGTGCGTGAAGAATCATGCGGCCTATGTAGCGGCGGAGCTGCCGGGGGCCATTCCGGTGATCTACCCCATCAAGGCAGGCGGCA
>ERZ1034973.1087-NODE-1087-length-16750-cov-5.881342_pt1 | contig 16750 bp, 14 predicted proteins | sample MGYA00520686_ERZ1034973 | MGnify/ENA primary metagenome ERZ1034973 (study PRJEB33766, sample SAMN09781775) | gut metagenome | biome: gut microbiome | host: Homo sapiens | place: Madagascar | study: EMG produced TPA metagenomics assembly of the PRJNA485056 data... | reverse complement strand
CCATTTCACAGCTTCTGGACAGCCTTCTGAACAAATCTGAAAATACTGCAAAATAAAGTAAACAGACTAATGGTAATTATTTGTAAGGAGAAACAGAGATGAGAAAAGTAATCGGTGTTATGCCGCTATATGATGCTGAAAAGAAAAGCTACTGGATACAGCCGCGTTATCTGCAGATGCTCGAAGCAGAAAATGCAATACCCCTGGTGCTTCCTTTAACAACGAACCATTATGAGTTAGACTATTTTATTGAAATATGCGGTGGTTTCTTGTTAAGTGGAGGGCATGATGTGTCTCCGGCTGTTTACAGGGAGGAACGGAAGCCCTGGTGCGGGCCCTGCTGCGAGGCACGAGATGAAATGGAGCAATATATTTTAAAAAAAGCTGTGGAAGCAGATCGTTCTGTTCTTGGTATTTGCCGTGGTATTCAGCTGATGAATGTCTGCTATGATGGAACCTTATATCAAGATCTGAAGACGGAATATGGCACCTGTATCAATCATCGTATAGAACCTTCATACGACAAAACCGTACATATGAATACAATACAAAAGGATACTCCGCTTTATGATATTTTAGGCAAAGAACACATTAGGGTGAACAGTTATCATCATCAGGCAATTAAAACACTATCATCTCAGTTTAAACAAATGGCGATTTCAGAAGACGGTTTGATCGAGAGCATTTATATGCCGGCTTGTAAATATGTGGTGGGGGTTCAGTGGCATCCTGAATATTCATATCAGCTTGATGAAAACAGCAGAAACCTTGTACGTTCTTTTGTCGATTCCATTCAAGGTTGTTGATCTTTTGCAAAATTGCGAATAGGAGATGGTGCCATATTCTTTATGTGATCATGTCAGATGATCATTGTACCATTTATATGTTTGATGGAAGCGTTTATCGTTGTCGAATGACACTGAAAGCATTAGAAAAGAAAGCCCCCTGTTTATGGGGGCTTTTAAAAATGCATTTTGATATCAGTTACAGAGTTGTGACCTGGGTGATCATTTCGCTGAAAGAAGGATGGGGACGAATCACAGAAGCCATTTCTTCCAGTGTGAGCTTCTGGGCAATGGCAACCGCAAATTCACTGATCATATCAGTGGCTCTGGCACAGAGAAGCTGTGCACCGATGATCACATGGGTTTCTTCCAGATAGATCACTTTCATAAATCCGCGCTCCTGCAGGGATAATACGGATTTTCCATTGGCTGAGCTGAGGATCTTGTGGCTTTTGGCAGTAAGTCCCTGTTCTTTTGCCTGATCCAGTGTCAGTCCCACAGAGGCAATCTCAGGAGAAGCATAAATACAGGATGGAACAAGATCAAGGACAGGGGTGCTAACATGTACGTCAGCATTACTGCATGCATGCTCTGATAATGTTGCATCATTTGATAATGCGGCAGCTATCTGATGGACAGCATGAAGTCCCTGAGCAGTGGCAGCATGTGCCAGCTGTAGTTTTCCATTTACATCGCCGATGGCATAGATACCGGGAAGGTTAGTCTGAAAATGTTCATCTGTCAGGATACGGCCCCGTTCCATGGAAGGAGCAAGACCGTCAGCAAACAGACCATCTGTATAAGGCTTTCGGCCGGTAGCGATCAGGACTGCCTGTGCGGTACAGGTGCAGATTGTGTCTTTTTCCGTGTAAGTGCATAAGATGCCCTCATTAGTAGATTCCAGAGACTGTACCATGGCTCCGGTATGGATATCGGCACCTTTTTTCTTCAGGGATTGCTTCAGACTCTGGCCCAGTTCTTTGTCCATGTTGGCGATTAAAGAGGGAAGTGCCTCCAGGATTGTGACTTTTGTTCCAAGTGCCTGCCAGATTCCGGCAAATTCTACACCGATCACACCTCCGCCGATGATCAGCAGGGAAGAAAAGGGTTCCTGATCCCAGGAGAGCAACTCATCACTGGTCATTACACCGTGCAGATCATGTCCGGGAATCGGTGGAACAGAAGGAACACTGCCAGATGCCAGGAGAATCTGTCTTGTTTTAATGGTAACAGGATCAGCTTCACTGGATGTGATCCGTACCTGCTTGATCCCTTCATTGCCGGAAGCATCATTGCTGGTATCATCATTGCCGGTATCAATAACAGTTCCCAGTCCCTGATAAACAGTAACCTTAGCAGCTTTTAAAAGAGCTGCAATACCTTTTTGTAAAGTGGTGATAGTTGTCTGTTTGTGTTGCTGAATGTCGTTCAGATCGGCCCGGACATTTTCTGCAGAAATACCAAAACGTTCTGCATCACAGATTTCCTTATAGAGTTCGGAAGAGTGGAGCAATGTTTTGGTAGGGATACATCCCCGGTTCAGGCAGGTTCCTCCTAGAGAATCCTTTTCAATCAGAGCGGTGCGAAGACCAAGCTTTGCTGCTTCCAGAGCTGCTTCATATCCGCCCGGGCCGGCACCGATGACAGTCAGGTCATAGATAGTTGTTGTCATTTCTGCCATGGATCAGTTCTCTCCTTTTCGTTAGATTTGTTCTTGTACCATTCCACACAGATCAGTGCGGACATTTTCCGGAACCATATGTTGTTCCAGGGATTGGTTTAATGCTTTGCAAAGAATATCGGTACGATAAGGGAGACCCTGAAATTCCGCACCAATATCAGAAAACCAGTCTGCTTCCATAGAATCGGAAGAAAGCAGTGCTTCGGTGATCATCCCTTCGTTTACATGAAGGTCAAGACTGACCTCACCCCATGAAAAACGCTGTTCCAGCCGATTGGTAAATGGAATCTTTGGTCCGTATTTCCAACGGTCAGAGGAAAAACGCTCTCTGCCTTTTTGAATGGCAGTCTGTTCCAGACGTTTGGCACACAGAGGCACGGCGGGCAATTCGTATACTTTGGAAAATGCGGTAAACATGGCCTGCTTTATGGTGTCAACAGTGATGTCAGGACAGAGAGAAGACAGATTTACAACTCTGGAGCGGACGGAGTCCACACCTTTTGACTGTAATTTTGCTTTGGAAGGATTCAAAAAACGGGACATGGAAGCGGTATCGACATTCAGCAGCAGTGTTCCATGATGGTAATAATATCCCTTGGAATCAAAAAATGCATTTCCGGAAAATTTCTGTCCGTTGATTGTCACATCATTTCGACCGGTTTTCTCAGCGGTCAGTCCAAAGGAAGCCACAGCTTCTATGATTACCTGAAGCTGATGGTCTACATCCGCGTCTTCTTTTCTCATACAGAAGGTAAAGTTCAGATTTCCAAGGTCATGGTAGACAGCTCCCCCGCCGGAGAGGCGGCGGACCAGATGTCCGCCGTCTGCTTCCAGTTCTGATACACGGCACTCTTTCCAGCAATTCTGATTTCGCCCGATCACAACCGTATGTGCATTTTGCCATAAGTATAAAATACATTCTCCTGGTTCTGCGTGAAGAGTAAGATATTCTTCCACAGCAAGATTTGTATAAGGATCGGTAGTTGTGCTTTCGTATGTGGTCAGAGTCTGTATCATTGTGGATTCCTCCTGTTATTGATTTATTGTTACTGTGAACGGAGTGAACAGTAACGATTTATTCGTTACTATAAAGATAACGCACTACTGGTTTTCGTGCAGCACCCACTTCGTCTAATCTGCGGACTGGTGTTTCAAATGGATATTCGTGCATCTTTTCAGGATGAGCTTCAGATTCTGCAAGTACATCAAGGAAGATCTGTACCGCTTCATCCAGTGTTTCCCGGCTCTCTGTTTCGGTAGGCTCGATCATCAATGCTTCATGGACAATCAGTGGGAAGTACATGGTAGGCGGATGGATACCGTGATCCAGTAATGCCTTGGCAATATCAAGAGCAGAGACATTTCGTTGATGCTTTTCCTGTTCCAGTGTCATGACAAATTCATGCATACAGGTGTGATCATAGGCCATTTTATAATGTCCGGCCAGCTTGTGCATCATATAGTTGGCATTCAGCACTGCTGTGGTGGCTGCTTCCGGAATTCCCTCTCTGCCAAGAGTCAGAATGTAGCAGAAGGCACGGACAACAACCAGGAAATTGGAAGAGAAGCTGCGGACATTTCCAATGGTATGAGCAGCGGTTTCTTCTGTAAAAGAGCCGTCTGCCTGTTCGTTAATACGAAGTCCTGGAAGGAATTGTGCCAGGAAATCTTTGCAGGCAACAGGTCCGCTTCCCGGTCCGCCTCCACCGTGAGGAGTGGAGAATGTTTTATGCAGATTCAGATGCATCACATCAAAGCCCATGTCGCCCGGGCGTGTAACTCCCATAACTGCGTTTAAGTTTGCTCCATCGTAATAGCATAAGCCGCCGGCTTCATGAACGATCTGTGTGATCTCTGCAATGTTTGGATCAAAGAGACCAACTGTGTTGGGATTTGTGAGCATCAGTCCGGCAGTGTCATCGCCTACAGCAGCTTTTAATGCCTCCAGATCTACACAGCCATGCTCATCAGAAGCGATATTAACCACATCGAAGTTGGCCATAGCTGCACTGGCGGGATTGGTACCGTGGGCAGAATCCGGAACAATGATCTTTGTACGTTTGCTGTCACCGCGGCTTTCGTGCCATGCTTTGATCAGAAGAAGACCGGTAAATTCACCGTGAGCACCGGCTGCCGGCTGAAGAGTACATGCCTGCATTCCGGTGATCTCGCACAATGCTTTTTCAATGGAAGAGAGTACTTCCAGACATCCCTGAACATCCCTGGTATCCTGCAGAGGATGAATGCTGGTAAATCCGGGGAGAAGAGAAGCAGCATCGTTGATCTTCGGATTGTATTTCATGGTACAGGAGCCCAAAGGATAGAAACCATCGTTGACTCCATGGGTCTGCTTTGCCAGATCAGTATAGTGACGGCTAAGTTCTGTTTCGGATACCTCCGGGAGATGCAGTGCTTTTTTACGCATCGGTACATTGACAGTTACTTCAGGGGTCGTGCAGGGCGGAATCAGGTCGCAGCCTCTTCCTGGTGCCCCCATTTCAAATATAAGTTTCATGCAAGCACCTCCTTTATCACAGCAATAAGACCATCAATCTCAGATTTTGTATTCATTTCAGTTGTGCACCAGAGCATTTCTGACTGTCCGGTCACAAGGCCTGACAAATATCCGTGAGCAGCCAGTTTTTCAGAGAGAACAGCTGCATCACAAGGACAGATGGTTACAAATTCATGGAAAAATTCTCCTGTATATTTCCTGGTAAATCCCAGAGCAGTCAACTGTTCCAGCAGATAGCGGGCATTTGCCATACAGGAAGCAGCCACTTTTTCAAGTCCTGCACTGCCCATAGCTGACAGATAGACTGCGGCAGTCATAGCACAAAGTGCCTCGTTGGAACAGATGTTGGAGCTTGCTTTCTCCCGGCGGATATGCTGTTCACGGGCCTGGAGAGTAAGGACATAGGCACGTTTTCCGTCCACATCGGTAGTCTGGCCTACGATTCGGCCGGGAAGCTTTCTCATCATGTCTTTGGTAGAGGCCATGAATCCAAGATAAGGTCCGCCAAATCCCATAGGAAGTCCCAGAGGCTGGCCTTCGCCAACAGCTACATCAGCACCAAATTCTCCCGGAGTTTCCAGAAGACTAAGAGCAATGGGATTGCAGCTGGCGATCAGCCTGGCACCGGAATTGTGTACAGCATTTGCAATAGAAGCGCCATCTTCGATCAATCCGTGGTAGTTTGGGGTCTGAATGATCAGACAGGCGATGGAGGAAGTATCCATAGCATTCCAACTATCTATATCTGTGAGACCATCTTTTTCAGGAAGGATCACAAGTGGTGCTCCGGAACCAAAGCAGTAGGTACGGATCACAGAGAGCGTTTTAGGGTCCACAGAAGCACTGACACAGATGGTTCCCCGTTTCCGGTCACGACACATGGCAGCAGCCTCTGCGGCAGCAGTTGCACCGTCATAAACAGATGCATTGGAAACGTCCATTCCTGTCAGCTCACAGATCATGGTCTGATATTCAAAGATCGACTGCAGAAGTCCCTGGCTGATCTCTGCCTGATAAGGAGTGTATGCAGTGACAAATTCTTCTTTTGAAGTGACTTGCTTTACAATAGCCGGAATATAGTGGTGATAGGATCCGGCACCTCTGAAAATATGAGAAAAACAGGTGTTTTTCCCGGAGATTTCCTCAATCTTGCGGGCTACTTCCAGTTCGGAAAGTCCGGATGGTAAAGAAAGTCCGTCTTTCAAGCGAAGGTCCTCGGGAATATCGGCATACAATTCATCAAAAGAATGCATTCCGATGGATTCCAGCATAGAGAGACGTTCTTCTCTGGTACTTGGTATGTAAGAACCCATGGCAGTTACCTCCTGTAGTTAAAATCTGACAGATCAGCCGTTGCTTTCAGCCTGACAGTGAGCTTCATATTCAGCAGCTCCGATCAGCTCTTCTTCATCAGTGACATCTTTTACTTTGATGAGCCATGCGTCATAAGGGGCTTCGTTGATCAGTTCCGGGTGATCCAGAAGCTCTTCATTGATCTCGCAGACAGTTCCGGATACAGGGGAGAAAATGTCGGATACAGCTTTGACAGATTCTACATCGCCAAGTGCTTCTCCGGCAGTAACCGTATCATCAACTTCCGGCAGATTAACAAATACCAGGTCGCCAAGCTCACTCTGCGCGAAGTCGGTAAGACCGATCACAGTGATTTCTCCTTCGTTTTTAACCCATTCATGTGATTTGGAATAACGTAATGTTTCTGGATAATTCATAATAGATCCTCCGTAATTTTATTTGAAATTATTTTTTGGTTTTTGAATAGAAGGGAAGAGAGACAACTTCCATCTCTACTTTCCGGCCGCGTACATCCGCGGTAAGTTTGGTGCCGACTGCGGCATATGCCTTGTCTACCAGTGCCATGGCAATAGGATATCCAAGGTAAGGTGCGTGGGTGCCGGAAGTAGTCATGCCCACCTGGGTATCGCCGGAGAAGACTGGCATGTGTTCCCTTACAATGCCGCGTCCGGTGATTTTCAGCCCTACGCGTGTACGTGTGGGTTCGCTTGCTTCCAGAGCTTCTTTTCCAATAAACTCTGCTTTGGAAAATTTTACGCAGAAGCCAAGTCCGCTTTCCAGAGGTGTGACTGTCTCATCCATTTCATGTCCATACAGAGGCATGCCGGCTTCCAGCCGAAGTGTGTCTCTGGCTCCCAGTCCACAGCAGATCAGACCTTCGTCTTTTCCTGTTTCCAGCAGAAGCTCCCACATGTTGGCTGCATCTTTGGCATCAAGATAAAGTTCATATCCTGCAGATCCGGTATAGCCGGTTTTGGAGACTATGCAGTGCATACCACCGATGGTGCGATCAAAACAGGCGCTGTAGTATTTTACCGGGAATTCGTCTTCCGGAAGAAGTTTTGCCAGGATCTCATGGGCTTTTGGTCCCTGTACGGCAATCTGGGCAACAGAATCGGAAATGTCTGTGAGTGTGGCTCCTTCCACATCCTGCTCATGGGCTTTCATCCATGTAAAATCTTTATCCTTGTTGGCTGCGTTCACTACGATAAAATAATGCTCATCCCGGACCTTATAAACGATCAGGTCATCTACGCAGTTGCCGTTTTCATAGCACATGAGGCTGTATCTTGCCTGACCGTCATACATATTTGTGAAATCATTGGTCAGCAGGTGGTTGAGCAGCTTCAATGCTCCGGGGCCTTCGCAAAGAATTTCTCCCATATGGGATACATCAAAGAGACCACAGGCCTCCCGGACTGCCATATGTTCGGCAATCACGCCAGTCTGGTACTGGACGGGAAGAAGATATCCTGCAAAAGGAACAATCTTGCCTCCGTGTGCCTGATGGGTGGCATAGAGCGGTGTTGTTTTTTCCATAGGTGATTCCTCCTTATCATATACATAAAAAAGCGCAGAACAAATAAATACTTGTTCTGCGCTCTGTCATCTTAACCTGAAAGATTACCCGAAATTTTGTGATCGGTTGCTTCTTCGGTGCAACTTTATTGTTGCTTTCCAGAGGTTCGTCAGAAACTGGTCCCTTTGCCTGAGAGTTCTTCATCCCCTTCGGCGCGCATTCTGCGTCTCTCCCAGTTTCGTCATTCGATATCTTGAATTGCCTTCATGCTAACATAAAATACCAAAAACGTCAATGGAAATATGGACTTTTATTAAAAAGTGACTAAAAAATTTGAAGCATATTTTCTTTATATTGGATAAAATTAATAGTATAATGTTATGAATAAGAATAGATTTTGACATGTACGTTTTTCTGGATTTGTCAGAAATTATCTTATATAATACCTAGAAAAGACAGAATAATAAATATAATCATTATAAAGGAGACCATGAAAGGGAGGAAAAGGAATGGCTAAATATGTAATGGCTCTGGATGCAGGAACAACAAGTAACAGATGCATCCTGTTTAATGAAAAGGGAGAATTGTGCAGCGTTGCACAGAGGGAATTCACACAGTATTTTCCAAAACCAGGATGGGTTGAACATGATGCTGATGAGATTTGGGCAAGTATGCTTGGTGTAGCTGTTGAGGCAATGAATATGATCGGGGCAACCGCTGAAGATATTGCAGCAATCGGTATTACGAATCAGAGAGAAACTACGATTGTATGGGATAAAGAGACTGGCGAACCAATTTATCATGCCATCGTGTGGCAGTGCCGCAGAACTTCTGAATATTGTGACAGCCTGAAGGAAAAAGGACTCATTGATAAATTCAGAGAAAAAACAGGTCTTGTTATTGATGCCTATTTTTCAGGAACAAAGGTAAAATGGCTCCTGGACAATGTGCCGGGTGCAAGAGAACGGGCGCAGAGAGGGGAATTATTATTTGGTACAGTTGAGACCTGGCTGATCTGGAAACTGACAAAAGGTGCAGTTCATGTAACAGATTATTCTAATGCTTCCCGCACGATGCTGTTCAACATCAACACACTGGAATGGGATGAGGAGATCCTTGCAGAGCTGGATATCCCCAAATGTATGCTGCCTGAACCAAAACCTTCAAGCTGTGTATACGGAGAGGCAGATATATCTTACCTTGGCGGACCTATCCCAATTGCAGGTGCTGCCGGAGATCAGCAGGCTGCTTTATTCGGACAGACCTGTTTCAATGCAGGAGAAGCCAAAAATACATATGGAACAGGCTGTTTTCTTCTTATGAATACCGGTGAGAAACCAATCTTTTCAAAAAATGGTCTGGTAACAACCATTGCGTGGGGACTGAACGGAAAAGTAAATTATGCGCTGGAAGGCTCCATCTTTGTAGCAGGTGCTGCGATCCAGTGGCTGAGAGATGAACTTCGTATTATTGAGTCCGCAGCAGATTCAGAATATATGGCAAAGAAAGTAAAAGATACAAACGGATGTTATGTGGTACCTGCATTTACTGGACTTGGCGCACCGCACTGGGATCAGTATGCAAGAGGAACTATTGTAGGAATCACACGTGGAGTTAACAAATATCATATTATCCGTGCAACTCTGGAATCGCTTGCTTATCAGGTAAATGATGTACTGGAAGCAATGAAAGCAGACTCAGGGATTGATCTGGCAGCACTTAAGGTTGATGGAGGAGCAAGCGCAAATGATTTCCTGATGCAGACACAGTCTGATATTATCAATGCACCGGTTAACCGTCCTCAATGTGTGGAGACAACAGCAATGGGGGCTGCTTATCTTGCAGGTCTGGCAGTGGGATACTGGACAAGTAAGGATGATGTTGTTAAAAACTGGGCAATTGACCAAACGTTTGAGCCGAAGATTTCTGATGAAGAAAGAGAAAAACGTATCAAGGGCTGGAACAAGGCTGTCAAATACGCTTATGGATGGGCAAAAGAGGATTAGTGATTAAGGAGTGATCTGGGAATGTATGATGTAATAATTATCGGAGCCGGAGTTTCAGGTGCGGCAACAGCAAGAGAGCTGTCACGGTACAAAATAAAAGCCTGTGTAATTGAAAAAGAAGAGGATGTATGTTGCGGCACTTCCAAGGCAAACAGTGCTCTTGTCCATGCCGGCTATGATGCTGCTGAAGGATCACTGAAGGCAAAACTGAATGTCAGGGGAAATCAGATGATGGAACAGCTTTCCCGGGATCTGGATTTTCCATTTAAGAAAAATGGTTCTCTGGTTGTATGTCTGCATGAAGAAGATATGCCAAATCTTCAGGCACTGTATGACAGAGGCATTGCAAATGGAGTTAAGAAGTTAAGGATTCTTAACCGTGAGGAACTGAAGGAAATGGAGCCGAATATTTCCGATCAGGCTTACGCTGCGCTTTATGCACCTACAGCCGGTATTGTATGTCCTTTTGGTATGAATATGGCAATGGCGGAGAATGCAAATGCCAATGGTGTGGAATTTAAATTTGATACAGAAGTTACGAATCTTAAACCAATAGATAAGGGCTGGGAGATCCATACAGATCATGGAGTTTTCCAGACAAGATACGTGGTAAATGCAGCCGGTGTTTATGCAGACAGATTCCATAATATGGTAAGTGAGGAGAAGATCCATATCACACCCCGGCGCGGAGATTACTGTCTGCTTGATAAGAGCGCAGGAAACCATGTAAGTAAAACTATCTTCGCACTTCCGGGAAAATACGGAAAAGGGATCCTGGTGGCACCCACAGTCCACGGAAATCTGCTCCTTGGTCCAACCGCAATTGATATTGATGATAAAGAGGGAACCAACACCACCAGAGAAGGTCTGGACCAGGTGATCGCTAAAGCAGAAATGAATGTAAAAAATATTCCGCTCCGTCAGGTTATCACTTCATTTGCCGGACTTCGTGCACATGAGGACGGAAATGAGTTTCTGATTGGTGAAGTGGAAGATGCAAAAGGTTTCATCGACTGTGCAGGTATCGAATCACCGGGACTTACCAGTGCACCGGCCATCGGGGAAATGATTGCACAGATCCTGAAGGAAAAAATGAACCTGGAAGAAAAGGAAGATTTCATCGCAACAAGAAAAGGGATTCTTGATCCCAATACCCTTAGTAAGGAAGAAAGAATCGCACTGATCAGAGAAAAACCAGAGTATGGAAATATTATCTGCCGTTGCGAGATGGTAACAGAAGGTGAGATCATGGATGCCATCAACAGACCTCTGGGAGCAAAATCACTGGATGGAGTAAAACGCAGAACAAGAGCCGGCATGGGACGCTGTCAGGCTGGCTTCTGTTCCCCGAGAACAATGGAGATCCTGGCAAGAGAACGACATGTGAGCATGTTTGATATTACGAAATCCGGTGGAAATTCCAGAATTGTCACAGATAATAATAAGGATTCGTTATAAACGGGAGGCATTGAATCATGAAAGCTTATGATATTGTTATCATCGGAGGAGGACCGGCAGGACTTGCAGCGGCGATCTCTGCGAAGAAAAGCGGCGTTGACAGTATCCTGATCCTTGAAAGAGACCGGGAGCTTGGCGGGATTCTGAATCAGTGTATCCATAATGGATTCGGACTTCATACATTCAAAGAAGAACTGACCGGACCGGAATATGCAGAACGTTTTATTGGACAGGTGAAAGAACTGGACATTGAATATAAATTAAACACAATGGTTATGGATATCAGCTCTCAGAAGATCATCACTGCAATGAACCGTGAAGAAGGACTTTTTGAGATCCGGGCAAAAGCAGTTGTTCTGGCAATGGGATGCCGCGAACGTTCCAGAGGAGCACTGAATATCCCGGGCTATCGCCCTGCAGGTATTTTCTCAGCAGGTACAGCACAGAGACTGGTAAATATTGAAGGCTATATGCCGGGAAGAGAAGTTGTAATCCTTGGTTCCGGAGATATTGGTCTGATCATGGCAAGACGAATGACACTGGAAGGCGCAAAGGTTAAAGTAGTTGCAGAATTGATGCCTTATTCCGGCGGACTGAAACGAAATATTGTTCAGTGCCTGGATGATTATGGAATCCCGTTGAAGCTCAGCCATACAGTTGTTGATATCAAGGGAAAAGAACGGCTGGAAGGTGTTACACTGGCACAGGTAGACGATCACGGAAAGCCAATCCCCGGAACTGAGGAAGAATACAGCTGTGATACTCTTCTCCTTTCCGTAGGTTTAATTCCGGAAAATGAGCTCTCAAGAGGTATGGGTGTGGATATGAATCCTGTTACATCAGGACCTAAAGTAAACGAAAGCCTTGAGACAAATATTGAAGGTGTATTTGCATGTGGAAATGTATTGCACGTACATGACCTGGTTGACTTTGTATCTGAAGAAGCCGGAACTGCCGGAAGAAATGCTGCTGAATATGTGAAACTGGGAAGTGAAAGAAGCTCAGAGGGAAAAGAGATCAGGATAAATCCGGTTGAAGGTGTCAGATACACAGTTCCGGGAACCATCCATACAGACCGTATGGATGAGAATCTGACCGTGCGCTTCCGTGTGGGCGGTGTTTATACAAACTGCTACATCAGTGCATATTTTGATGAAGAAAGAGTGATCCACAAAAAACGTCCGGTTGTTGCACCAGGAGAAATGGAAGAGATTAAGCTGACAAAAGAGCAGCTTCTGAAATATCCTGATCTTCAGACTATCACAGTTAAGATTGAGGAGGCGTAAACTATGGAAGAGAGAAAACTGACATGTATCGGCTGTCCCATGGGCTGTCCTCTTACTGTTGTGATGAATGGCAAAGAGGTGGTAAGTGTCACTGGAAATACCTGTAAGCGCGGTGATGTATATGCCAGAAAAGAAGTGACTGACCCTACAAGGATCGTGACCTCTACTGTACGTGTATCAGGGGGCAGCATTCCTATGGTATCAGTAAAAACAAAAGAGGATATTCCTAAAGATAAGATCTTTGAATGTGTAAGAGCCCTGAAAGGCATTCAAGTCCCGGCACCTGTTTATATTGGAGATATCATCCTTAAAAATGTGGCGGATACCGGTGTGGATATTGTTGCAACCAAAAATGTAGAATGACATATAAATGCCCCGGAATTTCTTTTTTGAAATTCCGGGGTGTTTAAATAATAATTATTTTTTATGTGTGACAGGAGGAAGATCGCAGTAATAAGCGATTCCCAGCGGAGTAACCAGAAGCGGATGAACCGGACGATAAACAGGTAGTCCCAGCTTTTTCTCAAATACAGATGTGAAATCCCTGAAGCTGGCGGAACCTCCGGCAACATATACAGCAGGAACCTGGTAACCATTGAGAAATTTCTGAGTGATGGTAGCCATTTTTTCTACAGTAGCTTTGATCACAGGGAAAATTTCATCTTCCTTTGAAGGATCTGTTTTTAAAATTTCAGCTTCTTCGTAGGGAATATTGTAATGTCCTGCCACTGTCATTGTCATGTGACTGCCGCCGGTAGCCTCATCGTCTGTATAGATTACTTTGCCATCTTTGAGAATACTGATTCCCGTGGTGCCGCCGCCTACATCAACTACAGCACCATCTGTGATCTTAAGTACAGCCGCTGCAGCGGTTGGTTCATCTACGATATTCGTAACCTCAAAGCCAGCGCCCTCCAGCACATACTGGATGCTTTTGGTGCTTCCCTGAGAGACTCCGGGTGGAATGGCTGCTGCCGCATAAGGAAGCTCAGTCTTTAATTTTTCTTCAAGTTCAGCTTTCAATTTTGTGACAAGCTGAACAGATTCATAAAAATTAACAATTACACCGTCACGGATTGCGCGGGAAGGTGCAGATATGCCGGCAATGGGACGATTGGTATTGTCTACAACTGCCAGAACAGTGTTGGCAGTACCAAGATCCACGCCTACTTTCAGTCGGCCTTTGAAATTTTTACATTCACCGGTGCGTACAAGCTCGGCGAAATTTGATAAGGTTCTGTTTTTTAATTCCATTGTATACTCCTGATATTTTATCAATTTTTCAAATACTAGTCCTGATCTGCGGATTGCTTCGCAGAATTACTTTTACCATAGTTCTCATTATAAAAGATATATTATGAAAAAGCAATAAAATACAATATCAATCTGCAGGCTTTTATGTAAGGTTTGCCAAAGAAAAATATCTGCTTTTATGAATTATAAATGGGCTGTGTTAATGTAAAAGTCCGGGTTGGAAAAAGAACAAAAATAAATTATAATGACTTTTATACTTAAATGTGAGAAAGCAGGAACAACATGAGTGAATATATAACAACCTATACAGGAAATCATTTTAAACCAACCAATCCGGATCCGGAGCTGATCCGGATTGAGGATATTGCACATGCTCTTTCATTGATCTGCAGGGGAAATGGTCATGTAAAGACTTTCTGGTCAGTGGGAGAACATTGTATCTGCTGTGCAAAAGAGGCGGCTGCCAGAGGCTTGTCTGACCGTATGGTTCTGGCCTGTCTGCTTCATGACGCCAGTGAATGCTATATGTCGGATGTACCTTCACCGTTTAAAAAAGAGCTGCCTGAGTATCAGATATGGGAGGAACAGCTGCTCTGTATGATTTATAAGAAATTTTTGGGTTCTGCGCTGACAGAGGAAGAGCAGAACCGGCTGGACGAAATCGATCATGCATTGCTCTGGTATGATCTGGAAATCCTTCTGGGAGAAAAACAGCAGACCGAGGCACCAAGGCTTCATATTGACCTGACTTATGAGGTACGTCCCTTTGAAGAGGTGGAAAGAGAATATTTGGATATTTTTACCAGAATACTTGAATAACTGTGATGAAACCAATATACTCATAAGTATATATAGGTTGTATTCGTTTGATAAACATAATTGTATGAAAGAGAAGTAGGAAAATGGCAGGGATTAAAGATGTTGCAAAAATGGCAGGAGTAGGTGTGGGAACGGTTTCAAGAATGCTTAATGACAGTGGATATGTTTCTCTGGATACGAGGGCCAAAATAGAAGCTGCTATGAAAGAATTGAATTATACACCGAATGAACTTGCCAGAAATCTGTATTATAAAAAAAGTGGTATAATTGCTGTACTTGTACCGAATGTATCCAATCCTTTTTTTGCTGAGTTTGTTGATTGTGTAGAGGGGGAACTGCGCAAAGCCGGCTTCAAAATTATGTTATGTAACACATTGAAAGATGTAAAGGCTGAAGCTGAATATCTGGATTTGCTGAACAGACATATTGTAGATGGGATAATTGCGGGAATGTCTTCTCTGGATGAAAGCGAGTATTCTAAAATTCATAAGCCAATTGTTGCGCTTGACAGATATCTGGGAGAAGAAATTCCAGTAGTAACTGTGGACCATAAAATGGGTGGACGCCTGGCAGCAGAAGTGTTGCTGCGTAATGGCTGCAAAAGAATACTTCATTTCAGAAGTACAGCAGAAAAAGAGTCTTTATATCATGATCGTCATGCAGAATTTCAAAAAATTATGGATGAGCAGGGAATAGAAACCTATTGTTATGATCTGGACTGGCGGCGTTTGGATATTCAGTATTATCATCAGGTTGCAGAAGAAGTTATGGAAAAAAAACTGAAATATGATGGGGTGTTTGGTGTAGACCGACTGGCTATTGAATGCATGAATGGATTGATCAGACAACATAAAAAAATTCCGGAAGATGTAAAAATAGTTTCTTATGATGGAACGTATATTACAGAATTGGTAGAACCGCAAATAAGTACAATTGTTCAGCCCATTGACAGAATGGCAGAGGAAGCTGTAAAAAGCCTTTGTGAACTAATTAATGGAAAAAAAGTGAAAAATAAAAAAAGTATTTTAATACCTGAATTCCGTAAAGGCGGAACAACAGTATAAACAGACGTCATACATGTGTTGTGCATTTGTTACAAAACAAAGGATAAAAATCAAAGATAAGTACAAAATATTTGAATATAATTTATGAAAAAAATAAAAAAACCATAATCGGATTGACAAAAACTACAAAAAGGTTATAATGAAATTAACAAGACGAAGAAAACAATGTGTTTTTTTAAACAATGTGGAACGCGTTCCACATTGTAAAACAAAATTTGTTTTCCCAATGTTAACCCGTAAAATTAGATTACTCCGGAGAATATCTAAAGCGGTTGAAGCAGTATGTAAATGGAACGGCATGATATTTAATATCATGGAATTTAGAATCTTTAAGAATAGGAGATTAAAAATGAGAAGAAAGATTGTTAATTCATTAATTACAGCAACTGTGATTGGAAGTATGCTTACAGGAATGGCAGTTCCCTGTTTTGCCGGTGGAAAAAAGGACGGTGGAAGTAGTATTACAGTTCTTGTAGAAAGTGGTTCACCTGCAGAAGCACTTGCCAATAATACAGCAGCTGATTTTGAGAAAGAAACAGGCTGTAAGGTTGTTGTTGATGCTGTTGCCTATACTGGCATGTATGATAAGCTTTCTACCGAAATTAAAGCTGGACAGGCTGCTCATGATGTTGCATGCATGGATTTTGTATGGCTGGCAGCTTTTGCTGATGCAATCGAACCAATTACAGATGCAGATACCAGTGATTTCCTTCCAACGCTGGAAGAAAGCGGAACAGTAGATGGTAATCTTCTGGGATATCCGATGTGGGTAAACGCTAAGATCCTTATTTACAGAAAAGATCTGATTCCGGAAGATAAAGTGCCAAAGACCTGGGATGAATATAAAGCACTGGCAAAAGAAATGAAAACAGACGATATGTACGGAACAACAGTTTTTGGAAGTGGTTCTGACGCAGTTTGTTCCTTCCTTGATTTTGCCTGCCAGGCCGGTGCAGATGGATTAGTATATGACAAGGATGGAAATGTAAATATTACAGATCAGCCATATGTGGATGCGCTTCTTGCATTGCCATTACAAGGTAAAATAA
>ERZ1034973.1084-NODE-1084-length-16780-cov-52.622601_pt1 | contig 16780 bp, 15 predicted proteins | sample MGYA00520686_ERZ1034973 | MGnify/ENA primary metagenome ERZ1034973 (study PRJEB33766, sample SAMN09781775) | gut metagenome | biome: gut microbiome | host: Homo sapiens | place: Madagascar | study: EMG produced TPA metagenomics assembly of the PRJNA485056 data... | reverse complement strand
CTGACTACGGTGCATTCGTTGAGATTGCTCCAGGTGTAGAGGGCTTGATCCACGTTTCTGAGATGTCTTGGAGCCAGCACCTCCGTTCTGCTAACGACTTCATGAAGGTTGGCGACGAGGTAGAGGCTGTTATCCTGACTCTCGACCGCGCTGAGCGCAAGATGAGCCTCGGTATCAAGCAGCTCAAGGAAGATCCATGGGAGTGCATCGAGACTAAGTTCCCTATCGGCAGCAAGCACGTTGCTAAGGTTCGCAACTTCACTAACTTCGGTATCTTCGTAGAGCTCGCAGAGGGCGTTGACGGTCTGATCCACATCTCTGACCTCTCTTGGACCAAGAAGATCAAGCACCCATCTGAGTTCACTACAGTTGGTGCTACTCTCGACGTAGTAGTTCTCGAGATCGACAAGGAGAACCGCCGCTTGAGCCTCGGCCACAAGCAGTTGGAGAAGAACCCATGGGATGAGTATGAGACAATCTACACTCCAGGTTCTGTACACAAGGGTACCATCGTTGAGATGATGGATAAGGGTGCTGTAGTTGCTCTCGCAGAGGGTGGCGAAGGCTTCGCTACTCCAAAGCACCTCACCAAGGAGGACGGCTCAATGGCTAAGAAGGGCGAGGAGCTCGACTTCAAGGTAATCGAGTTCGTTAAGGAGACAAAGCGTATCATCCTCTCTCACTCTCGTACATTCGAGGAGGGCAAGGACGAGCCTATCTCTAAGCCAGCTCACAAGCGTGGTGGTAACGGTGGTCGCAAGAACGAGACTCCAGCTATCAACAACGTAGCTGCTGGTACTTCACTCGGCGACATCGATGCTCTTGCTAAGTTGAAGGCTCAGATGGAGGGCAAGGCTTAATCTCCTGGAGATAAAGCATTTGCTATTCATTAGCTAAATAATAATTTTAAGAGGACTGATTTCTCTCCTTGAGAAGTCAGTCCTCTTTCTTTGAACAGTCTATTCCCCTACAGAATATATCAGAAACTCATGGATTCATTATATTTATTCCAGTTCGCATGTCTCAACTTCATGGTCATCAATGCGCTGGTCATCGGCATTACCCATTATTATGCAAGATGGCGCAACAGGCGATATGAGCAGTCGCGCTGGATGCTGTTTGCTGCCTTTACGGTATTGGCGGTCCAGTATTTCGTACAGATGCGCTACGGATTCCGGGCTGCAGGCGATGACAAGGGAGCAGCCGTCAACCTGCTGTTCTATGCCCCCAGCTTCACCTTCATAGCCATGAGCATCTACAATCTGGAGGCTACCCACTCCAGACGCAAGCCATTATACGGGCTCTGCGGCATCACGAATGCAGTCATCTTCACCATCTTCGGCTTCCACTACTATCTCGACCCCAGTCTGCCCCAGGGCAGATGGCTCTACGTCATAGAGGTTCTGTATGTCAGCATGGTGTTCTACTGTTTCCATCTGATCCGTATCGAGATGAAGAAGCGAAAGGAAATCCTGAATACGATGGTAGCTACCGACCTGATGCCGTACTTCAGATATGCCCACACCAGTTTCATCTATCTGTTCATAGCATCTGTCATCATTCCATTTGCCATCCTCTATACTCCCGCATTATACGTAGTAGGTCCGGTGATATTGGCTACCCTCCTCTTCTTAACCATCAGCTTCGTAATGCTCGGAGCCGCTTATGTGCCGACCGAGGAACTGCTGACCGCAGAAGATAAGGTAGGGGGGGGTGAAAAGGAGGAAGATGAGGATGAAGAGGAGGAAGGAGATAAAGATGATGAAGCAGATAATGATGATGAAGCAGATAATGATGAAGCAGATGAGGATAGAGAAAGGGAGAAGAGCAGCCTGCGCTGGCTCCAGATTCAGTCAAGCCTCGACCAGTGGTGTGACAACAAGGGATACAAGGATACTTCGGTGAATATGCCTACCCTGTCGAACACGCTGGATATCCCCCGCTACGAACTCACCCAGTTCTTTGCAGAATACAGGCATACCACCTTCAGAATCTGGCTCAGCGAAATCCGGTTGAATGCCGCCAAGAAGATGATGCAGGACTATCCCGACTATAGCAACGACATCATTTCAAGCGAATGCGGCTTCTCTTCCAGATCATATCTCTATAAAATCTTCAAGGAAAAAGAAGGCTGCACGCCTAACCTGTGGAGAAGCAAAAACTGTCAACTTTCCGACTAAAATCCAACAGAAAAGTGTCCACTTGCCAGAAAGTGGACACTTTTTTTGTATCAAGTGGACACAAAAACCACCCTTTTATGACAATGGTCTTACCCTTTTTCATTATCTTTGCATAAGTAAAATGATAAAATGTGAATAAGAACAAAACAATAATTTATCTCTTAAAGACAGAAGTATGAAAAAAGGAACCTTTATTTTTGCCGCAGCGGCAATGATGCTCTCATTCTCCAGCTGCTCAGAACAGGATGCGGCTACCGGCAGCGAATCCGCCAAGCTGATTACCGTATCTACATCCATCGGACACATGACCCGAATGGCTACAGACCAAAAGGGTGCGCAGACCTTTACCGAAGGAGATGAAATAAGCGTGTATGCATGGACCGGAAGTGCAGATGTGGCTCCGGCTGCAGAAGCAAGAGCGGTGAACAATGCCATCAACAAGCTCACCGGAAAGGTGTGGGTTGCTACACCGCAGATGCTATGGAAGAACCAGAAGGAAAAACATTATTTCATTGGTATCTATCCTGCCAGAAAAGTGGAAGACCTCGCTGCTGATACCCATACATTACAGGCTGACAACCAGGAGGCGAGCGACCTGCTCATAGCCGTGAACGCCAAGGGACTCTCCTATGAAAACAATGCCTCAGAACCCGTTCAGCTCGATTTCTCCCACGTGATGGCAAAGATTGTGGTGAACCTTACCTTCAAGAACCAGTGGGGAGGCATACCGGAAGTGAAGACGGTGGCGGTGAAGGATGCTGCAAGAGAGGCTACCGTGAACTACCTCACCAAGACGATTACCCCTAAAGCAGCAGACGAGACGATTACCCCTACTGCCAAGGCTGACCTGGAGCTGCCGGCAACCACTGCCAACACCTGCTATCAGTCGGTTATCATCCCGCAGAATGACATCCAGAAGCTCGCCATCATCATCGGCGACAAGACCTTCAGCTACAACCACGGAACCCCTTTCAAGTTTGAAAGCGGAAAGATTACCACCATCAACCTGGAGGTTGGACGCGACAAGGTGATACTCGACGAAGTGAAGATTTCCGACTGGGAAACAGGCAGCACATTCAGTGGCGAGGCTTTAGACTAAACATTTTAAAAACATAAAGACATAAAGATATGAAAGCAATACAATTTCTGGGTATGACAGCCTTCATGGCTGCGATGCTAACCGGCTGTTCCAACGACAGCGAACTGGCTCACAGTAACTTTCCTGATGACAACATCATCCGTGTTACTGCCGGAGTAAACGGCGCCGTAACACGTGCTGAGACGCTGGGAACAGAGTTGAACAGCGACTTCAGCCTCACCGTGATAAACTAGGCCCCTTTGAACGAGGGCGAGCACTCTAATAAATACACCTATGGAAATAGGATTTTCAAAAAGACTGGTACAGAATGGATCTGCAGCGACATCCTGCTCTGGCAGGATGCAGAGACAAAAGTAGATGTGGCGGCGCTGGCTCCTGCAATCGATAACACGACATTCAGAGACAGCTATGACTTTTGGAACGAGAAAATCACTACCATGGAATACAGCATCACTGCCGACCAGAAGACACAGAGCGAAGCAAACGACCTGCTCTACTATTACAAGAGTAACATGGATCCAGGAAAAGAATTAAAAGACGGCAAACTCAACATCCAGTTCAACCATGCCTTCAGCATGATCGACATCAACGTGACCCTGGGAACGGAATACAGCAACAAGGATAATCCCATCAGCGAGGTAATTGTTGGTGGAAGCAAGCTCAAGGCTACCATAGATGTAGCCAACAGCGAGGGTAAGGGCGTAGCCTATGCCAGCACAACGGGAGAAAATCCTGAAACCGACATCACCACCACCCCGGGAGAGTTTACCAAGGCTACGAACAACGAGGAGAAATCGAAAGCAGTATTCTCATGTATCCTCATTCCGCAGACCATCGAAGCCAACAAGTTCAAGGTTACGCTGAAGACAAGCAGCAAGACCTACGTATGGACATCGCCTGATGCCATCACCCTGAAGACAGGACACAGATACACCCTGGACCTGACGATGGGAAAGGATGTGGTGACTGCCCAGAAGGGCAACATTTCTGCCGGCTCCTGGACGGAGGGAACAGAATCTGGCAGCACTCTTGGAACAAAATAACAACAGAAACAACTTAAAGTGAATGCAACTATGAAGTATAAAAAGATATTAACATGGGCTTGCACTGCAGCGCTCTTCCTGACTGGCTGTACAACGGATACTGTCAGCAACGGTGGATGGATGGACGACTCCAACGCTGTACGCATACAGGCATCAGCAGGCAGCACCCTGACACGTAGCAATCCGATAGAAACTGACGAGAGCAAGCTGACGGGCTTCAACCAAGGCGACAAGATAAGCGTGCGCAATAGGAACATTACCGTGAACTATACTTTCGATGGTGAAAAACTATGGGTGCCGGAAAATGACAAGTATCTGGTATGGGACAAGAACGACCTGAAGTTTGAAGCCTACTATCCATGTGATGGCAATAATACCTTCAGCGTCGGCTGCATTAAGAAAAACCAGAGCACCCTGAAGGCTCTTGCCCAGTCAGACTACATGAACATCACCTCCACCCTTCCGTCGATTCCATCAGACAAGCATCTGACACTGAATCTGGAGCGCAAGACAGCCCGCCTGATTTTCAAGATCGATAAGTTCAACAATGAGTTTAGTGAAAGAGTAAAGGTCAATAAACTCGAGATATACTGCCCAGAAAACACCAACGGGAGAACAACAGACGATTGGGATCCACTCACTCCATACCAGATTGGCGACGGTGGCGTCGGAACCACCTATACGGCACTGGTGATTCCTGGAGTAATCAATGCGGAGCTCAACACTTCTGAAAGTTCCTATGATTCCGAAGGAGAGCCACAAGCACTCAATTTGAAAACAGGAGACCTGGAAGCTGGCAAGAGCTATACCTACAACCTCATTGTGGGTAAGAACAAGGTGACCGTGGGAGGCGTTACCGTGGCAGAATGGAACACGGGATACACACTTCCAGGAGGAGTGGCAGAGGAGGAGGATCTTACTCCTTATGTAACCATGACTGCTACCAGTAATCAGACCTTCAAGATGACGTGTGCGGGAACCTATACCCTCCCAAACCTTGAATACTCTGTAAACAACGGAACATGGCTGAAAGTAGTAGCGGAAAATCCTGTTGAATTTGGCGGCAATCTCGGCAGCCTTCGCCTGCGTGGTAAATGTTTTTATGGCACAGCTGCGAACTATGACGACTATTCTACGATTACCTTCAGCAATCCAAACGTAAAAGTGAAATGTTCAGGCGATATCCGCACACTGATCGACTACACGGCGTATAAGACTGTAGCTACGGCAAGCAGCTGTTTCTGTTCTTTATTCAATGGTTGCAGCGTATTGACATCAGCCCCAGAGCTTCCTGCTACAGCCCTGAAAATGTGGTGCTACGAATCGATGTTCAAGGGATGCACATCACTCACCAAGGCACCAGTTCTGCCTGCTACAGAACTGCAACAATGGTGCTACAAATCGATGTTCGAGGGATGCAAATCACTTGACAAAGCTCCAGACTTGCCTGCTACAAAACTGGAATTACGGTGCTACGAAGCAATGTTCAAGGGTTGCACTGAGCTCAAACAGGCACCAAAGCTTTCAGCTGAAGAACTGGCGTGGTATTGCTATAGCTATATGTTCGCGGATTGCACCTCTCTTGACAAAGCTCCAGCCTTGCCGGCAACAACACTACAAACATTCTGCTATCAAGGTATGTTTAAGAATTGCACTAAGCTTAAAGAAGCCCCAGTATTAAATGCTATACTAATGAGTACCAATTCTTACGAATCTATGTTCGCGGGTTGCACCTCTCTTGTCAATGCTCCAGCCTTGCCGGCAACAACACTAAATGATTGTTGTTATCAAAGTATGTTCTCAGGCTGCACATCGCTCAAGACAGCCCCGAAATTAGGCGCAGCACAAATTGAGTATTATTGTTACCAGTTGATGTTCGAGAATTGTACGAACCTGGAATCTGTTACTATGCTGGCAACATCTGGAAACCCTAATGGTCTAGCCGGTTGGTTAGATGGTGCAGGAAAAAATGCAAGTGCAGAAAACCGAACACTAAAGGTTTCTAGCAAGGCTTTTTACAACAGCACAATCGCAAATAAAAACCCAAATGAATGGAAGATAGGTGCATGCAAAGTGTTGGATATCAACGGCAATGATATAGAATAATCTATCATACTGAATATAAAAACGGGAGTTTCAGAAATCAGAATCTCCAAGTCGCCCTGAAAGGCAAAGCATCCTTCATAGATTGCTTCTGCTTTTTCAGGGCGACATTATTTATGGCGAATATCCGCTAGGCGTCCCGGCGGATTTGAAATCCGCCGTAAAAAAGGTTTGACCTATGAAACCGGGGGATTTGTAATCCCCCATAACTTTCCCCATCAACACCCAAAGATTACCTCACAACAATCACTTCCAGCAATCCCCTACCCCCTGCATAATCTATCGCAGAACTATAGAGATAATCCTGAGGATACCTCACGAACTCCGCCCTCACAGGATTCTGATGAATATAATCCAGCTTCTGCTTGAAAAACTTGAGCGAAGAAATCACTTCAGTATAACACCCATCCTGCCAAAAATGATACTTGCTGATTTTCTGATTCTTCTCACCAGCCTGTTTGAAAAGTTGCAACATCCACTCTCTCCTACTCTCCTGGATATCCTCCTGAAGTTCTGCAATAATTTTCTTACTCGTAAACTTCTTGAAATCACGGAGAACAGTTTGAACCTGTTCAAGATTCTCTGCACCTATGATAAAATGTAAATGATTGGGCATCAGTACCCAGGCATATATTTCCAATCCCTTACTTTTCTGACAAAAAGCCAGGGATTCTATTATAATATGTTTATACTTGGGACGACTGAAAATATCAATCCAGTTAACAACTGTGGTTGTCACAAAATATAAGTTTTTGGTTGTAGTATTCTTTGTAGCCATAATTTTGATGATTTTGATAATTTTAAAATTTCCATAAAACAGGATGAGTCATATAGGTTGTGATACATCTTGGTGTATCGTAGCTTATCACCGGCTCAAGCGAATATACTGGTACAAAGATAAGATATTTCTTGATCCAATGATTATTTTGGAGCGAGAAATTGCTGTTTGAGTCGAAATTATTTGTTTTTTGGAGAAATAGAGTAGGTTTTTCTTATATTCTTAGTGTTTTTTGAGGAGAGGATTAGATTTGCAAGGCAGTACTGATGGCTGGGGATTACAAATCCGTCGAAACGCCTAACGGGGATTGCTGTCATTGAGAGAGTCTATTCCGTCTCGTCCATATATGTCTAAATCATAATTGTAGGCTTCTGCAACAATATCATCATAGCAGAAGTCTTTGAGGAATGTTAAGCATCTGGGCTCGTTATTCTCGATTATCTTTCAATCCCTTTTCCAATTCCTCAATAGTCGGCATGGAAGATTTGAAGTCTTTCGGGAAGAGCTTTGACAGTTGATATTCTGATATACCCATTGGTTCTTTGTATGAATCCAAGGCGTATTTTGCCACCACATTGTCTTTGTCCTTGCAGATGAGCAAACCGATGGTAGGGTTGTCAATGTCGGTCTTGAACTGATGGTTGATGGCTGACACATAGAAACTTAGTTGCCCCAAGAATGATGGATGGAACGACTGGGCTTTTAGCTCAATGACCACATAGGCATGGAGGTGGGCATTGTAAAACAGCAAGTCTGGGAAGAACTCCTGTTGTCCTACCTCCAAGCGGAATTGTCTGCCCATATACGAAAAGCCTTTTCCAAGTTCCAAAAGAAAACGTGTTACATTGTTCACCAATTCTTCCTCAATGTCATGCTCGTCATATTTCTCCCTTAAGTTAAGGAAGTCCAACTGATAAGGGTCTTTGGTTATCTGTTGCGCCAAGTCGCTTTGTACAGCAGGAAGCGTAGCCTGGAAGTTGGTGATAGCCTTGCCGTCACGCTCATAAAGGTCTGTGTCAAGCCAATTAAGCAACGCATCACGTCCCCAATTATTTTCCCATGTTTTTCTTACAAAGAACAAAGCCTTATCCATATTGCCCTTGCACTTATCTATGATACGACGATGGTGGTCCCAAGGAATAAGAAAAAGCAATTTGAAATCGTCCGCAGTTTGCGGACGATTTTTACTTTGTGCTACAACTCGCTGAATATCTGAAATATACAAGTCTTCTATAAAATTGTCCGCAACTTGCGGAACATTTGCCTGTAATGGTGCATAGAGCTTATAAAAGTAGCTCATGTACTTCAAGTTAGTTGGTGAGAATCCCTTCACCCCTGGCATCTCGTTCTTCAAGTCTTGACTGAGATTCTTATAAAAACCAGAGCCGTAAGTGTTGGTATATTGCTTGGCTTCAATGTCTCGTCCCAACTTCCAATAGAAGTCCAACAAGTAGCCATTGGTGGCACATGACGCTTTGAGGCGATGGCTGTAGAATCGTTCCTTGAGTTCCACAAGCCAGTCCTTGTAGTCGCAATCATCATGAAGGACTACTGCTAAGTCTATATTTTTCTTTGCCATAATTCTAAAACCATTTAATGCTACAAATATAATGTTTTATCTTGATAATCAATCAGAAAAAATGAATAATTGGCATATATTGCTACTATTTAGACAAATTAAAATTATTATCTGTAAAATTGCCCGACTTAGGAGGACAATTCGTTTGTTTTTTCAAGAGTAACTTGAAAGGTTTCAAGTAACTCGAAACATAGATAAAACCCCCGATGCGTCACGCACCAGGGACTCTGAAATCTATTAACAATCTTCCTATCATTATATGAAAACTGTCGTGTTTTAAATTACGGCAGTCTGTAATTCTTTTGCTATTCTGATGGCTGGGGATTGCAAATCCCCAGAGCATAAAGAGGTTAGGACATTTTTAAACGACGGATTGCAAATCCGTCGAAACGCCTAACGGGGTATGCCAGTCTCCCGTCAGGCGTCCCGGCGGATTTGAAATCCGCCGTAAAAAAAGGTTCGACCTATGAAACCAGGGGATTTGTAATCCCCCAATAACAAATGAGCCGGAACTGAAAGGCAAAGCATCCTTCATAGATTGCTTCTGCTTTTTCAGGGCGACATTATTTATGGCGAATATTCAGAGCTGTTTTAAAAACGCCAGCAAAATAAAAAGGAGCAAATGCAAAGCACTCCTCCTTTCTTTGATATTCCAATACTTAAAAAGCTTTTAAACTATATGCTTCATCATAAGGTATTATATTGTGATGGTCTTTGTTGTTAATCCATCCATTTTCCTTATGACTTAAATCTACAACATCTGCTCTTTTCATATCAACAAGAACAGACATAACTTGATTGATTACATGAATGTCTTCTTTACTTAATGCCGATGTGTCAGGTGAATCGCAAAAAAGCAAATCATATTCAAAGTCAGCACTTGCTTCTATGCTTTTTTTTGTCAAACCTTGCACATGATCATATACAGTCTCATAATGTTCAGGTACAGGTCCATATTGGATTGCACGATATGCCAGCCCACTGATGGAACGCCCATATTTCTTATAACTATAGAAATCTGCATAATACATTTCTTTATTGAGCTTTGTCTTAGGCACACCATTTTTTTCCTTGCTTACAATAAGCTGTACCATACACTGCAATTTATCTGGATTCATTTCTGAATATCCATTGTTTACCCCTCTTTTAGAATTTCCATAAAAATAGAAATAAGGAGCATCGTTGCAGTCAATATCAGAGACACACATGATGTTCTTCTTTATTCTAGAGAATGTACTTTCATCAAATTGATTTCTGCTAGACTCTAGCATCGAAAGCATACCTTCACGACTTCTTATGGCAGCAATACTCTTGCCGTTTGACTCAGACGGTAAATTTCCATTTTCATATTGGCTCCACTGATTCTGCCCAAATCCAACAATTTTGGTTATCTGAGAATGAGAAAGCCCATAGTGCTCTCTAATCTTCCTAATCTCGTCAGGAAATGGTATTCCATGCCTAATACGATACTGGTTATACAATTCATTACACAACTGTTCATCCTGCTCTTCTGATGTAAATTGCTCACCAGTATCTTTACATACATAATATTGCACATGAACAGAATATTTCTCTTTACGGAAGGTCTGAACCTCAGTATCTTCAACAAGATACACCGCTCCTCCGGTAAAAGGACTATTCATACTGTTGACAATCTGCTTATTCATAATCACCTCCTCTTTATTTAAATGCATATTTTAAAGGATGTTCTGCGGTATGGAAAGAAATACAAATGGTATTCGTATTTGGTTTGCCAAGAGCAATTTTGACATAAACATCTACACCATCACAATCTTTACCAAACACCCACATATCTCCATAGGAAAATTCATCTAAAACCGTTTCAATATAGTCATCAGCGGTGATGCTCTTTATGATTTCTTTTCTTGCAGAAGGTGTTATGCCAAGCATTTTTAATGCTTCTTGATTCTTTGATCGGTTCAAGAAGATAATACCTAGCACGTCCATCTTTGGCAGAAAGTGGCGGAGAAAATCTTCGACATCTTTTTTAGTTCTTACTGAATGACTATCCATATTTAAACTTTGTTATTCTTGTTTTGTCCTGCAAAGATATAGAAAAGGTCTTAATAAACCAAATTTTTCACGTTAAAGTGTATTTTTTATCCGATATTTAACATTTCTACACCTTTTCGTGGCATTATACCGACATAAAAACCTTGATGTTATCAAATCCTCTTCTCTCGCTATTCATTAGCTAAAAAAAAATTTAAGGGGAGGGAATAGATGAGAGATAAAAAAGCCCCCGATGCGTCACGCACCAGAGGCTCAGAAATCTATTAACAATCTTCCTATCATTATATGAAAACTGTCGTGTTTCAAATTACGGCAGTCTGTAATTCTTTAGCTATTTGATGCAGGAATTCCAAAATCTGCTGCTATAAAAGGGCAGCATCCTTCTGTTCTATAAGTTTTGTCTGCTCCATAATCACAGTATCACGATCCTGCAATGGTGGAATAAAATATTCCTCAGCATTCATCTGATAACGCATTTCAGGATCAGCGGCAGCCGACTGAAGTCTATGAACAATATATTCCATTTCACCATCACCAGCATACTGCGATTCATCTACTCTCAATACTCTCCTATCCTCCTCGTAAGCAAGAGTCTGGTCGAAGACACTCAGCACTCTCTCCAAGTGATTATTCACCTTGCCTCTTAGCAAAGGAATCTGTACGATGATGCTGTCGTGCTGCAGACTCTCCACAAACGGATCAGGCTGATCAAGCAACACCTCCTTACCCTCATAGTCGTAAATGCGATGCTGGGCATAGACCACAGGCTCATTGATTTCACCTACACGATGACCCAACAGATACACGGCTACGGTAGGAAGAGCATATTTATTGTCAGATTCTTTCGTCATATTCTCCTTATTGTTATATTGCAGGGCGAGATATTGGCGGAAGCGTAAAGTTTCCGTCTCAAGCCACGTCTTCTGCAGTTCGATAAGAATCAGTTTCTGTGATCCATCCTTCTCCTTCACCTTGGCGGCAAAGTCGATTCTGAACATGGAAATGGCATTGCGATTGATATTGCTGTATTCGTTGCGGCGCATCTTTACCTCCAGCACCTCCTTCTGCAAGAGTGCCGAAAGAATGGTCTTGGCGATGCGCTCGTCCTCCATCAGGTATTTGAACACGGCATCATAAAGTGGATTTGCAACATATACCATCATAACTTACTATTTATTAATTGAATGAATTGTTTTAACTCCTATCCTGCAAATATACGCCAATTATTCGAAACCACCAAATTATTTCTGTTAAATCTCGCAGTATCAAGGGGCAAAAAAATATTTTTATCACTTCATCTACTATAGTCACGAAGTATTCATCTCTTTGGTTATGTCACGGAATTTTCATTTTTTTGCAATGCGTAAGGCAATGTCGCCTTTGCATAAACCAAAAGCAATGAAAAAGAAGACAAAAAACAAACCAAGAACCAAGGCTACCATCTACATTCAATATGATGCAGAGAAGGCCGAAAATCTCATTGGCTACGCCACAAGATGGGACATCCGTAGATCTGAAACCTTGGACATCAGCCGATTCATCCGAATGTTGACAGAGAAATACAAGGTTACGAAATCAGCCTTTCACGAGACAAGTGGAATACACAACATGGCATTCAACAAATACCAGAACGTACCCGACAACTGCTGCCTGTCAACGGAAGCTATCGAGCGAATTGCCGTGTGCATCCTCCTCCTGGAACCACCCCTCAACGTAGACCCAGACTTTGCAGTCGACTGCGTGAAAAAGAAAGGAGGCTTCCGTGGGGTGATTGCCAACATGAGCCAAAAAGATATCGACGATATGAGAGAGGAATTTCGTAAAGTATTCGGAACATTCGGTTATCATCTGACACACTCCATCAAGAGCCTGGATAAGCTTAACGAAATGAATGTATTCTACTTCAACATATTCACTAACGTAAATGGTAAATTGAAATGAAAAACAGCACAACCAGCAATGACACCTGCTACACCATCCAGCCGCTCACCACCTGCATCGATATCAAGACGGCGCGAAAGCTCATCGCCAGCTGGCATACCAGCGGGCTGACGGATACGCAGATCCGCAAAATGCTGATGCTCTACTTCGGAGAACCAGCATGGATGAATCAGCAGAAACTGTATGACAGTTATAGATTTTCTGATATCACAGAGGGACTGCGATTCCATAGCCGACATGATTTCGTGGAAATCCTGCTCAGATGCTCAGGATTCGGATTCATCTGGAAGAATGACGAGAAGCCTCATACCGAGCAGAATCTCATGGCTTTTTACACTCCGATCTGGCATGTCAGCGACGAGAAAGACATGGAAAACAGCCACGATTTGAACGAAAGCGTGCAAACCTTGCACCCCATTATTAATAATAATATATATAATAAAAAGAAAAATAATAAAAAGAAAAATATAAGCAAGAATGTAATGGGGTGCAAAACTTGCACGGCCGAGTACGAGAAGGAAGTGGAAGCTGCAGCCAAGGAGCTCCTCAACTACATCGGAACTGACCCTGATGCTTACGCCAAGGTGGTGAAACCCGTGAATGAAATGACACAGAAGCTTAATCCGAATCTCTACATAAATCCGGAGGATGCCTGCCCTACCAACATGGCTACAAACACTTTCTTCAACGACTATCTGTATCCCTATCTGCTCAAGAACAGCAAGGCATTGATGAACATCAAGAACCCGGTGGGCAAAAGCATCTGGCTTGCCAATCTCATCAAATACGATTTCATGCAGAAGAATATCATGCGTGCCGTGAATGATGCCACCAAGTACCTCAAGCTGCATGCGGCTGAAATGATGCGGCAGTACCGACCTATCTCGAATTTCGAGTATCAGGACAAGGCGTCGAAACAGCGATTCTATGATACGGCACGATGTGATGGAACCCCGGAGCAGCATCGAATACCACCGGATGCTGCGCCGAGACCATCCGGCAACGCTGCCTGGAACAAATTCTCACACACCTGGGTGAGTCCAAAGTAATTCAATTAAATCTTGAACAAACAATACAACAACAACATAAAATTACTAAAAACATGCAAGAAGACCAACAAAATCAAAACAAAAATGAGAAGCCACGTTACTATGCTACCGACTTCAATGAAATCAAGGAGAATCTCTCTGATGAAGAGAAGCTGCTCTTCGAGAGATACAAGGAAATGCTGAGCGACATCATCCCTGAAAATGATGCTCCATCCCTCAAGACCCTCCTCAATCACCTGAAGAATATCAGCCAGAAAACCATGAAGCTGATGGCTGGAGGAAAGCTCGACATCCGCGTAACCTGTCCGAAATGCGGAAAGCGTCACTGCTTCATCAAGGTAGATAACGGATTGACCCACTGCTGGTCGTGCAACTGGAGCGGATACCTGGAAGAGATGAAATCGCTGCTCGGAAAGGGCAGCGGTAAGGTGAACGGAAACTACTATGCCAACGCACAGAAAAAACAGCAGGATGAACACAAAGCCAAAGACTATGTGCCCATGCTGCCCGACGACTTCCTCGAGATAGATGCCGAAACACGCTCCTGGCTCTACCCCATCTACCCCTTCAGGACCCAGGAAGAGCAGCAGCAGTTCATCGACCACTTCCACCCCGCCAACCTCCTCTCGCGCCATCCCAAGGCCCGTCCCCTGATCAGCGCCACCCAACTCGCCTCGCTCCAGGGGATGGTGCAGCGATACATCCAGGCTATGAAGCTCTCGCCCGACATCATCATTCAGGAAGGAGTGATGTGCGCATGGATGAAGCAGACGGCGGATGACTCCAAAAGCGAGGACCCGAAAGGCGTGGTGATGGTGCCTGCCATCGCCTACTGCAACTACCTGGACGGCAAGATCATCAACGTGAAGTTCCGCTCCGTGCAGCAGCACCCCGTCACCGGCGAGTGGAGCAAGGTCTTCTGTCAGGTTTCCCCCACCAAGCCCTGCGCCCCCTACGGCATCGACAGCATCAACCTGCTCCGTCCCGACGCACAGTCCATCCGACAGCTCATCATCACAGAGGGCGAAAAGGACCGTCTCACGCTGATGACCTGCGGATTCCCCTACGTGCTGAGCATCGCCAACGGTGCCAGCACCAACATCGAGGAGAGTCACGAGGCTTTCGACGAGTGGATTCAGCAGGCGGGCGAAATCATCATCTGCGGCGATACCGACCGCCCGGGCCGCCGACTGGTGAAACTCCTGATAGAGCAATACCAGACCCGCGCCAAGGTTACCACGCTGCCGCAGGGCAAGAAGGACATCAGCGAGGTATATGAGGCATTCGGAAGCCGCGAGGTGCAGCGAATCATAGCCGAGGCGCAGGGCATCAGCGACGCCGACATCTACGACCTCTCGGAGCACAAGGAGGACATCCTCGACATCATGATGGGCAACTACGACCGTGGCTACGAGGTGGGGATGGGCGGACTCACCGACGGCATCTTCCACCCCACTTCCGAGGGCGGACTCATCATCCTCACCGGTCGCCCGAACTCGGGAAAGACGGATTTCCTCAACTGTCTGATGGCGCATCTGATGTACCACAACCAGAAGCGCGTGGCGTTCTTCTCGTTCGAGAAACCTATCAAGGGCAAGCACGTGAGGGAGATTGCCCGCATAGCCCTGGGGGTGAGGAACACGGAGGATATGGACGGCGCCGAATCGCCCGAAGAGGCAAGGCAGGAGAACCGCAGGGTGCTGGATTTCCTGTCGGAGCACATGGTGGATTTCGACACGAAGACCCGTCTGCCCGACAGCAACTACATCATCGGAATGATGGAGGCGATGATGAACCGCAAGAAGCAGAAGATAGATTATCTGGTGATAGACCCGTATGTATTCATCAACATGACCGAGGGCGGCAGCCGTGCCACGGAGACGGAGAAGGTGAGACTGATGCTGACAAAGCTGCAGGCATGGAGCCGTACACGCCACATCTGGACGGTGGTAGTGGGCCACCCGAGAATACAGTACAAGGACGGTCACGAGGCATTTCCGCCGCTGGATATCTACTCCGTAGCGGGCAGTGCGCAGTGGGCTAACCTCGCCGACTTCCTGCTCACCGTAAACCGAATCTCGAAGCCCGAGGAGGGCAAGATGTTTACCATCGTAGAGATGCTGAAGGTGAGAGACCAGGAGTTCTGCCATCCCGGAAAGGTGTACTACGTGCGCCAGCCCTGCGGCAGATACGACGAAAGGGAATCGGAAAACGACTGCATAGCCGAGGCGATGCAGGGCAAGGTGCTGGCGAAGGACGATGAACCCTGGAGATAGTGAATTTCTAAAATAATACGCCTATGACAAGAGAAGAGTATAATGAATTGAGAGCACGGGCACACGAGCAGATGCTCGACGACTATAAGTGGATGCTGGATCAGAAATCGGGCATCCGGGAGTGGCGATGTCCCAAGAGATGGATCATCGAGTTTGTACATGATGTGAGCGACTATGTGATGGTGAGGAGCAGCGGCGAGGAGGACGTGGGCGATGAGTGGCACGATGATTTCCTGCGCCCCATCCCCCTGCAGAAGCTCTACCGCCAGTTCTTCCAGAAGAGCTGCATTCCCCCACCCAATCATCCGGATAAGGCGCTGAGCAAGCTCAGGGGCATGGAGCAGCGCAACAGCATCTACCCTGACAGCATCACGAGATTCTACATGGAGCAGCTGCAGAAGAATCCTCCCTGCCGAATCATCGAGCTGCTGATCATGGAAGGAGGAGAAAGCTGAAAAGAGCCTCTATTGGTCTGGAATAGAGCCTCTTTTACCCTGGAATAGAGCCTCTTTTGGCGATGAAATGAGCCTAAAACAAACGTTAAGTTAGGCTCATTTCTGACCCAAAAGAGGCTCAAATGAATAATCCTAGGAGGGTGTGTCATAAGTTTATGTCACATCCTCTTTTTAATTTATTCATCATTTTTTCTTCATCGGATTACACGGAGTTATCGGAAGAGCATTCTTGCTGTACGGATT
>ERZ1034973.1082-NODE-1082-length-16824-cov-131.329954_pt1 | contig 16824 bp, 29 predicted proteins | sample MGYA00520686_ERZ1034973 | MGnify/ENA primary metagenome ERZ1034973 (study PRJEB33766, sample SAMN09781775) | gut metagenome | biome: gut microbiome | host: Homo sapiens | place: Madagascar | study: EMG produced TPA metagenomics assembly of the PRJNA485056 data... | reverse complement strand
CCCGCCGAGCTGCGAGCCGATACCCGCCCAATCCACGGACGCGATCATTTCATTGAGCTTGCCCGTAAGCAGGGACGCCGCTTGCGCCCATTCCCCTGCCTTGATTGCTGCCGCGATCTTCGCCGGGAGGCTTTCAGCGTCTACGGCGGTATCTTCAAACGCCGTCGCGCTGCTTCCTCCGCCTCCACCGCCGCCGCTGTTCGTGTCCTGTGCAACGGTCAGGGTATCTATACCCATGAGCTGTTTTTTAGCCTCTTTCGCGTTTCCAGCCGCCCCGCCGAGATTGTCCGAAAGCTGCCCGGTGCTGTCTACCGCCTTTTTGAATGAGCCGCGACCGGTAAGCACCGCCATAAACTGCGCTACGGCTTGCGCTGCGGAATTGAGCATAGCAATAAGCCGTTGCAATATGGGCGCTACCGCGTTAAGGACAGGCGCAAACGCCGCGCCCCAAGAGGCTTTCAGACCGGTAAGGGAAGATTTCAGCGCGTTTATATTGCCCTGCGTCTCCGTGTCGCTCTTTGCAAACTCGGATACCGCTTGCGTGACGTACTGCCGCAGCTTGCTTACAAGAGCTGTCACGGTACGAAGTCCGACGCCGAATAGTAAGGCGCTTTTCAGCCCTTTCTTGAACATATCGGAAAAGCCGTCTTTCATTTGGCTGCTTTTCGCGGCTATTGCCTCTTTCGCACGACCGGCAACAGCACCGATACCGCCGAAAAGTTTACTTCCGGCGGCGGCTACGGATACAAGCCCTTGCCGCTTCTGCAAGCGTTGCAGCGCGGAGGTATTAACGTCTACCGACCGCGCCGCATCGTCGTATTTCCCTTGAAGCTCTGCAACGGTATCTGTTTGCTCTTTAAGAATCGCCTCTTGATCTGCAAGCTGCTTTCTGATATTTTCCTGCTCCACAAAATCAACGGCGCGTATTTTGCCCTGTCCGTTGGTCTTTGCCTCGCTCGCTGCAAGCTGTTCTTTCAGCTTTGCCACGCTCGCCGCCGTCTCTTCGGCTTTCTGCTTTGCTTCGTCGAGCTGCGGGGCAAGGTTTATTTTCGCTTGCGCCGCATCGTTGATCTTGCTTTTCAGATTATCAATAGCACGATTCAGCGCGGCAAGCTCCCGCGCCGCCTTGCTATCGTCTATGCCGACCTTAAACCGAATATCTTTCAATCTGTTTCACCACCTTTCACCCGTAAGGGCTTATTTGTGCCGGAATGCATACACGATAGAGTACGCAAGCAGCACCGCAAATTCACAAGCGAGCGTTGCAATAACGCCGCCCCAAAATGCCGGAAATGTAACCATGTTTTTCACTCTCCTATTTTTCAACGTTTGTATACCGTGCGGTACAGTAGCCCTGCAATGCGCCCGCACGTCTGCGCCATACGGTACGGGTATCTATATCAAGCTCATCCATAAGGACATCCGCGCCGCGTTTCAGCTTATCGACATACAGCACAACAAGGATCCGCCGATCTTCCGGGTCGAGCCTATCAAGTGCCCGGTATGTAAGCCGTACTTTACCCTCGAAATAGCTTAAATCTGCCTTTAGCCTCTCTATCCGGTCGAGAGCTGATACATGCCATTCCTCGCGCTTGTTCCCGCCGCCCTGTACCGGTGTCGAGCCGGTTGTTGAGCTTTTGATAGACGTTAACCGTGCCTGTTCCTCTGCGATCTCGTCCGGTATCTCGGCTATGCGCCGTTCGTAATACCGGAGTTTGGAAAGATCGTCTTTGCAGAGGGCTTCCATAAATTCATTCATTGCGCATACCTCCGAAAATTACCGTCTAACAAGCCGTAGCATTTACCGGCTTCCAGAATAAAATCATTGTGCCAGCGTTTGGCCGCCTGGTACGATACGAAAAGCGCCATAGCCGCGCCCTCTAAAGAGTGGCTTTGCTTAAAGAAAACCATGTCAATAAGGGCTTGCCGTTCCGCTCCGTTTTTGAGCTTTCCGGTGTTCTCTATGGCTCGCCGTACCGCGTCATACTCTACGGCTTCAATGCCCGTCAGCTCGCGCAGCGCTGCCGCCTCTGCCGTTCTGGACGCTCCGCCGCCTCCGGCTGAAAAACTGTAATTCGGTGTTATGCTCTGATTCTTCATCGTTTGGAGCTTGTCGCAAAGCTCCGGGTATGCTCTAATTGCGGATTTCATGTAACCCCACCAGCGAAAGCGGGGCTTGCTCATGGGTCAATGTCCTTTCACCATTTCGATTTGTGCGCCGGTACATGAAAGTTTCTTACTTCCACCGTGAAAAGCTCCGCGCCCTGTTCGGCGGCGCTGCGTAAATCCTTGTCGATCTCCCGCGCACACCCTAAAAGGTTTTCGAGCTTCCCGGCGGCTTTCTCCGGGATAGTTGCCCCGCAATGGGGACACCTTGCCGCCATACCGTCATAGAGCGTTGACGCCGCCCCGCAGTTATGGCACTTGATCGTTACATAGCACATTGTTTCACCCCCCAATCATTCAAGCGGTCTCGCCGGTGTCGGCCTGTTGTCTATTCCGGCTTCCCCCGCGTAATTCCATATAACCGGCGTAAGGCTGTACGCTACGGCGTCTATGGTGTGGTTGTTCGCGTCGGGCAGTTCTCCGGTAATATTGCCGTCCTTGTCCGTCGTGTATTCGTACTCCGTAAACTCTTTATAGGCGTTCGGAGTGCGTGCCGGGTCAATGATGATCTTCCGGTGCTGTAGCCAATTTATACGGTATCGCACGGCGTCCGGGCGCTTGTATGTTGCTCTTGCATCTATGCCGTTTGCGCATAGATCAACTATGCTCTTCGGCTCCGCGCTGTCGCAATAAGCTACCATTGCGCCATCGGTAAGCGGCATAACCTTAGACCACGCTTTATACTTTCCCCGCATCAGCTCCGAAAGCTCCGAATTACGCAAGCGCCGCTTGTATATCTCATCGAGCAAATAAAGCTCTTCCGTCTTTCGGTTATAGCTCACGCGGATAAAACAAGCCGGGTCTGTCGTAAAGCCAAAATCTACGCCGTCATAGAAGTATCCCATTCCGGCGATCTCTTCATCTGTGATCGTCCGTACTGTGACATTGGGGAATACCTCGCCGCCCGCGCCTATCGGCTCGCCCATGTATTCATGTCGGTATGCGTCAAGGTTAACGGCTTTCAGGTGTTCGGCTTCCTCTATGAACGCCTCGCCGAGCCATTCCGGGGGCATCATGGTGTAATCTGTCCGCACGGTCAAGGCGCGATCATCCGGCACGTTTACAAGCCGATTCATCCAGTTATTAAGGCTTATCGGCGGGTTAAACGTGCGGAAGATGGTAAACGCCTTTCCGCCGCGCTGTACCGATTGCGTAACGTTGCGCAGCGTTCTTTCCCCCGGAAGCTCGCAAGCCTCTTCAAACCAGACAAACCGAAAATAGCTCCGTCCCGGCGCTCTGATTGATTTTAGCTTAGTAGCCTCATCCAGACCGCGGAAGATAATCGCCTGTCCCGTGGGCTTGTACGTCGCTCTCATGGGGCTTGTGGTAAGCGTCCATAAATCCGAAGCATCAAGCGTATCTATCGCCCATTCGATCTGCGCAAAGACGCTTTCACGCAACGTAGCACCGACACGCCGGAAGCAAATACCGCTCGCCGTGCTGTCGTTCATTATGCCGTTCACGATTTCCAGAGAAGCAACGGAGGATTTACCGGAACCACGACCGCCCGGAAGATTGTATATGCTGTGCCGCTTCTCCTGTATATCCTCATGGAGAGGGACGTATACCGGGGCTATATGCTGCGTTATGTCCCGCTGCGCTGCCCGCTCTTTCAGCTCGTCGGCGATCTTCCTTGATGCTTCGAGAGCTGCAAGCCGCTTTTCTATGTCATTCCTCATTGCTCGCCTCAAGCGCCTTTATGCGCTCCAAAACGTCCCCGATCTCTGTATACTTCGTACTATGGCGTAAGATTGCATCCGCAGCGTTAAGCCGTACTTGCGGCGATGCTTCGGTATTCATCATTACCTCTGCCATAGTAGCGATAGCGTTACCCGTTGAGCTTTGAAGCATATCCCGTGCGGAAGTAATAAGCTCCATTCGCTGTTCGTTGTACGCTTTCATAAACTCCGGGTTTCGCTTGCGCTTGCTGATCGTGTCCTCTGTGCATCCCAAGCGTTTCGCCGCTTGTCGCTGCGTCGGACATTGCAGCAAAGCGTCTATAATATCGCTGTCTCTTATCCGGCTTCCTATCCTAATACACCCCCTTTAATCTCCGGTTTCGCTCGAAAATCGGGCATAAGAAAGCACCCCGCAGTATTACGGGATGCTTTCTTATTTTTCGCTTAGATACGGATAACCGAATTTTCCGGGGCAAAAGAAATGCTTGCTCCGCCATCGGCGGCGATCATCGGTTTAACCGCTCTGTTTCCCGTGGAATCTTCCACAAGCGCGAGACAAACCCCTTTATAAAGGTAGGCGCTATCGCCATTGTTGCCCACGACGGCCATACCGACAGGCGCGGTAATGATCTGGATAATTTTCTCGTCCATTGTTTTTCACCTCACAAAAAATATTTATGATAGCGCTTTTCCGCGTATCATTTCGTTAATCATAACGCGCCCGATCTTGCTTTCCCGCGCTTCTTTTTCAAACCGCTTTCCGTATTCGTCGATAGCCTTACCGACATCCGCGACCGCGATTCTACCCGCTGCAAGATCTTTCTGTGCCGCTTCCCGCGCTTTCTTGTCCACGTTCGACAGCTCGACGGAATCAAGCTGCACCGTGCGGGAAAGCTCTTTGTATCGCGCCTCATTCGCTTCTTTCTGCTTCACTTCCTGCCGTTTCTGGTACTCTGCGGCAAGGGAAGCATACGCCCGCTGATACTCCGGCGTGCTACGTTCAAGCTGAATCTTAGTTGCTGCCCGCAGATAACTTTCATCGTCCGGGAAGTCCTCGCGGTTTACTACATCCAGCGCACTAAAGCTATCTCCGGTCATGCGCTGCGTGAATGCCTCTCGAATATCACTCATGTTTTTCCTCCTTACTCTTCGTTTTCAAAGTCCCCGGCTGCGGCTCCGAAAGTCTTTTCATAAACTCCCGGTTTGTCGTACCATTTAAGAGCAACCCGCGCAACTTCCGGCAGACCGTCCACCACCCGCGCAAACTGCACGCTTTCCGACGGAAGCAATATGCGCTCAAACTGCGAGATACCGGCATTCTCCGCCGCGCTCAATACAAGGCGCTGCATCGTCGTATTGCCGTTGTACTTGTCGAACATCTTTTCGAGGTCTGCGCGTTTCAGCTTCAAACCGCAGTTAAGCAGCTTTGCATCATCCGTGATCTTTGCCGGGTCGAGATCGTCCCCGCGTCGCAGCTCTGCGGCGTACTCATCGCAAGCGTCCTTGATAGCCTTGTTTACTTCGTATTGATAGTCGTTGATCTCTTTTTCCAGCTCAAAAGAGCGCTGCCGCAGCTCTGCAATGTGTTGCGGCGTGTACTTCTTCGTGCCCTGGATTTTAAAGCGTACTTTTTCAAGCTCTTCTTTTTTTGCGTTCAGCTCTTCAATAGCCGCGCATACCGAATCATTCAGCTTGTTATAAAACTCTCTGCGCTTCACTCTCTGCGATCTCCTCTCTTGTAAAATCCGCAATTCTCATTGCATTCCATTCCGTAGGGCATGGGGCATATCTTTCCGATATTCGGCGATACGCAAACGCGCATACAAACGTATTCGCCGAAATACGCACATTTGTTGCCCATACATTCTTTGCCGCTTGAAATGCCGCCTTTTTGCAGCGGGCAAATGATTTTCGGCGGTTTCGGTTCCGGCAACCCGTGCGGGGTAGCTGTTACCGTCATTCCCAAATTGTACTTTACGCCCTCGCGGTATCTGTCCTCTTTACTCATCATCGCTCTTTTCCTCCTTGATCTGCTCTTTCATGCCCTCAACTGCGGGCTGTAGCTTGTGTGCGGCCTCTATGCCGTCCATCAAAAGCTCTTTCGTTTTCTCTGCAAGGTGTTCTTTCGCCTGTCTGCATTGTCTTTTCAGCTCTGTCATGATGTGGCCTCCTTCGTGTTCTTGATGTTGTTCATGCTGTCCGCGCACGCTTCCGCAGTATCGCGCCCGAACCAGATTTCGTATACCCGCAGCTCACGAACGTCCCCGCTCATAAAGTGAAATATGCGGTAATCGCATCCGGGAAAAAAGCGCGTTCGGAAATACTGATTTATCATTGCCGGGTACATCTCCGCCGTGTAGTCGAACATATCCCGCCCGCCGATGCTCTCATCCGGTGCGCCCATGTACGGCATCCGCTCCATGATACGCTGGATGTTCTCGCATCCTATCGGCGGGTGATCTTCTCCGCGCTTCTCGGCGTACCGGGAAAAGAAATGCTCAAAGATTGCTATATACTCTTCCAGAGAATACCGGTTTACGGTGTCCTCCATGCGGTCATACGCCTTTTTCGCTGTCATGCGGAAGATTCTAAGATTCATCCTGTCCTCTCCTTTCGTGCGGGATGTTCCCATTAAGCCGGGGAATGTATGCATTATCCGGGAAGATGCAAACAACATCGGGGAAAATGCATACATAACACAAGCGCAGAAGTGCAAACGCCCCGCGTTTGTGCTTCCCTTTAATAGCATCCCGCAGGGATGCTTGTGCCTCTTTACAGAGGCACGCTGTAGCTGTAGTTGCAGTTGAGTTGTAGTTGCTGCTGTAGCTGTAGTTGTAGTTGGTTGAAATCGTCGGCGTTCGTTAACGGTTGTCAACGTTCGTTGACCTCTTCGGCTTCGATCTCTGCAAGACGGCGCTTTAGGTAATCCGCTTTTGCTGCTTCGTCGTTCGGGTCTATGCCGTGTGCCGGTGCATAGTTTCTGGTAAAATCGCTAATTATCCCGCTTTCCCGGTTTCTTCGTTTCTTCTGCTCGTACCGCTCCGTGTCCCTGTCGATTCTTTCTTGAATCACAGACCATGCAAATTCAAGCGTCAAATCATCCGAAAAGTCCGGTACTTCTCCATACTGCGCGTAATCCCCTATTGCGAAAAATATTCGGCTTACCTGTTGATCGTCCAGCCTCTTTAGCACCCTGAACGATTCCCAATAGAGCATAACGCCCGGTTTTTCCGTCCCTCTCATCCTTTCGCCACGCGCTTTTCCAGAAAGCGCTTATAGTCTGCCTCTATGCAGTCTATAACACACGCCGCGACTGAGCGGGCTTCGTTGGACAGCGTGGAAATATCCGGCGGCGTGTTCTCGAAAGCGCTGTGCATGATAGCGTCGTACACTTCGAGCCGGTTTTCCGGGGAAAGCTCCTTGATACCGGAATAGTACGATTTGCGGATAATAATTGATCTCATGTTTTGTTCTCCTTCGATTATTTTATTTTTCAAAGAGCGTTTTTCCCGCTCTATGATTTTTCGCATAGCTTCATACGGCGTCGGGTCTGGTAGTCCGTAGACGTTGCGCCGGTCTATCGGCTCTTCGCGCTTATACGCCCGGCGCTTCGCTTGATACCGTTTCCGGCTCGATTTGGACATAGTACCCCCTTGCGTGGTGCGTTTCCCCTTTTCAGAGGCCGCTAAAGGCTTTCGCTATGTACTGATCGAGCGTTTCAATGTCAATCAGATAATTTTTTCCGAGCCGTACCGACGGAATAGCGCCGGTCTTTACCAGCGTTCGGAAATAGTTTTTCGTAAGCGCGGAATCCGGGTCTTGCTCCTTGAAAATTTCGTAGGCTCGCGGCAACGATCGTAGTTTCGGCATGCTGTATTCTCCTTTCAAAGTCCGAAAAAATAAAATGAGCCTATCGCGTTCGCTCTGTTACCAAGCGACCGTAATAGGCTCATAGGCTCATTCGTGCGGGAATTTCTTCCATGCACGTTTTGTCATTCGATTGCTTAGTATTATATCACGTTTTAGCCGATTTTGCAAGCCTCTATAGCCGATTCCATAGTATTTGCGGCTTTTTCTTTTGCCGTGTCTATCGCGTGGGCATATACGGCGAGGGTCATTGATGTATTCTTATGCCCGAGTATATCCGCCACCGTTACCACGTCCGTACCGTTTGCGATCATAAGGCTTGCGGCGGTATGGCGGAATTGGTGCGGGTGTATGTGCGGCAGATTGTTTTTCTTGCAAAACTTAGACAAAATGTAATTAACAATGCCCGGCACCATCATTTCACCGTTCCAGCAACAGAACACAAAATTATTGTCTTCCCATGCGCCGCAGAGCCGGAAACGTTCTTGTATGTACCAACTGCGATACGCTTTCATAACCGCGGCGAAATCGTCTCCAATGGGTACGCGCCGGACGTTCCGCGTCTTTGTCTTTCCGAACACCGCGCCCGTCTCCTTCGTGTACGATACGGCGGAATCAACCGTGATCTGTCGCGCCTCAAAGTCGATCTTATCCCATTTCAAGGCGCATAGCTCGCCGCGTCTCATGCCCGTATAAAGCAGCGTATATATAACTGCTTGCGTCCGGGTCTCTTCCTTTTCCAGCGCCGCAAGGACGGCTTTTAATTCGTCTGGCTGTAAGCAATTCACATTCTTTTCCTCCTCTTCAAACTTTGGAACAGTCACACGCCGGGCGGGGTTGTATGTGATTATCATGTTCTTTTCTGCTTCATCAAGAACCATCCGAACGAATGCATGATGTTTTTCTATCGCCGAATTGGAAAGAGTTTCTTTTTCGTTCGCTTCCGTTTGAAATGCCGTCTTAAAATCTAAGCCCAGTGCATCAGCCATCCGCATACCCGATTCTTGCGTTATTCGTTCTCCGCGACAGCATCGAGTAACTATATGGCTGTGTATCCCTGTCTCCCGCTCAAATGCAACGACCCCGCCGCGATCATTTATAAGAGGTCTGATTTCCGTAATGGGGTAGCAATATCCGCAATGTGAAAATTTGCCGCTTTTGGCAATCTTTACATACAATTTGTTTAGATGGTACGGGCGTATATCCACAAGCCGCATATCCCCGATATTGTCATAAATGCGGCGTTTTGCCCAATTATAGCTTTCTATAGTCCTTGCAGATATGCCGTGTTGCCGCTTTAGATCAATGAAATACTCCGCAAAGTCCCGGAATGTCCGGTTATCGTCCGGGCGGAATCCGAGATTGATTTGCTTTTCAAACTCATACGCCGCTTTCTGCGCCGCCTTTTCCATTTGCTTTTCTGTCATGGGTCTGTCCGGCTTCCACGTCATATAGTGCCGCTGCTGCCGGTTTGCGGCGTCCCTGCCGCATGATACCGTGATCTTGTAGCTATTCCCGCTGATCTTCCGTATGCTTGCCATTGGGTGAGCCTCCTTTTTCTTTTTGCGCTGTGTTATCCGCTTTTGGTCGTAGACACCCCCGTTTTGATCTCGCGGTAATTGATTATCATTTCCCGCGCTTCCCCACATCGGCGGCAGGGAATAATAACGCCCTTGCATACCGCGCCATCACGAACGGGGAACATCTTTTGATTGCAGACGGGGCAGAGATACCACGGCTGCCCCTTTATCAGTTTTACCATGTATCAACCTTTCCGGCGCACTATCGGCGCACAACGTAGGTAATACGTCGGTTTCTTATCAGTTTCACACGACTGCATGAAATTTGACAAAATCGTTGATATTTCATGCTTTGTTTTCTTTCGGTTGAACATGGACGCAGTTATTATAGCTATTGCATGAACAAATTGTCAACCGTCAAATATGACTAAAGATAAATGCACAAACCCGCCGTATTGACCGAAAACCATTGAAAAAGGATGCTCAAACGTGCGCCCCGTTTTTGGCGTGGCGCACGTCCGGCGCACATCATGCCCAGAGATAGCCGAGAATAAAATGCAAGTCGCGTATCTCCGCTTTCCGCATAGCTTCGACCGCTGCCGCTATAAGCGCCTCTTTCTCCCGCTCTTCGGCGGTCAGCTCGACCGGCTCAACTGCCGGGAATCTGTTATTGTTCATGCTTCACCCCCGCCGATCTTGCAGGTAGTTTCGTAAAACTCGCGCTCATCCGGTGTAAGTACTTCCATGACCTTTTCGCAAAACCACGCGAACTGCTCCTCGTTCATGGAGCAAATCATTTCCACAAGCTCTTTCCGTTCGTCTGTCATTGCTGTTTACCCCCTGCCCGCGCTTCTTTCTCTATTTCAAGTAGTCCGGCCTTTTCCAGAATGTCAACGACCGCCGCCCGCGTCTCCGGGTCTTGTATCGCCTTTATGAAAAACTGCGTAAACTGCTCTTTGCTCATGCTGCCGCTCATGTCTGCAAGCTCTTTCCGTGTGTCCGTCATGCTCTCGCCCCCTTAGATCATATTCAGCGCCGTAATGTACAGGAGGCGCAGTTTGTCCGCGTCCATAAGGAAGCAGAGCCGGGCGATCTTCTCCGCCATGTTCTTCTTATCTTCGGCGTAGTCTCCCGCGTCGATCTCGACATCAATTCTTACTTTCTCGGTATTAGTCATTGTCTTTTCTCCCTTTCAAAATTTGTTCGCAAGGTTTACCAGCAGGACAAGAAGAAGCTGCAACATCCCGTTGCCGAGAACGCCGCCGATCATAAACGCGCCCCGCTCGCAGTCCTCTAAAATCTTCTCGCTTGCTCCGTGCCGTTTGGCAAGGATGCAGACAAATCCCAGCGCAAAAGACGCCATAGCCGCCAACAGCAGCGGGATTATAAAAACAAGTTCATACGTCATCTTCGTTATCCTCCGTCAAAAATTTAGCTAAGTCCTCGCTTATATCATCCGGCGGGCATTCTTCCAGCAGCTCCCGGACTTTGTTCTTAAAGTCCGCATAAGAGCCGACGCCAGATGCTTGATACACGCGCCCCAGCTCGATACCGTCCCGGAATGCTTCGCCCTCTGCTTCGTTCAGTACGTCCATAAGCTCCGCGTATGTACGATCATCCATCCGCTCTGTTATAGCTTCCAGACCTGCGACCGTGTCCGCGTTCCGCTGCCGGACGTAATGAATATCCGCATCCCCTAACAGGGATTCTATTTTTGTAATCCGTATCACGCTCTCACGCCCCTTTGTTCGCGTTCTGCGGTCTCGGTAATGTCTGTGTATTCCCCGACCGCAAAAGCGCCGTGTGGCGCGTTGTGGGCTGTTAAACAAGGCGTAGCCGTGCCGGTGATCTCCCCGAACGTCAATAGACGCTGCTGTATGGCGGTGTATATCTCCTTGTACGGCTTCCCCGCGGCTATCCCGGCGCGTATCTCTTCCGCTATCACCCGCTCAATGAGCATTAACGCCGTCAGCTCTTCGACGTGTGCGCGGTCTCTGTCCGTGATCCCCGCCGCCTTGTTCGCTATCCGGGAGATCGACGTATAATACCGTACCGCGTGTTTGGAGCCTTGCCCCGTGGCGTACTCTACAAGCTCCCGTATCGCGTCCGTTTCCTGCTTGCGTACCGCCTTTGTAAGCGCTCGCGTGTCCTGCCATATTGGGGAATTGCGTTCCAACAGAAGAGACCGCATAGCATAGAACTGCTTGACAAGCTCTTTCTTGAACGCCCGTACCGTCTCCGTGTTCCGTGCGTAGGTCATTAAGAGCGTGGCTTGCTGCTCGTTCAAGTGGTACACCGTGATACGCTGACCGGTCTTGCTGCCGGGCAAAGGTGCGATTTGAAATCGCACCTTTCCAAACTCTTCAAGGTCTGCCTTGTGGGTCTGGATGAGCCGGGTAACTGTGCGGCGATTCATCCCGGCGGCTTCGGCTATAACCTCGCTCGTGGTGTAAGGCTCTTGTGTCGGCGCTTGCGATTTCCAGAAAACAAGCTGTATTGTTTTGGGCATAAAAAACCTCCTTGCAAATTTCTGCTTGCAAAGAGGCTTGAAAAGGATATAATAGATTTATCCTCAAGCCCCTTGTGCAAGCGTCCTTGTTTGTGCAAGCCTCCATGCTTGCGGGTGTCAAGTCCCTTGTCTGTTGCTTTGGTCGGCCATCAGACAGGGGGCTTTTTATTCGTCATTCCTCCTTTCTTCCTTTGCGTGATCCCACGCCCAGCCGGTGAGCTTCATTACTTCGTGTAGATCGTCAGGTCTTCCCCAACGATGCGGAAAGAAACGAGTGTCGCGTTGAGCTGCTCTTCATACGGCGTATCGGTTGCCATCGGATTAACCGCTACGCCGATAAGCTGTGTTGCCTTTCCGCCGCGAACAACGAAAATGCGGTGAATCGAGCTGGACGCATAAAGGAGCTTGTTCAAAAACTGTCTTACTTTCATTTCAATTTCCTTTCTGCCTGTCGGCTTGTTTATCTTGCTTACGGTCTCATTATATCACGCTATCGTTATATTGCAATCGGTAAAACGTATAAAGATAGCGTTATGTTTATGTCTATTTTGCATATTGTTAGCGTTATATTCATGTGTTAAAATGACTAATAAAGGAGGCGAAAAAATGACAGTATCTAAAGCGCAGAAAGCGGCTACGGCGAAATACGAGGCAAAAAACTATGATAAAGTCCTTATCCGGCTTCCGAGAGGAAAGAAAGCCGAGATCGAGGAAGTCATAAAGCCAAAAGGCGAAAGCCTAAACGGTTTTGTCAACGACGCAATAGACGAAAAACTAATGCGCGAAAAAAAGAGCGGGGAATAAACCCCGCTCTTTGCCATTTGTGGCAAAAGAAAAAAGCGTGGTACATTTCTGCACCACGCCTTTTCTGTCACTCTCTGAGATACTGCCCTACATTGTCCGTAAACGTGCCGAGACGCAGCTTGATATAGTCCCGGAGGTTAACGAAAACAATGATAAGTACGCAGCCAATAGCGCCGCTCAAACCCTCGCCGAAAGAAAGCTCATTGGAAAAAATCGCCGTAAAAAACAATACCGCAGCGCCGAACCAGCACACCCAGCCGATAATTGCCCGGCGGATTCCCGCCTTGATCTTGCCGACATAAAACAGGTGCTTTCCAACGCCGCCCTTGAGAAGAAGCCGCATAGCCTCTTTTCTGGATTTGTCGCTTGTGTTGGTGGTATAATTTGCCATAATGCCGCCTCCTTTTTTCTTACAGTATATTCTCTCAACGAAAAAGAATCAAGGGCAGGGGGGATTTTCTTATGCTTTGTTGAGATCGTCAGCGCGTGACCTTTTCCCCCACTTGTGGGCGAAAGAAACCGGCTTGACATATTGGAGGCAGGAGGCTATAATCAGAATATAAAAGGGCGCTGCGACAAGCGGTTAGCTCTTTGGGTTTAGATTTCTAAGCATAGAAACCGTCACTTGCCAGAGTGGCGGTTTCTGCTTTTTATGATAAACTGTAACATCAGCTTTCGCAATGTAAGAGTTATCGTAAGCCGCATACGCTCCACCCCCTTTCGGGATGGTGTAGCTAACCGCCTGCCGTTTTGTGCAGCGCCCTTAGCGCTTCCGTAGAAGCACCACAAACACAATAACACGCCGTGAGACAGTTTTCAAGGTTATTTTATCGCCTTTGCAATGGCTCTTTCCGCGACCTCTGCCCATTTATCGGCGTTCTTTTCCTCCGATGCCTCCATCCAATGGGATTGAGCTTGCGGGTGCATATCGGTCGTGAAAACAAGATTCTTGTCCGTGGCGTGGAGTATCGCGCCCTTGCGGTGTCTCCATCCTTTACCCTCATAGAAAACGGCGTGCCGGTTGTCCTGATCTACCATAACTTTTCCGTAATAGAGATATTGCGCCTGATCTCCGGTGTATATGATCTCATTCCCGACCGTGTAAGCCAGCTTTGAGAATGTGCCGGTAAGAGCCGGTACAAATGGGTCTGTATCTTTCAAAGCCTGTTCCGCAACGACCTTTTCAGCATACTTTACCGCCTTTCTGAACGTCTTAGCGGGCAGGGTCTTAATGTTTACCGTGCAGCTTCATAATGTCCTCCTATAATAATTCCGTCTGCATTTCCTCCGAATCTGCAAGCATAAAGGGAATAAATGCAAACATTTCTTCGTTTTCTGCTTACATTTTGGGGATTTCTGCAAACGTTATCGTTCGTTAATGATACATTAACGTAAAGCCGTGGGTTATTTGGCTTTCTTAAAAAACCGTTGGCTTTTTTGGCTTTCGCCCCCGAACGCCCCCGAACGCCACCCAACGGCTGCCAGTCGCTGCCACTCGCTGCCAATCGCAGCGAATGGGTACGAATCGCAGCTCTGCGCCCCGTTCATAAAAAGTTATTGAAATCAGCTTACTTTCCGCATATAATAGGCTTACACGGATGGGGGGGAATACAAATGGATATTCAATACTCCAAGCGAGCCGTAAAAGCTATAGCCGGGATGGACAGGCCGACAAAGCAGCGTATACGAACGGCAATAGAGAAGATACCGGAGGGCGATATAAAGCCGTTGCAAGGGTATCCAGGTTCATACCGGCTGCGTGTCGGAGATTGGCGAATCCTGTTTTCTTTCCCTGCGTCCGGTGTGCTGTTAATAGAAAAGATTGCTCCGCGTGGTGAAGTTTACAAGGGGGTGTAAAGAATGTCACCGGTAAGAGATCAGCTAAACCACATGATAGACTATCTGCCAGAGGCAGAACAGGCGCTTTTGCTTGAGATCGTCCGGCGCTTTGTTTCGGATGATGTTGCTACGCCCGACGATATAGCGGCGATCTCCGCAGCTCGCAAGGAATACGATAGCGGGGAAACCGTTTCCCATGCTTCCGTATGGGGTTAACAGAAGATTGAGCGTAAATACCGGCGTAGGGCTTCGGCTCTGCGCCGGTTTCCCTTTCCCCCGGAAATATGCGGCAATCTGCAAGCAATTGTATACAGATGCTTGCAATTGCTTTCAATTGCTTGCAATAGTTTAATTATACAGAAATAAAAAAGTGTATAAATAAGTCTTGCATTATCGCCCGGCGTGCGGTATAATATAAGCGTGTAGTAGTCGATAGATCGAGTACGGCGGGGTACCTCCTTCTTTTACCCTCCGGTGTCTTAGGATGCCGGAGGGGTTTTTTATCTATTGCATTTTCCCGGAAAGTGCGGTATACTATTTGTGCGGGTTTCATCCTTTCCAGCGTCCCCCGGTATCGTTTGATACCGGGGCTTTTTAATACAAACTTTCTGGTACGAAGAAGCGGGGCATATTGCCCCGCTTTTATTTCTTGTCGAATTTAGCGAGATACTTTTGCAGCTTCGGATTGACTTCTACTTTGCTGCCCTTGACCTCTTCGACCGTTTCCGTGATCTCATCCATGAACGCAAGCATGAGATTGCACCAGACCGGCAGACCGTCCGAAAGCGCCGTAAGGTGCATTTCTCCGAAAATGGGCTTGCATACATCCTCGCCGAAAAGCCCGTTGATGATCTCGCGCATATCGGTATCCGCCTTTTCCGCGACAGGGAAAAAGTTATCCGCCGGGGCTTCCTCCGCTTCCTTGCCGAAAGCATCTTGACGCTTTGCCAGCTCTTCACACGCTGCAAAAAACCGCTTTACAAAGCCGGTATCCATCGGGTTAAAGCGGATAACCACTTTCCCGTTGATGTTGTATTCCTGAACGTTCGATACAGAGATATTTTTCATTTTTTATCCTCCTGAAAATTATTTGCCGCGTCCGCGGTTTCTCTCTTCGGTGTAGGTGTAAACGCTTTCGCCAACTTTGCGCCGGTCAAGCTCTACCGTCGTGTGTACCTCTATCGGCTGCTTATTGCCTGTTAAACGGTCGAGAAGCGCGTCCAACTTGCTTTCAAGCTCCGGGGATATGCCATAACCGCCAGAACCGGAAAACGCATTCGGCGGCACTACGCCGCCCATAGCAACGGCGGGCATACGAAAGCCGCCCATGTTGGCGAGCTGTTCCCCGATAGAAAAGCGGTTTGCCTCCGCGATCAAGCCGGAAGAGATAGACCGCATCTGTGCCGTTAATCCGCTCTCGGAATCGCCTAAGCCCTCTTCAATGCCCGCGCCGATGTTCTCGCCGATCTGCTCCCGGAAAACCTTAGACGGGGAGTGAATGCCGAGAATGTTCTTTGCGCTCTGTAAAAGGTTTCTGCACATCTGCTGGATTGCACCCGTGAGCCATTGCCAAGCACGATTCAGACCGTCGATAATACCGTTAACGATGTTCGTACCAATGTCCGCCCAGTTGATGTTCCGCGCCGTGTCAATAAGGCTGCGCAGCTTGTCCGTGATTCTCTGTTTAAGCTGCCCGAACGCCTGTATAACGTTATTGATCTTGTTTAAAACGCCCTGCTTCAATCCGGCCATGATGTTACCGCCGATCTCTGCCATAACCGTAGACGGGGAATGAATACCGAAACCATCCTTAAAGCCGTCGATAAACGGTTTAATGATGTTATTCCAAAGCCAAAGACCGATATTTTTTACACCGTTCCAGAGACCTTGCAGCAGACCGAGAAAAACAAATTCCCCGTCCTGCATAGCGTTTTCGTTCCACCAATTAACAACTTCTTGCCATGCCGAGCTTATGACACCCCAGAGAAGCAAGCCGAGACCGGCACACGCCGCGCCGAAAACCTCAACAATCGAGGACACAATACCCGCCCAGTCGATATTCTGGATAATATCAACCGTTGCATTCCATATCGTTTGACCGAGAGAAAGCCAATCAATAGAACGTATTGCATCCGTAAGCCCGTTAAGCAGACCGACGGCGAATTGAGACAGCGCCGCCATAGCCGCGCCCCAATCAAAATTCTGAATAAAGCCAACTACTCCATGCAGGATAATCCGGAATTTTGCTGTAAACAGAATGCCGAGATTCCGCCAATCCACAGAGGAAATAACGTTGCTAAGGAACGTAGCAATACCGCCAGCAAGCCCCATCCAATCAAACGTTGTCAGAGCTACCGCAAGGAACGTCAAAGCACCGTCCAGATACCCGCCGAGCTGCGAGCCGATACCCGCCCAATCCACGGACGCGATCATTTCATTG
>ERZ1034973.1079-NODE-1079-length-16846-cov-7.734024_pt1 | contig 16846 bp, 15 predicted proteins | sample MGYA00520686_ERZ1034973 | MGnify/ENA primary metagenome ERZ1034973 (study PRJEB33766, sample SAMN09781775) | gut metagenome | biome: gut microbiome | host: Homo sapiens | place: Madagascar | study: EMG produced TPA metagenomics assembly of the PRJNA485056 data... | reverse complement strand
ATATAATATAAGGTATATATGAAGAAAAATCCTTTTATTGCACGTTTGGCAATATTGACATTCACCCTTGTTGCTTCTTCTATGCCATTGATGGCGCAGGAAGAATCAATGGGAATTCATCAAGCTCTTAAGACCAAGTTTGTAGAAGGCAATGCTGGCTTTATGTCGTTGGTGGCCATTGCCCTGGTGGTTGGTTTGGCGTTCTGCATAGAGCGCATACTTTATCTCAGTCTTTCAGAAATCAATGCCAAGCAGCTCATGCTCGACATCGACAGCCGCATGGCAGAAGGAAAGGTAGAGGAAGCCAAGGACTTGTGCCGCAACACACGCGGACCGGTAGCCTCTATCTGTTATCAGGGACTGATGCATGTAGATGACAGTCTGGAGAATGTGGAGCGTTCGGTTGCCAGTTACGGCACGGTACAGGCTGCCAACCTCTCGAAAGGCTGTTCGTGGATAACGCTGTTTATCGCCATGGCTCCCTCGCTCGGATTCTTGGGAACGGTCATCGGTATGGTGATGGCTTTCGACCAGATACAGCAGGCTGGCGACATCAGTCCTACCATTGTGGCATCGGGAATGAAGGTGGCGCTTATCACTACCATCTTCGGTATCATCGTAGCCCTTATTCTTCAGGTGTTCTACAATTACATCCTGTCAAAGATAGAGCATATCATCAGTCAGATGGAAGAATCGTCCATCACCTTGATGGACATAATAGCCAAGTATAAGCATGAAAATCAAGCATCTTAAGAGCTGGGGAACCGAAAGGCTCTCGCAGCGACTGTTGTACATTCTGGTAGGAGTGTCGGCGGTGGCTTTCGCCTTGTTCTATCTGGTGGGCTACGACCTGCCATTCGACGAGAACCCCGACTTCAATGCCCCTCTTTTCACCGATGTGCTCATCGTGCTTATGGTGTTAGTCCTTCTGTTGGCATTATGCATGATAGGCTTCTCGGCATGGCGAAGCCATCGTTCGGGCAGTCGTCAGGACGCTGTGGTCAATGGTGTGCCTGCCCGCAAGATAGCCCGCATCACATGGTTTTCAACTTTTGGTTTGCTCGTCATAGGCTTCGCCGTAGGTTCTTCCACTCCTATGTTGGTCAACGGCAATGACTACAACGACAGGTTCTGGCTGAAACTGAGTGATATGTTTGTCCTCGCCTCAGTCATATTGCTGATAGCAGCCATAGGTGTAGTGCTCTTTGGTGTAACCCGTTATGTGCGTAAAGAACGAAAGAAATGAAGCGTCTGCGTAAACCACATGGAGTACCGGGACTGAATACCACATCTACAGCCGACATTTCTTTTATGCTGTTGATATTCTTCCTTGTCACCACATCGATGGATGTGGACAAGGGTTTGCTGCGCCAGTTGCCAGCCCCTGAGCCACAGCACCAACAGCAGGTTTCGGTTGTCGACAAGGCCACACTCCTTGAACTTCACGTCACAGCCGACCATCTGTTGCTCCTGAACGGCAAGCCTTTCCCTGTAGACCGACTGCAGGGTGAGGTGGTGAAATTAGTGCATCGTTTGGGCAGCCGTCATCTTATCTCAATCGAGAGTGACCGCGAGGCAAGCTATGATCTTTATTTCCAGGTACAGAATCAGTTGATGATGGCCTATTCGCAGTTGCGTGACGAATATGCCCGCAAGCAATATGGCAAGCCTTTTGCCCTGTTGTCGAAAGCCCAGAAGGATAGGGTTCGCAACCTGTGTCCGCAGCGCATTACCGAGTCGTATGCTCATGCCCGCACTTTCCAGGACAAGAGTGTGAGTGCTGATGCCGAAGAGAAGAAAGGGGGCGAATCATGAGTATGTTCGGACGTCGTGAGCACGAGATGCCGGGACTCAACACTTCCTCGTTGCCCGACTTGATATTCACGGTATTGTTTTTCTTTATGATCGTCACCCACATGCGCCAGGTAACGCTCAAGGTTGACTATCGCGCCCCACAAGGCAAGCAGCTCACCCGACTGACCAAGAAGTCGGCTGTGTCTTACATCTATATAGGCAAACCAGTACAGTCCTTGCCGGGAGTTTCGAATGTAGAGACCGATTCAAGTGGAGTCTGCGTTCAGCTCAATGATAAGCTCGCCACACCTGCCGAGGTGATGGACTATGTGTTGGCAGAGAAGCGTCGTATGTCGGCTGAAGACCAGCGGCAGATGACAGTTTCCATCCGCGCCGACCGTCAGGTTCCCATGGGTGTAGTGATGGATGTCAAGCAGGCTTTACGACAGGCAAAAGTGCTTCGTGTTAACTATTCTGCCGTAGAAAAGAGTAAATAATATTAATTTATAATTATTTATGCGCAAAAAGTTGCGTTTCTTAAATTAATGTACTATCTTTGCACCCAAATAAAACTTAATTTATGGCAAAGCAGTTATTAGATTACCTGGACAGGCAGATATTGAAACTGATATCACAAGATGCACGCATCCCATTCCTTGAAGTGGCACGAGCATGCAATGTGAGCGGTGCTGCCATCCATCAGAGAGTGGCCAAGTTGACAAATCTTGGCATCATCAAGGGCTCTCAGTTCATCATCGATCCCGAGAAGATTGGTTATGAGACATGTGCTTATGTAGGTCTGTATCTTAAGAATCCAGAGCAGTTCGACCACGTTGTAGACGAGCTGAAGAAGATTCCTGAGGTAGTGGAATGTCATTATACGACAGGCGGCATGGATATGTTTATCAAGATTTATGCCAGCAACAACCACCACTTGTTGGAGATCATCCACGACAAGTTGCAGCCATTGGGCTTGTCACGCAGTGAGACCATCATCTCATTCAATGCAGCTATCAACAGACAGTTGCCATTGCTTGAGATTCCTGAGAATACTGAGGACGAGGACAATGGTGAGGAATAAAAATAATAAGCAAGAGAACACGATAGGCTTATCCCGAAAGGTGTAAGCCTATTTTTTATGCCTTTGTCCCTCAACCGAGTTATTTTCTTCGTTAAAGCATAGCCACACCTTTTCACGGAAGGCTTTATCAGAAGTTAGGGGAAGGCTTTATCAGAGTCAGCCCACTGCGTTGGGCAACTTTGCCCATAAGGATGAGCAAAGTTGCCCAACGTTATGGGTAGACTTGCCCATCGCAGTGGGCAAGTTACATAGTTGTACGTGATGACTTTTCCTTCTGCTCGAGATATATTAATCACACCAACTCAGAACTTTATTACATCATTATTTTTTGTTTGCTTTGATTTAAATAGTATTGGAACATATTCCAATGCATGTTGCTTCTTTGGAACATAATCTGTCCACACTGTCTCATGTCGTATTTGACGTATAGAATAATCTTTATTATATAAGACTTCTAATACTAATGCTTCATCAACAACCATTCTGCTCAAAGAAGAAACATACAAAGAGTCATTTATTTTTTTAATAATAATGTGAATGGGCAAGTAATCATTTTTTTTCTATAATAGAGTCCATATTATGCTTATTTGACAGGAATAGAAATTTCCCATATTCCCCTGTAAGATAAAATTCGTCATCATGGCGATATAAATTCCATTTTGCATTTGTTTTTCCATTTTTTTCTTTGCTATTTTCCTTGATAATTATAGAATCGCTCTTATATGTAACATCATAAGATTTAATATATAGTGATGGCATAAGGGTTATCGTTTTGCCATCACGTTTATTGCAGGACAAAAAGCATATACCTAACAACACAAAAAAGGTCGTCTTAACAAATAATCTTTTCATGCACTTATTTTTTTAGATGATAATATTTCTCCGCCATTGGGTCCACACTTGTCCAACAGCCAAGTATTTGGTCATACATTCTTGCACCATAATCGTACAGGCGCAGACCATGCACGAGATCCAACTCCTTGCCATTGAACTTGTAGCGCTGTAGGTCTGTGTTCTCATCGCAATGGTTGTACTCACCGAAGGTGTTGCCAAAGGGGTAATAGTGATTTGTCTGCAGCCTATTAATCCCTGATATTTCCTCCCTCACCACACGGCTGCTTCCCAAGTGGTCTTTCTCCACGCAGCACCAAGTCAGCGTACTGTCCTGGTTCAAAAGAATGTAAATCACAAGCATATGCATACAATTATTCAGTGGACATTAGTTAGGGCGTTTGTGATAATCTACTTTCAATTGTTTTAACACTTCCAAACAGCGAACATCCTTATAATCAGCACCTCTTTTCAGGAAAAAGACACAAAGTCGTTTTGTCTCTTCATCCATTTTGTTTGCGTTAGGATATACTGCCATAATTGTACGATAAGCATCATAATTGGCAGGGGTATAATTATAGCATATCGCCATAATGAATGAATAGAAAAAAGAATTTGAACGAGGAATATGCTTGTTCTTAACCACTGAAACCAGATAAGTTTTGTAAGCCGTAGTATCACCTTCCTCAATGATAGCATTTCGTTCTTTTTTCATAAATGTATCAACATAAGAACACTCAATACGTTTTGGCTTTAGTCTATCATAATGAAGAATAAAGCCAAACAAAAAGGGGACAATTAACAATGATATATATTTTTTCATCACCAGATAATCTTTTATAACATTTTTACTTCAACTAATAGGTCTGTACACAACCTTATCATTCCAAACTGATGGATTTCCTATTTCAAATTTAAGAGTAGGGTTTTTGAAGATATTTACGGGGAAAGGAATCCAACTTATCATCATAAAAACTTTGTCCATTCCATATCATGTCATTAATAAAAGAGATAGTATACCTATCATGATTTTTTGCAGCATTATATAAAAAATCACATCCTATATGGTTCAATGTATAACAAGCAGACATAAGACGAGTATCAAATTGTCCCATTCTAAGTCTTGGAACAATATCTTCTACAAATTGCGGAACTATCATATTATATATATATATTGCAGCTCCAGGTGTATGATATCTATTTGCACAAATCATATAGTCTAAAAGTTTTTCACTACTTGTAGGATAATCTGTAAACACATAGTAACCATCTATATTTTCTAAATCTTTTGGAGTACCTCTTTCTATACACTTTTTGTCAAGAATTAAGACTTCATCGCTATTAGAGTAAATTTCATAAGACACAAAGAAACTATCCATTGCAAAAGCTAATAATTTATTCAATCCATATCCAACCCCAAAGGATAAGAAAAATAGCAAAAATTTTGTTAAGGTTTTCATTCTTATATTTTTAAGTTATACTATTGTTGTCCGAAACACACGGACTATATCAAACATTATAAAAAGGTTATATTAAATATCTTACAATATTATGGTAAAACTATATCTATAATAGTATTCATCTTCTCCAATATTTTAAATTTTTAACAAACCTTAAGAAAAAGGTTCATAAACAAATCCCTTAGCTCCAGGTTTCTCTGAATTTTGTTGTGGAGTTTTAAAATCACCAGGATATTCATTGTAAAGTTTTCCATTTTCATACCCAAGCCATTTTCCTGTTGACAAGAAAAGTTTATGCACATCCGTATCCAAATAATTAGAAACGCCAGTATAAATACGCTTAATCTTATTTGTATATCCTACTCTAATTTGCAGTGACTTATTAGGAGCAACAATTAATACATTTTTAAAGGAAGGATCACTTGATAAAAGTTTTGCGAATTCACTTGTTTGACATGAATGTAAAACTATTATAGCAGGATTACCTGTAATATGCCTTTTCCAAATGGTACTTTTATTTTTTAGCATTTTATTAAATGACTCTGCATTTACTATATGTTCGTAAGAAATACCATTTTCTCCATTTAGCCCATGTACCCAAATATTAATAACTCCATCGTCATCAGAAAAATTATTCATATCATCAGAAAAGAATTTGTAATTTTTGTCTGTCTTATCAAGTAAGTCTATTTTTTCCTTTCCGTTTGGATCAATAATGTTTACCGGATTATCAGCACAGAACACATACGGGCTGATATGATAATATTTCTCAGCCATTGGGTCCACACTTGTCCAACAGCCAAGTATTTGGTCATACATTCTTGCTCCATAGTCGTAGAGGCGCAGACCATGCACGAGATCCAACTCCTTGCCATTGAACTTGTAGCGCTGTAGGTCAGTGTTCTCATCGCAATGGTTGTACTCACCGAAAGTGTTGCCAAAGGGATAATAGTGATTTATCTGCAACCTATTAATCCCTGATGTTTCCTCTCTCACCACACGGTTGCTTCCCAAGTGGTCTTTCTCCACGCTGCACCATGTCAGCGTACTGTCTTGGTTCAGAAGAACATAGCGACCATTGCTCAGCATGGTGGTAGGACCATAAGTTTCCTGATGACATAAGAAGTGTCGCATAGGCGTTCGGTAGGTTTTATTATTATTTTAGCGCAAATATAGCAGAAATGTAGGGACGTTGTTATTGAGACATGAGTTTTTTAAGAAAGATTAAACTATATGACTGCTGTTGTTGGCTCCTACTTAGCACCCATATGGAGAACTGATAGTTACAAATGCTATACATGTGTTATCAACCTTACAATCCAAAGAAACGGTCGCTTAATACTGGAGAAATCTTATCTGAACACATCCTGGAGATGAACGACCGGCCATTTTGCGCCACTTGCGTCACTGCGCCAAGTGGCACAAATATAGCAAATATAGAAAAAATGGCTGAAAAACGTGGGGCAGGCATGTTTGTTTATGAGGAAAAATTGTACTTTTGCAACTGAAATCAAAAAGACTTCAACTGAATTAAAAAAATTGTGTAACAGGAAACATAAGACTTGTGCTACAGAAACATAAGACTTGTGTCATAGAAATTAAAAGAATCGGAAAATGAAGAAAGATAAATTGCCTCTTGTTACTGCAGTTTCCAGTTTCGATGCTGTGGTCCTATGCGATGGAGATTATCCCTCTCATGCTGTGGCGCTGTCGATACTGCAGCATGCCAAATATCTGGTGTGCTGCGATGGTGCAGGTATGCATTACATTCTGCATGGCGGGACACCTGATGCTATTGTGGGAGATGGCGATTCGCTGCCCGATGACTTCAAGAGACGCTATGCCGACTTGGTGCATTTGGTGGACGAACAGGATGACAACGATCAGACGAAGGCCACGCGATTTTGTATGAAGCAAGGAATGAGGCGCATTGCCTACTTGGGATGCACGGGCAAGCGAGAAGACCATACGCTCTGCAACATCTCGCTGATCATGCGATATATGCGAGAGTGGGGGCTCGACGTGACGATGATTACCGACACCGGATATTTTGTTCCAGCTTCAGGGCTTCAGTCTTTCGAGACCTTTGCGCGGCAACAGGTGAGTATCTTTAATTTTGGCTGTACGAGGCTTTCTGCCGAGGGACTCAAATGGAAGCCTTATCCCTATAAGGAATGGTGGCAGGGTGGACTCAACGAGGCTTTGGACAACGAGGTGGTGATGGATGGCGATGGCGACTATCTGATGTTTTTCACCTTCGATGCCAAAGTTCCAAAACCATAAGCAGAGTACTGGAACGAAAAAAGGGAGGCAAACCTCATCTCAAGGTCCGTCTCCCCGCTACTTATAGTTAAAAATAACCGATATTATTTGTTCAGATATTTATCTACCTGGGCAGCAATCTTTCGACCGCTTGCCATGGCTCTTACGACAAGGCTTGCACCATTGGCAGCATCGCCAGCTACAAACACATTGTCGGCAAACTCAGGCTGCTGTGGCTTCAGGAATCCCATGGCAAGGAACACAGCTTCGGCCTTGATAATCTCGGGCTTGCCTGCTTCTACCATCAGCGGACGACCGCCTTCAGGATTTGGTTTCCAGTCTATCTGTTGTACTTTGACACCTGTCAGTTTGCCGTTCTTGCCCAGGAACTCGAGTGAGTTGATGTTCCAGCGACGGGTGCAGCCTTCCTCATGACTGGATGTAGTCTTGAGGGTGCGAGGCCAGTTAGGCCAGGGATTCTTAGGATCCTCAGGACCTTCTACAGGCTTAGGCATGATTTCTATCTGTGTCACGCTCTTGCAACCCTGTCGATGAGCAGTTCCGATGCAGTCGCTGCCCGTATCGCCACCACCGATGACAAGAACGTCCTTGCCCTTGCAGTTGACGAGCTCGTCCTTGCCGAACTCCATGCCTGCGAGGATGCGGTTCTGCTGAGATAGCAGTTCGAGGGCGAAGTAAACACCCTTGAGCTCGCGTCCTGGAATCTTGAGGTCGCGTGCAGTAGGCGTACCTGTAGAAACCACATAGGCATCGAAGCCTTCGGGCAGCTTGTTGACATCGATGTGCTGATTGTATTTGAACTCGATGCCTTCTTCCTCGAGAAGATGCAGACGGCGGTCGATGATGCTCTTGTTGAGCTTGAAGTTAGGAATGCCGTAACGCAGCAAGCCACCGGCGTTCTCGCGTGCCTCGAAGACAGTCACCTTATAGCCTTTATGGTTGAGCTGGTTGGCAGCGACAAGTCCGGCAGGTCCTGCACCGATGACGGCAACGGTCTTGCCGTTGCGTTCTGGTATTTCAACGCGTACATAGTCTTCAGAGAAAGCGTGCTCAACGATGGCGCACTCGTCTTCACGGTTGGTGGTAGGCTCGTGGTCCATGAGGTTGAGGATACAGGCTTTCTCGCAGAGAGCAGGACAGATGCGGCCTGTGAACTCAGGAAAGTCGTTGGTGGAGTTGAGCAGGCGGTAAGCCAGTTCCCAGTCACCCTTGTAGAGGGCGTCGTTCCACTCAGGAGCCTTGTTGCCCAACGGACAAGCCCAGTGACAGAAGGGCACACCACAATCCATGCAGCGCGAAGCCTGCTGTCGGCGGTCGTTGCTGTTTAATGTTTGTTCTACCTCGCTGAAGTCGAGGATTCTATCGTGTATTGGTCTATAGCCTGCTTCTTTGCGGGGTATAGTCAAAAATGCTTTTGGATTTCCCATCTTCTTTTAAAAGTAAAAGGGTAAAAAGGTAAAAAGACATTCGTGCTTGTTACTTGCTGTCATTTACTTAAACCTTATGTTACCTTTATTATTAATTTATTTATTACTCGACATTTTACCGAAGTCAAGGCAAAGGGCTAAGGCTCTTTTTACCTTTTTACCCTTTTGCCTTTTTCCCTTTATTAATAGTCTCGCTGCATGTCTGCAATCTTCTGCTGCAGTTTCTTTACTTGCTCTTCCTGCAGCACGCGCTTATACTCGATAGGCACTACCTGGATGAAGTCTTCCACATAGTGGTTCCAGTCGTCGAGCATGGTGCGGGCGAGCTTACTGCCTGTATAGAGATAATGCTGGCGGATGAGCTCGTGCAGCTCCTTGCGGTAGGTGCTGTCCTCGACGAGGTTGATTTCCACCATATCCATGTTGCAGAAGTAGTCGAAGTTGTGGTTCTTGTCCCATACGTAGGCCACACCGCCACTCATACCTGCGGCAAAGTTGCGGCCCGTCTCGCCGAGCACTACCACGCGTCCGCCTGTCATGTACTCGCAACAGTGGTCGCCAGCACCCTCGATGACAGCGATGGCACCAGAGTTGCGCACACCGAAGCGTTCGCCTACCTTACCGTTGATATACAACTCGCCCGATGTGGCTCCATAGAGTCCGGTATTGCCGGCGATGATGTTGTCTTCGGCAGAGAAGTTGCTGCGGATAGGAGGCAGGATGGAAATACGGCCTCCTGACAGTCCCTTGGCGAAATAGTCGTTGGTCTCGCCTTCCAACTTGAAGTCGACACCCTTGACAAGGAAGGCTCCGAAGCTCTGACCGGCAGAGCCCTTGAACTTCACATTCACTGTCTTGTCAGGCAGACCAGCCTCGCCATACTTGGCAGCGATAGCGCCACTGAGCATTGCTCCGGCAGCACGGTCGGTATTCTTGATGGCAAAGTCGAGGTTGACTTCCTCTTGCTTCTCGATGGCGTTCTGTGCGCCACGAACGAGCTGCTGGTCGAGCACGTTGGCAAGATCGTGTATCTGTTCGGTGGTGTGATAGAGCGATCCATGACCGGCCTCGCGATGCAACAGGCGAGAGAAGTCGAGAAGGTCTGCTTTCTGCTCGATAAACTTTGCGGTAGCGCTGTCTACGGCTTCGCTTCCCTCAGCAGGAACCACTTCCTCGTCGCTCTTGCGAACGATGAGTTCGGTATGACCGATGATGTCGTTGAGTGAGGTGTAACCCATCTCAGCCAAGTACTCGCGCACCTCCTCGGCGAGGAAGCGGAAGTAGTTGATCAGATATTTGTAGCTGCCGCGGAAGTGGGCGCGCAGCTTAGGATCCTGTGTGGCAACACCCATAGGACAGGTGTTGAGATTACATTTGCGCATCATGACACAACCCAGGACGATGAGTGCAGCAGTACCGAAACTGAATTCCTCGGCGCCGAGCAAAGCCATGAGAATGATGTCGCGTCCGCTCTTCAGCTGGCCGTCTACCTGTAGGCGAACCTGTCCGCGAAGACCGTTCTTCACCAAAGTCTGCTGTGTCTCAGAGAGACCTATCTCTGGCGAGATACCTGCAAAGCGCATGCTGGAAGCAGGGCTTGCACCCGTTCCACCCTCTGCACCAGAGATGACGATGAGGTCGGCCTTGGCCTTTGCCACACCGGCAGCAATGGTTCCTACGCCGCTCTCGGCAACGAGTTTTACAGAGATGGCAGCACGTGGGTTTACGTTCTTCAGGTCGAAGATGAGCTGAGCCAGGTCCTCAATACTGTAGATGTCGTGATGAGGTGGTGGCGAGATGAGGCTGATGCCAGGAATAGAGTGACGTGTCTTGGCGATGACCTCGTTGACCTTAAAGCCAGGCAACTGTCCGCCCTCACCAGGCTTGGCACCTTGTGCCACCTTGATCTGTATTTCCTCTGCATTGACGAGGTATTCGGTTGTCACGCCGAAACGTCCCGAAGCCACCTGCTTGGTTTTGCTGGAGAGGCTGATGCCATCCTGAGTAGAATGGAATCGCTCGTTGTCCTCGCCTCCCTCACCCGTGTTGCTGCGTGCACCGAGGGCGTTCATGGCCAGAGCCATAGCCTCGTGGGCTTCCTTTGAGAGGGCTCCGAAGCTCATGGCTCCGGTGACGAAGTGCTTCACGATTTCCTCTACAGGCTCTACCTTGTCGATAGAGATAGGATTCTTGCGGAAGGCGAAGAAGTCGCGGATGAAGATAGGCTCCTGCTTGTTGTCGACAAGATGAGTGTATTTCTTGAACAGCTGGTAGTCGCCCTTGCGGGTGGCAAGCTGCAGAGTGGCTATAGTCTCAGGATTCCAGGCATGCTTGATGCCGTCCTTGCGATAGTGGAACTGTCCCATGCTGGGCAGGAAGTCGAGCTTCTTTGTGGCGAAGGCCTTGTCGTGCAGCAGGATGGCGTCGCGGGCGATGGTCTCAAGACCTATACCGCCGATGGTGCTTACCTCGGTGCCGAAATAGTTCTTCAGCAGACTCTCGCTCAGACCGATGCTCTCGAAGATCTTGGCTCCGCGATAGCTGCGGATGGTGGAGATTCCCATCTTGGCCATAATCTTGAACAGGCCTTTCTTCACAGCCTTGATGTAGTTCTGTTCGGCTGTGTGATAGTCTTCCTGTATCTTGCCCTTCTTTACCAGGTCGTCGAGGATAGCGTAGGTGAGGTAAGGGCAGAGTGCTGATGCGCCATAGCCCAGAAGCAGTGCGGCGTGCATCACCTCGCGAATCTCACCGCTCTCTACGATGAGGGCTGTCTGTACGCGCTTGCCGGCGTCGATGAGATAGTGGTGTACGGCGCTTACGGCGAGCAATGATGGGATAGCTGCATGAGTGGCGTCGACATCACGGTCGCTCAGGATGATGTAGTTGTAACCGTCGTCAACACTCTGGGCTGCCTGCTTGCACAGCTCGTCGAGAGCCTCGTGGAGGCCTTCCTCGCCCTTGGCAGTCTCGAACACCATGTGGAGCTTCACGGTGTTGAAGCCCTTGTAGCGTATGTTCTGCAGAATGTCGAGCTGGGTGTTGGTCAGGATTGGATGTGGCAGGCGAACCATCTTGCAGTTGCTCTCGTCGGGATTCAGAATGCCTGAACCCACACGGCCTATGTACTCGGTGAGACTCATCACGAGGTTCTCGCGGATAGAGTCGATGGCAGGGTTGGTGACCTGTGCAAACTGCTGACGGAAGTAGTTGAAGAATATTTGTGGCTGGTCTGAGAGCACAGCCAGTGGTGTGTCGTTACCCATAGAGGCTGTAGGCTCCTGGCCCTTGGTGGCCATAGGAATGATGGTTCCGTCGATGTCTTCCTCGCCGAAGCCGAACTCCAGTTCCTTGCGGGTGAGGTTCTCTACGGCGTTCTCCACTTTGCGGCCGCTGCGGAGTTTCTCCAACTCGATGCGGTTGGTGTTGAGCCACTGGCGGTAAGGATGCTGGGCAGCCAGACGCTCCTTGATTTCGCCATCGTAGTATATCTTGCCTTCCTGTGTGTCGATGAGGAGGATCTTACCAGGCTGTAGACGACCTTTCTCTGCCACCTCGGAAGGATCGAAGTCCATGACGCCCACCTCGGAGGCCACTACCATCATGTCGTTCTTGGTGATGGTGTAGCGGGCAGGACGAAGACCGTTTCTGTCGAGCATACCGCCGGCAAAGCGTCCGTCGCTGAAGAGCAGAGCGGCAGGTCCGTCCCAAGGTTCCATCAGGATAGAGTGATACTCGTAGAAGGCCTTGAGGTCTTCAGAGATAGGATTCTTGTCGTTGAAGCTCTCTGGCACCATGACAGCCATGGCGTGAGGCAGCGACAAACCGCTCATCACGAAGAACTCAAATACATTGTCGAGGCTGGCAGAGTCGCTCATGCCAGGCTGTACGATAGGCGAGATTTCGCGAATGTCGCCCAGAGCCTCGCTGCTGAGCACACTCTCGCGAGCCTTCATCCAGCCGCGGTTGCCTCGTATGGTGTTGATCTCACCGTTGTGGCAGAGCAGACGGAAAGGCTGAGCCAGGCTCCATGTCGGGAAGGTGTTGGTAGAGAAGCGTGAGTGGACGAGAGCCAGACCGCTGGTAAAGTAATTATTGGTGAGGTCGGGATAATACTGGCGCAGCTGCAGGCTGCTCAGCATACCCTTGTATACGATGTTCGAATTGGACAACGAACAGATGTAGAAGTCAGGATCGCTGATGCGCTTCTCGATGCGTTTGCGTACGAGGTAGAGGATGCGCTCAAAGACAGGCACCTTGTCGTCGGTAACGCCTGTGATGAACACTTGTTTGATGGCGGGCTCATTGCTCAGTGCGGCCTCTCCCAGGCACTCTGGGTTGGTAGGCACGTTGCGCAGATGCATGAGCTGCAGTCCCTCGCGCTCTATCTCCTCGATCATGATGGAGAGGATGTCCTGCTGTTTCTTTTCGTCTTTAGGCAGGAAGATGAGGCCTGTGCCATATTTGCCTTTCTCGGGCACAGGAATACCTTGAAGAAGAATAAACTCGTGCGGAATCTGGAGCATGATACCGGCACCGTCGCCCGTCTTGTTGTCGGCACCCTCAGCGCCACGATGGCGCATGTTCTCGAGTACCTTCAGGGCATTGTCTACCAGCTCATGGCTCTTGTTGCCGTGGATGTTAACCACCATTCCTACGCCACACGCATCGTGCTCATAGGTTGAACTGTACAATCCTTTTTCCATTTCTTGTTCGTTTTATATTTATCGGTTATTCTATACAATGTTAAATATTGAAAGTCAAGTGATAGAATGATGAATCAGGCTTATGCCATTGAGCATTTGAATTCTTCGTTCTTCATTCTTCACTTATTTATACGCCTGTTCGTGCACTCCGGCTACAGCTCGGCCGCTGGGGTCGTTCTGGTTCTTGAATGAGGCGTCCCATGCCAGTGCTTCGGCGGTAGAGCAAGCCACACTGGGCACGCTGGGCACGCTGCGGGCAGCGCTGTCGCTGGGGAAATGCTCGGCGAAGATAGAGCGATAGTAGTATTCCTCCTTGTTCTGTGGAGGGTTGATGGGGAATCGCTCGGCGGCATGAGCCATCTGCTCGTCGCTTACTGCCGAGGCGGTGATCTGTTTCAGGGTGTCTATCCACGAATAGCCCACACCGTCGGAGAACTGCTCTTTCTGTCGCCATGCCACCTCTTCGGGCAGCAAGTCGGCAAAGGCCTCGCGTACTACTTTCTTCTCGATGGTCTTGTCGGGACACATCTTCAGCACGGGGTTCATGCCCATGGCCACGTCGAGGAACTCCTTGTCGAGGAAGGGCACACGGCCCTCGATGCCCCAGGCTGCCAGACTCTTGTTGGCTCTCAGACAGTCGTAGAGATAGAGTTTGCCAAGCTTGCGGACGGTTTCCTCGTGGAAGGCCTTGGCGTCGGGTGCTTTGTGGAAGTAGAGATAGCCGCCAAACACCTCGTCGGCTCCCTCGCCCGAAAGCACCATCTTGATGCCCATGCTTCGGATGACGCGTGCCAGCAGATACATAGGTGTAGAGGCGCGCACGGTGGTGACGTCGTAAGTCTCGATGAAGTAGATGACGTCGCGGATGGCATCGAGTCCTTCCTGTATGGTGTAGTTGATTTCGTGATGCACGGTTCCGATGTGCTCTGCCACCAATCGGGCTTTAGCCAGGTCGGGAGCGCCCTTCAGTCCTACGGCGAAGGAGTGCAACCGTGGCCAGTAGGCTTGTGTCTCGCCTCCGTTCTCTACACGTATGGCAGAGAATTTCTCGGCAACGGCCGAGATGACCGAAGAGTCGAGTCCGCCGCTGAGCAGCACTCCGTAGGGCACGTCGCTCATTAGCTGTCGCTTCACCGAAGCCTCGAGTGCATCGTGTATCTGTTCGACGGCAGCCTGCTCCTGTGGTGCAGCCTCTGCCAGCTGTTCGGTAGCTTTCTTGCTGTCGTCGATGTTGTATTTCTTTTGCATGGAAGCATACTCAAACCAGTCGCGTGTGTAGTAGCGCTTCATGCCTGGAGTCTTGCTGTAGTAATAATGTCCTGGGAGGAAAGGCTCGTAGTGGTCGCACTGTCCTTCGAGTGCCTTAAGTTCGGAAGCCACCATCACCTTGCCGTCGTTGTCGTAGCCGATATAGAGAGGAATCACGCCGATGGGGTCGCGTGCAATCAGAAACTCGTCGTGCTCTGCGTCGTAGAGGGCGAAGGCAAAGATGCCGTTCAGTTCTTCGAGCATCTGGCAGATGCGTGCATGTACGGCGTCCTCGCCTTGAAAGATCAGTGTGGCGAAGTCGGTGTCGGCGCGCATCTCGCGATAGAGCGACAGAATCACCTCACAGTCGCTGCCTGTCTGATATTGATAGTGTCCGGCAAACCGTGAGCGGATGTCCTGATGATTGTAAATCTCGCCGTTTACGGCAAGTACTTGTTTCTTGTCGGGTGAGAAGAGGGGCTGTCGACCGCTTTCTGGGTCTACGATACTCAGGCGCTCATGAGCCAGGATGGCTGAACCACCGCAGTAGATGCCGCTCCAGTCTGGTCCGCGATGGCGGATTTTCTGACTCATGCGCAGTGCTTGCTGTCGCAGTTCGGGAGTTTGCTCCTGAATGTTGAAGATAGATACGATTCCACACATAATAGCTTTTCCTTTCTTTTACGGTTATTTATAACACTTTGCTAAGTATTGGGTGCAAAATTACTACAATTTGATATATTAAAGAAAGGTTTGCTTACAATTTGTGTTGATTTTGTATGCTTTGTTTTAATCTTGAAGCTATTATTATCGTCTTGCTTTCATATTGTAAGCATTTTACTGCCTGTATATTACAATTTGAAAGTTTGCTTGAAAAATAAGAGAAAAAATCAAAGAGTCTTTAAAAAAAACAGATGCCGACAGTTCGGGGGAACTATCGGCATCTTTGCCATTGCCTTCAAAGGTGTGAAGGCTTTGTGATTTAATCAAGAAATAACTTAAAAACCCAATATGCGTTTTTCATTATGGCTGGAGAGTGAAGCCTACCACAAAGTAAGCCTTCTGTGAACTTGGGTTGGCTGCCACCTGGGCAAAGACGGGAACTGAGAAGCTGTCTGTGATCTTCAAGTCCTTGGTTGCCTTTACAGCCACGTTGGTTACAGCGAATCCAGAGGCGTCTGAATAATAGTCTGTGGCATAAGGAACAGCGCCTAAAGTGCCCTGCCAGTCAAGACCAGCGAGACGGAATGGCACTGTGGCTTCCACATAGGAAGAATAAGCGCGGTCGCCGTCTTTGTTCAGACCGTCATGACCTGCAAAGTTGGTGTACCAGTTGAGTGCCACAGGACCGAAGTCATAACCTACGTTAGCCTCGAATGTATGGGCTGTCTTGTGGGCATCGTAGAGGAAGTAGCGTTCGCCCTCTGTGTCGAAATAGTAGTCTGTCACACCGATGTGGAAACCGCCTGTCTGATAAGCCAGGGTGAGGTCGAACTCCTTGGTGTCTTCCCATTTGGAGAGTCCTACGCTTCCCCATGCTGTGAGCGAGAGACCTTTCCAGCTCAGTCCGAGTGTAGGCTGCAATGACACCTGTCCGCATTCCTGACCACGCCAGATGTACTGGCTTACAACATCGGCAGCTACATTTGCCTCAATCTTATCCTGTGCCTGTGCACCCGTGGCGCATGCTGCCAATGTGAGTGCCAACAATCCAATCTTCTTCAAACTTTTCATACTCATTCTTTTTTATGTGTTAATACTCAGTTTCCTAAGGTTGTGGCAGCTGCTCATCTTCTGTTGATCGCAGCAGCTGCCCAATCTTTATTTTTTTCTTGTATACTCCAGTTGCCACAGATTAGTTGTAGCAACTCTCGCCGTGCTCGTAGATATCGAGACCTTCTTCCTCGATTCGCTTGTCAACACGCAGACCGGCAATCTTCTTGATGCCCCAGAAGAGGATGATACCTGTTACGGCTGCCCAAATGTCGATGATGATGATACCGAAGCACTGTGCAC
>ERZ1034973.1069-NODE-1069-length-16991-cov-10.238899_pt1 | contig 16991 bp, 13 predicted proteins | sample MGYA00520686_ERZ1034973 | MGnify/ENA primary metagenome ERZ1034973 (study PRJEB33766, sample SAMN09781775) | gut metagenome | biome: gut microbiome | host: Homo sapiens | place: Madagascar | study: EMG produced TPA metagenomics assembly of the PRJNA485056 data... | reverse complement strand
GGCGGAACTGGCAGACGCACAGGACTTAAAATCCTGCGGGACTTATACTCCCGTACCGGTTCGATTCCGGTCTGCGGCATGATTTTAAGTGAGAGAAACGCTGTAAAATCAACGTTTCTCTTATTTTTTTGCTTATAGGTTTTGAACACACTTGAACACAATTTTTACAATCTGAGCTACTAAAATAGCTATTTTAATTTTTCATCCCCCTGTAGACCTAATTTAGGGCTAATTTTTATTTTATCATGATGAACATTACGGATGTATCCAAAAGTTGTAGCTGAAGAACTATGTCCCATCAGGCGTTGTATTTCTGCTAAATTTGTTCCATCATAGCTTATAGAAGCATTATATGCACGTATCTTGTGGCTTGAATAATATTGTATGCCTATCTCGTCACAATACTTTCTCAAACGTCTGTTAAATGTATCAGTGGTAAGACAGCGTCCATTCTTTCCCTCAAAGATATATGTACCGTCAGGATTAATCTCCTGTGCTTTCTTTAAGATTCTGATAGCTTCTGGAAGTAATGGTTCTGTTCTGTACCCAGAAGAACAATTTCCTTTCATCTGCTCATATTCTACTTCCGTATGACTTCCAAGGCTTAAATCACTGTTGAGAGGGCGGTGAGCAGTAATCTGTCTATTCAAGGATATTGTCTGTTCCTTCCAATCTACATCTGACCATTTAAGAGCCTTTGTTTCCCCAATTCGTATGTACAAATAAAAAGATAATTGAATGGCAAGGGTATAAGCATCATCCTCTACAGAATACTTTAAGTATCTTAATAGCTTTTGGACATCCTCTTCGGGATATACATTCGTATTCTGGTTATTCCTAGGCTTAAATTTGTAATCTCTGAGAGAAATATCTCTGGCAGGATTCTGAGGAATAATACCCCTTTTAACGTAATAGTTCATGATACCATTTAATATACCTCGTGCATTAGATACAGCCTTTTTGGTATACTGTAAATCTTTTGTGACTGCTAGATAGAAGTCATCAATGTCGACAGGCGTAATGGATCTGATTGGCATTTTTGATAACTTAGAATCAGCAAAGAATCTTTTCCAGTCGTTAATGTATTCCTGAATGGTTTTTGCTTTAGTACTGGTGCTATCATTTTTATACCTGAGCCATGTCTCATACCCTTTTTCAAAGGTTAATACTTCATCACGCTGGGACTTCCAAAGTTCTGTGTAGAACTTCACTACAGCACTTTCTACATCTTCTTTGTTCTTTCTTCTGACTGGCTTGCGATAACCATGTTCCTCAGTAGCAGGTAAATAAGTACGCCATGCTGTACCGTTATCAGTTGAATAAATTGCATATGGATGTTGCTTTAAAATTTTTTCTCGTTTTGTCATGTTTAACTGTTCAAGTACTTCATCGTAGTGCAAGTTACCATGAAGTACAGATGAAGTCAACTGATCTAACTCATCTAATTCATTAATTAACGACTGTGACAAAATATTTCTCATAATGCTCTACCTCGCATTTCATAATTATTTTGTCTCTTTTGAAAGACATAAGAGATAGAGCATCTAAGGGTATTAAGTAGAATGTTTTAAACAAACTACGATTACAAACAGGCAGTAGGATCAGAAAAAAACTATACTAAGCAAAAAAAGAATAGCACTGTAGAGGAATGCTATTCTTTTTGATATAAGGGATAATGTTTTTGATATAACTACGGTGCAGGAAAACTAGCTATCATTTTTTAAAGCATCTCTACAGTGTTCAGCAACAGCCTTGGACAGTTCCTGCGGATCTACCCGAATATATCGCTGTGTTGTTTTACAATCTGAATGGTTTAACAGTTGCCTCACAAGATCAATATTACTTCCTGACCTCTTGTAAATATCAGTAGCGTAGTATTTTCGGAAACTGTGGGTAGAAACTTGGGTAAGACCTAAATAAGAACACACCTTACCCAGATGCCGCTGTACGCTTCTGGGGGTAATATCAAACAACGGTTGATGCAGTCCGATACCCCACTCATCTGCATATTGACGGATGGTACAGTACAACTCCAACGGAACAAAACACTTCTTAGTCTTACCTGTTTTCTGTTCCTTAACCTCTACGAAATAATTACTGCCGTCTGCTATAAACTGATCTAACCTCAAGCGGAGAATATCACTGATACGAAGTCCCAGTAACGCTTCGCATTGTAGTGCCATAGCGATTCTGGGATTTGCTTTGACTGCAGTACCCCCAGGCATATCAAAACCTTTTTTGATACAGTCGATAATTAATCTGTACTCTTCTTTATTTAACGCTCTGGTTTTCTTTGACATATAAAATCCCTCCTGTCGCATTTCGTACCATCTAAAGGTCGCAGTTTATACTGGGAACACTGGGAATGCCCATGAATACCCCATTGGTCGCATATTGCGGAAAAAGCGACCTCGAACGTGTACCCCGTATTTGCCAATGTAAGCAATCCAATACCCCATTCGCACAACTTAACACTAAACATATAAAAACACCCTGTATAGGCAAATAGCAGCTCTGTCGGCAGAAGCTACCTGACAGAACTGCTATTCAGATTTCTTTATAAACCAAAAAGGAGGTCTCTACTATATGAAAAATTATCTCTTGAGAATGCCATCTGTTGACAGGGTAATGGAAATTGCTCTTCCTACTATCCAGTCACAATGACGGAAAAAACTCTTGCACTGATCTGGATTGTTGTCGTGTACCCCAAACAGAGAACGAAAACTCCAAATCTGATTTCTGAACTTTTTCATCTCCATCAGATAGTTTGTTATCTTGTACGGCAACGGACGTGATGCTGAAAAGTTCAGATAACTCTGAGTAACAGACTCGAAAGCTATCCCATTCTTCATAGCGAAATCAAAGAATGATAGCATGAAGTCAATGGATGGAAAATCTGTAAAGATGTCATAAGCAATAACCTTATCCCCTGTGTGTAGCATAGGTGGCAGGGTTGCTATTTCATCTACACAAATCTTTGCATCATATGACCGTCCTTCTGAATACTGAAGATCAGGTTTCAGGCTGTACAACAGATATGTCTTTTTCTTGTTTGCCATAATTTTCACCTCCTTTCTTTTGATGCAATAAGTAAAATAAAATTACCCTGTCCTTCGTAACATCTTCTGAACCCATAAGATGCAATAGGAACGATAATTTTTCTTTACTTAAACCTTCCAGTGATTTCTCAATATGGGAGAATGTGTACTGCCGTAAAAAGGCAATCTCAGCTTTACAATCTTTTAATGGAAAAGACTTTCTGAGAGATGCATTTTCATCCTGCAATACCCCATTCATCTCCCATACAGAGTTGGGAACCACTACCCATGAGGGTGGTGATCTTAACATTTGCAGAAATACAAGTCTGTCCCTTACCTGCCTGGCAGGGGCATTACATATTACTTCTACAATATCGCTACCAACCAGCTTAGAGAGCTTTCTGGATGCCAACTGACGGTTGCTTCTGACGGTGGAAAGAGAAATACCCAGCTTATGACTGACTTCCTTATCTGGGATGTCGAAATACGTCTCAGCAAAGGCGACTCCCTTTTTTCCATCCCACACTTCCGAAAAGAGTAATGCTATCAACTCATCCAGTGCCGCTATACGGATCTCGTCATCAGGCTTATCACTGTCAGAGAGTGTACTCCATGCAATTTCCAACTGCTTAACCAGAGTAAGTGCCATCATTTTCTCCTTTCCGAACTGTGTCTTCGTCATCTTTAATCGTCAATGGAATGTCCAAGAATCCTGTGTCTCTATTCGTCATCTTTTCAGAACTCACATACCCTTTTCTGGATAACACCTAGAGAAACCAAGCTTTTCCTGAAATTCAAAAACCTTTTCTAAGCTACTTGTCATTTAATTTAGTATCAACTGATGTACCCGAAACAGAATCTCATCATCATGGAAAATAAAAGCAGGAGAGAGATAGGATACTGGCAGAAATACTGGAAGGCTGAAAGATATCTACCAAAAAACAATATATGGTAGGGTAGTTGCAGGGAAACTACTGAATAGATGAGAAAGTACCCTTGATAAAGTGAAAGAAGTGAACTGTAGATACCTGATACAGTACCCCACTCATGTTGTAGACTAAGATATGAAACTGTATCTACAGCAAAAAAATACAGGGCATCTCTACCCTGAAATATGACTTGAATTATATATTATATCTATCATCAATACCCCATTCAGCAACATACCGTTGTACCACTGTCATCTGGTGCAACAGAACTACTGTCATCTGCATCTACACTTATACCCGTATCACTATCGGGTGATAGGTCGACTGCCATGACTGGCACAGAGCTTACCCCAATACTCAGCACCGTAGCGACTAAAAGCAATGACCTTACTACTTTTATCTTCATGTCATTTACTCCCCTTTCTCTAATTCTTTTCGGAATGATTCCTTTTCCTATCATCCTACTTTATCCATAGGTTAGGAAGAAGAAAACTATCTTAAAAGGGTGGGAGGGTACCCTGAATGGGAGAGGGTACTTTGGTGACTCTTAGTGTATCGGCTTTTTAGGGTGGGGTGTTAGAGGGAGAGTACTGGAGACTAGGTAGTGAGAGTGGGATGGGTGAAGTGGGTGTGGGTGGGCATAAAAAAAAAGAGGTAAGGCTTTTGACCTTACCTCCAATGGAATGTGATTACCACTTTGTATAACTTGTGTTTCGCATAAACACTTTATTTGGTGCGTCTGGACTTCCATTAAATGGTGTCATTCCTTTAGTACCCCAGTACCAACTACATGTTTTAGTTCTTAATTTAAACTCCTCATTTACTTCATACCCCGTGATTGCGTGGATTTTATAATAGTCCTGCACAAGTTCAAAAATGTCACCGCCACCACAAGCACATTTATTAGCTGCCTTTACATACCAGTTCTCATTCATAGTTTTGAACTTACCTATGATTTTTTTGTATGTCTTGTACTGAATATTATTCCACTGAGTGAGCTTAGAAGCAAGAGTTGGATTGTAACTCTGATATTTTTCAATGTAGGCTTTTACACGATTATATGAACTGGTTGCTTTTTTAAGTGCTTTGTCTGGATTACCCCTGTGCAGGATAACATTACCCTTTATATCCCCGTTAAAAAGTCTTGGGTTTTTATAAGTTACTTCGGGAGCATACTTAGTACTGACGATATATTCAGTGTCACCCCAAACCTGAGTGTAAAAAGCATACATCATATCACTTACATAAGATGCTTTCCATGTTTTTCTTGCCTGCTTCAGTTCCGCAACTGTTTCTGAGGAACAAGCTGAGGTTAAGTTTGGTGTTGCAAGAAGCATGTCACACATTGCATATGCACGATATGAATCCCTTTTATGTCTGCGAGTGTAAGAACCCCTTCCGTTAATACTGGAAGCATTACCTGGAAGTCCAAAATAAGGTGTGAAAGCAATGTCATCAGCTTTATCGATGAGGTACAGTGCCCTTTCCTGAACTTCTGAGTCTGAGTGAGACTTCTTCGGTGTCAGGGTGGATGCACTGACTGCGGTGCTACCAGTCGCTACCGTTACAGTAGCAAGTGTTAAAGCGATGAGTTTTTTAATAGTTTTGTTCAACATATGATTTTCCTCCTTTTTTAATTTGATATGTTGTTTTGTTGTAACTATTATACAATACCCCATTCACCTGCCTGAGAATGAAGTACCCACACCCTATGGTGGGGGCTGAATACTTAGGCAGGTAAATGGGAACTACACTCTATAGAAATTACCATATCGTTTCTTGTAGCATACCATAGTTACTACTAAACTACAACTAATATCTGAAAAAGTATTCTGACAATGTAACACATAACTGTGTTGGATGTAATGCTGTAGAATAATACCCCACTTATCAAGTAAAGGATGTCTGTATCTACTGATACCCGATAAAAATATTACTGTGTTTCCTTGCACCTTGTTATGTATTGTTGAATATTGAAATCTGTACTTATAACAGGGAATAATGCCGGACTACTGCGATCTGTTACCAGAAACTATCGTATTCTTGATATGTAACACTGCAATGTATTGTCTATCAATACCCTACTCAGTATACTGGCTAATATTTAATAACTGTGTCTACTCATATCTGGATACCGCAGAAATACGGCATTCTTCACTCTGTTCTGGAACTGTATGCTCCCTATATAGACTGTGTTTATTCTTACTACTTAATCCTGAATGCCTGTCTTATCATTCATAACTGTGTTTCTTGGATACTCTTTATTCTGTAAGTACATGATGGAAATGGGAGAGTAGACCTATCTGGTCAACTACCCCTATTCTTTGCATAGCCTTAGAATACCCTACTCATCCATGACCATAACTGGATATACTCGAACTGTTTTCTGTGTTTCTGATCTGCTCTCTATCCTGTAAGTAGAAACAGAAGATTAGATATCAGACCTATCTGGTCAGTACCCCTGTTCTCTACATATCCTTGGAATACCCTACTCATATATGGCTCTGCCTGTATCTACTTGGAATCATACCTGTGTTTCTTACCTGCTCTCTATCCTGCAAGTAGAAGCAGAAGATTAAATATCAGACCTATCTGGTCAGTATCCCTGTTCCCTGCATAATCTTAAAATACCCTACTCATCCATGACCATAACTGGATATACTCGAACTGTTTTCTGTGTTTCTGATCTGCTCTCTATCCTGTAAGTAGAAACAGAAGATTAGATATCAGACCTATCTGGTCAGTACCCCTGTTCTCTACATATCCTTGGAATACCCTACTCATATATGGCTCTGCCTGTATCTACTTGGAATCATACCTGTGTTTCTTACCTGCTCTCTATCCTGTAAGTAGAAGCAGGAGATTAGATATCAGGCCTATATGGTCAGTACCCTCTATTATCAGGCTGGCTATTGAATACCCCATTCGTACTTCTCAGACTTTGCCTGTACTCTCTGGGAATCTGTGCTTATCAGCTACCCTATATCACACCTGTTACCAGTGGAACCTTTATACTTGGGAGAATATACCTACTGGATTTCTGTATGGCATTGCTGGGGATTTCTTTCTTAACTGATCTGTTCTCTGCCTTTGCTGTAGCTACTGACTGCACCTGTTTTCTCATATCGGGAGAGTATCTACATAACTGGATATACTCGAAATGCAGATTCATCTACCCTTACTGAGACTGATTCCTTACCCTTTGTTTTCTGTCTCTCTCTGTAACCATAACTGCTCTCCTCTCTCTATGGAAATCTTATCTACCCTACATACTTTGAGTATAGGCAGAACCAGTACAACTTATCTGGAAATATATCCTGACCACTATCTCTGCACTGCCTTAACAATACAGCTATTTCTTAATACTATGTATGGCTGAAATCACCACTCAAAAATAAAACTCACTAATATTAATCTTGCTCCCTGACTGACCCTGACCTTTATTACTGACTCTCTATCTGTAAACTTTTAATCTTGCTGTTAATTTTGCTGTTCTCTTATCTACTGATATCCATTATTCTGCAACTGACTGTTCATGTAAGAATCCTATTCTGTATTAGGATTCATTACTAATGTCTTATATAGGACTGTTGTTGTATTTACTGTCTTTATAATAACTGTTGTAAGAACTATGTATGTAGCAATAACTGTTATCTATTCATCCTGTAATCTTATATGAAATCTAAACAGGGTTGCTTTCTAAGTGTAATCCGTAAGAATGGCTAAGGATAGAAGAAAAGCATATCGAACAGCAAAATAATAATATCAGTACCCCACTCATATATACGGAAATCTTTATACTGACAAAGAAAAACAATATCTTAAAACAGACAAATCATACATTTTGCAGATAGCAGCTATGCCTCTTCCTGCAGGACAGTAGGCAGGTTGAAACTTGTGCCTTGTTCCTGAAATGAGAAAAAAGCATCCATCTGCCAGACAGCACTGCACAACTTCCCTTCTGCGAAGATATCTCTCATTTTTTACCAAAAGCAGGAGAACGGGAAAGTATTCTTTCCTATATATTTGCAGACGGTAGGGCAGTTACTGCTGTGCTTGCAGATGAATGCTTTTATTTTTGGAAAATGGAATCTGTACCTGCTGAATGGGAGTGGTGTCAGGGTTATGACACCACTGGAACCGGGCAGTTAATTTCTGGGTTTTTCCAGAAAAATACAGGAGTCCTCAAATCGAAGGTAACGCTTCAATGCAGTGTAAACATCCGCAGATACTTTTCTAAGGTCACGCTCGCCTGTCTCGAGCTTGCATATCTTACCCTTGCTGAAGCGGCAGAGTTCCTCTAACTTAGACTGTGAATACCCCATTCGTTTACGGTAAAACTGCAGGTTATGCCCAACTGCAGAACTGGTTGCAAGATAGGATATTGCATCTTCCAGAACCTCTACTGGGAATCCCAACTCCTGATACCCCATTGAGCAGATATGGAAATATGACTCTGATGGATAAGCATATGGCTGATCTATCATAACATACATCGTTCCCTCAATTGTTTCATCTGTGTTTACTTCCACAACTACCTGTTCTTTTGTATAGAAGTTAGGGTACCCTTCATATACATCCAGAAAACGCTCATCACTGGGGCTGATGCGGTATACTGCGACAGGGACAGAACCTCCTGCCTGTTTCTTTACTGTAAGGAATGCATTCCCATTGATACCGCAGAATGCCAGAGTATAATCTTTCAATACCCCACTGGCTACAAATACGGAATCAGGACATCTCTGGTAAAACTGTTCTGAATACAAGTTACTTCCATAAGCTATATAATAATTCATAAGTATCTCCTTTCATATAGTGGGGAGTATTTTCTCCCCACTGACTGTACTTTATTTTGGGATTCCGTTTCGCCATGCGCTGTCACCATCAAGCAGTGCAAGCATATGTTTTCTACAGGTCTTGAACTCATCACCAATCAAGTCCATGCGGAGCATCCAACATCGGAATGCATATTTAGGATTATCGGTACTTCTCTTAATCGGGCTGGCATATTTTACTGTCTGAGCCTGAGCAGTAATAGCAAGTACCATCTGGATGTAAGCCTTAACCTTTCCTGCATGTAATGTGGAATTGAATAAACGGTATTCGATGGTGCCACGATAGAACTGGCTGTGCAAATTCAGCATATGGTATCTGGATGAACTGTAATGCTGATTTCTTGTACCTTCTGCATTCTGTTCCTTGTACCAGATACGGGCGAATTCTTCCAATGTACTGGGCTTTCTCTTATTCATGACTTCCACCATCTGCCTGTTTACTTTCTGGCAGTAGTTCTGGCGTGCTGGCTCAATCTTAAGAGCCTGTACCAGAAGATCTTCTTTAGCAGTAAAGATATTAATCAGGCTACGCAGATGCTGTGGTGTGAAGCTTTCTCCGCCAACATGGATATGTAACCCTGTACTGTCATTTACCAGACCGCCTGCTTTTCTTAACTGTCTGACTAGTTCCTGTAACAATTCAATATCAGGATAGTGCAGGATCGGCGTAACCATCTCTACTTTATAAGTTCTGTCTGATACCCAGTTCCCATTCTTACGCTGTGCATGAATACTGGAATCATACATAAACTTCCATGTCCTTCCCTGCTGATCTGCTACTGAGTAAGCATCATAAGTACCACCGATGTACTCTGCCTCATTCTGGAAATATTTCGATGCTACAGTAGCCGCCCTTTTACGGCTCATACCCGTAAATTCAATTTCTACTCCGAAAGTATACTGTTTCATAAGTTCATTCATGACTGTGTCCTCCTCTTTTGGTGTGTGTACTATACCTCTTAGGAGGAAGTGGTTCAACATGTAAGTCTTACAAAGATAACCATATGAATTTGTGTACATCTGATACCCTATTCGTATCAATTGTGTAGTTGTTGTAGAAACAAAAACACACCGCACTGTAATCTTGTGCGGTGTGCCGAAACTATTCTATGCCATCGAAATAAGCCAGTCCCTTTCGGGCAAGAGGATAAAATTCTTCGTAACTAAGTACCTTGCAAACAGAATGCTCATCTATTCCAAGGGAACTTGATGGAACTTTACCATGCATAAGGTTATAAAATTTTTGCAGGTCAGGTGCAGTAGCATCAAAATTGAAAAACATTACTTCTTTGTTATCAGCTATTTCTTTAAAATAGAATTCATCATCAAATTGTTCTGGCTTAATAAATGCAACGTTAGGTGCTAACGGTCTGTACATTTCCAGAACTGCTCTTACTGCGGCGGCTTTTCTTTCAAACTCGTTGTCTTCCTCATATATCCACGACCAGTAGGTATCCACGTCATCTACCACTTCTGTTTCTTCAGGCTCTTTTTTACTTTTATAGACTACGGTGGCTCTGCAACTGAAAATCCATTTTCCCTTAAAGTTTTTCAGAGTATCGCATAGTTTCTGGAAATTCTCAATTGTATAATCTGCACCCTTGTACCCTGCCGTGCCAGCGTAAGGCGAATCCATGTACAGGAGAGTATCCTCACTGTTAAATTGATTAACAGCTAAATAGTCATATTGGTTCAGGGTGGAAATATTAAAACTCTGGAATTCGTCAATTACTTTCTCCCAGTAGGAGAGAGTAGAAAAGAATTGCTTAAGCGTAGCTTTTGTTGGTTTCCTGCGGGTTGAAAAGGTGTCGGTGTATACAGTGGCGATAGCTCGCTGTAATGGTTTTGCAGAAGTACTGTCAATAATTTTATTGAAGAAAATATATAAACCTTCAGCATATGCAAGCTGTGCTTTCTGGGAAGATTTTGCAATGTATTCTTTTACAGTTGCAAGAGGTACAAACTCTTCTACGCTTGCAATATCCACAGATATCTCTTTATTTTCTGATTTATCTTTTTCCTTTAAACTGTCATTTAATAATTTTAATCCGATGATTTTCCAGTCGGAAGTTTCTGGGAAAAGTGACAGGAGTGGGACATTTGTTTCTGGATGGTTTCCTTCAGAAAATCCTTTGATTTTCTCCATTAACTCAGAGAGTGATTTCATAAATTCCTGACCACCATATCGGATAATATCGATAAGATTTGTCCGTGTCCGGTTAATGTCATTCATGAAATAATTATGCTGAGAGTCTTTGGGAATGCCCAGAGTTACTGTACCCGATCCGCAGAACACATCTACGAAATTACTATACGGTACCTGTTTAATTAATTCTCCAACCATGTAAACCAAAGAGTAGTTTTTCTTGCCCTGATAAAAAATTGGCATGGTGAGAGGGATTGTATCGTTGGAAGATGTATCGTTGGAAGATGTATCGTTGGAAGATGTATCGTTGGAAGATGCATCCTTGGAATCCGTATCCTTGGAATCTGTATCTTTGGAATGCGTACTCTTAGAAAGTGTATTCTGGGAATTTGTATCTGAAAGATAATCATCCTTTGGGTGCATACCCCAACGTGTAAATGTATTATGGGACAAACCTATATCAAGAAGAACTCTATTCTGAGCAGTAGAGCTGTTCTGTTCATCTTTGCAAAGATCATAGGCAAGCAGATATATGGCTTGACGAAATACTATAGGAAGTGGCGAATTAGGGGATTTCCTGCCACGATAATGTTCTAATAATTGCTTCAGGTATTCAATCTTTTTATCGTATGTCAGATTATCGGATTCAATCAGCTTGGACAAGATGTTCCATTCTGCCGAATCAATATTAGCGGCAGAACCTCTTGCTGTAGAAGTGTAGCGGTTAGCTGGAACATTAGAATCAAAATAGGACTGTACTTTTGAGAAACTCTTTTCCATAGGAACCTCACTAATAGTATTATTTGCAATCTGCTAAAAAAGCAGTACATATACAAATTGTACCATAGAAAGTACAGTATGAGAAGTGCTTGTGTTAGAAATATTATATATTATAATATGCTCGTTCATAGACAATATCCTCCGATGGTAAATATTGGTAAAAGAATTGTACTACGATACCGTTACAGGAGGTTGACAGCATTTGCAAATATTGAAAAATTATATTTGCATTTAGAAGAATATAAGTAATTAGAAAATATTTTTTCGAGAGTACCTCTCCGATGGAGCAGTATTTATAATTTGATATAAAGATACTATCATATCAAGATTGTATTGCATAAAATACAAATAAATAAGGAATAATAGAGCAGTATTTCCTGAAAAACTTAAGAGGTTGAAGAATATAGATAAAATAACAGAAATTTTTTGAACACACTTGAACACAGCCGCTGATGAAGTACCTGAAATCCCCTTTCTTTCAACGTTTCTGGGCTGTGCTGTCCGGTTCGATTCCGGTCTGCGGCATGATTATGAGATGCGAGAAATGTTGATTTTTCAATGTTTCTCGCATTTTTCGTTATTAAATATTTTGATTACACTTGATTACACTTTTATTTTCCCTTGCTCATTGTTTGGCGCAATTTGAGCAGGGGATTTTTTATTATGGATTAGCCGGATTGCTGTCTGAAAGATCTGTGTCCAAAGTATTAATCATAATTGTGCTTGATTTTGGATCAACAGACTGCTGCCGAATATAATGTAACGTAGTGCGCGTTTCAGAATGTCCTAGCATGGTAGATAACTGATTGAGTGGAACGCCAGCTTCGTAAAGCATAGTTGTAATCGTAAATCTGATCTGATGACTGGAACGATAAGGAATATTCAATGGTTTGCATACTTTATTTTTAAGATGTTCGTTAAAAGAATCAGCATAAATGGGCTGTCCATCTTTCATAAAAAGAAAATCACCATCAGGATTTAATTTCAATGTTTTAGTGATAATTTCCTGTGCCTGCGGAGTAAGAGGAATACTCCGAAATCCTTGTGTTTTGTTACCTTTAATTCTCTCTTCAGTGCTGTATTGAACAGGGCTAAAGGTCAAATCATCATTCATAATTTGCTCTTTTCTAATAGATCTTGAAATATAGATTCTATTATCTTTGATATCACACTTCTTAATGCCAATTAATTCGCCGATGCGTAAGCACAAATAGAAGCACAATTCGATAGCTAGATCGTATATATCTATATCATTTTTTTTATTTAGAAAATCTAAAATTTCTTTTCGCTCTACAAGTGTATAATTGCCTTTGGGTGGTTTCTGAGGCTTGCAGCGAGTTTGAAACTGTTTGAAGTCAACTGTATGCATCGGAGAATCATTAATTACTCTTAATCGGATACCATACTTAAAAATGCCATTAAGCAGACTTTTGACATTTGTTAAACACTTGTACGTAATGGCATGATTCTTGGTGATTTCGAGGAAAAAATTTTCCAGATCAAACATATCAATTTTTGCTACTTTTTTCTGGGCTATTACATTTGATTCCAGGAATCGGTACCAGTCATTATAATTTTCTTTAATCGTTTTGGCGGCAGTGCCTGTATTACGACGCCAGATCATCCAATTTTTATAAAGTTCTTCTAATGTAATTTCTTTTACGTCATCTTCGTTATGGTGTTGATGATAGTCTGAAATAATAGCATCCAGAACTTTTTGTTTGGTCGATTTTGCAATCTGTCTGCGTCCATGCTTGGCATTGGGGTCTGCTACGTATGTATACCACCGTCCATTAGCACCCTGTGTGATGGCATAGGGATGTTGCTCAATAATTTCTTTATTTTTTTTCATTTCAATTTCTTTCAGCACACCTTCGATATCGACTATACCATACTTGCTGGCTTCTGCCAATAGTGTTAATGCGCTTTGAGCAGTTATTGTATTTTCTGGGGAGTAAGATTGTGAATTCAATTTGGATACCTCCATTCTTATTTTGATGGAGGTAATATGATGAATTTAGAAAAAAATGAAAGAGTGTGAGCAATGTGTATAGTGAAAAATAAATAAAAGTGTCCTCATTTTAATCCAGCTACAAAAATATAAGAATTTTTCATTTTATCTTCAGATTCTGAAGATAGGAGTGATAAAATATGGAGCTGAAAAGAGACAATGTAGCATTGCTGGATAAGATATGTGTATATAATTTTCAGATAAGTAAAGTAGAAAATTATGATTATCTGTTGGAAGCAGGAATTATAATTGTCAAAGAAAAACAGAAAAATTATATTGAGATTGCAGGACCAGGACAGTATATCAGCAGTATCAGGATAAAAAAGACAAAGTATTTTGATAGCTTTCTATATGAGGTGGGAAAAGATGGACATCCATATGGCAGAATGGAGATGTCAGTTGATGACGCAGTCTATCACAACCTTAATTGCTTTACAACAATAGAATATGTAGAAAAATTGAAAGAAGCAAAAATTTATTTAAAGGATGAGTATGGCATCATTGTTAATATGGGTGAGTGCAAGTATAAAAGCATAGAAATTAATAAAACAATTGTCATTAATCACAAATTCTCTGAATATGTACGAACGATAAGATTAATGATGTATCTATTGCCAAACAGGTTACGGCTTAGAGAGGTAGAATATATGAGTGAGAGTTTGCATCCATATAAGGCATCAGATTATAAGATGTTTCCGGAGACATATGCGAAAATATCAAGGGGCAAGGAAAAACGGTTAGAAATAAAAATATATGATAAAACCAAGCAATTAGAGCGGTACAAGATAACAGTATGCCATAATTTCCTAAGATGCGAAATAACTTTAAATGGATCTAAAATACAAGAAGTGTTAGGAGATAATGGTGTATATAATGTTACAGATAGCGTGATAAATAATTATTTTAATAGTTTCATAGAGCAAAATTTTATTTTAGAATACGAGAAATATCGTGAAAAAAGGGATAGAGAGATTCGCAAGATTTTGAGACAACATTATAAGCCAGGTAGTCATACTTGGGTTAGGGATGTTTTGTTAGAGGTGTGTGATACTGAGTTGTCTAATGGAATACCATTGGTATTGGATGTTGATGAGATTATCTCTCAACTGGATTGCTTAAAATTGTTAAGTAAACAGTGCAAATATAACGCGAAAAAACAATTTCAGACAGCTTGCAGAGAAAAATGTCCCACATTAGATGATGGAGACAGTGAAAAATTATCTGAGATTGAAAATAAATTACTGACAAAATAGCTATATAACAATGGGTAGATTCTGCATAGTGTTTTTTCTAAAAAAGTGGATTGAAACATAGGAGATACAAGAGCTTTAAGAGATGATCGAGGTAAGAGATAATATTGTACCGGCATACAAAGTGTGGATAAAAAAGTGAATCGAATTCACTTTTTTTGACAGAATTGAATATAGAGGATGTATTTTTGCTTGTCGATAGTACTCTGTATATTTATAAACAGAGCACTCGACCTTGTAAATAGAAATACTTGTGTGGCTCCAGTTCTCCTGTGCCATTCTGTTGGAAAGCAATACTGCAGTTTGGGCTTTCCGCGGACATACAGGAGAACTGGGAAACTACATAGTTCATGTCAGAAATATTCCATAATTAGTGCTAAGAAAATTCGTCTATGTGTTCTGTATGGAATGGGAAATCTATAGCTAATATATTTGTTAATGTGAACAAGGGGTATATGTTGTAGTGCTCCAAAAGTGATAAGACAGTCGCTATTTTTTACAAACGAGTTTTCAGGGCGGCCCTTTTGAAAATTTCCATTATTTATTTTTACCTAATTTATATATTATTCCTATTATTATAAATGATGCACCTATGTACATTCGTACCAGATCCGAAATAACATTCTCCGCTTTTTCATTTCCATTATATATATTTACAGCTATAAGAAAAATAATGGCTAATATACACCATAGTGCAAATATGCATCTACGAATCTTTTTTTTCTTCACTTCAATCTTCCTTCTTTCTTTCATGATTAATAATGCCTTGTTTTATTGTCAAATAATCAGAAGTTGAACTAATAATATATAAATTGTATTCACCATCCTCTTTGATAGTTAATGTGTAACTTCCGACTATATTTCTCATGCTCTCCCCTTCATACATAATTCCATCACGGATATAACCTATAACAAATGTCTGTTTTTGAACTGTTTCTGATTTATATTTTTCAAAAGAAAATGTTAAAGTATCGCCTTCTTTGCAATTCCATCCTTTGTAATTATTCACATAAAATACTGCCATGCTTCCATTAGTCATAATAATTTCAGGCGTCACTTCATTTTTTACTTCAAATTCAGAAATAGATGAAGGTAAAACAATATTTTCATTTGCAACACCTTTTATAATGTTACTGTTATCTATAGGGTTTTTATCTATTTGTTTTATACATCTTTCTCCACTATAAGTAACTTCCGGAACAGAATTATCATTTATTTCTTTTCCAATTAATGATCTATTTTCTCTTGTAACTATTTCAGCTCCAAACAACTGAGTGATCCATTGAACTATTTTTCCATGTGTAGTCGCATTAATAATACTGCCCGTTGTAAAAACAAATACAATAATCAGTATTGCAGCCACAATATGAGTCATCCATTTATTATTGAGACATTTGTCCCTATTTAACCGATAATTTCTACCTGTGTTTTTATGTTCCAAACATTGTGCTGCTTCCAAGATGTATTTATCATCTATCTCATTCATTGCATAAAAAATATTTGTCTTCATAAATATTTCCTTTCCGTTAATTGTTTTTTTAACTTTTTCCTTGTTCTAAATAAAATGGATTCCACTTTACTTATGCTCATATTAGTGCATTTTGCAATTTCTTTTACCGGCATGAAATACCAATATCTCAATATAAAAATCTGACGGTGAGATTTTGATAAAGATGTCATGAAAATATCAATTTGTTCTTTTAATTCATTCTCCCTCCAATCATCCATATACTCTTTTGCTAAATAATTACTTAGCTCCTCATACGGCACACACTTATCTATATCTCTTTTGGCAGCATGAATATATTCATATTTTTTTAATGCTTGATTCCTTGCAATCTTTAAAAGATAAGCTTTCAAATTATCCGGTATTATAGGCGGAATTGTCATCCAGGCTCCTAAATATGTATCATTTCTACATTCTTCAACATCTAAAGTATTCTTTATTAATTTACAGATTAAAAAAGTTACAATTTTTCCATACTTTTTATCTGTTTCTATC